>Ga0335073_10016649_pt1 | contig 10273 bp, 11 predicted proteins | sample Lox_Sample_22_FD_207093 | JGI IMG/M metagenome (GOLD analysis project Ga0335073, IMG submission 207093) | Soil microbial communities from Loxahatchee National Wildlife Refuge, Florida, United States - Lox_Sample_2.2 | ecosystem: Environmental > Terrestrial > Soil > Wetlands | place: USA... | reverse complement strand
CCGTGCTGCGCACACTGTCTTTTCCTTGCCTTTCGCTGTCCCGCTGGATTCTGTGAAAATCACGTCTAGGCCAAGGGTATGCCTGCGGTAAGCCCTTCGTAAGGAATGTCCTGGCTTGTTCCAGCGCGGGTCTGCTTCGGAGCGGCGGGCCCGCGTCCGTTCCTGCCGTGCATCCGGGGCGGCAGGTCGCTGCAGGGGGAGCCCCCCGCACCGGGGGGAGGGGGCCTCCCCCTGCTGGCGTCCGTCACTGCGGTGAGCGTCACTGTGGCGGGCCCGCGGTCAGGCGGATGCTGCTTGTGGTGCGCTGGCCGGCCGGACTGACCCAGGTGACGGAGATCGAGTCGCCGGGGTGGAACCTCGCCAGGACCGCGCCGAGCTGGTCGGGTGAGCCGGTGGCTTGCCCGTTGATCGCGGTGATGACCGCGCCGCCGGTCAGGCCGGCCTGCGCCGCCGGGCCCCCGCAGATCGTCCCGTCGACGAGGGCGCCGGAGGAGACCGGCGCGATGGCCGAGGGCGCGGCAAGGCCAGCGTTGCTGGCGGAGCATGCCTGGCCCCCGCCCGACCCGTATTGCTGCCGCTGTCCCTGCTGTGCCTGGTCCTGAGGGCTGGTATCCGATCCTGTGCCCACGAAGACGCCAAGGAAGGGGGGATAGCCGATGGCGATGGCGGAACTTGCGTGGCCCGCAGCGATCTGCCGGGCGATCGACAAAGCGGTGTTGACCGGGATGGCGAAGCCGACGGCCTGCTCTTGGGAGCCGGCGTCGTTTCCCGCGGTGTCCATGCCGATGACGCCGCCGGGTCCGGCCAGCGGGCCGCCAGAGTCGCCGGCCACGATGTCAGCGTTGGTCTGGATCATGCCGTGCAGCGTCTCGGAGCTGGTCGAGCCGGCCTCCTCGCTGGCGGTGATGGTCTGGTTCAGCGCGGTCGCCTGCCCGCCCGCCACGGTGATGGCGTTCTGGCCTCCGGCGTTGCCCAGGGCCACGACCGACTCGCCGGCCTTCAGCGACGAGGAGTTGCCGACCGGCACCGTGGCCAGCCCGGACGCGCCCTGCAGCCGGATCAGCGCGATGTCGCCGGTCTTGTCGTAGCCGAGCACCGTCGCCGGATAGGTCTTGCCCGTGGCGGGCACGGTCACGGTCATGGACGTGGAGTCATCGATGACGTGATTGTTGGTCAGCACCAGCCCGCTGGAGTTGATCACCATGCCGGTCCCGGCGGCCCGCTCGCTGTTGTACTGGAGCGCGGTGTTGATGATCACGACGCCGGGGCGCACCCGGGTGGCGATTTCCTGCGCGCTCTTGCCAAGCGGGGCGGCGGAGGAAGCCGGAGCGGGCACCATGCCGCCGCCAGGGAAACCGCCCGAGCCGCCGGACGCCGGGCTGTAGAACGCCAGCAGCAGGACCGCGGCGAGCCCCGCGCCAACCACCGCCGTGATGAAGTGCGTCAGCGTGTTCCCGCGGCGGCGCGTCAGGAACGGCCCGTATCCGTCTGCCATCTAACCAGTGCAGCATCACGGGGCCGCCGCGGGAAGGGCACGAGAAAAGCCGCCTCCCGAGGGGGAGGCGGCTTCGCTTGCCGCCCTGTTACGGGTTGACCTGCTCCGCGCGGCGCGGGAGCTTCCAGCCCGGCCGGACGAAATGGCAGGTGTACCCGTCGGGGTAGTGCTGGAGGTAGTCCTGGTGCTCAGGCTCTGCCTCCCAGAACGGCCCGGCCGGGGTGACCTCGGTGACCACCTTGCCCGGCCACAGGCCGGAGGCGTCGACGTCGGCGATGGTGTCCTCGGCGACCCGCTTCTGCTCGTCGCTGAGGTAGAAGATCGCGGACCGGTAGCTGGTCCCGCGGTCGTTGCCCTGCCGGTTCAGCGTCGTCGGGTCGTGGATCTGGAAGAAGAACTCCAGCAGGTCCCGGTACGTGATCTTGTCGGGGTCGAAGACGATCTCGATCGCCTCGGCGTGGCCGCGGTGGTTCCGGTAGGTGGCGTTGGGCACGTCGCCGCCGGTGTAGCCGACCCGGGTGGAGATCACGCCGGGCAGCTTGCGGACGAGCTCCTGGACACCCCAGAAGCAGCCGCCGGCCAGGATGGCCGTCTCGGTCCTCGTGGTCATGACGCACTCCCGTGGTCCGTAGTCTCGAACAGCTTGCGGTACTCGCCGTAGCCCTCGCGCTCCAGGTCGGCGACCGGGACGAAGCGCAGAGCCGCGGAGTTGATGCAGTACCGCAGCCCGCCCTGGTCCCTGGGCCCGTCGGGGAACACGTGGCCGAGGTGGCTGTCGCCGTGGGCGGACCGGACCTCGGTCCTGACCATGCCGTAGCTGGAGTCCTGCAGCTCCACCACGTTGCCCGGCTCGACGGGGACGGTGAAGCTCGGCCAGCCGGACTGGCTGTCGTACTTGTTGACCGAGGCGAACAGCGGCTCGCCGGAGACCACGTCGACGTACAGCCCGGGCTCGTGGTTGTCCCAGAACTCGTTGCGGAACGCGGGCTCGGTCGCGGCCTGCTGGGTGACCTGGTACTGCGCGCGGGTCAGCCGGGCGATGGCCTCGGGATCCTTGCGGTAGGTGTCCAAAACGTCAGCTCCTTTGCTGGGGGCGCCGCCCGTTGGTTGCGGGTGCGCGGTGGTGGACGCTGTATACAACCACGCGAGGGTCCCGTCTGTTCCACCCGGACAACCCGGGATGCAGGCGATGCCTTGGCTGCGACAACCAATTTTCTCACCACGAATTGTGCGGGCGGAAACGGGTGGTGGCGCCGGGGCGAGGGGCGATGGATTATGGACTAGCCGCGGGCCTGCCCGCCCGTCAGCACCGCGGGCCGGCGGCCGCCTGCAGCCATCCGAGGACATCCGAGGAAGGGTCCACATGAGCATCACCACGCGAGCCGCGGTCTGCCGGGTGCCCGGCCAGCCATGGGAGATCACGGAGCTCGAGCTGGACGAGCCGAAGGCGAACGAGATCAGGGTCAAGTTCTTCGCCGCCGGCCTGTGCCACTCCGACGACCACATCCAGAAGGGCGACGCGCCGATGCGCCTGCCCGTGGTCGGCGGGCACGAGGGCGCGGGCATCGTGGACGCGGTGGGCGAGGCCGTTACACGGGTCAAAGAAGGCGACCACGTGACCTGCTCGTTCATCCCCGCCTGCGGCAAGTGCCGGTACTGCGCGACCGGCCGCCAGAACTTGTGCGACGCCGGCAAGAACGCCGGCACCGGGATGTTCCCCGACGGCACGTTCCGGTTCCACCAGGGCGGCGAGGACTTCGGCGGCCTGTGCGTACTCGGCACGTTCTCCCAGTACGCGGTCGTCCACGAGTTCTCCGTCATCAAGATCCCCGAGGAGATCGGCTTCGACGTCGCCGCGCTGGTGGCCTGCGGCGTGCCGACAGGCTGGGGCTCAGCGGTGCGCGCGGGTGACGTGCGTGCCGGGCAGACCGTCGTGATCTACGGCGCGGGCGGCGTGGGCAGCAACGCGGTGCAGGGCGCCAGGTTCGCCGGGGCGAAGAACGTGGTCGTGGTGGACCCGGTGCCGTTCAAGCGCGAGATGGCCGAGGTGTTCGGCGCCACCCACACCTTCGCCACCGCCGAGGAAGCGCACGAGTTCGTCAAAGAGACCACCTGGGGCGAACTCGCCGACCGCGCGATCATCACGGTCGGCATCCTGCACGACGAGGTGATCAAGAACGCCATCCAGGTCGTGGGCAAGACTGGCCAGGTCACGGTCACCGCTGTCGGGAAGGGCATGATCAACGAGAACCCCGGCATGCTGATCGGCTACCAGCGCCGGGTCCAGGGCTCGATCTACGGCGGCTGCAGCCCCCTGCTCGACGTGCCGCTCCTCATCGGCCTCTACCAGTCCGGCGACCTCAAGCTCGACGAGCTGATCACCCGCAGGTACAAGCTCGACGAGATCAACGAGGGTTACCAGGACATGCTCGACGGCAAGAACATCCGCGGCGTGATCATCCACGAGCACTAGGCACCGGTCCGGGAAGCGAAGGGAACGTCAGAAGATGAGCATCACCACCCGCGCCGCGATCGCCCGGGCCCCGCATGTCGGCTGGGAAATCGTCGACCTGCGGCTCGACGAGCCGAAGGCGCATGAGGTCCGGGTCAAGCTGATGGCGGCCGGGCTCTGCCACTCCGATGACCACATCACCACCGGCGACGCTCCCATCAGGCTGCCGGTCGTGGGCGGGCACGAGGGCGCCGGCATCGTCGAGTCCGTCGGCCCCGACGTGCAGCGCGTCAAGCCGGGCGACAAGATCGTCGTCTCGTACATCCCGGCCTGCGGCGCCTGCAAGCCGTGCTCGAGCGGGCACTCCAACATGTGCGTGAAGGGCCTCAACGCCGGCACCGGCATGTTCGAGGACGGCACGTGGCGGTTCCACGAGGGCGACACGGACATCGGCGGCTTCTGCACGCTCGGCACCTTCTCCCAGTACGCGGTCGTCTCGGAGTGGGCCACCGTGCCGCTGCGCGAGGACTTCCAGGACATCCCCTGGGAGGTCCTGTGCCTGACGGGCTGCGGCGTGCCGACCGGCTGGGGCTCCTCCGTGCACGCGGCCGGGGTGCGGGCCGGCGACACCGTGGTGATCTTCGGCGCGGGCGGCGTGGGCAGCAACGCGGTGCAGGGCGCACGGTTCGCCGGGGCGAAGAACGTGGTCGTGGTTGACCCGGTGGAGTTCAAGCGGGAGATGGCCACCACCGTGTTCGGCGCGACGCATGCGTTCGCCACCGCCAAGCAGGCGCACGAGTTCGTGGTCGAGACGACCTGGGGCCAGCTCGCGGACCACGTGATCATGACGCCCGGCGTCGTCACCGAAGAGATGGTGCAGGCCGCGGTGATGATGACGGGCAAGGGCGGGAAGGTGACGATCACCGCGGTCGGCCACTTCAACGAGCGTGCCGTGCACTTCCCCGTCGGCATGCTGATCGGCTACCACCGGCAGATCAGGGGCGCGCTGGCCGGCGACAGCAACCTGCTGTACGACATCCCGATGCTGCTCGGCCTGTACAAGTCGGGCCAGCTCAAGCTGGACGAGCTGGTCACCCGCAAGTACACGCTTGACCAGGTGAACCAGGCCTACCAGGACATGACCGACGGGAAGAACATCCGCGGGGTCATCATCCACGAGCACTAACTTGGGAGCATGACGACTCCTGCTGCTGACCGTCGGGTCTGGCTCATCACTGGCGCGACGTCAGGTTTCGGACGATCCCTCACCGAAGAGGTTCTCCGCCAGGGGGACATCGTCGTCGGCGCCGGCCGCAGCGTCGGCCGGCTCGACGATCTCAGGGACGCCTACCCCGATCGGCTCTTCCCCGTCGTGCTGGACGTGACTGACACGGCCAGGGATGCTGAGGTTGTCGACGAGACGGTGCAGCGCCTTGGCCGGCTCGATGTCCTGGTCAACGGCGCCGGGCGGACTCAGGTCGGCGCCTTGGAGGAGACGACCGACGCCGAGATGCGATTCCTGTTCGACCTCCACTACTTCGGGCCCGCTGCCCTGACCAAGGCAGCGCTGCCCCACATGCGGCGGCAAGGAGGTGGCTGGGTCGTCCAGTTCTCGAGCGTCGGCGGCCAGATCACCGCACCCGGGTTCGGGGCTTACTGCGCGACCAAATTCGCCCTCGAAGGCCTCACGCAAACCCTCAGCCAAGAGGTCCCGAACGTCCGCTTCCTGATCGTTGAGCCCGGCGCCTTCCGGACAGGATTGTTCGGCAAGGACGCCGCTTACCTCTCGTCCCCGATGCCGGAGTACGCGGAAACGGTGGGGCCGACCCGCGCTTACGTCGAGACAGGCGGGGGTTCTCAGCCCGGTGACCCTGCCAAGGCGGCCCGGGCGATCCTCACCGCCATGTCGTCCGCCAATCCACCGCTTCGCCTTGTCCTGGGCGGCGATGCCATCGACAGGATCCGTGACCGGCTCGGCGACCTTCAGAGCGAACTCTCGCGGTGGGAGGAAGTCGGACGTGCCACAGCGATCGGTGAATAGGCGCCTGCCTCGGTTCGGGATGAAGCGCCAGGCGGAGGGTAGCCGTGGCGCATGGCTGATTCAGAAACCGGCACCCGCGAGGCGGACGCAGAGCTGCGGATCACCCGGGTCAGGGCGCTCGACAACCAGGCCCTCGTCGCGGTGGTGACCTACCTGCTGGCCAGGCACCCTGACACGTTCCCCGCGATGCTGGACGACGCGCTGAGCACGGTCAGCCCGAAACAGGCTGGCTAGCGCGACACGCCGCCACACGCCTCGGGCGCCTCGGCGCGGCTGTGCAGCTGCGCCCACGCCACCGAGGTCCCGGCGAACGCCGTCGCCAGGTCCGCGACCGTCCGCCCGGCGAACCACGGTGCGAGCAGCTTGGCGATGGTGACCCGGTACGCGTACAGGTCGCCGCCGCTCGAGAAGTCCGCAGGCAGCAGGCGTTCAAGGAAACCGAAGGTCGTGGTTAGCCTGGTCGCCCTGGACAGGTCGGCGAACTGCCGCGGCGTGAGTGCCGCCACCCGCACTCTCTCGCCGTCCGCGGTGGCGAAGTCACGGGCGAAACCGCCGTCCGTTCCAGGGTCGTGGCGGATGCCGGCCGCTGGCCGGGGAGCAGGGCGCCTGATGGCGCGCCGCTGCTCGATTGTGGTCCCGCCCCATATGCCGTCAGTAATCCCGTGCTCGAGTGCCCAGGCCAGGCACTGGGGTCGCACCAGGCAGGCCTGGCAGATCCTGATGGCGTCCTGAACCTGACGCAGCGCGGGCCCGGTCGTGCCAATCGGGAAGAAGAGCTCCGGATCGGCGTCGCGGCAGGCGGCATCGTCACGCCAGTCCTCGGGCCCGGTCGTGGCCGATTCCATGATTCCTCCCTTCATAGCCTCAACGATGGCTCTCCGGGGTGACGGGTCGCGCCAGTTACGACCCCTGGCCGATACCCGGGGGAGAGAGACCAGGGCTCCCCGGTGCCCTGGCAGGCCCGGCATCATGGGCGCATGAGCGACGCGACTGAGGCCGAACTGCTGCTGCGCTTCCTGAACGCGCAACGCCGCCACGTGCTGGGCATCCTGGAGGGCCTGTCAGAAGAGCAGCTGCGGCGGCCGGTGCTGCCGTCTGGCTGGAACTGTCTGGGCCTGGTGAAGCACCTGGCGCTGTCCGACGAGCACTACTGGTTCCGCAGCGTCGTCGGCGGCGAGTCGCTCGACTTCTTTCCCGAGGGGGAGGGAACTCATCGACGGCCGCCAGTGGATCGTGCTTTAACTGTTCCGTACATTAACCCTATGCCGGACGACTTTCTCTCGACCTACGCCCAGGCCCAGCCGTACAAGCCGGCCGTCATCGAGGACAGGCCCGACGGGACCGTCGTCAAGTGGACGTACGCCGAGCTAGAGGAGCGGTCGAACCGGCTGGCGAACCTGCTGCTGTCGCTTGGCGCGGGGCCTGACGCGAAGGTGCTGTGGTGCGGGCCGAACTCCCCCGAGGTCGTAGCCGTGCTGAACGCCGCGCGGAAGATCGGCGCCATCGCCGTGCCGCTGAACTACCGGCTATCGGCGGAGGAGGCGCGCTACGTCATCAACCACAGCGACGCCGAGATCGCCCACGTGGACCACGAGTACGTGCCGTTGTTCGCCGCGCTGCGCGACCGCGGCGAGCTGGAGAAGGTCCGGCACATCATCGCGGCAGGCGGGCCGGCCGCGGCTCATGTCCCGGCTGGGGTGCTGACCGAGGGCGACATCGCCGCCGCGCCATCCGGTCCGCCGGACGTCGGGGACACGGCAGGGGCGGGCGGGACGATGATCTACACCTCGGGCACGACCGGCAAGCCGAAGGGGGCGTTCCGGGCCGGCTCGCCGGACCCGGAAGTGTTCGGCGCACTGCTGAACCTGTTCGGCTACGGGCCCGACGACGTCTACCTCACCTCAGGCCCGCTGTACCACAGCGGCCCGAGCGCGTTCCTGCGCGCCGCCCAGCTCTACGGCCAGACGATGATCGTGCAGCGCAAGTTCGACGCCGAGGACTGGCTGCGCCTGGTGGACACCTACCGGGTGAGCTCGACGTTCTCCGCGCCGGCGGTGGTGCGGATGATCTGCGCGCTGCCGCGGGAGGTCAAGAACCGCTACGACCGGTCGTCGATGCGCGTGATGATCGCCAACGCGGCGCCGTGGAGCTATGAGCTGAAGAAGCGGTACGTGGCGGACTTCCCGCCCGGGTCGCTGTTCGAGATCTACGGCTCGACAGAACTCGGCGTCGACACCGTCCTGCTGCCCGAGGACCAGCTGCGCAAGCCGGGATCGTGCGGCAGGCCGGCCCCTGGCATCGAGATCATGCTGGTCGGCGCCGACGGCAACGAGGTCACCGGCGCCGGGCCTGAGCACGCCGGCGAGGTTTTCATCCGGTCCAAGGTCATGTTCGACGCCTACTACAAGAACGACGCCAGCTACGCGGCGAACAGCCGCGGCGACTTCCACACGGTCGGCGACATCGCCTACTGGGACGACGAGGGCTACCTGTACATCTGCGACCGCAAGACCGACATGATCATCTCCGGCGGGATGAACGTCTACCCCGCCGAGATCGAGGCGGCGCTGGAGCAGCACCCGGGAATCTACGAGGTCGCGGTCTTCGGCATCCCGTCGGAGCAGTGGGGCGAGGTCGTGCACGCGACCGTCGTGCGGTCGGCGGAGCCGGAAGGGGCGTCGCTGACCGGCGCGGACGTCACGGCGTTCGCTCGCGAGCACCTGGCCAGCTACAAGGTGCCGCGCTCAGTGGACTTTGCCGGAGAACTGCCCCGCACCGGCTCAGGCAAGGTGCTCAAGCGCCAGCTCAGGGCGCCGTTCTGGGCCGGCCGCGACGCCCAGGTGGGATAGGGCCGGCCTGAACGGATCTGTCGCGCCCGGGCAATAAATATGTAACGCTTGGACATATATGATCCTTTGCGCGGGGTAGTGCCCCTTTTGGCATATATAGTGCCGATGCCCTTAGTTGGGACTAGCGGGGAGGAACGGTGCGCACGCATCGGTACCGGATCACCATTTCCGGTGGTCTGGGCAAGATGGGAGGCGAGGCGTTCGCCGACTTTCAAGTCGAATACGCCGACGGCAATACCGTGCTCGTTGGTGAGCTTGACCAGGCCGCCCTGTATAACGCGCTCAATCGCATCCTGGCGCTTGGGCTGGAACTGGTGGCGCTGAGCCGGCTGAACGGGGCGCCCGCCTGACATCGACCAGCTCAAGGCCGAGCTCCCGCACGCCCTCCAAGATCGCGTGCAGCTCCGGCTGATCCAGGTCAGCGGACAGAACCGTGATCTCGTAGGCGTGCCTGGCCACAGTGACCTCCATGCGAGACTCAGCGCGACATCTGTCCCATCCTCGCCGGGATCGCCGGCTTTCAGGTCACCCGCGACGGATGATCCGCCATCGGCGTCCGGCTGATTGGCTCGCCGCGTGATCGGAGGTGGGCCATGGCCACGTTCGTTGTGTTCGCCGCGAGCTACGACACGCTGGGCGCGGCCGAGGCCGACTACCACGCCGTCCGTGAACTCTACCTGGGGTCCGGGCTGATCGACACCTACGACGCGGCCGTCATCACCAGGGACGACGCGGGGAAGGTCAGCATCGTCGCCAAGCACGAGCAGCCGACGCGCCGGGGTGCGTGGCGCGGGCTGGGCATCGGGCTGGCCGGCGGCGCGCTGCTAGCGCTCTTCCCGGCGATCGGCCTCGGCGCCGGGCTGCTGCTCGGCGGGGCGGGCGGGGCCGGCTTCGGCGCCCTGGCCGGACACGTCACCGCCGGCCTGCGGCGCGCGGACCTGAAGGATCTCGGCGAGCTGCTTGACGAAGGGCACAGCGGGCTCGTAGTCGTGGCCGTCAGTGACCTCGGCGACCGGGTGGAGCAGGCCATCGGGCACGCGAGCGGGGTGACGAGAAAGCAGCTCACGGCCGATGAGACGGCGCTGGAGAGAGATATCGACGCGGCCGTGCCGAGCCAGGCGCGCGACCCGGATGAGAGCTACCGGCGGTCGGTGTCCCAGGCGGAGGCCGCGGTGCGGGAGGCGGAGGCCGCGGCCGCGGCCGCGGAGCAGGAGGCGAAGAGTTACTCGACGTTCCGGGTGCCGGGAGACAGCGGCGCCGGCGGGCTTCCTGCGTAATACCGAGGGTTTTGAGCTCATTCGTGCCGGATGATGCGGGCCGCGTCGCCCGCGGGCGACAGTGCTGGCAGGTCAATTCACCAGCCCCGGCGAGCCGCCGGGCTCAGCACATGCGGAGACCACATGGCCACTCTCACCGCATGGAAGTTCTCAACCCCC
>Ga0335073_10016648_pt1 | contig 10273 bp, 8 predicted proteins | sample Lox_Sample_22_FD_207093 | JGI IMG/M metagenome (GOLD analysis project Ga0335073, IMG submission 207093) | Soil microbial communities from Loxahatchee National Wildlife Refuge, Florida, United States - Lox_Sample_2.2 | ecosystem: Environmental > Terrestrial > Soil > Wetlands | place: USA: Florida... | reverse complement strand
TGCACGCTCAGCCTGACCTGGCCGCGCTCGATCGCCCGGCCGAGCAGGGACTGCCCGAGCGGGGCGAGGTAGTCGGGAAAGATCGTGACCACGTCGACGGTCAGATCGGGCTGCCCGGCGGTTCCTCCGGTCGTGGTCACAGCTCCAGCAATCCGGGTGGCGGGTCGATGACCGCGGTGCGCGCGGTGAGGTCGATGGCCGGCACGACCTCGAGCCGGAACGGCACGAGCACCTCACGACCGTCGTGGTCGAGGACCAGCAGGCTGCCCGCCGGCGAGTGCAGCACGTCGACGACGGGGCCGAGCCGTTGCCCGGCCACGGTGGAGACGTCCAACCCGACCAGGTCGCTGTCGTAGAACTCGTCAGGGTCCGTGAGCGAGGGCCGGTCGGACGCCGGCACCATCAGCACGGTGCCCCGCAGTGCCTCGGCCGCTGAGCGGTCGTCCAGGCCGGCGAAGTGCACCACGAGCTTGCCGGAGTGGTCCCGGGTGCCCGCGACGGTCAGCGGCCGGCGTTCCTGCTCGCCGGCGTAGACGACCGCGCCGTCGGCGAAGCGTTCGTCCGGGGCATCGGTCCACGGCTCGACGAAGACGTCGCCACGGATCCCGTGCGCCTTGCCGACACGACCGACGGCGACGACCTCCAGCTCGGAGGTAGCGTCGCCGCCGGTCATGGTTGGTTCGATCGATCCGGGTGCCGGGACCTCGTCGGCGGTCAGCGGCTCTCGTCGGTGTCGAGGACATCCACCCGGATGCCCTTGCCACCGACGCCGTTGACGACCTGCCGCAGCGCCTTAGCGGTGCGGCCGTTGCGCCCGATCACCCGGCCGAGGTCGTCCGGGTGGACCCGGACTTCCAGCCGGCGACCGCGACGGTTGTCGATCAGGTCGACCACCACGTCGTCCGGATGGTCGACGATGCCGCGCACGAGGTGCTCGAGGGCCTCGGACAGCACTTAGCTGTCCGCCCCGTCAGCGGCCGGCGTCTCGGCGGCGGCGTCCTCGGCCGGGGCCTCCGCCTTCTTCGGCGCGGCCTTCTTGCGCGGGGTGGTCGCCTCGACCGACGGCTCGCCGCCGGACTCGGCCAGTGCGGCATCGAACAGGGCGCGCTTGTCCGGCTTGGCGGGTGCTACCTTCATCGGCTCGGGAGCCGGCAGCCCCTTGAACTTCTGCCAGTCGCCGGTGACCTTCAGGATCGCGGTCACGGCCTCGGTCGGCTGCGCGCCGACGCCGAGCCAGTAGGCCGCGCGCTCGGCGTCGATGCGGATCACCGACGGGTCGCTCTTCGGGTGGTACTCGCCGATGGTCTCGATCGAGCGGCCATCGCGTCGGGTCCGGGCGTCGGCAACGACGACGCGGTAGTGCGGCTCGCGCATCTTGCCGACGCGGGTGAGCTTGATCTTGGTTGCCACGGGTGTTGTTCTCTCCAGATATCAAAGGGACGAGCCGGACACCGAAGGTGGGGACACCGCGGCGGCGGGCTCAGGGACTGACCGGCCAACGGCGAGAGGGTCCGCGTGCCGGTCGGTACTCGGGCGCCATTCTGCCAGAAGCCACGCGCAGCTCCGACCACGGGTGGCTCGGCGCCCGGGATCCCCTGCCGAATGCAGGCTGCCGGAAACGCCCGGTGCCGGCCACCCCGAGGGGCAGCCGGCACCGGGCGCGGCGAGAGCGGCCTACGAGGCCGGCGTCTCGAAGTAGCCGTAGGCATCCTCGATCACATTCACCGGAGCGCCGGTGTCGGCCGTGACGAAACCTGGCGGCAGCGCCGCGGTGCGCCCGGACAGCGTCGCGATCCCGTTGTTCAGGATCGACCGGGTGCCGGTGAAGTCCAGGTTGGACGCGTGCGGCTGGCCGGTGCCCGACGGGTAGATCGTCAGGTAGCCGTTGCCCTTCAGGTCACCCGGCGTGGTGCCGATGGCGGTCAGCCCGACCCACAGCCCGCTGACGTCATAGGGCACCCCGTACAGCCCGCCGGCGTCCAGCCCGAAGCTGTTGCCGTTGCCCAGGGCGCCGTGCCGGCCGCCGTTGCCGCTGCGGGTGTCGGCGATCCGCACCGGCGCTGGCAGCGCGACGAACCGGGCCGCCGCGGACGGGCTGAAGTACCCGACGATGTCGATCATCGCGTCGGCCGTCGCGGCCCGGTTCTGCACCACGAACTTGCCACCGGTCAGCGGCACCAGCGCCAGGTTCGGCCGGGCCAGCAGCGCGTAGTTGACGGTGGCCACGGCCGGGTTCGAGGCCGGGTAGGTGGTCAGGTAGCCGCCGGCCTTGTGGTTCAGGGCGGTCACGTTGACCACCGCGACGGTCGCGTCCGAGGGCACGCCGGCGTCCACGGTCACCGACTGGTTCGGCTGCAGCGGACCCTTCGGGCCACCGGTCGGCACCCGGGTGTCGAGCAGCCGGCGCGAGGCCAGCGGCACGTAGCCCAGGCCGCCGCTGCCGCCCGCCGGGCCGAAGTAGCCGATCAGGGTGACCAGCGCGTCGGTCGCGGCTGCCTGGTTGCGCAGCTTGAAGCCGTGTGCGGAGTTCAGCTTGACGATCGAGGTGATCGTGGCGTTGGCCTCGGTCGAGGACAGCGGCAGCGTGGCGTTGCCGCCGAAGCTGGTGCTGTACACCGACAGGAAGGTGCCGCCCTTGGCCGCGGTGCCCGAGACCTCGACCACCACCGAGGTGGCGTTGCTCAGGTCCATCCCGGCCACCGACTGGGGCACCGTGTAGCTCAGCTCGGTGCCGCCGCCCATCGGGCCCTTGCGGACCCCCATGCCGGTCCGGGTGTCGATCACCCGCACCGGCTGCGGCAGCGAGAAGTAGGCCGAACCGGCCGCCGGGTGCACCTGGTTCGCGTCGGCGGCGCCGAGGTTCAGCAAGCCGTGCCCGGAGGCGTTGGAGCCCGGGTCGACCGCACCGGCACCGTTGCGCGGCGACTCGAGGAACGCCTCCAGCTCGCTGGCGTCCATGCCCGGGTTGGCCGCGGCGGCCAGCACCGCGGCACCGGCGACGTGCGGGGCCGCCGCGGACGTCCCGTAGAAGCCGGTGGTACCCGGGATGACGTTGCCGTTCGAGTCGTACTGGGAGGCCTGCATGTCGCTGATGTTCGTCGACACGCCGTCGTAGCCGGTGATGTCCGGCTTCACCCGGCCGTCGATGGTCGGGCCTTGCGAGGAGAACGGCTCCAGCGCGCCGTTCTGCCAGTAGGCCGCACCGGCCGCGACGGCGTACTGCGAGGAGGCCGGCTGCACGATGCTGCCCGCGGCGGCGTGCGCCGGGTCGGCGTCGGCGAGCATCGACGGGTAGGTGTCGCCGTCGTAGGTCAGGTCGTAGCGCAGCTGCGGCACGGTGCCGCCGAGCACGATCGACAGGTTGTACTGGTGGTAGTCGGTGGTCGAGCTGTTGGAGATCGGGTAGTCGATCACCGGCGGCCCGCCCGAGACCCGCGGGATGGTGGTCGGGTTGGTCTTGCCGGGTGCGGGGCTGGCGAGCACCAGGTTGCCGTTGGAGTCGTGGCCGTACTCGGTCACCTTCAGCGCGATCGGCAGCTTGGTGGTCGGCCACTGGTCCCAGCTCAGCGTGATCCACCCGCTGGTCTGCGGGTCGAGCAGGGTCGCGTCCATCTCGTTCGTGGTCTTGCCGTACTGCAGGCCGGGGTCGGGCATGTCGACCAGGCCGTCGCGGTTGGCGTCGGTCAGCGTGCCACTCCAGTGCGTGCGGGCGTAGTTGCCGGCCGACTGGACCCAGAGCACGCCCGCCTCGCGAGCTTCCTTGACGCCGTACTCGGTGCTGCCCGGTCCGTCGTTGCCGTCGCCGCGACCCTCACCGATGAAGCCGAGCGAGCTGGTGACGACCTTGAGCCGGTTCGCCGCGCCGGCCGGGGTCCGCGCGATGCCGTCGGCGACCGCCGCGAACGCGCTGGAATCGTCGACGCAGTACAGGTAGATGTCGGCGTTCGGCGCCATCTGGTGGACGATCTCGGCCACCGCGGTGCCGTGGTCGCTCTGCGAGTCGTCCGCACACTTGTCCTGGGCCGAGCCCGGCGTCGCCGGGGTGTAGTGCACCTTGCCCGCCGGCAGGTGGCCGGCCGAGATCTCGGCCGCGAGGTTGCCGAAGCCGAGATCGACCACGCCGACGTTCACGCCCTGGCCGGAATTGCCGAGGGCCGGAGCGGCTGCCTGCCAGGCGCTCGCGTTCGATGCGGCCACGCCCTCACTGGTGACCCCGGAGTCCTGCACCCGTGCCCGGACGCCCGGGCTGACGCCGGCGACGCCCGGCTGCGCGGCCAGGCTGCGCAGTGCCGACGGGCGGATGGCGACCAGCGTGGTACCGGCGAACTGTGACAGCACCCGGCCACCGGCGGAGCGGGCGGCGATCGCCGCACCGGTCCCGGTGACCGCGACCTCGACGGTGCCGTGCGCGTTGACCTTGGTGACCGGGTCGGTGGCCGGTGCCCCCGGCACGCCGGCGAGTGCGCCCAGCCGGGGGTCGAGGTGCGCGACCGTGGCGATGGCCGGCACCGTGCCGTGCGCGGTGTTCTGCGGCGCCGGCAGGATCCGGTGGCCGGCGCGCTGCGCACCTGGCTTGGCGACCGTCGTTGCGGTGGCGGGCCGCGGCGAGACCGGCCGGGCAGCCGCGCCGGCGTCGGCGGTGGTGGTGAGGGTGGAGCCGAGCAGCGCGAGCGCCGCCACGGGCAGCAGGAGCCGAGTTCTGGGCAAGGTAAGGCCTTTGTGAGATTCAGGATTCGGTGGCCAGACCATACCCGGCACCCGGAGGGCCGTCCACGCGAAACGGCGAAGGTTCACGAAGCGTTATCGGCACGACATCGCGCGGCCTGAATGCGCCGCGCCCCGGCCGGCGGACGTGCCAGACTGCACCGATGAGCGGTTTCCCCCCGGGTGGACGGCAGCAGCCCACCCTGGAAGAGGTGGCGGCCCGGGCCGGGGTGAGCCGGGCGACGGCCAGCCGGGTGCTGCGCGGCGCGCCGAACGTCAGCCAGCACGCGCGGCAGGCGGTGGAACAGGCCGCCACCGAGATCGCCTACGCACCGAACCGGGCCGCCCGGGCGCTGGTGACCGGGCGCAGTGACTCGATCGCGTTTCTGGTCACCGAGACCGAGGATCGGCTCTTCAACGACCCGTTCTTCCTGGGCATGCTGCGCGGCGCGCAGAGCGTGATCGCCGAGGCCGGCCTCCAGCTGGTGTTCACGGTGGCGTCCTCGGCACAGGAGCATGCCCGGTTCCTGCACTACGCCGCCGGCGGGCACGTCGACGGCGTGCTGCTGCTGTCGTTGCACGGCCGCGACGAGCTCCCCCAGCAGCTCGAGGCACAGCGGGTGCCCACCGTACTCAGCGGCCGGCCGCTGCTCGACCCGGACGGTGTCTGCTTCGTCGATTCGGACAACGTCGGGGGCGCGGCCATGGCCACCGAGTACCTGATCGGTGCCGGCCGCCGGCGGATCGCCACGATCACCGGGCCGCTGGACATGTGCGCCGGCCAGGACCGGCTGGCCGGCTATCGCCAGGCGCTGCTGGCCGCCGACCGCGCGACGGAGGATTCCCTCGTCGGGCACGGCATGTTCAGCATCGCCAGCGGTCAGGCGGCGATGGCCGCGCTGCTGGCCGCCGAGCCGGGCCTGGATGCGGTCTTCGCGGCCTCGGACCTGACCGCCATCGGAGCCATGCGCGCGATCGTCGCAGCCGGGCGGCGGGTCTGCGACGACGTGGCGGTGGTCGGCTTCGACGACATCGGCGATGCGCAGCTGGCCCACCCGGCCCTCACCACGGTGCGGCAGCCGATCACCGAGATGGGGCGCACCATGGCCACCCGGCTGCTGCAGCGGATCGCCGGCGCCACCGCCCCGCTGGCGACCGTGCTCCCGGTCGAGCTGATCCGGCGCGAGACCGCCTGACCCAGCGGCTGGCGCGGCCGCGCCCGGGGTTACCGCGGGATTTCGCCGCGATGACAACAAATTGACTCTCAGGCCTTGACACCGCCGCGGTCGCCGAGCATCCTCGCTTGCATCGTGAGAGCGCTCTCATGCGATGATCGCACCGCCTCGTCCCCATTCACGTGCCGCGCTGTCTCTCAGCCGGGCGTCAATCCAGGAGGATCCATGTCCCACCGCTCCCTCGTCAGGGCGCTGGCCGTCGTCGCGGTCGGCTCCGTCGCGACGATCGGGCTCGCCGCCTGCTCCTCGAGCACGTCGACGGCGTCGGACGACCCGAACGCGAAGGTCACCCTGACCGTCGGCCTGTTCGGGACCTTCGGCTTCAAGGAGGCCGGGCTCTACGACCAGTACATGAAGCTGCATCCGAACGTCACCATCAAGGAGGACGACGTCGAGCAGTCGGCCGACTACTGGACCCGGCTGAAGACCCGGCTGGCCTCGGGCAGCGGGCTCGACGACGTCCAGGGCATCGAGATCGGCTTCGTCTCCGACGTCGTGACCAACCACGCCAACCAGTTCGTCGACTTCGCCGCGCTGCCGGAGGCCGCCTCGCTGAAGTCCTCCTTCTACGACTGGAAGTGGCAGCAGGCCTCGACCTCCGGCGGCAAGACGCTGGGCCTGGGCACCGACGCCGGGCCGGAGGCGATCTGCTACCGGCCGGACCTGCTCAAGGCGGCCGGGCTGCCCTCGGACGGGGCGACCCTGGCCACCAGGTGGGCCACCTGGCAGGACTACCTCGATTTCGGCAAGCAGTACGAGTCGTCGAAGACCAAGCCGGCCGGCAGCCACTTCGTCGACAGCGCCGCGTCGATCTTCTCCACCGCCGTGTACCAGGGCAACGAGGCCTACGACAACGCCCAGGGCAAGCCGGACGCGGCCAACAGCGACGGGGTGAAGAACGCCTGGAACTACGCCAGCCAGGCGGCGCAGGCCAAGCTCACCGCGGGCCTGCAGCAGTTCGCCACGCCGTGGAACAAGGCGTTCTCCAACGGCGCCTTCGCCACGATCGCCTGTCCGACCTGGATGATGGGCTATATCCAGAGCCAGGCCGGCCCGACCGGCAGTGGCACCTGGAGCGTCGCCCCGGTGCTGCCGGGCGGCGCGACGAACTGGGGCGGCTCGTGGCTCGGTGTCCCGAAGGCGTCCAAGCACCAGAAGGCCGCCGAGCAGCTGGTGGAGTGGCTGACCAGCAAGCAGCAGGAGGTCACCATGTGGACGCAGGGCGGCCACTGGCCGTCCAACAGCCAGGCCGCGGCCGACCCGGCGGTGCAGGGTGCCACCTCGGACTACTTCAGCAAGGCGCCCGTCGGGCAGATCTTCAGCGGCATCGCCGACAAGATGAAGATCCCGCCGATCGGCCTCTACGACACCCAGATCCAGCAGGCGTTCACCACCCAGCTGACGAACGTCGAGACCAAGGGGACCGACCCGAACAAGGCGTTCAACGACGCGCTGGACGCGGTCAAGCAGGTCACCGGCTGACCCGCGGTATCCCGATCAGACGTCCTCCTGCCGGGCCCCGTGTCCTGGCCCGGCAGGAGGGCACCCGTCGAGTGCCCGAGGTGGTGACATGGCAGTCCTGACCGAGGCGGTGCCCGCGCGTCGCCGGCGCCGCACGTTGCCCGGCAGCCGAGCCGCGTACGGCTACATCGCCCCGTTCTTCCTGGTGTTCCTGGCCTTCAGCCTCTACCCGTGGCTGGACACCGCCTGGGTGTCGCTGCACAACGTCCGGCTTACCACCTACCACCAACAGCAGTGGGTCGGGCTGGCCAACTACCGGAACCTGTTCACCAACAAGTTCTTCTACAACGCGCTGCGCAACACCGTCACGATCGGCATCATCTCGACGGTCCCCCAGCTGTGCCTGGCGTTGGGCATCGCGCACCTGCTCAACTACCGGCTGCGGGGCCGGACGTTCTTCCGGGTCGCGATGCTGATGCCGTACGCGACCAGCCTGGCCGCCGCGACGGTGATCTTCCTGCAGCTGTTCGACAAGGATCTAGGAATCGTGAACTGGTTCCTGGCCGAGCTGCACCTGCCGCGACTGGACTGGCAGGGCTCGAAGTGGCCGTCCCAGGTGGCGGTGTCGGCGATCGTGACCTGGCGCTGGACCGGCTACAACGCCCTGATCTACCTGGCCGGCATGCAGGCCATCGACAACTCCCTGTACGAGGCCGCCGCGATCGACGGCGCCTCGCGGTGGCAGCAGTTCCGGCACGTCACCGTCCCCGGCCTGCGCCCGACGATCCTCTTCACCATCGTGGTGTCGACGATCGGCGCTGCCCAGCTCTTCGGCGAGCCACTCCTCTACCACAACGGCCTGCCCGACGGCGGAACCTCGAATCAGTACCAGACCCTGGGGCTGCTGATGTACCAGCAGGGTTGGACGAACGACCGGCTCGGGCTCGCCTCCGCCACCGCGTGGACGATGTTCGTCATCATCGTGCTCGCGGTCGCGGCCAACCTGTGGCTGTCCCGCCGGCGCGAGCACCGGAGCTCCATTCCGGTCGCCGCGGCAGCCCCCGTCGCCGCCTCGACCATGGAGGTCACCCGATGACCAGCACCGTGGACCGGCCGGTCACCGCCGTCCCGCCGGCCGCGGCCCGGGACGCTACCCGGCGCCGGGCCGCGCACAAGCCGATGCAGGCCGGCGCCGGGACGTACCTGGCCCTGGCCGTCGTCACGCTGCTGTCGGTGTTCCCGCTCTACTACACCGTGGTGATGGCCTCGCACACCAACGCGGAGCTGGCCGCCCGGACCCCGCCGATGCTGCCCAGCGGCGCGCTGTTCGGCAACATCCGGCAGGCGTTGCAGATCGCCCCGTTGAACAAGGGCCTGCTGAACTCGCTGGTGGTGGCCGGCTGCATCACGGCGGGCACGGTCGCCTTCTGCACCCTGGCCGGTTTCGCCTTCGCCAAGCTGCGCTTCCGCGGCCGCGCCGTGCTGCTCGGACTGTGCATCGCCACCATGATGGTGCCGATGCAGATGGGCATCATCCCGCTCTACATGCTGATGGCCCGGCTCGGCCTGACCAATCACGTCGCCGCGGTCATCCTGCCCACCCTGGTGACCGCCTTCGGCGTGTTCTTCATGCGGCAGTACATCGCCAGTGCGGTGCCGGACGAGCTGATCGAGGCCGGCTTCGTCGACGGGGCCGGAACCTTCCGCATCTTCTGCTCGATCGTGGTGCCGGCCGCCCGGCCGGCCATGACCGTGCTGGCGATGCTGACCTTCCTCACCGCGTGGAACGACTTCTTCTGGCCGATCATCGCGCTGAGTTCGCAGAACCCCACCGTCCAGGTCTCCTTCCAGAGCCTGGCCACCGGCTACGCGCCGGAACAGTCCATCATCATGGCCGGCACCCTCTACGGCACCGTCCCGGTGCTGATCGTGTTCGCCCTGCTGGGCAGGCACATCGTCGGCGGAATCATGCAAGGAGCAGTCAAGGGATGAGTGAACCCGCGCGCCAGGCGTCCCCCGATCGCCTGCGCTTTCCCCCGGACTTCGTGTGGGGCACGGCCACGGCCGCCTTCCAGATCGAGGGCGCCGCCCGCGCCGACGGGCGGTTGCCCAGCATCTGGGACGTCTTCTGCCAGACGCCGGGCAAGGTTGCCGGCGGTGACACCGGCGAGGTCGCCTGCGACCATTACCACCGGATGCCCGAGGACCTCGACCTGATGGCCTCGCTCGGGCTGCCGGCGTACCGCTTCTCGGTGTCCTGGCCGCGGGTCGTGCCGGGTGGTTCCGGCCCGGTCAACCAGGCCGGCCTGGACTTCTACCGGCGCCTGGTGGACGGCCTGCTGCAGCGCGGCATCGCACCGCAGCTCACTCTCTACCACTGGGATCTCCCGCAGACCCTGCAGCACGAGGGCGGCTGGACCAACCGGGCCACCGTGGACCGGTTCGTCGAGTACGCGGTCGCGGTCACCGAGGCGCTGGGTGACCGGGTGGCCGGCATCACCACCCTGAACGAGCCGTTCTGCTCCGCGTTCCTCGGTTACGCCTCCGGCGTGCACGCTCCCGGCGACACCGACCGGGGCGCCGCGCTGGCCGCCGCGCACCACCTGAACCTCGCCCACGGGCGCGCCGTCACGGCGCTGCGGCCGCTGACGGACGCGCCGCTCTCGGTCACGCTGAACCTGGCCCAGCTCTACCCGGCCAGTGACGGCGAGGCGGACCTCGCGGCCACCGAGCACGTCGACCGGATCGCCAACCGGATCTTCCTCGATCCGATACTGCGCGGCAGCTACCCCGCCGAACTGCTCACCGAGACCAAGCACCTGTCGGACTGGGCGTTCGTGCTCGACGGCGATCTGACCGAGATCCACAGTGAG
>Ga0335073_10016646_pt1 | contig 10274 bp, 10 predicted proteins | sample Lox_Sample_22_FD_207093 | JGI IMG/M metagenome (GOLD analysis project Ga0335073, IMG submission 207093) | Soil microbial communities from Loxahatchee National Wildlife Refuge, Florida, United States - Lox_Sample_2.2 | ecosystem: Environmental > Terrestrial > Soil > Wetlands | place: USA... | reverse complement strand
TTTATGCGTATTACGGCGGCTCGGGAATTGGTGGGGATGTAAATCCGGTGCTGATTCCAACATCGTTAGGCGGACCCTGTACGACGGCAACCAGCCATTTTGGATGCTTTAGCACGCCGAACGCCGCTCCTCCCTTCCGCAATGGCGGACCGGTGAGTCTGGGAAATACGTGGGAGCAGATGGTGACATCGGTTGCGCCCGATAAAGGCATCGGCGTCACACTTTCGATTCCCTTGCGAAATCGTACCGCGCAGGCGGACCAGGTGCGGGCGGAGCTGGAATATCGACAGGCACAAGTTCGGTTGCAGCAACTCGAGAACCAAGTGCGGATCGAGGTACGCAATGCTCAGTTCGACGTTCAACAAAGCCGTGCCAGTGTTGACGCGGCGCAAGCAGCGGTGGACTTTCAACGCCAGACACTTGACTCCGAGCAACAGAAGTTGGCAGCGGGAGTTTCGACGTCGACGACGGTACTTTCCGATCAGGCGGCCCTCACTAACGCGGAGTCCAATCTGATTTCGGCAAAAGCGGCGTTCGAGAAGGCGGAGATCGAGATGGATCGCGCGACCGGACTGTTACTGGAACACTCAGGGATCGTAATGGCCGATGCGGTGAGCGGAAACGTTACGCACATGCCAAATGCTCCGTATCAGGCGCCGCGCCAGGATGTGCAACCAATGATCACACAGCCACGCGGGGCCTTGCGAACACCGGCATCGCCAATGGAGAGCGGCTCGGCCACAATGCGTGCGAACCCGGGGTATTGAACGGAAGGGAGCAACAAGACTTTCTAACGGCGAAGCGCGATACCTGGTCCCAGTAGAGCGACAAATAAGAAGCTGCAGATCACCGCAACGGCGATCCAGGCATAGTTGCGGTTAAGGGCGAGCGGCGGACCCTGCGGCGTCGTTCTGGAGGGAATATAGTATTGCAGCCACAGAAGACCTGAATTGGCGCCGGCGGTCGCGGGAAGCGCCGACTGCCAAACTAACGAAAATCCGACGGGGTTCAACAGCCCGCCTGCTATTGCAATCGCGATAGCGGAAAAATAGGGGAGGAACAAAAGTTTTCGCAAGCGAGTGCGATCATTCGCTGCAACGCCCGTATAGCGGACGACTCCATATCCGACGGCGAGCACGGCACCGTAATAGGCGCCCATGCCGACAAAGATGAGCAGAGTTCGCCAAAGCCAATGTGGGTGCATGGGCGCGATCACCGCGGCCCAGTCCCCGAAGTCGGTGACACCGGAAAAAAAGAAATATCCGGTACCGGTAAATAAGTTGAACGCACAGGTCAGGAGGAGGAAAAGGCGAGTAGCGATGCCCGCATTGTTCGCGCTTCTCAACGCGATCCAGAAAATCAGGCCTGCAGCCAGATTGACCAACGTTCCACCGGCAGCTACCAGACGGGAGTCAAACGAACTCGACCACGCCGTTGTGCTGAGTACGCCGGACTGCGCGCCAGTCAGAAGTGCCAACAAGGCGTGACCAACGGCTTCATGCAACACGTCGGCGAGGATGAAAGCCAGAATGCTAATGGCGCAGATGGTAAGGGCGTCGTCGTGAGCCGGCGCGGCGGCGGCGGCGGTGGTGTCCATATCGAGTCGTAGTCCAGTACGCTTTTTTGTGTTGGGCGAGCAGGACTCAGTTTATCCTTTGCGCGTGAGCCTTTCAGTGGTTTTGATCACCCAGGATGAAGAGGCCAATTTGCCGGGCACGCTGGAAAGCGTGATGCCGCTGGTCCGCGACGGTCGCGGCGAGATTATTGTGGTGGATTCGGGATCGACGGACCGGACACTGGAAATTGCGCGGTCTTTTGGGGCAAAGATTTTCAGCGAGCCATGGAAGGGCTTCGCGGCGCAGAAAAATTCGGCGATGGACAAGGCGAGTGGCGATTGGGTGCTGCAGTTGGATGCGGATGAGGCACTGGAACCGGAACTGGCGACGGAAATTGCAGCGGCGATCGCTGCGGATTCCTCGCTGGTTGGCTATTGGATTCCGCGGAAGAATTTCTTTTTAGGGCGATGGATCCGGCATGGGGGATTTTATCCCGATCCCAAGCTGCGGCTGATTCGGCGAGGCGCGGGCAAGTTCGAGGAATATGGTGCGCATCCTACGATTAAGCTCCCGAGTTCCGTCGGTGTTGGCCGACTTAACCACGCCATGCTGCATCACGCTTACCCGACCCTGCGCGGCTACATTAATCACATGAACAGTTACTCGTCGTCCGGAGCGGAGGTAGCGGTTGCAAAGGGATATCGCCGGTTCAGCGTGAGTGACATCGTGACCCGTCCGTTGCTGACCTTCATCTACAACTATTTTTTTCGTCTAGGCTTCCTCGATGGCCGGGAGGGCCTGCTGCTTCATCTCTATCACTCGGTTTACGTCTCATGGAAGTATGCCAAGGCCTGGGAATTAGCGAGAAAAACAGGCGTTTCCAACGGGTAATATCGTCATCTTGCCCAAACGGCGGAAATGCCCCTATCATCTAATTAAACGGGGTGAGCATGGCTGAAAAGAAAACGCCGGACGTCGCGGAAAGTCCGATCGCAGAGATCTTTGAGGGGCGGAGTCCCTCGCAATCCGAAAAGCAGTGGGCTGAAAAGACGCTGGCGCCGACGCTAGAAAAGGCTCCCGAGCGGCCGATTGGCGCCCCGACGGGCACAAATCTCGACGAAAACGGAAACGCCCGATTCACGACGATTTCCAACGTTCCCATTCGTCGTCTCTACACGGCTGCCGATTATCCGGCGGATTGGAATTACGAACAATATCTCGGTTATCCCGGCCAACCGCCGTTTACGCGCGGTATTCACGCCACCGGGTACCGCGGACGATTGTTTACCATGCGGCAGTTCTCCGGCTTCGCGTCTCCGGAAGAAACAAACAAACGTTACAAATATTTACTCGATCATGGCGGCGGAGGCTTGTCGGTTGCGTTCGATTTACCGACATTGATGGGGTACGACTCCGACCATCCGGCGAGCGAAGGGGAAGTGGGCAAGTGCGGCGTGGCGATCGATTCGCTGGAAGATATGGAGATTCTATTTGGCGGCATCGATCTCGAAAAAACCACGGTCTCGATGACGATCAACTCGCCCGCGTCGGTCATCTGGGCCATGTACCTGGTAGTTGCAGAGAAACAAGGGGCCGACTGGAAGAAGATTTCCGGCACTATTCAGAACGACATTCTCAAAGAGTACATCGCGCAGAAAGAATACATTTATCCGCCGGCGCCCTCGATGCGACTGGTGGTGGACACGTTCGAGTTTGGTTCGAAGCTGACGCCGAAATTTAACACGATTTCGGTCAGCGGATATCACATTCGCGAGGCGGGATCGACGGCGCTGCAGGAATTGGCATTCACGCTCTACGACGGCGTGGAGTATGTGGAATGGGCGCGGCGGCGCGGATTGGACGTCGATGAATTTGGCCCCCGCCTGAGCTTTTTCTTCAATGCGCACAGCGACTTCTTTGAGGAGATTGCGAAATACCGTGCGGCGCGAAAGATCTGGTATCGCGTGATGAAAGACCGGTTTGCAGCGAAGAATCAGCGCACCTGGTTGCTGAGATTCCATACACAAACTGCGGGAGTTTCGCTGCCGGCGCAGCAACCGATGAACAATATCGCGCGGGTGGCGCTGCAGGCGCTTTCGGCAGTATTGGGTGGAACCCAATCGCTGCATACCGACTCTTACGACGAAGCTTTGGCTTTGCCCACGGAAGAGGCGGCGAGAATTGCGCTGCGCACGCAGCAAATCATCGCTTATGAGACGGGCGTTACCCACACGGTCGATCCACTGGGTGGTTCGTATTTCGTGGAGCGATTCACCTGCGACATGGAAAAGGGCGCGTTCGATTATTTCGAGAAGCTGGATGCGCTTGGCGGCATGGTGAAGGCGATCGAGCAGGGATATCCGCAAAAGGAGATCGCAGAGTCAGCCTATCAATATCAGAGGGCGGTCGAAGCAAAGGAAAAAGTCGTCGTGGGCGTGAATGATTTCACGATTGAAGAAGAATCCCCGAATATTCTGTACATCGACGAAACCGTTGCGCAGCAGCAAACGGCGAAGCTCAAAGAGTTGCGGGCGCGGCGATCGAATGAAGAAGTGAAGCGGCGTTTGGGTGCGCTGAAAAAAGCAGCGGCGCAGGAGCCGAAAGCGGGAAACGGCAAGGTCGCCGACGCGAATACGATGCCGTACATCATTGATGCAGTGCGGGCCTATGCAACGGTGGGCGAAATTTCTGAGGCGCTGCGCGAAGTGTACGGGACGTATACGGAGACGAGCATCACGTAATCGCGAATTTAGAAGCCAGAAGTAACAAGTTAGAAGTGACAGTTGAACTTTTGAATTCTGATTTCTTCCTTCTGAATTGCGAGGCCGCCTCTGCTATCCTCAGCTTCTGAGTTACGTCGAAATTTCCATGCGGAAGGCCATCAATCATTTGAAAAAGTCTGATCCGGTGATGGCAGCCATCATCAAGCGCATTGGGCCGTGCCGCATTGAGTACGGGCCACCGGAGTTTCACAGCCTGGCGGAAGCGATCGTTTACCAGCAGCTAAACGGCACCGCTGCCCTGACAATCTTCAACCGCTTCGCTGCTTTGGCGGGTAATCCGCTGACGCCGGCGGGAATTCTAAAGTTGACAGGCGAGCAGATGCGTTCGGTGGGTCTGTCGAAGCAGAAGTCCTCGTATTTGCGCGATATGGCTGAACGCGCGGCCTCAGGGCAGCTTGATTTCAGCAAACTGCATGAACTACCGGACGAAGAAGTAATCGAGCACTTGACGCAGGTAAAGGGTGTGGGCGTGTGGACGGCGCAGATGTTTCTGATGTTTACCCTGAAGCGGCCAAACATTCTCCCAACAGGCGATTTTGGGGTGCAGATGGCGATCAAGAAGCACTACAACAAGAGGAAAATGCCGAAACCGGCCATCATGGAAAGGATTGCCAAGCCTTGGGAGCCGTATCGCAGCATCGCCTGCTGGTATCTGTGGAAGAGCATGGATACGAAGACGATGTAGGGAAGTTTTCGAATGCAGAATGAAGAATTAAGAGTGCAGAAGTTAAGTCGCGGGCCTTCCGCACGTAGCAGGGTAATTCTGCATTCGGACTTCCGCCTCTTTACTTGCTCCGACTTTTCTGTGTTCCTGCTGTGCCCACTGTGGGTAGAATAGAGTCGATGGCTGAACAGAAGATCCGCGTGCTGGTGGCCAAGCCCGGCCTGGATGGGCACGACCGCGGCGCCAAAGTGATTGCGCGCGCGCTGCGCGATGCCGGCATGGAAGTGATCTATACCGGCCTGCGCCAGACTCCGGAGATGATTGTCAATGCGTCGCTGCAAGAGGACGTTGACGTTATCGGTCTTTCAATTCTTTCCGGCGCGCACAATGCCATCGTGCCGCGGGTAATGGATTTGCTGCGGCAGAACCAGATGGACGATGTGATTGTCATCGTCGGTGGAATTATTCCGGATCAAGACCTGGAGCGCATGAAGAACGTAGGCGTCGCAGCCGTATTCCAACCCGGCACGGCGATGGATGAGATCGTGCAATTCATTCGTGCTAACGTCAAGCCGCGCGGTGTTCCCGCCGGATGACGGCATCTCTTGATGCAAGCGTCCATTTGCGCACTCTCGCTCGCCTGATTTACCGTAACTAGTTCTGGATTGCCCTTCATGCCTGACCGTATCGATTCCACTGTGCCTAAAACTACTGGCGCGATCGAGACCCGCGTCGATCCGACCTCGCCCCGTTTTGAGGCGAACATGCGCTTCCTGGCCGATCTGGTGTCGCAGATCCGGAATGAAGAAGAAAAGATCCGCGAGGGCGGCGGCCATAAAGCGATTGACAGCCAGCACAGCAAAGGACGGCTGACGGCACGGGAACGCATTCACCTGCTGGTAGATTCGGGATCATTCTTCGAACTCGGCTCTTATGCTGCTTATGGGATGTATGAAGAATGGGGCGGAGCGGCAGCGGCAGGCGTGATTACGGGACTGGGACGCATTCACACCCGGCTGGTAATGATTATTGCCAACGATGCGACGGTCAAGGCGGGCGCGTTTTTCCCGATGACGTCCAAAAAAGTGATTCGGGCACAGAATATTGCCATTGAGAACCGCATTCCAACGATTTACTTGGTGGACTCGGCGGGTGTATTTCTGCCGCTGCAGGAAGACGTGTTTCCCGACACCGACGACTTCGGCCGCGTGTTTCGCAACAATGCGGTCATGTCGGCGATGGGAATTGCGCAGATTGCGGCAATTATGGGGATGTGCGTCGCGGGCGGCGGATATTTGCCGGTGATGTGCGATCACGTTTTAATGACCGATGGCAGCGGGCTATTTCTCGCCGGGCCAGCCTTGGTGCAAGCAGCGATTGGGCAAAAAGCCTCGGCGGAAGAACTCGGTGGCGCGGCGATGCACTCTGCCATCAGCGGGACGGTGGATTTTCGCGAGCCGAACGACGAAGCTTGCATCGCGCGGATTCGAACCATCGTTGAGAAGTGGGGCTACCGGCGACAATCGCCGTGGGACCGCAAGAAGCCGGACCCTCCGGTGCTTTCGGCGGAAGAAATTTACGGTATTTACGACTCGTCGCCAGCCCGGCCCTACGATACGAAAGAGATTATTGCCCGCATTGTCGATGGCAGCCGCTTCGAAGAGTACAAAAGCGAATATGGCAAAACGATATTGTGTGGGTATGCGCGCATTGGAGGATTTGCCGTCGGAATTGTGGCCAATCAAAAACTGCATGCGCAGGCAACCAACCATGAAGGTCATAAGCGCATGGAGTTTGGCGGCGTGATTTATACCGAATCGGCGGAGAAGGCCGCGCGATTCATCATGGATTGCAATCAGAACTTAATCCCGTTGGTGTTTTTTCATGACGTCAACGGATTCATGGTGGGGCGTGACGCGGAGTGGAGCGGGATTATCAAGGCCGGCGCCAAGATGGTGAATGCGGTTTCGAATTCGGTCGTGCCCAAGATCACGGTGATTATCGGCGGGTCGTTCGGGGCCGGACACTATGCGATGTGCGGAAAGGCTTACGATCCCCGATTTGTATTCGCCTGGCCGACAGCACGGTACGCGGTAATGAGTGGTGACTCGGCTGCAGGAACCCTGGTCGAGATTAAGATTCGCCAGTTGGAACGCGGGGGGAAGCATCTCAGCGACGAAGAAAAGAAGGAACTGTACGACTCGGTGAAGCGGACGTATGACGAGCAGACCGACCCGCGCTATGGTGCGGCGAGATTGTGGATTGACAAGATTATCGATCCGCTGGAGACGCGAGATGCGATCGCGCAGGCGCTCGAGGCGGCGGCGCTGAATCCGGATGTGCCGGAGTTCAAAGTCGGTGTTTTACAAACGTAGCCACGGATTTGCACGGATTCTCACGGATTTGATGATTGTTGTCCGTGTTGATCCGTGAAACTCCGTGGCTGGTTCTTATGCCTGAAACAGTTAAATTGATTGAGTGTCCAAGAGATGCCTGGCAGGGGCTGAAAGGGCAGATTCCTGCGCATCTGAAAGTAGACTATCTGAAGGCCTTGATCAGCGCTGGTTTCAAGCATATCGATGCGGTTTCGTTTGTGTCGCCGAAAGCGGTGCCGCAGATGGCGGATTCGGAAGAGGTGCTGAAAGAACTGGATCCGCCGGATGATGTCGAGATTATCGGCATTGTGGTCAATGAAAAGGGCGCGCAACGTGCGATCAGCTCAAATGCCGTGACTACGCTTGGCTTTCCGTATTCGGTTTCGCCAACATTCCTGAAGAACAATCAGCATCAGACGCTCGAAGAAGCCCTCGATCAACTGGAGGCGGTTAAAGAAAAAGCCGAGGACGCTGGGCTCGATGTGGTTGCGTACGTCTCCATGGCATTTGGCAATCCTTACGGAGATGCCTGGAGTATCGAAGAGATCGTCAATGCGGTGGATGTGCTGGAGTCAACCGGAATCCGAATGATTTCCCTGGCGGATACGGTGGGTCACGCCGGGCCGAAAGAGACCGGCGAATTAGTTTCTGCCGTGATGGCGAAGTATGAGTATCTCGAGATTGGCGTTCATCTGCACAGTCGGCCGGAACAGGCAGCGGCGAAGGTATTGGCAGCCTACGATGCCGGCTGTCGGAGATTCGATGCGGCGCTGGGCGGGCTCGGCGGATGCCCGTTTGCGCAGGATGCGTTGGTGGGGAATGTGCCTACGGAGAAAGTAGTCGAAGCACTGAAATCGAGGGGGGCAGAGTTGCCAGCGCTCAAGCCGCTTGACGTGCTGCTGCGGGCGACAGCGGAAATTGGAGCGAGGTACACGGCCTCGGCGGCGGCGGACTAATCGCTGCGCTTTCCTCTTACTACGAAGGATGAAATGGGTTACACGACGATATTACTCACGATCGACTCTGGTGTTGCGACGATAACGTTGAATCGCCCGGACAAGCGCAATGCGATCAGTTACGAACTGATTGATGATCTCCTCGCGGCGTTGAATGAGGTAGACAGGTCCAGCGCGAGAGTGATGATTCTTACCGGCGCGGGGAAAGCGTTTTGCTCGGGGATGGATCTGGAGAATCTGAAAACGTTGATCGGGCGCGCGCCGGAGCAGAGCCGGAAGGATTCTGAAACCATGGCGCGGCTGTTTCGGTCGCTTTACGATTTTCCCAAGCCGACAATTGCGGCGGTCAATGGAGCAGCCGTAGCCGGGGGCTGCGGGCTGGCAACGCTTTGTGATTTCACCATTGCCGCTCCGGAAGCAAAGTTTGGTTACACCGAGGTGCGGATTGGATTTGTGCCAGCGATTGTTTCGACTTTCCTGCTTAGGCAAATCGGCGAGAAGCAAGCGCGAGACCTGCTCTTGACGGGAAGAATTTTTGACGCGGATGAGGCGTACCGCATGGGATTGATCAACGAAATGGTTGCGCCGGAAAAGCTGATGCAGCGGGCCAACGAAATCGCAGCTCAGCTCATGGAGAACAGCCCGGTGTCGCTGGCTTACACCAAGCGGCTGCTCAGCGATCACGCGCAACACGAACTCGATGCGCAAATTCAATCGGCGGTGAAGGAGAATGCCGCGATCCGGGCGACACAGGATTTCCGCGAAGGAGTCTCGTCATTTCTCGAGAAACGCAAGCCGAACTGGAGCGGCAAGTGAGCCGGAAATCCTCGAGTCATCGGCCAGTGGTGAACGAAGCGCGGCTGCGGGTGCGCTACGCGGAGACGGATCAGATGGGCGTGGTGTATCACGCGAATTATTTTGTCTGGTTTGAAGTGGGACGCGTGGAGCTGTTACGGCAACTTGGCTTCTCGTACCGGGAGATGGAAGCGCAAGATGGCTGTGGCATTGCCGTGATTGATGCACGCTGCCGTTACAAGGCTCCGGCCCGCTACGACGATGAATTGCTGCTGCGGACCAAACTGACTTTGGTGCGAGAGTCGCTGATCCAGTTTGGTTATGAGTTGCTACGCGCGGGCGATGAAGAGCTGCTTGCGGAGGGAGATACGACGCACATCGTGGTCGACCGGAGCATGAAAAAGGCGCCTTTGCCGGAGAAGTATATGACGGCATTTATGACGGCCATGGCGGAATAAACTTCTTCTTGGCGAAAACTACTTGAACGCACTTCACATCAACGGGAATGACCTGACGCTCTTGGAAGTGAAAGAGGTCGCGGTCGGACGGCGGCCGGTACTGCTGGCAGCGGACGCTCGTGCGTCAGTGCAACGCGCGCGATCCGTGGTGGATGCGCTCATCGCAAACAATCAGACTTCTTACGCGATCACGACCGGCGTGGGAAAGCTGAGCGATGTACGGATTGCGGGAGCGCAAATCCGCGAGATGCAGGTCAATTTAGTGCGATCGCACGCCGTGGGAGTTGGCGAGCCGTTGCCGCCGAGCGAAGTCCGGGCCATGATGTTATTGCGTGCCAACTCGCTTTCTAAGGGACACTCAGGCGTGCGCACCGAAGTCATCGACACGCTTTGCGAGATGTTGAATCGCGGAGTCGTGCCATTTGTGCCGTCACAGGGAAGCGTAGGTGCGAGCGGAGATCTGGCGCCACTGGCACATTTGGCGCTGGCTCTGATTGGCGAAGGCGAATGCGTAGGCGACAAAGGATCTCGTATTCCGACGGCCGATGCTTTGCGGGGCGCGCAGGTGAAACCGCTGGTGCTGGAAGCGAAAGAAGCGGTGTCACTGATCAACGGCACGCAAGGCATGCTCGCGGTTGGAGTCTTGGCACTGCTGGCGTGCGAAACGCTTGTCAATTCTGCCGATGT
>Ga0335073_10016643_pt1 | contig 10275 bp, 6 predicted proteins | sample Lox_Sample_22_FD_207093 | JGI IMG/M metagenome (GOLD analysis project Ga0335073, IMG submission 207093) | Soil microbial communities from Loxahatchee National Wildlife Refuge, Florida, United States - Lox_Sample_2.2 | ecosystem: Environmental > Terrestrial > Soil > Wetlands | place: USA: Florida... | reverse complement strand
ATCGTTCCGGCTCGAAGCAGCGTGTCCATGTACTCCTCGAACTCACTCCAGTCCGCGAGCGGCTGCGGCGGCCCCGACGTCGGCAGGCCGCCGAAGATGACCGCCCGGCTCGAGGCGAGCCCCGTGTCGTGCCCGCTCCAGAACGGGCTCGACGCGGTCAGCGCCAGGAAATGCGGCAAGTATGCAGCGAGCGCGTTGACGACGGGAATCGCCTTACTCCCGTCGCGGATGCCCACATGGACGTGGACACCGAATGTTTGGATTCTACGGGCAAGCCACTGCAACTGCTCGACGAGTTCGGCATAGCGCTGAATAGGAGCCATCTTGGCATCTCGCCAGTCGCTGACGGGATGTGTTCCGGCACAGGCCAGCATCGTACCGCGACTGCCCGTGATTCGCTCAAGTTGCGCGATTGTCGCAGCGAGATCGTCCTTAGCCTCCGATACCGTGGAGCAGATCCCGGTGACCACCTCGACCGTGGACTGCATGAGCTCGTAGCGGATCTTAGAGTTCTCGTTCGCCTGGCTGAGCGCGGGCAAGGCGGCCAGAACCTCCCTGGCGTCCTGCCGCAGCATCTTGCTGCGGCCGTCGATGAGCTGTAGTTCCCACTCGATACCCAGCGTCGCGCCGCGAGATGGGTTCCAGTTGATGGCCACCGTGAGCCTCCAGGGGCTGTATCTCCGCGCGCGGCCGGCGCGCGGGAAACTCTCTGCCGGGGAACGGAGCGGGCCGGATCCCGCTTGCTCGGGCGTCGCTGCCACAGGCACGTCGGATGGGTGCGCCTACGGCGCACAGGGAGCCAGGCCACTCGCGCCGCCCGGCGGCCGGCGCGCTCGCCAGCCGACTGCGGTCTGCTCGGGATCGGGCACGCCGTGTTGTGCCCTGTCCGCGCTCATGGTCAAGCCGTCCCGCTCCGCCTCGGCTTTATTCCCTACCCATGCCGGGGCAATCCCGATGCTTGCGGACGGACCATAAACATGCCTTTTAAAGTGCTCAGTAGACGTCCGGCGGCTTGTAAACGCCCCAGACATCGCGAAGGGCGTCGCAGACCTCCCCTACCGTGGCGCGGGCCCTTAGCGCCTCGCGCAGCGGATAGAGCAGGTTGTCGGCGCCCTCGGCGGCCCGCCGCAGGTCGCTGATCCGCCGGATGAACTCGGCCTGGTCCCGCCGGCCGCGCAGCTCGGCCAGCCGCTGCGCCTGCTCGCGCTCGATCGCCGGGTCGACACGCGGCGGCTGGTAGCGCTCGTCATCGGCCGTGGCGAACCGGTTGACCCCGACGACGACCCGCTGGTGCGCGTCGATCTGCCGCGCGATCTGGTAGGCGGACCGCTCGATCTCGGTCTTCTGGAACCCCTGCTCGATCGCCGCCACGGCCCCGCCGAGGTCCTCGACGCGCGCGATGAGCTGCTCGGCCTCCTGCTCGATGTCGCTGGTCATGGACTCGATGGCGTACGAACCGGCCAGCGGGTCGGCCGTGGCGGTCAGGTCGGTCTCGTAGGCCAGGACCTGCTGGGTCCGCACCGCCAGCCGGGCCGCCTTCTCGCTGGGCAGCGCGATCGCCTCGTCGTAGGAGTTCGTGTGCAGCGACTGCGTGCCGCCGAGCACGGCGGCGAGCGCCTGCACGGTCACCCGGGCCAGGTTCACCTCAGGCTGCTGAGCGGTCAGCTGCACCCCCGCCGTCTGGGTGTGGAACCGGAGCATCTGCGACCGCGGATCGCGGGCGCCGAACTCCTCGCGCATGATCCTGGCCCACAGCCGGCGTCCGGCCCGGAACTTGGCGACCTCCTCGAGCAGGGTGGTGCGGGCCACGAAGAAGAACGAAAGCCGCGGCGCGAACTCGTCAACGGCCAGCCCGGACGCGATCGCGGCCCGCACGTATTCCTTGGCGTTGGCCAGTGTGAACGCCATCTCCTGCACCGGCGTGGCCCCGGCCTCGGCCATGTGATAGCCGGAGATCGAGATGGTATTCCAGCGCGGAATTTCCTTACGGCAGTAGGCGAATGTGTCCGCGACCAGGCGCAGAGACGGCTGCGGCGGATAGATGTAGGTTCCGCGCGCGATGTACTCCTTCAGGATGTCGTTCTGAATCGTGCCGGTCAGCTGGTCCGCGCCGGTCCCCTGTTCCTGCGCCACCAGCTGGTAGAGCAGCAGCAGAACGGCCGCCGGGGCGTTGATGGTCATCGACGTCGACACCGAATCCAGCGGGATGCCCTGCAGCAGCAGCCGCATGTCGTCGATCGAGTCGATCGCCACGCCGACCTTGCCGACCTCGCCCTGGGCCTGCGGCGCGTCCGAGTCGTAGCCCATCTGGGTGGGCAGATCGAACGCGACCGACAGCCCGGTGGTGCCGGCCTCGATCAGCTGGTGGTAACGGCGGTTCGAGTCGGCCGCGGTCGAGAAGCCGGCGTACTGGCGCATCGTCCAGGGCCGCTTGGTGTACATGCCCGGGTAGACCCCGCGGGTGAACGGGTACTCGCCCGGCTCGCCCAGGTCCGCGGCCGGATCAAAATCATGCAGCGACTTCGGCCCGTAGACGGGCTCGATGGGAAACCCTGACTCCGACATGCGCGCCATAGGCCAAGATTACGACCGCGCCGTCCGGCCGCGTCTGCGCCAGTCCCCGGGGACGCGCGCCCGCGGTCACCGCCGCCTAATCAGATGAGCAGTCATTACGCCCCGTCTCCCCCCGGCTCGCCCCGCCACGGCCCGGCCGGTCTCCCCCGAGCCAGGGCGCCACTCCCGCGGTCACGCCGGCCCGCCAGGCCAGGGCTCGTGGCCGGCAATTGGCGGTCGTTTTGGCTTTCGGACGCTTTCGGCCCAAGGTTTGGCAAAGGCTCGCTCTGGTTATCCGGTATGGCGCCATAACCCGAGATTTGTGCCGCGTGTAGGCCGCGACGCAAGCGGGGAAAGTCCCCCAGTAACGCGGCTGCGGAAAAGAGCCATTTGGCGGATCAGAGCGCAGCCGATCGGGGAGATGCGGGCAGAATTCGCGCTGCCCGGCATGACGGGAACGGGGGCCCGGTCAGCAATGAACTCTCGCGTTCGCAGGCGCGCGGCCGCACTGGCCGGGCTGGCCGCATCCTTCAGCCTGGCCGCGCTGCCGTCGGCCGTTGCCGCGTCGGCCGGGCCGCCCGTCCCGCTGGTCAAGCAGGACGTGGGCGGCGCCGAGCTGGCCAGCTCCGGCATCGTCGTGCACTACCCGAAGACCGGCGCGGTGCCGCTGCCGCAGGTGCCCGCGTCGGCCTACGTCATCGCGGACGCGAACACCGGGCAGGTGCTGGCGGCCGAAGACGCGCACGGGCTGTTCCCGCCGGCCAGCACGCTCAAGATGCTGACCGCGATCACGCTGATCCCGCTGCTGAATCCGAACGCCACGGTCGTGGCCAGCCAGCTGGCGGCCCAGACGGCGGAGTACGACGTCGGGCTGGTGGCGGGCCGCCGGTACAAGGTGTCGGACCTGTTCCGGGCCCTGCTGCTGATCTCGGCCAACGACGCCGCCGTCGCGCTCACCCAGGCGACGGGGTCGCTATCGAAGGGCATGGCGCTGATCAACGCCGAGGCGCACAACCTGCAGGCCTATGACGTGGTGGCCAAGCAGCCGAACGGCCTGCCCGCGACGGGCCAGGTGGTGTCCGCCTACGACGAGGCGCTGATCGCCCGGCAGGCGCTGGCCACGCCAGCGTTCATGAAGTACGACTCGACGATCTCGGCCGAGTTCCCGGTCACGCCCCAGCAGCAGGTGCCCCTGGTCAACCAGAACAGCCTGCTGACACAGTACCCGGGCGGCATCGGGGGCAAGATCGGCTGGACCGAGGCCGCGGAAGCCACCTACATCGGCATGGCCAGGCGGGGCGGCGTGACGCTGATCGTGACCGTGCTGCACTGCACGTCGCTGCAGGAGATCACCTCGGGCGAGAAGCTGCTGAACTGGGGCTTCGCCATGGACGGGAAGGTGCGCCCGGTGGGCCACCTGGTCGCGCCGCGCCGCGCCGTCGCCACCAGCTACACCGGGCCTTCCGGGGCCGCGGGAGCGGCCCGCCCGGCCAAGCCGCAGGACGCCGCGAGGGCCGGGCGGCCGGCCGGAGCCAAGGCGGCCGGAGCCAAGGCGGCCGGAGCCAAGGCGGCCGGAGCCAAGGCGGCCGGAGCCAAGGCGGCCAGCGGCAAGGCCGCCAGCGCCAAGGCCGCCAGCGCCGCGGCGCCGGCCGCGCCCGGGGCGCCGACGCTGCCGCTGGCGGTGGGCGGCGGCCTGCTGGCCCTGGCCGTGATCGGCGCCGGCTGGCTCTCCCGGCGCAGGAAACAGCGGCCGGTTGCGCTGGCTCCCGCGCCGCCAAGGGACGGCCCCGGATCGGGGCCGCCGGCACCGCCGGCGTAGCCGGGGAGCCAGGCGGGGCGCGGGAATCAGGCGGGGCGTTAAGCGGGAATCAGGCGGGGCGTTAGGCGGGAATCAGGCGGGCCGAAGGAAGCCGATCCGGTCGTTGACCGAGGCCATGGTCCGGCTCGCCACCTCGCGCGCGCGGGCCGCGCCTAGGGCGAGCAGATGGTCGAGCTCTCCCTCATCGGCGAGCATCTTCTCGGTCCGCTCCCGGATCGGCGCGAAGGCGTCGACCACGACGTCGGCCAGGTCCTTCTTGAAGGATCCGTAGCCGGTCCCGGCGTAGCGCTCCTCCAGCGCGGGCACGCTCTCGCCGGTGAGCGCCGAGTAGATCCGCAGCAGGTTGGTCACCCCGGGCTTGGCCTCCTCGTCGGCGCGCACCTCGCTGCCGGCATCGGTGACGGCCCGGCTGATCTTGCGCCGGATGGATGCGGGCTCCTCGAGCACGTCCACGATCCCCTGGGGCGCGGAGGACGACTTGCTCATCTTGATCGCCGGGTCCTGCAGGTCGGAAATCTTCGCCACGTCGGCGAGGATGTACGGCCGCGGGACCACGAACGTCTTGCCGAACCGGTGGTTGAACCGCTGCGCGAGGTCCCTGGTCAGCTCCAGGTGCTGGCGCTGGTCCTCCCCGACGGGCACCTCGTCGGTCTGGTACAGCAGGATGTCGGCGGCCTGCAGGATCGGGTAGGTGAACAATCCGACGCTGGCCGAGTCCGCGCCCGACCTGGCCGACTTGTCCTTGAACTGGACCATCCGTCCCGCCTCGCCGAACCCGGTCTGGCAGCCGAGCACCCAGGCCAGCTCGGTGTGCTCGGGCACATGGCTCTGCACGAAGACCGTGCAGCGCTCGGGGTCGAGCCCGGCGGCGAACAGCTGGGCGGCCGCCACCCTGGTCCGGCGGCGCAGCGCCGCCGGGTCCTGCGGCAGGGTAATCGCGTGCAGGTCGACGACGCAGTAGAAGGCGTCGTGGGCATCCTGCAGGGCCACCCACTGGCGCAGGGCGCCCAGGTAGTTGCCCAGATGGAAGGAATCGGCCGTGGGCTGGATGCCGGACAGCACTCGGGGTCGGGACATGCGGGCAGTCTAGTAGTGGGGCCTCAGACGCCGACGACGCCGTTGCTCACCACCGGGACGATGTCCGGGGCGCCGAGCCTGATCGCGTCGGCGTCCTGGTCGGTCTCGGCGTCCTGCGAGGCTCGCTCGGCCGTGATCCGCGCCTGGTAGTTCTCGACCTCGCGAGCGACCTGCCGCGACCGCCATCGCATCGGGCCGGCCATCAGGCCCGCCGCCTCCTCGGCCACCGACAGCCCGCGGTCCCAGGTTTCGATCGACACGTGCGTCCGGCGGGCCAGCACGTCGTCCAGGTGCCTCGCCCCCTCGTGGGAGGCGGCGTAGACCACTTCGGCGCGCAGGTAGTCGTCCGCTCCGGCCAGCGGCTTGGCCAGCCCGGGATCGCCGGCGATCAGCTCGAGCAGCTCGCCGATCAGCGTCCCGTAACGGTGCAGCAGGTGCTCGATCCGCGCCACGTGCAGGCCGGACGACCGGGCCAGCGAGTACCTGGCGTTCCACAGCGCGACGTAGCCGTCGGCGCCCAGCAGGGGCACCACGTCGGTGCAGGAGGGCGCCACCCGCCCGTTCAGCCCGTGCGCCACGGCGTCCACCGCGTCCTTGGCCATCACCCGGTAGGTGGTGTACTTCCCGCCCGCGATCATCACCAGGCCGGGCACGGGATGGGCGACCGTGTGCTCGCGCGACAGCTTCGACGTCGACTCGGACTCCCCGGCCAGCAGCGGCCGCAGGCCTGCGTACACGCCTTCGACATCGTCCCTGGTCAGCGGCACCGCCAAGATCCGGTTGACCTGGCCGAGGACGTAGTCGATGTCGCCCCGGCTGGCGGCCGGGTGCGCCTTGTCCAGCGACCAGTCGGTATCGGTGGTTCCGATGATCCAGTGCCGGCCCCACGGGATGACGAACAGCACGCTGAACGGCGTTCGCAGGATGATCCCGCTGCTGGAGTGGATCCGGTCGCGGGGCACGACCAGGTGCACGCCCTTGGACGCGCGGACGTTGATCGTGCCGCGCCCGCCGACCATGGCCTGGGTCTCGTCGGTCCAGACCCCGGTGGCGTTCACCACCTGCTGAGCCCGGATCTCCAGCTCGGTCCCGGACTCGAGGTCGATCGCGCGCACGCCGGTGACCCGCTCGCCCTCGCGCAGGAACCCGGTCACCTGGGTCCGCGACGCGGCGTGCGCGCCGTAGGCGGCGGCCGTGCGCACCAGCGTCATCACGTACCGGGCGTCGTCCACCTGGGCGTCCCAGTAGATCAGCGCGCCGGTGAACGCGGATCGTTTCAGCGCGGGCGCGATCTTCAGCGCGCCGCCGCGGGTCAGCTGGCGGTGCCTGGGCATGCCCCGGGTCTGGCCCATGGTCATGCCGAGCACGTCGTACGCGGTGACGCCGGCGCCGACGTAGAGGCGTTCCCAGCCGTGGTGGGTGAACGGGAACAGGAACGACACCGGGTGCACCAGGTGCGGCGCGATCCGCTGCAACAGCAGCGACCGCTCCGCCAGCGCCTCCCGGACCAGGCTGACGTTGAGCTGCTCCAGGTAGCGCAGCCCGCCGTGGATCAGCTTGCTCGACCGGGATGAGGTCCCGGACCCGAAGTCCCGCGCCTCGACCAGGCCGACCGACAGCCCGCGCGTGGCCGCGTCCAGCGCCACCCCGGCGCCCACCACCCCGCCGCCGACCACCAGGACCTGGTGCTCGGTCTCGGCGAGCGCGGCCAGCGCGCTCACGCGCTCGGCGGGTCCTAGCCTCGCCGTCACGCCCGCCCCAGACATCACGTTCCGAACGCTACCGGTCTCGGCCGCCGACCGGGTCAGCCGGCACGCCCCGCGGCCGGCCGGCGCGGCTCGCTGGGCGTCACCACGACCTCGACCCGCTGGAATTCCTTCAGGTCGGAGTAGCCCGACGTGGCCATGGTCTTGCGCAGGGCACCCATCAGGTTCATCGACCCGTCGGCCATGCTCGACGGACCGTGCAGAATCTGCTCCAGGGTGCCGACGGTCCCCACGTTCACCCGCGCGCCGCGGGGCAGATCCGGATGGTGCGCCTCGCTGCCCCAGTGGTACCCGCGGCCGGGAGCCTGGAGCGCCCGGGCGAACGGCGAGCCGACCATCACCGCGTCGGCGCCCAGGGCCAGGGCCTTGGCGATGTCGCCGCTGCGGCTCATCCCGCCGTCCGCGATCACGTGCACGTAACGGCCGCCGGACTCGTCCAGGTAATCGCGGCGGGCCGCGGCCACGTCGGCGATCGTGGTGGCGGTCGGCACCGCCACGCCCAGTACGGCGGCCGTGGTGTGGCCGGATCCGCCGCCGAAGCCGGCCAGGACCCCGGCCGCCCCGGTCCGCATCAGGTGCAGCGCGGCGGTGTAGGTCGCGCAGCCGCCCACGATAACCGGGATGTCCAGTTCGTAGATGAACTGCTTGAGGTTGAGCGGCTCGGCCTGCCCGGAAACGTGCTCCGCCGAGACCGTGGTGCCGCGGATCACGAAGATGTCGGCCCCGGCGTCGAGGACCGCCTTGTGGTAGCGGACGGTGCGCTGCGGCGACAGCCGCGCGGCGGTCGTCACCCCGGAGGCCCTGATCTCCTCGATCCGGCGCCCGATCAGGTCGTCCTTGATCGGCTCGGAGTAGATCTCCTGCATGCGCCTGGTGGCCGCCTCGTCACCCAACTCGGCCACCTCGGCCAGCAGCGGCTCAGGGTCGTCGAACCTGGTCCACAGCCCCTCGAGGTCGAGCACGGCCAGGCCGCCGAGGCGGCCGATCTCGACCGCGGTCGCGGGCGACACCACGCTGTCCATCGGCGCGACGACCAGCGGCAGCTCGAACCGGTAGGCGTCGATCTGCCAGGCGATCGACACCTCCTCCGGGTGCCGGGTGCGGCGGGAGGGCACGATGCCGATCTCGTCGAGCGCGTAAGCCCGGCGACCGCTCTTCCCGCGGCCGATTTCCACCTGGGTCATGGACGCCGTCCGCCGTAGTTCGGCGCCTCGGCCACCATCTGGATGTCATGCGGATGGCTCTCGGCCAGCCCGGCCGCCGTGATCTGAATGAACCGGGCGTCCTGGAGCTCGGCGATCGTGCGCGCGCCGACAAAGCCCATCGCCGCCCGCAGCCCGCCCACGAGCTGATTGGCCACCGCGGCCAGCGGGCCGCGGTACGGCACCCGGCCCTCGACGCCCTGCGGGACCAGCTTGTCCTCGCGCAGCACGTCGTCCTGGAAATACCGGTCCTTGGAGTAGGAACCGCCGCGCTCGGTGTTCCGCATCGCCGCCAGCGAGCCCATGCCCCGGTACAGCTTGTACTGCTCGCCGCCGATGATCACCATTTCGCCCGGGCCTTCCTCGCACCCGGCCAGCAGGCTGCCCAGCATGACGGTGTCGGCCCCGGCCGCGATCGCCTTGGCGATATCGCCGGAATACTGCAGACCTCCGTCCCCGATGACCGGGACGTTCGCCGGGCGTGCCGCCCTGGCCGCCTCATAGATCGCGGTGACCTGGGGCACGCCCACCCCGGCCACCACCCGGGTGGTGCAGATCGATCCCGGGCCCACGCCGACCTTCACCGCGTCGGCGCCGGCGTCGATGAGCGCCTGCGCCCCGGCCCTGGTGGCGACGTTACCGCCGATCACGTCGACCGCGACGTTGGCCTTGACCTGCTTGATCATGTCGATGACGGCCTGGGCGTGGCCGTGCGAGGTGTCCACGACCAGGAAATCGACTCCGGCGTCGGTCAGGGCCTGGGCGCGGCGCTTGGCGTCCTCGCCCACGCCCACGGCGGCGCCGACGACCAGACGCCCGCCGGAGTCCTTGGTGGCGTGCGGGAATCGCTCGCTCTTGGCGAAGTCCTTGACGGTGATCAAGCCGCGGAGCCGGCCGGCCGGGTCCACCAGGGGCAGCTTCTCGACCTTGTGCTGGGCGAGCAGCCGCAGCGCGTCTTCGGCCGGCACCCCGACCGGCGCTGTGATCAGGGGCATCCGGGTCATCACGTCCGCGACGCGGCGCCGGTGGTCGGTTTCGAAGCGGATGTCCCGGTTGGTGACGATGCCCAGCAGCTGGCCGTCCTCGGCGGTGACCGGCACGCCGGAGATCCGGTACCGGGCGCAGAGCTCCTCGACCTGGGCGATCGTCGCGTCGGGCCCGCAGGTCACCGGGTTGGTGATCATTCCGGCCTCGGATCGCTTGACCGTGTCGACCTGCTGGGCCTGGTCCTCGACCGACAGGTTGCGATGCAGGACGCCTGCGCCGCCCTGGCGGGCCATGGCGACCGCCATGCGGGCCTCGGTGACCGTGTCCATGGCCGCGGAGACCAGCGGCACGCGCAGCCTGATATGGCGGCTCAGCGGGGCTTCGGTGTCGGCCTCGCTCGGCATGATCGCCGAGTGGGCGGGCAGCAGCAGGACATCGTCGAAGGTCAGCGCCGGGGGGGCGAACTTCGCGGCGTCGGTCATGTCACCTTCCGGCGGCTCGGTTCTGGCCATGTTTCATCCTAGTGACATCCGCCCCTGCTAGGCCCGCCGCCGCGCTCGCTCGGTCGTCCCGTGCGCCCGGCCGCGCCGGGATCCATGCCACGGGGGTGAGCATGGATCCCGGCGGGCCTTCCGGGGTGGGATCGGTGCCACGGGGGAACGGGCGGATCCCGTAGGGGTGAGGCGCTGGGGTACCTGGCCGCCGATCAGGCGGCGGTCAGGCGATCCACTCCTCGCGGGCGATGGCCCGGAGCCGGGCGAGCGCGCGGTGCTGAGCGACGCGGACCGCGCCGGGCGACATGCCGAGCGCGTGGCCGGTCTCCTCGGCCGACATTCCGGTCAGCACCCGCAGCACGAGGAGTTCACGCTGG
>Ga0335073_10016642_pt1 | contig 10275 bp, 11 predicted proteins | sample Lox_Sample_22_FD_207093 | JGI IMG/M metagenome (GOLD analysis project Ga0335073, IMG submission 207093) | Soil microbial communities from Loxahatchee National Wildlife Refuge, Florida, United States - Lox_Sample_2.2 | ecosystem: Environmental > Terrestrial > Soil > Wetlands | place: USA... | reverse complement strand
GTAATTCAGTGAATGGCATTAATTCGACCCGTCCACCCGATTATACGGTTTGGACACTTGCCGTGTCATAGGCGGTTTGCCATACTGTCTCCAGTTTTGGGGACGGAAGCGGAGTGAAATTATGAAAACCGCACTTCCCGTTGGCGTGGTTATTTTAGGCGCTGGCGAATCGAAACGAATGGGCCGGCCTAAATTGCTGCTGCCCTGGGGCGGAACAACTGTCATTGGGCACATTATCGGTCAATGGCAGGAACTTGGGGCGCGGCAAATAGCAGTCGTCATGCGGGAGAATGACACCAACCTGGGAGCCGAATTGAAGCGATTGAAATTGGGGGGGCCCTCGAATCGCATCAAAAATTTGTATCCGGAGCGCGGGATGTTCAGTTCCATCATTTGCGCGGCGAATTTTAACCGGTGGAAACCCGAAATTATGAGTTTCGCCATCGTCCTTGGCGATCAACCGCATCTGCGGCTCGAAACGCTTCGCGCGTTGCTGCGATTCCACAATGAACATTCCGAAGCCACATGCCAGCCCGAATTTCAAGGGCGCCCTCAACATCCAGTCCTGTTGCCGCGCAAAGTTTTCAATGAATTAAAACGGACGCGTACGGAGACGCTAAAAGATTTTTTGAAACTTATCCCCTGCCCTGCTGTCCTATGTCCTGTGCACGATATTGGAGTATTGCTTGACCTGGACACGCCGGGGGATTACATAGAAGCCATGACTCGTTTTAGCGCATGAAAAAGGCTGGCAAAGATAAGGATGTGTTTGGCGCTGTCTCGCGCCGGACTTTTATCAAGGGATTGGGCGCCACGGCGGTCAGCACTGTGGCCGCGCAAACGGCGGCGGTGGCGCAGGAACTGGAAAGGGTTAACGCGGAAAAGGTTGTAGGCCCCGGCGCGGTGCCCGTAACGCTCACGGTAAACGGTGAAAAACTCCAACTGCAACTCGAACCGCGAGTGACTCTTCTGGACGCGTTGCGCAATTATTCCAGCCTGACCGGATCCAAGGAAGGTTGCGACCGCGCGGCCTGCGGCGCCTGTACGGTGCTTTTTGACGGCGCGCCCATTTATGGGTGCCAAAAACTGGCAATCGAAGCGCAGGGCCATGAAATTACCACGATCGAAGGTCTGGCCAAAAACGGCTCGTTGACAAAGGTGCAACAGGCATTCATCGATAAGGACGCACTACAATGTGGTTACTGCACACCGGGCTTTGTTATGAGCGTCACGGCATTGCTGAACAAAAATCCCCGCCCCACGCTGGAAGAAGCCAAACACGCCTGCTCCGGAAACCTTTGCCGTTGCGGGACTCAGCCGCATATTTTGAAAGCGGTCCTTGAAGCGGCGGGCATCGGCATGGCCGAAAAGACCGGGAAAACGGAGGGCATCAAACATGCCTGAATGGCCTACAGTACGTAAATACATTAGCGGCGACACCAGGCGCGTTGACGCGGTCCCCAAGGTCACCGGCCGTGCGCGTTATTCATCCGATATTCAAGCCACCGGCTGGCTTTACGGCATGATTTTGCGATCAAAATGGCCGGCGGCGAAAATTTTATCGGTCAACCTCGACAAGGCGCTGAAAATTCCGGGCATCAAGGCGGCGGTGCTTGCGCGCGATGGGCAGTTTACAGTGCGGTATTATGGTGAGGAAATCGCCGCTGTGGCAGGCACAACCAAACAGGCGTGCCTGGATGCTCTGCGCGCGATTGAAGTCAACGCCGAACCGTCGCCTGATTTTGTGGTTCACGAAGACGACGCCATCAAGGATGGCTCACCCCAGGTTTGGAAAGGCGTTTCCAATGCCAGCGATCCGCACGTGCGCAAACGTGGAGACGTTGACTCGGCGTTTTCCGAATGCGCGGCAATCATTGAAGGCTTTTATAGCACGCCGGTGCAACTCCATAATCCCATGGAAACGCACGGCAATACGGTTTCGTGGACGGATGAAGGCGTCACGGTCTGGGCCTCGACACAGGGCATCGGCAGCGTGCAGGACGGTTTCGCCGGCGCGTTGGGACTTGATGCGAGCAAGGTGCGTGTTCTCACCGATTACATGGGCGGGGGCTTCGGCTCCAAATTCGGCGCGGGCGTCGAAGGCGTGCTGGCTGCGAGGCTTTCGAAGCAGGCCAATGCGCCTGTCCGCCTGATGTTAACCCGATTTGATGAGGCGCTGGCCGTGGGTAACCGCCCATCCAGTTTCCAGAAAATAAAAATGGGCGCTCTCGCAGATGGGAAATTGCATGCGTTCCAGCTGGAGAACTACGGAACGCCCGGCGTTGGCGCCGGCGGCGACTCCGGCGGCGGCGGCGGGGGCGCGAACATTCAAGCTCCTTATCTGTATAAGGTCCCCAACATCCACTCCTCCCAAAGGAGTGTGGCCGTCAACGCCGGTTCCGCCCGCGCGTTTCGCGCTCCGGGAAATCCGCCGGCCTCTTATGGAATGGAATGCGCCATGGACGAACTCGCCGTCAAACTCGGCATGGACCCATTGGAATTCCGGTTAATAAATGATCCCGTTGAAATCCGGCGCAACGAATACAACGTTGGCGCGGCACACATTGGCTGGAAGGAAAAATATAAAAAGCCGGGCAGTTCACCCGGGGTTGTTAAAACCGGCATCGGTTGCGCGGGCGCGAACTGGCCAGGCGGACGGGGAAGCCCGGACACTTCGGGCGAAGCGCAAATCAATCCGGATGGAAGTATCGAAATTCGTATTGGCGTGCAGGACATTGGCACGGGAACGAAAACGGTCATCGCGGTCGTCGCCGCGGAGATGTTGGGACTGCGGCCCGATCAAATTACCGTCAAGGTGGGTGACACCAATTTCCCTCCCGGCACGGGCAGTGGTGGCAGCAATACCTGCCCATCCGTTGCGCCAGTGGTTTACGACGTTTGCTCCAACGCGCTGCAACAGTTGCAGTCTAAGAGCGGATTTGCTGATGCGCGTGGAGATAATTGGTTTCCCGCATGTAAAAAGCTGGGTGTTACGCCCCTGAAGGTCACCGGTCAATGGCAGCAGTCACTGGCGGGAGGCCCGGCCTACGGCGTGCAATTTGCCGAAGTGGAAGTCGATACCGAAACCGGCCTGGTGACCGTGAAAAAAATCGTGGCCGTTCATGATTGCGGCTTGATCATTGATCACCTGACACTCGAAAGCCAAATCAATGGCGGCTGCATCATCGGCATGGGTTACGCCCTTTACGAGGAACGCGTCATGGATCGCGTGTCTGGCGTCGTGCTCAATCCGAATTTCGAAACCTACAAACTTAGCGGCATCGCCGACGTTCCGGAAATCGAAGCCGTGCTCATCAATATGCCTGAGCGCGGAGTCATCGGCATCGGCGAGCCGTCGACCGTCCCAACGGCCGGGGCGATTGCCAATGCCGTGGCAAATGCCATTGGCGTGCGCGTGCCCCATCTTCCAATTACTCCGGCAAAGGTCCTGGCCGCGCTTGGTAAAGTTCCACCGCCTGTGACCGCCTGATATCGTATGAATCCTTTTGAATACACCACCGCCCGCACGCCCGACAGCGCGCGACAACTCGTCGGCGACCACGGCGCCTACATCGCCGGCGGCAACGATTTGCTGGGACTGTTAAAGGATTATCTCGCTACGCCCGATATTTTGGTCAATATCAAGTCATTGCCGGGCCTGGACAAAATCCAATCAGGGCCGGATAAATGGACCCTCGGCGCGCTTGTGAAGATTGCGGAGCTCGAAGACAGCGCAGACATTCAAAATGCTTTTCCCGGTATTCATGACGCCGCGTCTGAAATCGCCTCACCCCAAATCCGGAACGTCGCCACAGTGGGCGGCAATCTGGCACAACACTCGCGCTGCTGGTATTTTCGCCATCGCGACACTGTTTGTTTGAAGAAGGGCGGCGACCTTTGCTACGCCCGTGAAAGCGACAACCGGTACCACAGCCTCTTTACCGGCAACCCATGCATCAGCCCGGTCGTTTCGAGCCTGGCAACGACGTTTGCCGCGCTCGACGCATCGGCCATCGTCCTGCGCGATGGAAAAGAGACGTCGATGTGCATGGATGAGCTTTATCATCGCGCATGGGAAAATCCGCTGGCGCACAATTCGCTGGAGCCGGGCGATTTAATTGTGCGCGTTGAGATTCCCGCCGTGAGAACACGCAGCGCCTATATGCAGATCAGCGACAAGCACTCGTTCGACTGGGCGCTCGTCAGTTGCGCCGCGGCGGCGAACGTTGTGGATGGAAAATTGGACAAACCACGGGTTGCGCTCGGCAGTATTTCTCCCGTTCCGCACCAGGTCGAAGCCGCCAATGAATTTTTGGATGGCAAAACTTTGGACGACGCTACGGCGTCCCGGGCCGCGGACATGATTTTAGCGGATGCAAAACCGCTGCAACATAATGCTTACAAGGTCCCCATGGCGCATGCGCTCATTCGTCGGACATTACTCAAATTGAAAGGCTGACCATGAACCAGATTTTTTGCAGGCATTTGCGGACGAAATCGATGTACACGGGAAAAACGCGCGAGCAGGCGTTCGCGGAAAAGGAACCCGAACACGCCACGCCCTGCCATGTCTGGTGCAACCGCACGCAAAGCGTCGTGGGCGTGGACGACCGTCCTGTGGGTAAAAATGTGTGCGATTCGGCGCGGGCGTGTTTTGAAGAATAGGTCCGTCGTTGAAACGTTGAAAAGTTGAATCGTTGAAGCAGATTCCAAAAGCGCCAAATTCCAAAATCCAGGCACCAGAGAATTTTCAAGCATCGGGCCGCAAGATTGGATGTTCTTGACTATGCATCATCCAATAGTCCATTAATCCGGCATGAAAAATGTCGCCGTAGTCCTTCTATGTTTCGCCTTCTTCGCTCCTGGCCTGTCTGCCCAAACCGCTCCACCGCCTGTCCGTATTGCTGTCGTGGGCCTCGTCCATGATCATGCCTGGGGATTTTTGCCGCGATTCGAGGGCCGGACCGACGTCCAATTGGTCGGAATTGTGGAAACAAACCAAGTCCTCATAGACCGTTATAACCGCCGCTTCCATTTCAGGCGTGACCTGTTTTATCCAAGCCTTGACGCACTCTTCGCCAAAGTCGACGTCCAGGCGGTCGCGACCTTTACCGACATTTTTGATCATCAGCGCGTCGTCGAAACCTGCGCCGCTCACGGGGTAGATGTCATGATGGAAAAGCCGCTTGCGGTGAACATGAAAGCTGCGCGCGCCATTGCCGCCGCCGCGAACAAAGGCCATATCCAGGTCATCGTCAATTATGAGACGACGTGGTACCCTGGAAATCAGGCGGCTTACACGATGGTGCATGATGGACATGAAATCGGCGACATCCGCCGAATCGTGGCGCACGACGGGCATCAGGGGCCAAAAGAAATCGGCTGTTCCACAAATTTTCTCAACTGGCTCACCGACCCGGTTTTGAATGGAGGCGGTGCTTTGAACGATTTTGGCTGTTACGGCGCGGACCTGGCCACGTGGCTTATGGACGGCCAAAAACCCATTTCCGTCTGCGCGGTGACTCGCCAAATCAAACCGAACATTTATCCCAAAGTAGAAGATGACGCGACGGTCGTGTTAACCTATCCAAAAGCGACAGTCATTCTGGAGCCCTCCTGGAACTGGCCGTTCAATGTGAAAGACCTGGAAATATACGGTCAAACGGGTTATGTGAAGGTTCCGGTACCGGACGAGTTACTCGTCCGCGATGGCGGCAAAAAGAGTGAGGAAACCGAGATCACTCCCCCAGCCCTCACTGGCAATAATGCCGATCCCTTATCCTATCTGGCTGCAATCGTGCGTGGCGACATCAAGCCATCCGGTCTTTCGTGTTTGGATGTCAATATGACCGTGGTGGAGATTCTCGATGCAGCGCATAAGTCGGCCCGGACGGGAAAGAGCATTAAACTTTGAGTTTCCCCGCGCTGTTTCCGCGACGCGGTCCCGAAGGGATCGCACGGAAATAGCCCGGTGTTTCAACGCTGTTTCAACGCCGGGACCCGCCATAAAATCCGCCAAGTCCCAACGGGACGGCTGAATCGGTGGTTGCCGTCAGCCTCATAACCTGCTTCGCCTTGCAAACCGGCAATTCGGTCCTAGAATTCTTTCATGCGCTTTCGAGTCAGTTGGGGTGTCGGTTCCCTGCTTCTTTTCATTCAACCTCTCGCTGCTGAAACTGTCCCGCCACTCCCTGCGCCCGTAAACATCAACCAGGACGCCGGCTGTTACAATTTAATGTTTGTCACAGTCGAATTGCAGAACGGCAAAGACCTGCCATTTCTCGTGGATACGGGATGCCCGTACACGGTTCTTGACCAATCTTTACGTTCGGAATTGGGGAAACGCCTGGATACCGCCGAAGTCTCGATGCAGCCCGGCGTTCAGAAATCTGGCTGCTATCCAGCGCCCAGGTTCTACCTGGGAAACACTCAGTTGATGACCGGCAGCAACGTTTGGACACTCGATCTTAGCTGGGCCTCAGCCGTTACGGGCCATCATTTTATGGGAGTCCTTGGGATGGATTGCTTGCGCCATTACTGCGTCCAACTGGATTTTAAGGCAGGTCGAATGCGCTTTTTAGACCCTGCTCATCTTGATATTACCAACCTGGGACAGGCCTTCTCGCTGAATTTAAACACGAACGCTTTCAACTACGGGTTTCCATTCATCCGTGGCCCCGGGCTCCTGGGCGGAACAAATGGCATTGTTTACATTGACACCGGCGACAACGGCGATGCAGAGGTCAAAAAGGAGATGGTCAAAGGCCATCATTTTATCCGTTTTGCGAGTGTCCTGACGAAAGGAATTACGGGCATACCGGTGGCGGTACCGCTGAAACAATGCGTTTGGAACGGCAATACCTATACCAATCTCGGCATTGGGCGGGACAGGATGGACCGCATCGGAATCAGATTTTTGGCGCGGCATATCGTCACACTCGATTTTCCAGACCGTAAATTGTACCTCAAGCAAATCACCACAGGGCCGCGTGAACGAACACTTTCGGTACACCTGCCCGGCGAAGTTCGCGCCGCCGCCGAACTCTTGCTGGACTTGGACAACAACGACCAATTGCCCGGGTGGTCAAGAACCGACCACGGAACGGTTAGCCTTGGGTCCTGTTCAAAGTACGGCGGCGCCCTTCTTGGAGTTCTGGCTAATACGCCCTTGAAGTCTGTAACTATCAATTTTCAAAAGCGCGGCGATTCAACGGTCTATCGCTACACAGTCAGCCGTTGGTCGGCCCAGAGTGAATGGTTGCTCCAAAGGGCATGGCAGGTGGATTCAAATGGCAAAATGATCAAGGAATTTCCGATCGCTTTTCCCGCTTTTCCTCCGAGCAATTCGCGCAAAATTCGAACGATCCGCTATTTTTGACGCAGCAGCGGCCATCATTCCCCGCCTTTTCCGGCTTGCGGTAATTCGCGCCTTACCGCACTTTCATATCGGCAAAACTCATTCAAATAACATCAAGGAATTCACTATGAGCAACTCCGAATACAGAGCGGTCTCAGTGGGGAATTGGATCATCACGTTTATCGTCGTGGGGATTCCCCTGGTCAACCTGATCATGCTCATTATATGGGCGCTCGGCGGCACCCCACACCCATCAAAAAAGACATTCGCGCAGGCCTTTTTGGTTCTACTGGCAATCTCATTCTGCATCAGCCTTTTAATCGCCCTTCTGTGGCCCGCCGTCTTTCATCACCACAGAGGCGTGGCCCCGCCTGTAGGTTAGCACGTATTTATGAAGATGCTTCTGCGAATTAAGCGCGGGCAACGTTTCGCCGAAAGCCATAGCCCATCAGCAGAACGGCGCTCCCAAGACCGAATAGGGAAACAGTGCCCGCTTCAGGCGCGGGCGCAATGGTCAAATTATTAAAGGCAAGGTCGCTTCCGTTGCCCGCGCCATAGTTGAAGACGTCGATGCCGAGCAATGAGCCGTCGAACGTGCCGGTCCAACTGTCTGAACCGGCCACGGCCAAATAGGTGTTGGCGCCGGTTACGGTAAACGCGATGTTAAACTCGCTTTGATACTGATAGCTCATGCCCCCGGCGCTCACATCCGTCGAACCGGCATCGGTGTAAAAGTAGCCGCTGCCGGTGTACGGATAGCTGCCGGGTTCCCCACCATAAATTCCAAAAGTAATGGCATCGCCGGAGCCATTGAGCAGGCTCACGCCCACGTCGCGGCCCGGGTCAGTGGCGCGCATTTCAAAATTGATCGAAACCGTTTGGCCGATGCTCAACGCGCCGCCCGCAAAAATATTGCTGGCTTCGATAAAGCCGCCATCCCCGGCGGAGAGGTTGTTCGGAGAGCTCCAAATTTGCCATCCGGACAGGGTCTCGCCTGAAAAGGCTGTGCCGAAATACGCGCCGGAAATGCCGCCGCCGGTCACACCGGGATTTTGGGCAATTGTCCAGACGCTAACCGGATTGTTGTTTTGATCCACGCCGTCGGGTGAGCTGCCGGGAGTGGCTGTCGCGGTATATGAGAAATCGTCCGAGGCACAAGCAAGGCTCGCAACACCAATTAATCCGGCAATTATTGCAAAAATCTTTTTCATGATGATCAATGTTCAGGTCGACTTCGCGCATCAACTTCACCAGGCCTGGTTATTTCGCCGGGAAGATGTTCAAGTTTTACCATAACCATGGGCCATTTTTCCCCCTCCTTTAGGGTGGGATTCCATTAAAATTAAAACCCGGCGCATTGATAAGTCAAAGCAACTTAACAACCTTTAGTTCAGGCATATATGTCTTGAAACGCTGCCCTGCAATTCCGGGCAAAAGATATTGCCCATGCGCGCTTGTCATCAAAATAGATAAGTGATTGAATCCGGGATGTCGGTAAAACTAAAGGAAAAACAATTACCCAATCAAAATCTATGATGACACGACGATATGCCTTAAAAAGCACCGCGCTGGCCGGTGTGGCCCTGGCGACTTTGCCGGGCGCGATTGCACAAACCAGCCCCGCAACTCCCGCAATGCAAACGCCGGAAGGCCCATTCAAGCTCCCACCGCTGCCTTATGCGTACGACGCGCTGGAACCCTACATTGACGCCGAAACGATGCATCTCCACCACGACAAACATCATGCCGCTTATGTGGCCAATTTGAACAAAGCCGTCGCGGACTATCCTGACGTGGCAAAGATGTCCATTGAAGAAATACTGAAAAATTTGGACGGCGTGCCGGAAAAAATCCGCACCGCCGTGCGCAACCAGGGCGGCGGCCATTATAATCATTCCCTGTTTTGGCAAATGCTCAAAAAGAATGGCGGCCTGCCCCAGGGCGCGCTGGCCTCGGCGATTGAGCAGTCTTTTGGCGGTTATGAACAGTTCAAGGAGGAACTGACAAAGACCGCAGCCAGCGTGTTTGGCAGCGGATGGGCATGGTTAACATTGGATGCGAACAAGGGGCTCGCCATCGAGCCGACGCATAACCAGGACGCAACCATCAGTGAGGGGAAACAACCGTTGCTGGGGATCGATGTTTGGGAACATTCTTATTATTTGAAATATCAAAACCGCCGTCCGGAATACGTGGCCGCATTTTTCAATGTTATCAACTGGGACTTTGTCAATGACCGCTACCAAAAGATGATGGCGGCGTAGATTCGTTTTTTGGACGATTTCGCTCATTTCGGGGCCGGAGCCGGATTTGCGGCTGCAGCAATTCCGGCCCGAATTCTGCTTTTGCCATAAGCCAATATGGGACTTTGGCTAATAGATTTGATCACTCGAATAATTTCCGGCGAGCCTTATCGAAAGGCAACGCCTGTGGAGTTGCGCTGGTATAGCGCCTTTTTTGCTCTTTTCCCGCTCTGGGGATTTTTCTTCGTGAAGGCCGGGCACTCGTATCTTGAAAAAGCCGGCGGTTTTGGAATTTGGCTGTATGTGATGGCCGCTATTGGCATTTGCGTGGCGTGGATCTGGGTATGGGCAAAATTTGTTCCGGCAACCGTATCATGGGCGCTTGGAGGAGTGATCTGGATCACAATTGTTTGGCTGGCCTTCGCCGGCAAGTTGGGTCCGTGAGTGCAACCGAAATAGCGCGCTTCGCACAAAGCTATGCGAAATCTGTTTGGCAGAAACCTCACCGGCGAGCCCGATCGAAAGGCGAAGCCATTGGGGCCGCGCGTGTATAGCCTGTTTCTCGCTTGCCTGCCCGTCCTGATTTATTTCGTTCCGGAGATCGCGACGTACCTTGATAGACTTAGTATTGTTGGCCTATATGTTTGTTGGTTTGTCTGTGGCGGCGTTGGGTTG
>Ga0335073_10016641_pt1 | contig 10275 bp, 13 predicted proteins | sample Lox_Sample_22_FD_207093 | JGI IMG/M metagenome (GOLD analysis project Ga0335073, IMG submission 207093) | Soil microbial communities from Loxahatchee National Wildlife Refuge, Florida, United States - Lox_Sample_2.2 | ecosystem: Environmental > Terrestrial > Soil > Wetlands | place: USA... | reverse complement strand
GTGGATAATATTGATGTTGAGGACGAAATTGACTAGGAGGAAACGGTGGAATAGGTCTGTTCGAGGGCGGTGGTAAGCCATAAAACTGGGGTGGTTGATGAGGAAGCATAGGTCGAAACTGTGATTGATGGAAAGCTGAAGTTGGTGGAGGAGGCAGAGAGCCAGGAGGTGGTGGGGGAGGAGAGGGAGTAGGCATGGTATTTCGGATTGGATTGAGATTTACGGGAGCTTGTTGAGGAGGTTGGGCAATGTTCTGTGACTCCGAGTCACCTCCAGTGACTAGCCAGCTTCCATCACTACTGATTCGAGGAAGAGACTCTCCCGGGGCGACATTATCCAAGATGTTGTGGTTTAAAAGTCGGTGACGGAGGAGATCTGTGAGAGAACGAAAGTAATGAAGGCAGTGCAGACAAACTATGATGTACGTATCTGGATCATGGGTCGCAAGCTTTCCAACTAGAGGCGGAGTACTGGTCAGCTGTCTCTCAGGAGCTTGAGCCATTCCATGTGCTGTGGAAACCAATCGTCTGTGAGCCGAAATGTAATTGCTAGTTCTCCACTCTAAAGAATCAATTATCGAGATCGTCAGATGGCACGTGGCGGAAAGTCGATGAGTTTCGCAGAAGGAAATCTCACGGTAGCAGGACAACCCTGCACCCACCACTAAGGATAGGAACTCGGCTAAGATTATGGAAACAGTGCGCACAGCTGAAAATATATTCATTCAATATCTAACAATATGTCGTCGGCTAAGTAATATGACCACCCAGACTATTTTCATTGTCCATTGTCAGGAACATGCCCATCTCATTACTGTACGACGAAAGGAACTGCTCCTCCCAATTTGTCTTTATTTTCACGCCACCAAAGCGTATACTACAGGTGAGTGGAATCTCCCAGAAGACAGGTACCTTAAATATGAAATTTGCACTTAAAGCAATAATCAACGCGACTCCCACAATAATAGGGCCAATCCTGTCGTCCATGTGTTTGGGACTTCGGTCTCTAATTTCCTTTGCACGGTGCATATACACAACATACGCCCAGATAGCCGCTGCGATGGAAATGAATACGTAAACGGCACCCAAATTGGAAGCAAGAGGATTTCCAACTGAGTTTGCACCGTTATACAATGCCAATGATAACGCTGCCATGAGGGTAGATACATGCATCCACTTGATAAAGGTACGTTCGTTCGCCAACCATACTTTTGTCTCTACCTTTACTGGACCAGCATTCTTAATGTACGAAGTAGGTTTGCGAACGCCAGGGGGAAGATTGACAGGCGGTTGATGACGTTGTGAACCACCTCTTGCCAAGCCAAGAAGACTACGAACACTCCTAATTGGATGAAGAAGATGTTCGTGTTGGTTACTTTGATCTTGACTCTCAGTGACGGTGACTTCAGGAACAGGAGGAAGATCCTCGACTTCAGGTTTCTTTCCCTTGGACGATGAAGACTCCTCCGACATACTTTGTCGTGGAGTCCAAACAACTTTTGTCCCACGTCTGCGTTTCTCTTGTTCCTCTGCATACGCCTGTTGTGGATCCTTTCTGATATCCTCATCCATCTCACTCAACCAAAACGGCAACAAATTCACATAATTGTCAAAGAGTACTGCAACACCATGTGCATACTTACTGAACCTAGGTGCCTCCTTGACAAGATGTGACGTCATCAAATCGTTGACCCATTTCGGATCATTGGTAGTGCTGGTGTTCTTGATATGTTTTGACGTTTTGATTTCGAGGACGGCATAAGGGAATCGAGTTATTTCGCCTTTGCGGACGTGTGGGAAGGGATATTCTTCGCCTGGATCGTCAATGTCTCGACGATGCCAGTCGGAAGGATCGCGACAAGGACGGTCTTCATCAAGAGAGTCTTCGCGGATCAAAGCGATGTCGTGATCTAGATTGATACGAACAGAATCGTCGCCAGGGATTTGGAATGCTGAACGCGTATACGTCACACGAAGAACTAAGTTTAGCAAATTTCTTGATGGGGGGAACGTACCTGGTGACAACTTTTTCTCAAGTATGATACTTTGAATTTCCTTGATAGGTTCTTGATAGGATCTTACTTCCTCATCTGTTTTAGCACCATCGCGCATCTTCTTGATATTCTTTTCCATCGAGTACTTGCCGTCGATGAAATCCTTGACATATTTCTTCTTGATCATGAAACGCGATTCAACATCTTCCGAATTTTCAAGAAAATTGGTTACTTTCTTTTCGAAAGCAATTTCCGATTGTTCGCTCAACTTTCCATACCATCTTAGACGAAGTGAGGTCGCTTGATTAGTGCGCTCAAGTTTGTTCATGTAAGAGGTGAACGCCTCATCATCAAAATAGAGATTGGTCACAGTCGGATCGGGGTTATGTCGTGCAGAAGGATTCTGACGAGGCTCCGAGTCATAAACAAGGAGGGGGAGACGACGAAGGATAAAAGTCTTGACTTCCATTACGTTGTCGGGATGAACCCAGTCTACGGAGTTAGTACATTACGGAGAAGGAACACGTACATTTGTAAGTTGTGCGGAGGACACGAGAGTCCCAACTTTCTGATGTGACGGATTGGGCAGATGTAGCAAAGTAACTGAGACGACGATTTCCAGAAGGTTCAGGCTCATCCTGATGACGAACAAAAGCATACAAAACAGAAAGTCTGGAGATCAGAAAATCTACGGCAAACTGTCAAACCTTTGGAGGAGAATTGAATAATCTTCACTGTTGAACGGAAGTGCACGCAAGCGCACCGTGAGAAGCGGACGGACAGTGTACCTGGAATGTCTACAATTAGAAGGGGCCCGGGGAACCGAGAAATACACTTTATCATGCTTCTTTGCAATCTAATAATCAGCATCATCACAAATATAATGTACTTTCATGAATCCAGTGAAATTTATCCTACTATAGCTTTCCAATTGCTTTAGTTCCTCGACAATTTCATCTAATTCCTTCTCGATGCGGTTTTTGATCCTTTGATCAAGCGCCTCTGCTTTCGAATATCCCTCAACCTCGGTCTCCAAAGTACTGATCTTCTTTTCCAATTCCTGGCTCAGATTGTGTTGGAAAGCATATATCTAATCGTAAGATACCCAATTGACATAATGAGTACCTTCTCCAGCTCGGAATCCAGCTTTTCTACGAAGCGACTCTCATTCCTTTCGCCCCACTGTTCACCTGATTGACCTTCATAAAGAAGGTTTTTCAATTCGGTGTAATTTAAGTAAGAATCCTTCCAAGGAGCATAAATGGACGATTCCAAGCTACTTCCAAATTTCACCATGACTGTTGATAGGGAGTTGAGATATTTATCCTGTGGTTTTGATGAAGAAGCGAGGTGAGTCTGGGGATGTAACGTTATGGAGACAGTGTGCGGTGACTATTGTGCATGGACCTCGTAGGCAGTACAGCCAAAAGCAGCAGAATGGCACGGCATGTTACATCCTCTCGAGACGGGGACGGCACACACGTGAATAGACACCCTCCTTGATTGGCACGTCGATCAGAATCTTGCTGGAAACGGCGTTGGTGTGGTAATAATTCCTGTGCCACAAAAGTCAAATCGGTCGAAATGTCAGATTTAGATCCCGAGCCGCAATCCTACATCAAAGCCACAACAAAGTCAACCCAACGGTCACGGTTCGGCAAGAAACGAATGGTCAGTAGGAGAGTGGAACGTAAAGCAACAACTATTTCACTTGTCAATCAAATTGCCAATTAAGAAAACTACGCTTAAGAAAGTCAAAGACTACAAAGGTATCAATACAAATGAGATGCTACTATCAAAACTCCAATAACGCCAAAAGAGAAACTTCATTAGCTTTGAAACAACATGCTGGCTGCCGCGTCTACATTCCCTCCTCCAATCTCAAGGTATTGTATCGCCTCACCACGCTCAACGCCTAGATCCATCAACGACTTAATCGCTTCTTCAGGGAACTGTGAGTGCTGAATATCCTGACCGTGAGATCCTTCATCTCTTTGAGTGGGCACTTCAGTTAGTGACGATCCTAATCTGTGTCCAGGTCCCTGGAAATGAGTCAGCTGGTGAGGTGCAGGGTCTAGGATCGCTCCAGTCGAGGGATCAAGGTGAGCCCCAGAGGGAGTAGGGACGACATTTGGAGGCAGCCATTCTTCGTCGCTGGATTTGGGGATCTCAGATTCGCCAAGGAAAGGGATAGTCATGCCTTGAATGATGAGAGCGTTTTGCATGAGATCGATGTTGGCTTGATGACGTTTAAGCATATCGAGTCCTAGGATAAAGTCCATATCTCGTCCCTGAAAGTCAGTCAATGTATCACTGGGCCTGTTTACCTCTATAATTTGAAATGAACATGGGAGATGCAGACCGCCTAGAACAATATCTGCAGCGTGAACTCTTCCCCATATTCGTGCTTGTCCGACACCACGCGCGATGCCACCAAATTTAGTATCCACAAGTCTCATTATTCCACAACGCTGCGCACACGCCGGAGACATGATTGTAACTTGCGCACCACTATCAACGAAAGCTTTCAGCGGCACATCATTGACAGTAGCATTCACATAAAGCATGGTGACAGAGCCAAAACTCTCTGGATAATTCTCATACGCCATTTCCAGGTTCTCTCGAACTCTTTCTTGTCGAATAACCTCTTCCATAACAATCTGGTTTTCAACCGAATCTGCATCAGGATTCTGTCTTGCTCGCATCACCATCCCTCTCAAAAGTTCGGCAAAGCGCATCGGTGAATGTATTGCCGCATCGGCCAACTGAGGATTGATCTGACGTGTTAGTAAAAGGATATCTCAATGAAAGTATATACCTGTCTTATTCGAGACATCATCTCAGGGTCCGAAAGGACCTGTAATCTAGCCATTTCAGGGTCCATTTTGTCTTCTGTTGAACGTTGGTAAAGGTTGAGTATGTGAAAGAAATGGAGCGGTTGCGTATTACTTATAAATCAGAATTGCGGTAGAGGACGTTCTCGTGGATTCCAAGCAATCATCGCGTTGCACCGCCAATTCGTCAGCTTAAAATAGCGTAAATGCGTAAATTACCATCACTTTACGGTAATAAAACAGGAGATATTTGTCCGAGCAAACCGACGAAGCTTAAAGAACAATGCTCCTTCCAGTTCCAAAGCTGAAGCAAGCTTATTCACGGTCCGTAACGTGGATTAAAACACACAAGCGAGCACTGATAATCATATTCTTTGTTGTTCCTTGGATATCGTACTTTCTCGCGTGGCTACTCGCGAATTCGCAGGCATTCTTTCCCCGCCCCTTATGGAATGCCAAGGAAGTACTTATCGTTGTCGCTCACCCTGATGATGAATGTAATCCCCGTCAACTTTCCAGTGGTAACGTTGTAGCTCTGTTCTTCGCACCGACTGTTCTAAGAACATTACGGAAAGGAGGTGCTAATGGGAACATCCTCGTCTTATCAGCTGGTATCCTTCCTCAGTGTATTCAAGCTCATTGAGTTAGGGAATAATTACGGGCTAGGAGAGACTCGGAAAAAGGAGTTGCAAGGTGCCTGTAAGGCCCTCGGTATAACGCGAGAAGACCGCTGTGTTGTTCTGGATAACAAGTACCCTCCGCAACCCGAGTATTGTCTAATACCAGCAAATTCCAGGACAATCCAACACTATGGTGGGATACGGATCTGGTTGCCAAAGCCATTTCAGGAAGAGTTAGAAGATGGAATATTGATGCAATTATCACATTCGATAATGGTGGTGTCAGTGGGCATATTAATCATCGTGCTGTTGCAGCTGGAGTAGAGTATTTGCACCTCTTCGTTAATGATACTGACGTCCAGACACCTACTATCAACGTCGTTGCCCACGGTGCCCACATATGAACTAAAGACAATATTTGTGTTGAGGAAGTATGCTATATTATTGGATTTACCTGTGACGTTAATCTTGTCGATACCAAGATTATTGAAGACTTTGTTTTATGGAGATGAAAAGGGATCATGGGGTCTCATGGTTGCAAGTCCAAGCATGTATTTCAATGCCCGAAGAGCTTTTACACAACATGCTAGTCAGGTAGTGTGGGATCGGTATGTTTCCATTGATTCTGCAGTACTAACGACAGGTGGATTTATATGATTCTAAGCAGGTACATGTATGTCAATGAGATCAGAAGGGTTCTTCCATGAGAGTTCGACGAGCAGTTAATACTGTATTATGGGGCATGGCATCACTATTTGCTTCATTATTTGTACTACAGGATATCGTTAATATAAATTTAAATACAACCCCTTGACAAAGTCGAAGATGATCCAAAGAATCTTGCACCCCGCCAAAACAAGAACCCAGCCTCCAAATGTACGGTAAAGAGTGAGGATAATATTACTGGTGAGTGGAAACTTGTCCTGAACTGTCGTCGTCAATGGACTTGTCGCTTGAAGAAGATGCGGCAATATCTGTTCACCGAAAGCCTTTAACGCCTCCTCTGCAACCCACGATCGAAGCTCGGGAAAGAGAGACATCGCCAGGAACAAGACGCAGAGTGCGAAGTAGATAAAAACCATGGAGCTGGTTCCCGTCTCCAGCGGGACTACTGTATAAGAAGACTCCTTCTTTTCCTTTGTGTCTGTTCCCTTATCCTCTTCGGGCTTCGTCGCTCGTTCTCGAGCCCGTTGAAGTTGCTCTTCATCACTCCTCCTTTTCTCCTTCAATGCCTCGTGTTGTATTGGTAGATAGAACAGTTGATGCAACGATGCTTGATTTTTAGCTTTCAGTGCTTCTCGTTCCTTTCGTCGTTTTCTGGACAGTTTTTTATTGTCCTGTATCAGAAGTTGACTTGGTGGTCGTGGTATGTAACGTCCGATTACAGATGGTTGACCTTGCTCATCTCTGCCCTCAACAACATATTCTACTGCTCCATTCTTTTCGTCCATTCTAGTGCAGAAAGCAAGTTGTGGTATTGGAAGTGCTGAAATAAAATCTTCACTAAGACGCTGAGCAACAAAGGCTAAGGCTCCATCTGAGGCCAGAAAGATTTCAGATAAATTTTGCATAAATAATTTGTAAATTTGTAAAGTGAAAAGTTCGAAGTTCGTGAATCAGAGCCCTCGTTCATCAAGGACATGTTTGGACCTTTCCGTCCATCATTGCCAAGCCTTGGTGGCCTCCTATGGTAAATGCTCCTCATAATGCAATTGCTTACATGTACTAGGAAGGACCCATGGCGAATGTCTCCTACTCGAAAACGACGACAGCGGTTAAGACTACGACATGTCGACTCCGTAATGGCAGCTTTATCAGAAGGATTACGACAAACGGGTCAATCTTGTAGAGCACTTGATCAAGCTATGGCTACATGGAGGAATGAATCAGAGATGCCCGCCAAGGACAAGTATTGGGTTTTCAGCAAGAAGCATAAGGATAGTGGATATCGAAAGGGTGCTCATAAGGTTCCTAAGTGGACTAAGTAAGAATTCATCTAATCGGTTGGCTAACTTGATGTAGGGTGACTGTGAGGGATGTTCCTTATGGATTTTGATGTTCCGAATGCAGATATCTGGATTCCGAGAGGATTGAAAGGTGTATATTGTCAAGATTCGGTATAATATGAGTATCAGAGTATTCGCATCCTCTCTTTAGCTAGAAGTGAGAGTTGCATTAAAGCTAGAAGATAGAGAAATTTAAAGATACCATAAAGCATACCGAGATTCTCATCGACCAACTACTGATTGTTTTGCTGGCAACATGCTATAGGGCTCATCTTGTTCGATGTCATAGTAGCTTTTCTGAGGCCGAGGATTTACGTAAAATCGTTTCCAAAGATTTTCACTATCAACCTCGGACACCTTAGATCTTGGGCATCCCGCACAAAGGAGGATTGACATTGCATTACCCTCAATGTCGACTTTCAGGTCCCTGACTTCGTCGTTAGGATCCTTAACGGTATCCTCACTGCGTCGCTCTCGCACGCCCAACCTTCCGTTCCAGATCACCCACTTCTCAACGTCTCCAATTGCCCTCGCTGGCCCAATCAGTCGAATACGACGAGAAAAGGCCGCAGCAAAACGTAAAAGGAACATAGCACGAGGAGAAGTTCTCAAAGCCGAAAGAAGGTCAAGATCCGATCCCTTCGTCGGACGACCTACCAAATTCACACAGGCCCTTCTAAAACCTTCTGTGGTTCTGGTTTCTCCAGGAGGTGCATCCCATTCGCGAGTTGGTCCTGACAATTGGCCTGCTCTAACGAATTTCGGCATGCCAAGTGAGGATTCCATTTTATTGTCTTCAGCTGCACGTGTAGCAGAAGAAAAGAGACTAGAAGCTATGCGAGAGAAGGTGAAGTCGGAAAATTGGGATCGATTGAGTCATTCGGAGAAAATTTTTTATGACGATTCGGATCGGGCATATCTACCGCAACTGGAGAAACTGGTGCAAGAGGATGAGAAGAAGCAGGTGGCTATGTCAAGATTGCTGGACTTGACGAATGCAAATAGTAGCGCTGTGGTGGCAGCTAATAGGGAGAAAGCCAAGGCGTATTTTAGGAAACATGAGGCGGACACTGGAAGTACGGAAGTTCAAGGTTACTATTCTATCAATTCTTTTGTCTAATGCATAGCTGGGCTATTAACGGTGAAGATATTGTCAATGACAGAACATATGCGGCGGCATCGACACGATTTCACAACCAAAAGATCTTTGAAGATGGCGGTCCACGAGCGGCAAAAGCTGCTGAAGTATCTGCGGCGAAAATATCCGGAGCGATATGTGGAGTTTATAAAAGAGATAGGGTTGGATGACGCTGCAGTTGTCAATGAGATCTAGTAATAGAGACTTATAATATGACTCTAACATCACCATTAACGCTAGCTATTAATGCTTGCTCGGCTATAAAATCAAATAAACCCGCTTTTTACGCTGAGCATGTGAGCTATGTGAATTCACTCCTCTTCGGCCTCCTCGAGCCATTTAAGGAACGGAGCAGCCGCCTTTCTCACTTTCCGGCTAGTCTCTTTGTCCACAAAACGGCTGCTCGACTTCTTACTTCCCCATTTGAGGAGCGCCTCTTCAGAAAGAACATCGGCTTCATAGAAAGCTAGAAGAATCTTCGGGACTTGTCCCATGAGATCCGGATGTGTAAGGCCAATGAAGCGCTCAAGGCCACCGAGAAGACTCTTCTCCGCCTTCGGGTTTTCATCAATCAACTATGATTAGCAGATGGTTTTGGCAATGTGAACCTTGGACAAGAGTGCTGCACGCTTCGCGATCTCTTTGGCAATGTTTTCTGTGAAAATACATTGTACCAATACAGTCAAAGTCTTGGACTTGGTCTCAATCCCCAACTCTTTGGTCTTTTTGTAAATCTCGACATCGCTTGGAACCTCTTCATTTGCCTTGGTCTCCTCCAAAATCCATGTTCCGAGCTGGTCGTAGAGATTGTCACCGCCGTTTACAAATGGATCTTCATCTTCATCCTCATCATCGCCGGTTGGAGTTCGAATAGACACTTTTCCCATAGCATCTTCGAGAGCCTTTTGCCTTGCTTGAACTGCTTCTGCTGAGGTATCGACTCCCCATTCGTCTTCACCTAGCTTAGTCTCGGGTTGGATAAGTTCAGCAGCCTCAGCAGTGATTTTGGCAATAGATTCCTCATCATCGCCTGCATCACTTGCCCCATCCACAGGACTATCTCCATCATTTTCATTCCCGGCACCATCCTCATCCCCATTAGCACTCCCATTGGCTTTCCCTTTTCTACCCTTTTTGCCACCTTTCTTTCCATTTGCAGTAGACCCCGCTGCTCCAGGAGGAGGAGACTTTATGATGAAGGACGCAAGTTTACCCTTGTCGATCTCAGTGCGTTTTCCACATGCCTTACACTCCCTGAAGACGTGTTGATTTTTGATCACCAGCACAGTTTCCGGGTTCTTGCATTCTCCACATAGAACGTATTTGTTAATGAAGACGTCCAGTAGGTCTTGAAGTTTCTCCTTGTCATGGGCTCCGTTGACAATGTGACGTTGGGTCGGTCCGTCTCCCACGACTTTAGCCTGAGCACCGAGTTCAAACCCGAAGAATTTGGTGATGTAGATTGCGGGACGACCGAGATCGTGAGCGATGTCGAGGATGTTGGGAATGACAGTTTTGATACCATTGCCTTTTCCTTCGATCTACAATTAGAAAATAACAATAGAGATATGATACCTTGGCTTGAATAGGATGCATTTTATACCTGTAGAAGACATCGTCGACGTCTCTGCGGATATTAATCATCGCCATTTTGCTTATGAGAAGAGGTGTCTGAAGGACCGTT
>Ga0335073_10016640_pt1 | contig 10275 bp, 11 predicted proteins | sample Lox_Sample_22_FD_207093 | JGI IMG/M metagenome (GOLD analysis project Ga0335073, IMG submission 207093) | Soil microbial communities from Loxahatchee National Wildlife Refuge, Florida, United States - Lox_Sample_2.2 | ecosystem: Environmental > Terrestrial > Soil > Wetlands | place: USA... | reverse complement strand
CAAGAGCCTCGATCCGGGAGCCGGCGATCAGACGGTCAAAGCGGCCCTCAATAGCGCCAAAGGCCAGGCCCGTTACGCGGTCATCGACGCCCGCGACTGCGGGCTGACCGAGGACGACGCCTATCGCTCCCCCGCCCAGGACCACGACCTGATCCACCTGATCGAACACGCACTGGATGCGTCATTCAGGCACGAAGAAGGCAGCGACCCCTATGTCCGGGTCGGAAGCACCGCGGTCTACTTGGGCGCACACGAGTTCGACGATGACGACATCGCCTGGCCAGGTGGTTCCGACATCTCGCTCCGCAGCGACTACCCCGCCATGCTGGAAATCCGCGACACGGACGGTGACCAGCAACGCCAACTGGAGATCGGCGGGCAGCTCTTCCATGCCCTGGCATCAGCCAGCCGCTGGCCCGCGGTGTACATCGACGACATGCAAAAGGTGCTGGATAGTTTCCCGCCAAGAAAATGACGCTGGCGAGCCCTTCCAGCTCCTGGAATAACCAATGGATGTCACAACCTACCTAGAAGAGTCATCTTGGCTAAATCCCCCAACCGTCCGGCCAGCCTGGCGCGTCGGCTCATGATCGAAGCCACCTACCCGGTCTGACTACCCGGCCAACGGTGACGCCCGCTCCCTGGAACTGTGAGGAGCGGCCCGGTACGGGATCATCTGTATCGCGGCTGCGCCGCTACCCGCCGCGAAACGGCTAGCACCCGCGCTCGCTCACCCATACCGAGACGTGCGCGGGTTCGAGTGCTTCCTGGGCTACACGGGCCAGGTCATCGCGGACCGAGCCCAGGTCCACCGCGTCCTTCAGCCGCTCCGCGAACGCGGCTACGGTCCGGTCGGCGTCATACCGGGCCCGGTTGAACCGCCTGTCCACCGCCCGCTGCACCCGCCGCCGCAGCGGGTTGAACAGCGCCGCGGCGGCCAGCGTGGATGCGGCGACCGCCACTGTGCTGTGGAACTTGAGCACCTGGGTGGCGAGCAGCACCAGTTAGGTGCCATGCGCGCTCGACAGCGGCAGCGCGGTGAACACCGTCACGAAGCTGATCAGTGTGCCGGTGGCGAACCACTTCAGCTGCTGCGGCGGTCACCCGAAGACCGCCGGCAGGAGGCCACCTGATAGCCGACGGCGGCCAGGAAGAACCCAGTAAACGAGGCGACGAAGGCCAGCGTGATGCCGGTGCGGCCGTAGCCGGCGCCGTGGTCGAAGATGCGTAGCTGCCCGTCCGCGTCCACGCGGGTGCTGCCGTCCGCGATCGCGACTGACGCGTTCGCGGTAAGCAGCGCCGTGAAACCGGTTCCCACGGCCACGTACGCGGTCAGCGCCACCGGCCCGGCGGCGGCCGCCCGTCCGGAAACAGCACGATCACCAGCGGGAACAGCACCAGCGCCGGCAGCCAGGACTGGGCAAGCACCAGCGCGGCCGGGCCGAGGGGCAGGTGGTGACCGAACCGGTACACGCCCAGGGCATACAGCGGGGCATCTGTCTGGAGCAGGTCAAAGACCGCGACCAGCAGCAGCAGCCAGCCGATCGGGTTGCCCGGCCGCCGCCACGCAATGAACAGCGCCACGGCCGCGACCGGCACCACCACCCCGTACGACGGCAACGACTGGGTCACCACGTCATGGCCGGCCAGCATGGACAACGGCACCACAGCTACGGCCAGCGCCAGAACCAGACCGCCCAGTACCCAAGCGGCCGTCGGCGTCAGCCAGGAACGCCGCGCCACGGCCCGCATCCGCCCGAATCGTTCGCCAGCCGCCCCCTCCATCATGCAGCTCACGCTACGCCCGGACCGTTCCGGAAACGTTACCGCCCAGCATGGCCCCCACGTGCGACCCTGCGAGTTCGGCCACCCCTGCCTGCGGTCATGCGCCGCTCAGGTCGCCTCCCTGAGCAACCAGCCAGTAGAGCCGGAGCCAAGGTCGGCGCCAGGTTCCGGCTACGGCCACTACATACATCACCCCCACAGAAGGCACACTGGCCGGACAGCGGCCCGCCCGTGCGGGCGGGCGCTGTGCGCAGCGGTTCCGGCCCGGTACCCCTTCTAGCCGGGATGATGCACTTCCGAGGCCGCCCGGAACCATGTGGATGCGGCACCCTGCCCGGAAGAGCGGTCTTAGCTGAATGCCCCGGCTGTCCGGCCGCCCGCTCAGCGTGCCGTCTGGTGATCGAGGCCACGTTCGCGGTCTGACCCGCCGCCACGAGCCGACCCCGACGCGGTCATACGCGGTCATACGGGGCTTGTGGCACACATGCCCCGATAGACGGGGGTTGTGGCACACATGCCCCGATCCACGACACCCGGTCACCCGGCCCCGGGCTCACACCGTCCACACCAGCCCCGCCAGCCCGGCCCGCCCCTCGCCAGCGGTGAACCCGACACCATGGGAGCAGCAACCTCACGGCTAGAGGCGGTAGGGAGGGACATCCATTGAGCATGAACCTGGCCTTGAGACAAACTTGAGCGGATCGCGGGGCTGGCGGGACCGGTGAGGTTCACGAGAGGAGCGTCCGGGCGAGGGGACACGGATATCCACGCGGCACCGGGTCCGCCGAGCCGTCCCAGCCAGAGTCTGCCGGCTAGGGCCGGCCGTCCGGCTCAGCGGGGTGCCACAGCCGGACGGTCAGCCTGCTGTCGCGGTGCACCCGCTCGCCGGCGGCCGGCGTCTGGCCGACGACCAGGCCCTCGACCGGCATCGGGCGCGGCGTCAGCTGGATCGGCTCCACGTGCAGGCCGACCCGGCCGGCCGCGTCCATGCAGGCGCGGAAGAACAGTCCCGTGACGTCGGGCACCAGCACCCGGGAGCGCCGGTCCGGATACCGCTCCAGTGCCTCCTCATTCGCCGTGGACCACCCCGGCCCCAGGCTGACATCGGGCCCGGTCGGCCCCCGCGACGGCGCGGCCAGGCCCTCGCCGGGCCGCGCGAAGCCGATCGCCTCGTCATACGACTCCCGGGCGGCGGGATCGGCCAGCACGCGCACGGCCTCCGTCACCGCCTGCCGGGCCCGGTCGGCCGCCGCCAGCACCTCCGGCGGAACCCCGGCCAGCGGGCCCGGCTGGAGCGCGGCCATTCTCTCCTGCCACGCCTCGCGGATGTCATCGGCTGTCGCGTCGGGCAGCACCCCGAGCACGTCATACCACGTGACAAGGACAGTCATCGGTCACCGCCGATAGCTGACGACATGGGCTGCACTCCCGTCTCGGCCGGCTCGGACATACCCAATCATGCACCGCCGGTCCGGGCCGCCCTCGGCTGACCTGGAAGGTTAACCACATTCCGTTAAGTCACATTCATTTTTTACCGAACGGGCCGTGGTGTGCACACCATGAACCCGTGGGCTCGTGTGATCGCGGGGCCATGGTTCACGAACAGCATGCCGTCCCGGAAGACCGTGAAGCTGCCGGCGCCGGGGTTGACGCTCATGATCGTGTAGATCTGGCCGCGGTAGCTGAATTCCTCGGGAGGAGCCAGCACCGGCCCCGAGACCTCGGTCAGCGTGCTGCTGCCCGGAGCCATGTCGAAGGTGAGCGGGCGCGCCAGGCAGCCCCCGGGGAAGGGGCAGGCCAGACGGCCGCGGGGGCGCGCGCCGGGCCGCCGCACACGGGCGACCCTGGGCCTGACGTGCCTGCCGTGCTTGGCGTGCTTGGCGGGCGGGAGCGGGCACGCGATCCGGACCTGGCCCGGGCCGCCCGGCCCGGATCCGGAGCTGATGGTGCCGGCCAGGGCGATGGCCGGGGTACCGAGCACGATAACGGTCATGGCGGCGAGCGCGGATACGCACTTCACGGCGTTCCTCCCGCGGAGCTGTCGTCTCATGGAGCGCAAACGTAACCAGCCCCAGCTTGAACACCGCCGGAATCGCGTGTGAGTTCCGGGTGAGGGCAGCGCCGGCTGAATCACCCCTTGAGCAGCTGGCGGGCCATGACCACGCGCTGGATCTGGTTGGTGCCCTCGTAGATCTGGGTGATCTTCGCGTCGCGCATCATGCGCTCCACCGGGAAGTCGTTGACGTAGCCGTAGCCGCCGAGCAGCTGGACCGCGTCGGTGGTCACCGACATGGCCACGTCGGAGGCCAGGCACTTGCAGGCCGAGGAGAAGAAGGTCAGGTCCTCGACCCGCTCCCCGGCCATGGCCCGCTCCGACCGGGCCGCGGCCGCGTAGGTGAGCTGGCGGGCCGCCTCCAGCTTCATCGCCATGTCGGCGATCATGAACTGCAGGCCCTGGAACTCGGCGACCGGGCGGCCGAACTGCTTGCGTTCCCTGACGTAGCCCAGCGCGTAGTCCAGGGCGCCCTGGGCGATGCCCAGGGCCTGCGCGGCGATCGTGATGCGGGTATGGTCCAGGGTGCGCAGGGCGATCTTGAAGCCCTCGCCTTCGGCGCCGACGAGGCGGTCGGCCGGGATGGCGCAGTCATCGAAGTAGAGCTCCCGGGTCGGCGAGCCCTTGATGCCGAGCTTGTGCTCGGGCGCCCCGAAGGTGAACCCCGGGTCGCCGTCCTCCAGCACGAAGGCCGAGATCCCGTTCGGGCCCGCGGACGGGTCGGTGACGGCCATCACCGTGTAGTACTTCGACACCCCCGCGTTGGTGATCCAGCGCTTCACGCCGTTCAGCACGTAGCCGTCGCCCGAGGGCACGGCCCGGGTCTTCATGGCCGCCGCGTCCGATCCCGCCTCGGGCTCGGACAGCGCATAGGAGAACATCGCCTCACCGCGCGCGACCGGCGCCAGGTAGGTGGCCTTGACCTGCTCGGACGCGGCCAGCAGCAGCGGCACGGTGCCCAGCTTGTTGACCGCCGGGATGAGCGAGGACGACGCGCAGGCCCGGGCCACCTCCTCGATGACGATCGCGGTGGCGATCGCGTCGGCCCCCGCGCCGCCGTAGGCCTCGGGGATGTGCACGGCCTGCAGGTCGGCCTTGACCAGGGCCTCGTAGACGTCCCAGGGGAACTCGCTGGTCCGGTCGACCTCGGCCGCCCGGGGCGCGATCTTGTCGTCGGCCAGGGCCCGGACCGCCGCACGCAGCGCCTCGTGCTCTTCGGACAGGGCAAACGCGGGGAAATCAACGCTCATGCCAACGATGGTAGATGGCGCCGTGCGCTGGCTATCCCGAAGGTCTCAGCGCTGGCCCCGGACGGTGATGTCGTAGACGCTGGCCCGGTAGGTACCCGAATCGTCGGGGGGCAGCTTGGTGAACCAGATGAGCAGGTAACGGGCGTGCGCGGGCGAGGCCAGGGTCAGCTGGACGGTGCCGCCCGCGCCGGCCGAGGTCGCCACCGGGCGCAGGTCGGCCAGCGCGGGACTGTCGCCGGCCCGCACCTGGAGGTCGGCGCCGCCGGCGCCGCCCAGGGAGAGCCGGACCGAGGAGATCGTGACCGTGCGGCCCAGGTCGAGCAGCAGGCCGGTGCCGGCGTACAGGTTGCCGAAGTACGGCGTGGTGTACCAGTCGGTCTGCCAGGGGGTGGCCGGGTTGCCGCTGACGGCCAGGGCGGCATTCTGCGGATCATCGCCGCCGCCCGGGCCGAAGGCGGCCACGCTGGCCGGGGTCAGGACCTGCACCGGCGGCGGGCTGGGCGAGGGGGTCGCCGAGGGCGTGGCCTGCGCGGTGCTGCCCTGGACGCTGGGCGTGATCGACGGGACCGCGGTGGGCTGGCCGGTGCGGGCCGGATGCTGGCTGGTGACGTCGGCCGCATGCCGGGTCTTGCCCACGCCGGAGGCGAACTTGTAGCCGGCGAAGCCGAGGACGGCCAGGACCAGCACGGCCAGGATCCCGGTCCACCGGACCCGGCGCCGCTCGCGCTTGCGCAGCGGGATGCTCGGCTGGAACACCTGGGCCGCGGTGATCTCCGGCGAGGACCGCCACCGCTCGTCGAACTCCTCGATCAGCGGGACGGGGTCGGTGCCCACCGCCTCGGCCACGGCCCGGATGTGGCCGCGCGCGTAGAAGTCGCCGCCGCAGGCCGCGTAGTTGTCCTGCTCGATGTCCTGGATGATGTTCTCCCGGACCCGGGTGCGCTGGCTGACCTCGGCGACGGTGAGCCCGGCATGGCGGCGGGCCGCCGCCAGTGTCGCGCCGATGCTCACGCCCGCCTCCCAGGCTGACCAACCGGCCCCCGCGATCGAAGGGGCTGCCGAGGGCATGCCCGGATCTGGCGGACTCTAAGCCGCTTCAGTCTGCGCGGCGGCGGTCACGCAGCGCGGCGCCCTTGGCCCGGGCCTGGTCAGCCAGCTCGGCGGCGAACGAGACGAGCCTGGCGCGCAGCGCCTCGGCGGCCGGATCCGCGGCGGCGGCGAGGATCCGGACGGCGAGCAGGCCGGCGTTGCGGGCCCCGCCGATCGCGACGGTCGCGACCGGGATCCCGGCCGGCATCTGGACGATCGACAGCAGCGAGTCCAGGCCGCCGAGGTTGGCCAGCGGGACGGGGACGCCGATGACGGGCAGCGGGGTGACCGAGGCCAGCATGCCGGGCAGGTGCGCCGCGCCGCCCGCGCCCGCGATGATCACCCGCAGGCCGCGGCCGGCCGCCGAGGATCCGTACTCGATCATGTCCCGCGGCATCCGGTGCGCGGACACCACGTCCGCCTCGTACGGGACGCCGAACTCCGCCAGCGCGGCGGCCGCGGCCTGCATGACCGGCCAGTCCGAGTCGCTGCCCATGACGATGCCGACCGCGGGCTTCGGGTCGCTCACTCGCCGTCCTCCTTGCCCCAGCGCAGGTAGCTGGCGGCCCGGCGGGCGCGGTCGGCCAGCTCGGCCGGGTCGCGGTGGTCCCGGTCGCCGGTCACGGTGACGTGGCCGATCTTGCGGCCGGGACGCACGGGCTTGCCGTACATGTGCGCCTTGACCGCCGGGTCGGCGGCCATGACGTGGACGTACCGGTCGTAGACGTCCGCGTCGTCGCCGCCGAGCACGTTGGCCATCACCGTGACCGGCGCGGCCAGCGCCGGGGATCCGAGCGGCAGGTCCAGGACGGCCCGCAGGTGCTGCTCGAACTGGGACGTGCGCGCGCCCTCGATGGTCCAGTGGCCGCAGTTGTGCGGGCGCATGGCGAGCTCGTTGACCAGCAGCCCGTGCGAGGTCTCGAACAGCTCCACCGCGAGCAGCCCGGTGACGCCGAGCTCGTCGGCGATCCGCAGCGCGAGTGCGGCGGCCTGCGCCGCCCGGGCGGGCGCCAGGCCCGGCGCGGGGGCGATCACCTCACGGCAGATGCCCTCGCGCTGCACCGTCTCGACCACCGGGTACACCGCGCCCTGGCGGTGCGGGGAGCGGGCGGCGAGCACGGCCAGCTCGCGCTCGAACGCGACGTACTCCTCGGCGATCAGCCGCAGGCCGTGCGCGAGCACGACCCGCGCTTCTGCGGCCGAGCCGCACACCCACACGCCCTTGCCGTCGTAGCCGCCGCTGACCGCCTTCAGCACCACCGGCCAGGTCCCGGCGGCGAACGCCTCGACCTCGGCGATCCCGCTGACCGGGGCGAACCGGGGGCAGTGCAGGCCCAGGCCGGTCAGCCGCTCCCGCATGGCCAGCTTGTCCTGGGTGAAGCGCAGCGCCGCGGCGCCGGGCCGGACCAGGACGCCCGCCTGCTCGAGCGCGGCCAGGTGCTGGCCGGGCACGTGCTCGTGGTCGAACGTCAGCACGTCGCACCCGGCCGCGAAGTCCCGCAGGTCGGCCAGCGAGCGGTAGTCCCCGACCCGGGTTCCCGCGGTGACCTGGGCGGCGCTGTCGGCGGCGGAATCGGCCAGGACCCGGAAGCCCACGCCCAGGCCGATGGCCGCCTGGGCGGTCATCCGGGCCAGCTGGCCGGCGCCCACCATGCCGACCACGGGCGCGTCAGTGGAGTCGGTCACGCTCCGTACCCTACGGGACGGGCGGGCGCGCAGGTGACCGGGTGGGAGCACCACGTTCCGTTCAGTATCTAGGTCTTTCTCTCTTGAAGCATCGGTCCGTTTCCAGCACATTTAGAAGATCACGGCCTCCGGAAGAGGGATACGCAGATGGCGACACGGGATCAGGACGTCACGTACGGCACCGATGCGGAAGCGGGCGTTCTGGTCCGCGAGGGCAGCTACGGCACCCAGGTCATGACGGTCGAGCCGGGCGGCGCGGAGTTCATCCCGCTGAACGAGCGGCACGGCCGGCCGATCCAGCTGTTCTGGACCTGGACGTCGCCGAACATGGAGTTCGCCACGATCTTCGTCGGGGTGCTCGCGGTGGCCGGGTTCGGCCTGGGCTTCTGGGAGGCGGCGCTGGCCCTGGTCCTGGGCAGCGCGATCGGCGGCATCACCCAGGGGATCTTGTCCCTGCGCGGCCCGAAGTACGGGGTGCCGCAGATGGTGCTGAGCCGGTTCGGGTTCGGCTACTGGGGCAACGTGCTGCCCGCCGGGCTGAACGCGGTGACCGCGGGGATCGGGTGGTTCGCGGTGAACAGCGTCAGCGGCGCGCTGGCGCTGAACGTGCTGACCCACCTGCCGCAGGTGCTGTGCCTGCTCATCATCGTGGCCGTGCAGGTGGTGGTGGCCTTCTTCGGCTACAACCTGGTGCACCTGTTCGAGCGGTACGCGTTCCCGATCCTGGCCGTGATCTTCCTGATCGCCTCCGGCGTGATCCTGAGCAAGACCCACACCGGCGCCTCGCACCAGACCATCCCCGGCGCGTTCCTGCTGACGTTCGGCGCCTCGTTCGGCTACGCGGTGGGCTGGAACCCGTACGCGTCCGACTACACCCGCTACTTCAAGCCGGACACGAGCAGGTCCGCGATCGCCTGGTGGTCCGGGACCGGGCTGTTCGTGTCCTGCGCGCTGCTCGAGATCGTCGGCGCGGCGGTCGGCACGCTGGTCAGCCCGGGCAAGGCGCTGGCCGGTCCCGGCGGCATGACCGGGCTGCTGGCCACCCCGCTGGCCGACCTGACCCTGCTGGCCATCGCGCTCGGCGCGGTCTCGGCGAACGTGCTCAACATCTACTCCGGCGCGCTGTCGTTCACCGCGATCGGCATCAAGCTGCCGCTGTCGCTGCGGCGGGCGATCGTGGCGCTCGGGTTCGGCGCCATCGGGTTCTTCCTGGCCTGGAGCGGGCTGCACAACGCGGGCGCCAAGTACGAGAACTTCCTGCTGATCATCGCGTACTGGATCGCCCCCTGGCTGGCCGTCTACTTCTGCGACCTGCTGCTGCGGCGCAACCCGCATGAGGCCCTGCTGTTCGACACCCGGCGGACGAACTGGGCCGGGCCGGTGGCCATGCTGATCGGCATGGGCATCTCGATCTGGCTGTTCTCCAACCAGACCGAGTACCTGGGCGTGGTGCCGACGCATGTCCCGTCGGTCGGCGACCTGACCTTCGAGGTCGGCTTCGTGATCACCGCTCTGGTGTACCTGGGGTGGCATCTGGTGGCCGGGACCGGGCGGGAGAACACGCTGGCCGGCTGAGCGGCTTTTGCGGCGGTTTGAGCGGGCTGCCCCAGGGAAGAGGGAGTCGGCACCCAGGCGCGGCCGGTAGCATGTGCAGGTCTTGCTTGGGGCCTGCCGGGGGTTTGCGCAGGCCACACCGGCCATGACCACGGCCCCGAAAGGACTTCTCGTTATGCCCAGGATGGCAAGCCTCCGCAAGCGCCTGGCCGACCTGATCCCGGAACTGACCAAGTTCGGCGTGGTCGGGCTGATCGGGGCGATCATCGACCTGGGCGGCGCGGACTACCTGCATGTCCACCTGGGCGTCGGGCCCATGGTCGCCAAGGGGCTCTCGATCACCGCGGCCACGGTGGTCACGTACCTGGGCAGCCGGTTCTGGACCTTCCGGCACCGGGTCAACCAGGCGCTGCTGCGCGAGGGGCTCCTGTTCGTGGCGCTGAACGTCGTCGGCCTGGCCATCGCCGAGGTGGTGATCGCGGCCACGACGTACGGGCTGGACCTGAAGTCCGAGCTGGCCTACAACGCGGCCAGCGTGGTCGGCACCGGGCTCGCCACGATCTTCCGGTACCTCTCGTACAAGAAGTGGGTGTTCCTGGCGGGCGCGCCCGGTACCGCGGTGGCGGCCGGCGAGGCCGCGGTGTCCGGGATCGTCGATCCGACGGAGACGAGCCCGTCGGGCGCGGCGCTGGCCGGCACCTCGGGCGGCGACGGGCCGCCGTGGGAGGAGCGCGCGGACCCGCGCTACGGACCGGCCTGGGAGCGCCTCGACCCGGCCGACTCCGACGCCGGGCCGCGCTGACACCCCCGTTTCATGATCGCGGAGGGTTCGTCGCTTTCCCTTCAGTCACTTTAAAA
>Ga0335073_10016639_pt1 | contig 10276 bp, 8 predicted proteins | sample Lox_Sample_22_FD_207093 | JGI IMG/M metagenome (GOLD analysis project Ga0335073, IMG submission 207093) | Soil microbial communities from Loxahatchee National Wildlife Refuge, Florida, United States - Lox_Sample_2.2 | ecosystem: Environmental > Terrestrial > Soil > Wetlands | place: USA: Florida... | reverse complement strand
ACCGACAAATTCGGGGGCACGACCGCCTACTCCGGCGGGGGCGGGGTGTGGTTCCCGTGCAACCCGGTGCTCGTGCGCGCCGCCCCGCCCGGCACCTTCGACGACACCATCGAGGACGCGCTGACCGACTACCGTGCCGTGGTCGGCGACCGCACGCCCCGCGAGCTGCAGGAAACGTTCGTCCGCGGCGGTGCGCCGCTGATCGAGTACCTGGAGCAGGACTCGAACCTGAAATTCGTGCCGCTGCCCTGGCCCGACTACTACGGCAAGGCGCCGAAGGCCCGGCTGGACGGCCAGCGCCACATCGCGGCCAAGCCGCTGAAGGTGGCCGCCGCGCCCGAACTGCGCGAGGTCATCCGCGGCCCGCTCGACAACGAACGGATCGGCTCCGACCCCCCCGCCGACTACTACCTTGGGGGCCGCGCGCTGATCGCGCGCTTCCTCACCGCCATCGGGCAGTACCCGAACGCGTCGGTGCGCCGCGACACTGCCCTTGTCGAGCTGGTGGTGTCCGACGGCCGAGTGGCGGGCGCGATCGTCGAAAGCGCGGGGGAGCGCCGCGCGATCCGCGCCCGCCGCGGCGTGCTGCTGGCGGCCGGCGGTTTTGAAAGCGACGACGAGCTACGCCGCAAATACGGTGTGCCCGGCGAGGCGCGGGACACGATGGGCTCGCCCGGTAGCCGCGGCCTGGCGCTGCAGGCCGGCATCGCGGCGGGTGCGGACATCGATCTGATGGATCAGGCGTGGTGGTCACCGGGGATGACCCATCCGGATGGTCGCTCCGCGTTCGCGCTGTGGTTCACCGGCGGCATCTTCGTCAACCAGAACGGCGACCGGTTCGTCAACGAGTCCCAGGCCTATGACCGGGCCGGGCGCGAGATCATCGCGCAGCTGCGCGATGGCTCAATCACGTTGCCGTACTGGATGATCTACGACGACAAGGAAGGCGAGGTGCCGCCCGTCAAGGCCGCCAACGTCACCATCGTCGAGACCGAGAAATACGTCGCGGCCGGGCTGTGGCACACCGCCGACACCCTGGAGGAGTTGGCCGGCAAGATCGGTGTCCCGCCTGACCGGTTTAGCGCGACCGTGGCGCGGTTCAACCGGTTCGCCGCGGCCGGCGTCGACGAGGACTTCGGGCGCGGGGACGAGGCGTTCGATCGCGCGTTCTCCGGTGGCGCGTCGCCGATGGTGTCCATCGATCAGCCGCCCTTCCACGCGGCCGTGTTCGGCATCTCCGATCTGGGCACCAAGGGCGGCCTGCGCACCGATACCGCGGCGCGGGTGCTCGACGTGTCTGGCAATCCGATTCGCGGCCTCTACGCGGCCGGCAACACGATGGCCGCGCCCAGCGGTGAGGCGTATCCCGGTGGTGGCAACCCGATCGGGACGAGCATGCTGTTCAGCCACCTGGCGGCGATGGACATGCTCAAGGGCAATCGGTGAAAAGGCAGGCTCGCCGAGCGTGGGCCCTATGGACGAAAAGTGATCGAAATTCGTGCGTAGCCCCCACGTTCGGCGACGGGCCCCGACGGTGACGGACGTGGCGCCGCTCGACGAGGCAGCACTGCGCGCCGAGGCGCTCGCGTCGGGCTGGCAGCTACTGGATGTGGTGGCGCAGACCGGTTCCACCAACGCCGATCTGCTGGCGCGCGCGGCGTCGGGAGTCGACATCGACGGCACGGTGCTGATCGCCGAGGACCAGACCGCCGGCCGTGGGCGCCACGGCCGGGTCTGGTCGGCCGCGCCGGGTGCGCAGATCACCATGTCGGTCGGGGTGAGCACGGTCGACGTGCCGACGGACGCCTGGGGCTGGTTGTCGCTGGCTACCGGCGTCGCGGTCGTCGACGCCGTGTCTGCGCTGATCGATGGGGCGAAACCGGGCCTGAAGTGGCCCAACGACGTGCTGGTCGAGGGCGCCAAGCTGGCGGGGATCCTGGCCGAGGTCGGGCGGCCGGCTTCCGGACCGGCAATCGTGGTCGGCCTCGGACTGAACGTCACCCGGGCCCCCGTCGGTGTCGCGGGCGCGACCTCGCTGCAGCAGCTGGGCACTGCGGCCCCGGACCGGCAGCGGCTGATCGGCGCCCTGTTGCGTGAGCTCGACTGGCGCATCGCGCAGTGGCGCGGTGCCGCACCGACGTTGGCCGCCGACTACCGCGCGCGCAGCGTGACCATCGGGTCGCGCGTGCGCGCGCAGCTCCCCGGCGGCGACGAGGTCGTCGGCACCGCGACCGACATTGATGCGCGAGGCCAGTTATGCCTCGACACCGGTGCCGAAGCCGTCGTGATTTCGGCTGGTGACGTGGTGCACTTGAGGTAACTTCGGGCCGTGGGGTATCCGGAGAATGTCCTGGCCAAGGGTGAGCGCGTTGTTTTGCATCACCATCCGCACTGGAAGCGGCTGATCTGGCCCGTCGTCGTGCTCATCCTGGCGACCGCGCTGGCGGCGTTCGGATCCGGTTACGTCAACTCGACGCAGTTGCACCAGCCCGCCAAGAACGTGGTCTACGTGGTGATCGGGGCGATCTGGCTGGTGCTCGTCGGTTGGCTCACGCTCTGGCCGTTTCTGTCCTGGCTGACCACCAATTTCGTCGTGACCAACCGGCGGGTGATGTTTCGGCACGGAGTGGCGACCCGCAGTGGGATCGACATCCCGCTGGCGCGGATCAACAGTGTGGAATTCCGGGATCGGCTGTGGGAGCGAATGTTTCGCACCGGGACGCTGATCATCGAATCCGCGTCACAAGATCCGTTGGAATTTCCCGATATCCCGCAGCTGCGCAATGTGCACGCGCTGCTGTATCACGAGGTTTTCGACACCGGGTCCGACGAGTCGTCATCACCCAACTGAGCGAACCGGTTGGCGCGGCGGTTGCGCCAGGCACCCAACCGCGTGACGTTCCCCTCTTCGGCAGCGTCCTCGAGAACCTCGGCGATACCGCCGGCAGTCAGCGATTCGAGCGCCTTGTCTGGGTTGCGCGCGAACTGGTCCGGGAACACCCAGCGCCGGAACGCCCAGAACCGGAACGCCATCTGCAGCAGGTTGCCGATGATGTAGGCCGAGAGGAAGTCGGCGATGTTCTCCACCGTCAGCGACACCATCGGTTCCCGCAGCTGCAGGACATAGCTGGAGACCCACAGCGGCGCCATGCTCAGCAGCACTCCCACGCCGCTGAACGCGAAAAACAGCAGCGCCTCGTGATGGCGTTCGCGGCCACCGCGGTCGCGGAAGCTCCATTCCCGGTTCAGGATGTAGGACGCGATGACGGCGACAATCCCGGCGATGACCTTGGCCGTGACCGGCTTGGACTCGAGAACCGTCAATTTCAGCGTGTAGAAAATCGCCGAGTCGATAATGAATGTGGTGCCGCCGACGATGGCGAATTTGATCAGCTCGTGATGGCGCAGTGCAAAAGGCTGAATGGACTGGGGCAGGCGCGCGATAGTGGCGTCGGCGAAGGACACAGCACGCCAGTGTACGGATGGACGCGAAATCGACGCAAAATGCTTCATAACAATTTGGCGTCACGGCCGGTCAGTACGAGACGGGAAGCCGTGACACCATGATGGCCGTGCCGAGTGCAACCAAGCCCGTTTCCAAGCCCACGAAGCCTGTGGTGGCCATGGTCGGGGGCGGTCAGCTGGCGCGGATGACGCATCAGGCCGCGATCGCGCTGGGGCAGACCCTGCGGGTGCTGGCCACCGCACCCGACGAGCCCGCGGCGCAGGTCAGCCCCGATGTGGTGATCGGCTCGCACACCGATCTCGAAGACCTGCGTCGGGTCGCCGCCGGCGCCGATGCGCTGACCTTCGACCATGAGCACGTCCCGACCGAACTGCTGGACAAGCTGGTCGCCGAGGGCGTCAACGTACAGCCGCCGCCGCAGGCGCTGCTGCACGCTCAGGACAAGCTGGTGATGCGGCGGCGGTTGGAGGCGCTCGGCGCCCCGGTGCCGCGCTACACCGGCATCGAAACCCTCGACGAGCTCGACGACTTTTCGCAGCGCATCGCGGGCCCGGTGGTCGTGAAAGCGGTCCGCGGGGGTTATGACGGGCGCGGCGTACGGATGGCCCGCGACCCTGGGCACGCCCGCGAGATCGCGACCAACTTCCTGGCCGACGGGGTGCCGGTGATGGCCGAGGAGCTGGTGAGCCTGCGTCGCGAGTTGTCGGCCCTGGTGGCGCGCTCGCCGTTCGGGCAGGGCGCGGCCTGGCCGGTGGTCGAGACGGTTCAGAAGGACGGGATCTGCGTGCAGGTGGTCGCGCCCGCTCCGGAGCTGCCCGATGACCTGGCCGCCGAGGCGCAGGGCCTGGCGCTGCGCCTGGCCGGCGAGCTCGGCGTCGTCGGTGTGCTTGCCGTCGAGTTGTTCGAGACCACCGACGGCGCGCTGCTGGTCAACGAGCTGGCGATGCGCCCGCACAACTCCGGCCACTGGACCATGGACGGGGCCCGGACCAGCCAGTTCGAGCAGCACTTGCGCGCGGTGCTGGACTATCCGCTCGGTGACACCGACGCCATCGCCCCGGTGACGGTGATGGCAAACGTGCTGGGCGCCCCGCAACAGCCGGCGATCACCGTCGACGAGCGGTTGCACCACCTGTTCGCCCGGATGCCGGACGCGCGGGTTCACCTTTACGGCAAAGAAGAACGGCCCGGCCGCAAGGTCGGCCACATCAACTTCGTCGGTTCGGACATGGCTGTTTTGGCCGAGCTGCGTGAACGCGCCGAACGCGCGGCACACTGGTTATCGCACGGTGAGTGGACGGACGGATGGGACCCACATGACTGAATCGCCGCGGGTCGGCGTGATCATGGGCAGCGACAGCGACTGGTCGGTGATGCAGGACGCCGCCGCCGCGCTGGCTGAGTTCGACGTCCCCGCCGAGGTTCGGGTGGTCTCGGCGCACCGCACGCCACAGGTGATGTTCGACTACGCGCGCGGCGCGGCCGATCGGGGCATCGAGGTGATCATCGCCGGTGCCGGTGGCGCGGCTCACCTGCCCGGCATGGTCGCGTCGGCCACACCGCTGCCGGTGATCGGGGTGCCGGTGCCGCTGGCGCGCCTCGACGGCCTGGACTCGTTGCTGTCGATCGTGCAGATGCCCGCGGGAGTGCCGGTGGCCACGGTGTCGATCGGCGGCGGCCGCAACGCCGGTTTGCTGGCCGTGCGCATCCTGGGCTCGTCCGACGCGGCGGTGCGGGCGCGGATCGTCGCGTTCCAGGAGGAGCTGGCCGAGACCGTGCGGGCCAAGGATTCAGCGCTACAGAAGCTTCACGGTAAAGTTACCGGCCAGTAGTAAGGCGAGTGCAAGGAGGCCAACATGGCTGGATGGGCCGGAAACCCGTCGTTCGATCTGTTCCAACTGCCGGAGGAGCACCAGGAGCTTCGCGCGGCGATCCGCGCGCTGTCGGAAAAGGAGATCGCTCCGCACGCCGCCGACGTCGACGAAAACGCGCGGTTCCCCGAGGAGGCGCTGACGGCGCTGAACGCATCGGGCTTCAACGCGGTTCACGTGCCCGAGGAGTACGGCGGTCAGGGTGCCGACTCGGTGGCCGCCTGCATCGTGATCGAAGAGGTTGCCCGGGTGTGCGCCTCGTCGTCGCTGATTCCCGCCGTGAACAAGCTCGGCACCATGGGCCTGATCCTGCGCGGTTCGGACGAGCTGAAGAAGCAGGTGCTGCCGACGCTGGCCGAGGGCGCGATGGCGTCCTACGCATTGAGCGAGCGCGAAGCCGGCAGCGACGCCGCGTCGATGCGCACCCGCGCCAAGGCGGACGGCGACGACTGGATCCTCAATGGCGCCAAGTGCTGGATCACCAACGGCGGCAAGTCGACCTGGTACACGGTGATGGCGGTAACCGATCCGGACAAGGGCGCCAACGGCATCTCGGCGTTCGTCGTGCATAAGGACGACGAGGGGTTCACCGTCGGTCCGAAGGAGAAGAAGCTCGGCATTAAGGGTTCGCCCACCACGGAGCTGTATTTCGAGAACTGCCGCGTCCCGGGCGACCGGATCATCGGCGAGCCGGGTACCGGATTCAAGACCGCGCTGGCCACCCTGGACCACACCCGGCCCACGATCGGCGCACAGGCGGTGGGCATCGCCCAGGGCGCGGTGGACGCCGCGATCGCTTACACCAAGGACCGCAAGCAGTTTGGCGAGTCGATCAGCACCTTCCAGGCCGTGCAGTTCATGCTGGCCGAGATGGCGATGAAGGTGGAGGCCGCGCGGCTGATGGTCTACAGCGCGGCCGCCCGCGCCGAACGCGGTGAGGGCAACTTGGGCTTCATCTCTGCGGCGTCGAAATGCTTCGCATCCGACGTGGCGATGGAGGTCACCACCGACGCGGTGCAACTGTTCGGCGGTGCCGGCTACACGATCGATTTCCCCGTCGAGCGGATGATGCGCGACGCCAAGATCACCCAGATCTACGAGGGCACCAACCAGATTCAGCGGGTTGTGATGTCGCGGGCGCTGCTGCGCTGACGTATGCCCGCGCCGACGCCGATGGTCCGGGTGGCTTTGGCAAGCCTGGTTGGCTCGACGATCGAGTTCTACGACTTCTTTCTCTACGGAACAGCTGCGGCGCTCGTTTTTCCGCTGGTGTTCTTCCCGCATCTGGGATCGACGATGGCGACGATCGCGTCCCTGGCAACGTTCGCGGCGGCGTTCTTCTCCCGACCCGTGGGTGCGGCCGTGTTCGGTCATTTCGGTGATCGGCTCGGCAGGAAAGCAACGCTGGTCGCGACGTTGTTGATCATGGGTATCTCGACGGTGGCGGTAGGTCTGCTGCCCGGTTCGGCGACCATCGGGGTGGCCGCGCCGCTGATCCTGCTGGCGCTGCGGCTACTGCAGGGCGTCGCGCTCGGCGGGGAATGGGCCGGATCGGCGCTGCTGGTCGCCGAACACGCGCCCGGCGCCAAGCGTGGGCAATACGGGATGTCCACGCCGCTGGGGGCCGGCCTGGGACTGGTGCTCGCCAACCTCGCCCTGCTGATCGTCGATTTCACCATCGGGGAAAAGGGCCCGGCATTCCTCAGTTGGGGGTGGCGGCTGCCGTTTCTGTTCAGCGCCGTGCTGATCGTGGTCGCGCTCTATGTGCGCCTGACTGTCGCCGAGACGCCGGTTTTCGCTTCGCACAAAGCGCAAGAGGCGCCCCTCGTCGTGCCCAGTGCTCCCATCGCCGAGCTCTTCCGCGCCCAGCGCCGGCAGGTCTTCCTCGCCTCGGGCTGCGCGGTGGGACCGTTCACGCTGAGCTTCATGGCGAGCACGTACCTGATGAACTACGCCCGCACCGAACTCGGGCATCCCAAAAACCTGATCCTGTTGGTCGGTGTGCTCGGCGGGTTGACGATGATTCCGTGCACGGCGCTGGCGTCCGTGTTGTCCGACCGAGTGGGCCGGCGACGCGTCCTGTTGGGCGGGTTCGCCGTTGGGCTGCCCTGGTCGTTTGCCGTACTGCCGTTGCTGGACACCGGCGATGCGGCGTTGTTCGGCGTCGGCATCGTCGTCACGTACGCGATCGTGGGCACGTTGACCGGGCCGCTGACGTCGTTCATCCCGGAGATCTTCGCGACCCCCTACCGCTACACCGGTGCGGGACTGGCGTTCAACGCGGGCGGGATGGTCGGCGGCGCGGTGCCGCCGATGCTTGCGGGGGCACTGACGGCAGTGCTTGGTGGTGGGGTTGGTGGGTGGGCCGTCGGGCTGATGATGGCGACCCTGATTCTCGTCAGCCTCGGTTGCACCGCGCTGCTACCCGAAACGCTGGGAACCACATTGTCCGACGCGGTATGAGGCGTTGCAGCGTAGGGTGATCTCGCCAGGCGAAGCAAACGCGCGATCCGCGCGAAAAGCTCCGCCTCAACGAATAGGATCCACCTTTACAGCGGGGGTGTAAGGGCAGGTGTGACGCACTTGGAGACGTACCGGCTACCGTCGGTCGTCATGTCGTCGTCAGCAAAAGGTTGTACGGGCCAGGGGGTGTGGAGTGAAGGGCGTGGTTCTTCTTGCGCGCGCCGGCTAGTTACCCGCCTGCGGACTGGCATTCGCTGTCGCTGCTGCTGGTCGAGGACGACCGCGGCGACGCGGTGCTGGTCGAAGAGCTGATCAGTGAGGCGGTCGCCGACATCGACGTGGTGTGGGCGCAATCGATGGCGCACGCGGAGCGCGCATTGGCGTCCGCCCGTCCCGATTGCGTGCTGCTGGACCTGAACCTGCCCGATGCGAGCGGTATCGACGCGCTCGACCGCATCGCCAAACATGATGCAACCGTCCCGATCGTCGTGTTGACCGGACTCAACGACGAGTACTTCGGGGTTTCCGCGGTCGCCGCCGGCGCCCAGGACTACTTGGTCAAGGGCCGCGTCGAACCCGAGATGCTGCGTCGCGCACTCCTTTACGCGATCGAGCGCAAACGCGCCGAGCTCATCGCCGCCGATCTGCACGCGAGTGAACTTCGAGCCCGCGAGAACGCCCTGCTCGAACGCGGCCTGCTGCCGTCACCGCGGTTGCTGGACGAGTCGGGTGTCGACATCGTCACCCGCTATCGGCCCAGCCGCGAGAACGCCTTGCTGTGCGGAGACTTCTACGACGTCGTGCAAACCCCGGACCGGGTGACGCACGTCCTGATCGGTGACGTCGCCGGCCACGGGCCCGACGAGGCGGCCCTGGGCGCGGCACTGCGGATCGCCTGGCGCACACTCACGTTCGCCGGCATCGACGCCGCGGACCGGATGCCACAACTCGAGCAGGTGCTGCACGCCGAGCGCACTGAAAAAGGGGTCTTCGCCACGGTTCTCAGCCTGGAGATCCCTCCCGATGGCGCGCCGACCACCGCCGTGCGCGCCGGCCATCCCGGGCTGTTACTGCACGGCCCCCACGCGGTGGAGTGGATCGAGCCCCCTTTCGGTCCCGCCCTGGGCCTGCACGCCGAGTCGTGGCCGCGGCACAAGATCGAAGTGCCCGCGGGTCATGGGCTGCTGCTGCTGACCGACGGCCTCTTCGAGGGGTATGTGGGTCGGGGCGCCGAACGCCTCGGCGAGGACGGCTTGCTTGCGCTGGCCCGTGCGCACGCTCACTTGCCCGGCCCGGAGTTCGTCGACGCGCTCATCGACGGCGCCGAGGAACGCGCTCGGGCGCACGGTGGACTTACCGACGACATCGCGGTGGTACGCGTGCAGCGGACCACCGAGTGACTTCCGTGCCCAAGCGGTCGCGCCGACCACAGCTCACGGTCCGGGGCTGGCAGTTTCTGGTGCTGCTATCCATGGGCCTGCTGGTGGTTCTCGGCGCGGTGGCCGGCGCCGCGCTGCTGGCTCGCACCGATGAGGTGACGCGCGAGATGACCGACAACATCCAGCCGGCGCGGGTGGCGGCGGCCGGCTTGCAGGCGGCACTGCGCGATCAAGAGACGGGCCTGCGCGGTTACCTGATCTCCGCCGATAAACAGTTCCTTGCACCGTACTACGACGGGGAACGTGACGAGCAGGCGGCGGCCGCCGAGGTCCGGAGGCGAATAGGTTCGCACCCGGAGCTAATCGCGGATTTGGACGGGATCGAAAAGGCGGCCGCGTCCTGGCGGGCGACCTACGCCGATCCGCTCATCGCGAGCGTGGCCCCCAACGCCCCCAACGTCGTCACCAGTGCCACCGCCGAACGCGGCAAGGCCGAATTCGACCATATACGTGACCTTTTCACGGCTCAGAACACGGACCTGGCCAACGCCCGGACGCACGCCGCCGAGGAGCTCCGGCGGGTCGACGACTGGCGCGACAGGGTGCTGATCGCCATGGTCGTGGTGTTCTGCGCCACCGCCACATTTCTGGGCCTGCTGACCCGGTACGCGGTCACCCTTCCGCTGCAATCCCTGGCCGCGGCATGCCGGCGAATCACTCAGGGCCACTTCGGCGAAGCGATCTCGCCGCCGCGACGCCCGATGGACGTTCGGCGTATGGCGGTGGATGTCGAAGGCATGCGGCAGCGGTTGGTAGAAGAGCTGGAAGTGTCGCGGTCGGCCCAGATGCTGCTGGACGAGCAGACGATCGAATTACGCCGCTCCAACGCCGAACTCGAGCAGTTCGCCTACGTCGCGTCACACGATCTGCAGGAACCGTTGCGCAAGGTCGCCTCGTTCTGTCAGCTGCTGGAGAAGCGATACGGCGACAAGCTCGACGATCGCGGCATCGAATACATCGGCTTCGCGGTGGACGGGGCCAAACGTATGCAGGTGCTTATCAACGATCTGCTCAGCTTTTCGCGGGTCGGCCGGGTG
>Ga0335073_10016638_pt1 | contig 10276 bp, 7 predicted proteins | sample Lox_Sample_22_FD_207093 | JGI IMG/M metagenome (GOLD analysis project Ga0335073, IMG submission 207093) | Soil microbial communities from Loxahatchee National Wildlife Refuge, Florida, United States - Lox_Sample_2.2 | ecosystem: Environmental > Terrestrial > Soil > Wetlands | place: USA: Florida... | reverse complement strand
CCCGCGATCATCGCCGAGGCGGGCGGCTGCGGCCTGGTCGAGCGGGACGCCGTAGCGGCGCACGTCCGCGGGCTCGACGGCATCCTCGCGGCCCTCGACATGATCGACCAGGCGCCGGCCGCCGGGTCCGCCCGCCCCCCCGAGCACCTGCAGCAGTTCCTGTGGCTGCGCTGCCAGGACGAAGGCTGGTGGGAGCCCGCCGTCCGGGTCGGCCAGACGGTCGCCGAAGGCCAGCTGCTCGGCACCGTCAGCAGCCTGGACGGCGCCCGCCTGCTCCAGACGATCACCGCCCCCGCCGCCGGCGTCCCCATGTTCATCACCAGTTCCCCCGCCGTAGCCGCCGACGGCCTCCTCCTAGGCCTAGGCGCCAGCTAACCCCAGCCTCCCGCCCTGCAGCCCTGCAGCCCTGCAGCACTCCCGCCCTCCCGCCACCTCGCCCTCCCGCCCTCCCGCCCTCCCGCCACCTCGTGTCACCCACCCGAGTCAGCACCAAGCCCGCCAGCCACCTCGTGCCAGCCACCCGAGCCAGCACCACCAGTCACACCGAACCCACCCGTCACGCAGCACCGGATCGTTCGTCAGTTTCGGCCCTCAGAGGGGCAGAAACTGACGAACGATCAGCCATTCCGCGGCCGGCGCCGACAGCCGCGCGCCCGTGGCGTGCACCAGGAGCATCACGCTTACCTCAAGCAATCCAGCACCTCATTGCCGTGCCCGCGACCACGCGAAACCTCGCCTTTGTCTGCAGTTTTGGTCGCTATCACAACCAAAATCGCAGACAAAGCGCCTTGACCGACGCTCCTGGCTGGTGCTGGCGCCACCGCCCCGGCGGATAGCCCGTCAACCACATCAGCACGGGCCAGCCTCGAAGCCAGCCCCACATCTTGACACCGGTTACATGGCTGTTTAGCGTCAGCAGCTAGACGTTGATGTAAGCGGTTTCAAGATCAGGACTGCTGATGACGACGGTTTACGACGTGGCGCGGATGGCGGGAGTCTCCACGGCCACGGTTTCCCGGGTCATGCGCGACTCTCACCTGGTACAGCAGGAAACGCGGCAGCGCGTGCAGGCCGTGATCGAGGCGCTCGGCTTCGTGCCCGACGCCACCGCCCAGGGGCTCAGCCGGCGGCGCAAGGACATCATCGGGTTCGTCGGCCTGGAGCGCGGCGGCGCCGAGATCGACATCGAGCGCGAGAGCCTGCTGTTCGTCGACCAGATCGTGCACGCGGCCGAGGCGGTGCTGCGCGACACCGAGTACTCGCTGCTGCTGACGTTCGGCTCCAGCGGGCAGGCGTTCGAGCGGCGGGTCCGCGCCCTGTCCGGCAAGGTCGACGGGCTCCTGATCGCCGAGGAGGTCATGGCGGCCGCCGACCTGCGCCGCCTGGCCGGGCGGATCCCGGTCGCGGTCGTGGCCGGACGGCGTGACGAGACCGAGGTCGACGTCATGCTCACCGACAACACGGGCGGCATCACCGCGCTGGTGGCGCACCTGGCCGAACAGCACGAATACCGAAGACTGTGCTTCGTCACCGGACCGCCGGACGCGCCGGACGCCAGGGAACGGCAGGCCGCCTTCGAGAACGCGGTGCTGGCCCGCCCCGGCTGCGTCATCGACCAGGTCGTGCACGGCGACTTCTCCGAAGCCAGCGGGACCGAGGCGGCCCGCGCGCTGCTCGCCCGGGGGACGCTGCCGCAGGCCGTGGTGTGCGCCAACGACCAGATGGCCATCGGCGCGCTGCGGGAGTTCCAGCGGGCCGGGGTAGCCGTCCCGCACAACGTCGCGCTGACCGGGTTCGACGACGTGTACCCGAGCCGGCTGGTCGACCCGCCGCTGACCACGGTCAGCCAGCCGCTGCGCGAGCTCGGCGTGCGCGCGACCCGGCGCCTGCTGGCGAGGATCGAGAACCGGGCGCTGCCGCCCGAGACGAACGTGCTGCCGACCCGGGTCATGATCCGGGCCAGCTGCGGCTGCCAGGGGAGGGACACCACCGAAGCGGGAGCGGGGACTCACCGGTAAACCCGAAAGGAGCAGCGCCGTGCGCAAACATCTGGACTGGCTGACGGGGGCGAGGACAGGGGGCGCAGCAACAGCGGCAATAGCAGGCAGGGTCTCGCGGCGGGCGGCGGTGGTGCTGGTCGCCGCGCTCGTCCCGGCCGCGGCGATGCTGGTGACGGCGGGCGACGCCGGCGCCACCACGGTCCCGGCGGCCCCGTCCGGCTGGACGACCACGTTCAGCGACGCCTTCTCCGGAGCGTCCGGATCTGGCGTCGACGCAAACTGGACCTACGACCAGGGTACCCAGTACACCGGCACTGGCTGCGCCGCCAACTGGGGCACCGGCGAGGTCGAGCGGGCGACGAACTCGACCGCGAACGTCTCCGAGGACGGCAGCGGCCACCTCAGTATCACCCCGGTGAACTCCGGCGGGTCGTGGACCTCGGGCCGGATCGAGACCGTCTCTGACAGCTTCGCCGCCCCGGCCGGGGGCGAGATGGAGGTCAGCGCCTCGATCAAGCAGCCCAACCCGGGCAGCGGGCTCGGTTACTGGCCCGCGTTCTGGATGCTCGGCGCGGGCTTCCGGGCCAGCGGGGCCGGCACGTCCGGCACCATGACCTGCTCCAACTGGCCGTCCACGGGCGAGGTGGACATCATGGAGGACGTCAACGCGCTGTCCGAGGTGGCGGGCACGCTGCACTGCGGCGTGGACCCCGGCGGGCCCTGCAACGAGACGACCGGGTCCGGCAGCGGGCTGGTCGCGTGCTCCGGCTGCCAGACCGGGTACAACACCTACTCGGTCATCATCGACCGGACCAACACGGCCAGCGAGTCCATCTCCTGGCTCCTCAACGGGACCGTCTACCACACCGTGACCGAATCCCAGATCGGCACGTCGACCTGGCAGGCCGCGGTGGATCACGGGTTCTTCCTCATCCTGGACGTGGCCATCGGCGGCGGCTTCCCGAACGGCGTCTGCAACTGCACCACGCCTACCAGCGCGACCAGCTCGGGCGCGGCCATGAGCGTCGGTTACGTGGCCGTCTACTCCAAGGCGGCGTCCAGCGGCGGAGGCGGCGGCACCGGCGGCGGCACGTCCTGCACCACCACGGCCACCGCGGACATCTCCGCCGACTGCTACAGCGCCAGCCAGGGCACGATCAGCACAACCACCACCACGGACACCGATCCGGCCGGGGTGGACTCCAACCAGGTCGCCCAGCTGACCAGCGGCGAGTACCTGAAGTACAGCGGGGTCAGCTTCGGCACCGGCTCGTCGCAATTCGACGCCCGGGTGGCCTCGGGCGCCGCGGCGGGCGTGAGCGGCCTGGTGGAGGTGGTGCTCGACAACCCGGCCAATGCCCCGGTGGGCAGCTTCGCGGTGGGTAATACCGGCGGCTGGTCGACCTGGAAGACCGTCCCGGCCAACATCTCCACCGTGACCGGGACCCACGACGTCTACCTGGAATTCTCCTCAGGCGCGGGCGGTGATCCGCCGTTCGTGAGCCTGCACTGGTTCAGTTTCCCTGCCCACTAGGGTCCGGCCTGCCCGCGAGGGCCTGACCTGGCGGCGGGGATCCCGGCTGGGGTCCCCGCCGCTTCCGGTCCCGGCCGGTGCCGCGGGTCGATGATGGTGTCGATCTTGGCGTCGATGCGGTGCATGACCTCGGCGATCGCGTCCAGGCGCCGCTCGAGCTGCTCGAGCCGGGCTCTCAGGCCGCCGTCGTCGCCGGTCTCCTCGGCCACGGCCTGCGGCAGGCGGCCGTTGAGGACGGCGTCGAGATGCTGCCGCGGCCAGCCCAGCGCCTCCGAAAGTGATTCCAGGGTCCGCGGATTGCGGCGGCGGCTGACCCGGTGCTTCTGAATTTCCCTGATCGTCGCCACGGATACGTTCGAATCCGTGGCCAGGTCTTTCTGGCTCATTTTAAGCTCGCGCATACGCCCGGTAATGGCCTCGGCAACCTCGAACCAATCCTCCGCCACGAATTCCTCCGCGCTCAGCTTCGGCGCACAGGCTAGCGGATTACCGCAGGCCGCGCCATGCCCGCGGCACCTCGCGGAGCTTCCGGGCACGGATATATGCCTAAACGCCGAACTCAGCGCTAAAGACGCTTAAATCAACGCTAATTAAGGCGGCTGCCACGGTCGACTGCGGTCGACTGCAACACAACCGGTCGGGCTGACCAGGATTAAAGGACGGCATGGTCCGGGTGGACTCCTGCCCGCCCACGTCGGGCACCGTGATCGTCACCGGCGATCGCATCTGGCCAGTGGGCGGCTGGCCCGGCTATTATCTCGGGCATCAACCCGGCCGGGTGGCCGGGCTGGTCCGGTGGGGGCGCAGTGCCGGTCGGGTCGTTTCTGGAGGATCGTTCTCGGTGGCCACGAAAGCGTTCCCCGAGGAATGTCCCGGTCGGCTGGGTGTGTTATCGAATGGTTCCTGCCTCGGTGAACGCGGCGGACACGCCGCCGATCTGACCGGCCGGAAAATAGGCAACAATGGGGCAATTCCGTTGTTAGCGCATGCTAAGCCGTGTCTTCTGCCGCGCATGTGCCGATGGCCGAAGGGAATGAATACAGTGCATTCCTGGGGCTGGCCGCTCGGGAGGATAAATACGATCATGGGGGGATTGCCGTGAGATCGCGGCATCGCGTGCTCGGCGGTTACACCGCCTGGATGGCCGTGCTCGTCGGGGTGTACTACCTGTGGCCCGGCCTGCGGGCCGAGTCCTGGGGCCTGGTCGGCCTGAGCTCCGCGGCGGGCATCGTGGCGGGCGTGATCCTGAACCGGCCCGCGCGCAAGGCGCCCTGGCTGCTGCTGGCCGCGGCGCAGGCGAGTTCCTCGGCCGGCGCGGTCAGCTTCCTGGTCGCCCCGGACCTGCCCTTCCCCTCGTTCGCCGACGTGCTCTACCTGGCGCAGTACCCGCTGCTGGCGGCGGCGCTGCTGATCTTCGTCCGCTGGCGCACCCCCGACCGGGACCGTCGCAGCCTGATCGACGCGCTGATCCTGACCGCGGGCCTGGGCCTGCTTTCCTGGATCTACCTGATCCTGCCCTACGCGAACAACCCGGACCTGTCCTGGCTGCAGAAGAGCGTCGCCATCGGCTACCCGCTCGGCGACGTGCTGGCCCTGGCCATGATCGCCCGGCTGCTGGCGCCGGGCTCGTGGCAGTCCCGGTGCGTCCAGCTGCTGACCCTCGGCATGATCGGCGAGCTGGTGTCGGACACGGCGTACGGCCTGATCCAGCTGTACCAGCCGGGCACGTTCCGCAACGGGACCGTCGTCGACCTGGGCTGGGCCGTCATCTACACCGCCTGGGGCCTCGCGGCCCTGCACCCGACGATGACCGAGCTCACCGAGCCGGCCACCAGGCAGCAGGCGGAGGTGTCGCCGGCCCGGCTGACCGTGCTCCTGCTCGGTTCGCTGATCGCCCCGGTGGTGCTGTTCATCCACTCGATCCGGTTCGGCGGCGCCGACGATGCCGTGATCGCGGTGTTCTCCGCCATCTTGTACCTGCTGGTGCTGTCCCGGCTGTGGGACGTGGCCGTCTCGCACCGCCGCGCGCTCGGCCGGGAGCGGGCGGTCAGGGAAGCGGGGGTGGCCCTGGTGGCCGCGGTCACCGTCGAGCAGGCCGCGGCGGCGGTCAGGTCCGCGACGGACGGCCTGCTCGGCGCGCTTCCGCATGACGTGCTGCTCGCGGTCCGGGCCGACGGCACGTTCCGCGCGGCGACCGCCACGTCGGACCGCCCGGAGCCGATGAGCCAGCTCGGGGCGATGACCGAGGTGTGGCTGCCCCTGGCGACCGGCTCGAAGCCGGTGCTGGAGCCGGTGGCGAAGCTGCCGGAACCGGCCCAGGCCCTGGTGCCCGGCTGCGGCTGGATGCTGGTCTGCCCGCTGACGCTCAGGGACCGCCCGTCGGGCGATCCGCTGAACGGGGTGCTGGCGGTGTTCGGCGAGCAGCGCGTCCTGGCCGACCTGGCCGCCACGATGGAGATCCTGGCGTACCAGGTGGCCCTGGCCATCGAGCGGATCATGCTCCGCGAGGAGGTCGTCCGCCAGGGCAACGAGGCCTACTTCCGCACCCTGGTCCAGGACACCTCGGACGTCATCTTGATCGTGGACGACGACGGCAAGGTCAGGTACGCGACGCCCTCGGCCGTGAGCATCTTCGGCGATATCACCATGGAGGGCACGTACGCCTGGGAGCTCGTCGCCAACGGGAAACGCGCCGACCTCACCAGTCTCCTGGCCGATCCGCGGGTCGGCGCGGGCTCCGGTTCGGGTTACGTGGACCGCGACATCGTCCGTCACGACGGCCGGGGCGTCCAGGTCGAGGTCAGGGCCAGCGATCTGCGTCAGGACCCGACGGTGGCGGGCCTGGTGCTCACCGTGCGCGACGTGACCGAGCAGCGCAAGCTCGAGGAGAAGCTCAAGCACCAGGCCTTCCACGACGCGCTGACCGGGATGCCCAACCGGCTGCTGTTCCAGGACCGGATCTCACGTCAGCTCGCCGCGGCCCGGCGGGACGGGACGACGGTGGGCGTGCTCTTCGTGGACCTGGACGATTTCAAGGTCGTGAACGACACGATGGGCCACGGCGTCGGCGACGAGCTGCTGGTGGCCGTCGGCCTGCGGCTGTCCGGGCTGATCCGCGCCTGCGACACGGCCGCGCGGCTCGGCGGCGATGAGTTCGCGCTGCTCCTGGCCAGCGCGGCCGATTCCGCCGCGGTCGAGGCGGTAGCCGAGCGCGTGGTCGAGGTGTTCAGCGAGCCGTTCGCGCTCGCCTCGGGTTCCGTGCTCATCACGGTCACCGTCGGGGTCGCCACCACCTCGGACAGCGCCGATACCGACGAGCTGCTCCGGCACGCGGACCTGGCGCTGTACGCGGCGAAGGCGGCGGGCAAGCGCCAGTGGCGCCGCTACCAGCCGGTGCTGAGCGCGGGGCTGATCCGTCGGCGTGAGCTGCAGGGCGCCCTGGAAGAGGCGGTCGCCTGCTCCGCGTTCGCCCTCGCCTACCAGCCGATCGTCACGCTCACCAGCGGCGAGCTGGCCGGGTTCGAGGCGCTGGTCCGGTGGCCGCACCCGGAGTGGGGGATGATGCAGCCCGACCAGTTCATCTCCCTGGCCGAGGAGACCGGCCAGATCGTGCCGCTCGGCTCCTGGGTGCTGGCCCGGGCCGCGGCCGACCTCACGCGCTGGCGCCCGGCGCCGCGCGGGCTCTACATCAGCGTGAACGTGTCGGCCCGGCAGTTCAGCGCGCCCGGCTTCGTCGACGGCGTGCGCGGGGTGCTGGCGTCGTCGGGACTGGAGCCAGGCGCGCTCATGCTCGAGCTGACCGAGAGCGTGCTGCTGCGCCGGGACGAACGCATGCTCGGCGACCTCGCCGAGCTCAAGGCCATCGGCGTCCGGCTGGCCATCGACGACTTCGGCACCGGCTACTCCTCCCTGTCTTACCTGCGCGAGCTGCCCATCGACGTGCTGAAGATGGACAAGTCGTTCGTGGACGGGATCGCGGTCTCCGAGCAGCGCCTGGCGCTGGCCGAGGGCATCGTCCAGATCGCCCGGACGCTGCGGCTCGAGGTCATCGCCGAGGGCATCGAGAGCGAGATCCAGCGGGACCTGCTGACCTCGATGGGCTGCCAGTTCGGCCAGGGCTACCTGCTGGCCATGCCGATGCCGGCCGGCCAGGCCGAGACCCTGGCCCGGGTCGGGTCGCACCTGGTCCCCAGCCTGCCGCGGCAGGCCAGCCCGGAGGCCAGGTAACGGTCCCCGGCCGCCCCGGGCCGCGGCCGGAATAGCCGTACCCCGGCTCCGGTTGAGATACATGCAAACGCATATATCTCAGCGAGGAAGAGGAACCATGCAGTTCGGGATCTTCTCGGTCAGCGACATCACCCGCGACCCGGTGTCCGGGCATACCCCGTCCGAGGCGGAGCGGATCGACGCCATCGTGCAGATCGCGCAGAAAACAGAAGAGGTCGGGCTCGACGTGTTCGCGATCGGCGAGCACCATAACCCGCCCTTCTTCTCGTCCTCGCCGACCACGCTGCTCGCCTACATCGCCGCCAGCACCAGGAAGCTGATCGTCACCACCAGCACCACCCTGATCACGACAAACGACCCGGTCCGCATCGCCGAGGAGTACGCGATGCTGCAGCACCTGAGCAAGGGCCGGATGGACCTGATGCTCGGCCGCGGCAACACCGGCCCGGTCTACCCGTGGTTCGGCCAGGACATCAGGCAGAGCCTGCCGCTGGCGCTGGAGAACTACAACCTGCTGCACCGGCTGTGGCGCGAGGACGTGGTGGACGCCGACGGCAAGTTCCGCACCCCGCTGCAGGGCTTCACGAGCGTCCCGCGGCCGCTGGACGACGTGCCCCCGTTCGTCTGGCACGGCTCGATCCGCACCCCCGAGATCGCCGAGCAGGCCGCGTTCTACGGCGACGGCTTCTTCGCCAACAACATCTTCTGGCCCCCGGAGCACTACCAGCGGCTGATCCGGTTCTACCGCCAGCGCTACGCCCACTACGGCCACGGGACCGAGCAGCAGGCCATCGTCGGCCTCGGCGGCCAGGCCTTCATCGCCCGCCGGTCCCAGGACGCGATCGCCGGGTTCCGCCCCTACTTCGACGAGGCGCCGGTCTACGGCCACGGCCCGTCGATGGAGGACTTCATGAAGCTGACCCCGCTGTCCGTGGGCAGCCCGCAGGAGGTCATCGACAAGACCCTGACCTTCCGCGAGCACTTCGGCGACTACCAGCGCCAGCTGTTCCTGATGGACCACGCGGGCCTGCCGCTGAAGACGGTGCTCGACCAGCTCGACCTGCTCGGCGAGGAGGTCGTCCCGGTGCTGCGCCGGGAGATCGCCGCCCGGCAGGACCCGGCCACCCCGGACGGCCCCACCCACGCGAGCCTGGTGAAGGCCAAGTACGGCGACGCCGCCCCGCGCCAGCCGCGCCCGAACGCGAACCGCGGCGACAACGTCACCGGCGCGTCCCCCTACCAGGACTCCGAGGCCCAGGCCGAGTACCCGGAGCTGTGATGACGACTCTCGCGAACGACGCGTGGGAAGCGCTGCTGTCCGCCCACGCGGTGCTGATGAAGCAGTTCGCGGCGCAGGACATCTGGCAGGACGTCTCGATGCGCGAGTACGACGTGCTCTACACCCTGTCCAAGTCCTCCGCGCCGCAGCGCCTCAGCGAGCTCGGCCGTCACGTCCTGCTCAGCCAGCCGGCCCTGTCCCGCCTGATCGACCGGCTGGCCGAGCGCGGCCTCATCGAGCGCTGCCCCGATCCCGCCGACGGGCGCGGCGTGCGGCTGGCGCTCACCGAGGCCGGCCGCGACCTCCAGCGCCGCATCGGCCGCCGCCACGCCCGCGCCGTCGCCCGCGCCCTGACCGCCGCGCTGACCAGCGACGAAATCGCCCAGCTGGCGGCCATCGGCCGCAAGCTCACCGCCGACCCCATGACCGTCCGCGACACGAAACAGGTCCCGCTCCCATGACCGCCCCCTTTCATAACGAACGTCTCCGGCTCGCCGTCATCACCGCCGGCACCAGTGATCCCTCGTCGACGCGGCTCCTGGCGGATCGCATCGCCAGCCGCGCCACCGCGCTGGCCGCCGGGCGCGGCCGCTCGGTGACGGTGACCGTCATCGAGCTGCGCGAGCTGGCCGCCGACATCGCCTCGGCGCTGACGTCCCAGCTGCTCACGCCGAAGCTGGAGCAGGCCGTCGCGGCCCTCGGCGCGGCCGACGGGATCGTCGCCAGCACCCCGGTCTACAAGGCCGGCCCCAGCGGCCTGTTCACCTCGTTCTTCGACGTCCTGGACAACGACCTGCTGATCGGGAAGCCGGTCGTGCTGGCCGCCACGGCCGGCACCGCCCGGCACGCCCTGGTCGCCGACGAGGCGATGCGCCCCCTGTTCGCCTTCCTGCGCACCCTGGTCACGCCGACCTCGGTCTTCGCCGCCCCCGAGGACTGGAGCGACCCGGCCCTGGCCCAGCGGGTCGACCGGGCCGCGCTCGAGCTCGTCCTGCTCATGGAGAGCGGCTTCGCCCGCGCCCTCAAGGACGAGTCCTGGCAGCGCTACCAGCACGAGTTCGGCCGTGCGGGCGGCACCGAGACCGCCATCGACCTCGACACCGACCTGATGCGCCTCGCCGCCGGCGGCTCCGCCCCGCCGCATGGCCCCACTCCCGGCGCGGCTGCCGGTGCCCGCACGGCGGGGATAGTGAGTACTGGTACTTAGTTACTGACGAGTAGGAACGCTCATGTCAC
>Ga0335073_10016637_pt1 | contig 10276 bp, 8 predicted proteins | sample Lox_Sample_22_FD_207093 | JGI IMG/M metagenome (GOLD analysis project Ga0335073, IMG submission 207093) | Soil microbial communities from Loxahatchee National Wildlife Refuge, Florida, United States - Lox_Sample_2.2 | ecosystem: Environmental > Terrestrial > Soil > Wetlands | place: USA: Florida... | reverse complement strand
CGTTAATGAAGTACTTCGGCTCACTGCCTGGAACATAGAGCCGCGAGCGCCGCATACGATCACGCGCGGATGGTACAGACAGCGCCATCTGATCGGGAAGTACGCGGGTGCCTTCGCCCAGCCCGGCGCGCCGCGCCGCGGCCTCGATGCGGGCAGAGATGACGAAGGGCAGCGCTCCCTCATCTTGAATCTCGACGTGAGCGTGCCGCACGTTCAGTGCCTCCAGAACCTCTTCGGCCTGGCGCCTGACTGATTCGCCGTAATAAAGTTCGACGCGAGATTGAAGCTCGATCTCAATTCCGCCGCGATGGCGTAGCTCGATGCGCACGTGCAAATCCGAACGAACGTCCGGCCCGCTGTGTCCGGCTTCTCCGATTCGAATCTCTGTCGCGATCGCCATTTGTCACCTCGCAAGTCCCAGCAGTTCCGGCCGCCCTGCGGTTGCCGATTGGGTTCCGAGTTTCTCGAGGACGGCTTCGGTCATTTCACCCGTGCTGGCTGCGCCCTGGCTGATTGCCCTCGGGCCGCCTGGAATGCGCATCATGTCGTAGGTGCGCACCTTGCCTTCCTTCACTACGGTGCCGACTGCTTCCCGAATGCGACCGGCTTTCTTCACTTCGCCAACGTGCTCGAGCATCATGACCGCGGAGAGAAACATCGCGATCGGATTTACGATGGGCGGATCGAGCGCGGCGTACTTCGGAGCCGAGCCGTGCGTCGGCTCGAACACCGCGACTTCATCGCCGATGTTGCCGGAGGCCGCGAATCCGAGCCCTCCGATTAATCCGGCAAAGGCGTCAGAAATCACATCGCCGAACAGATTCGACGCCACGACCACGCCATAGTCTTCCGGATTCTTGGTCAGCCACATGGTTTGCGCGTCGATGTTGGTCGACCACAGCTTGATTTCCGGATAATCCCTAGCGACAAGCTTTGCCTCGTCTTCCATCATTCCGGAAGTTTCGCGCAGCACATTTGGCTTCTCGCAAATCGTCACAGACTTGTGGCCATATTTTTTCGCCCAATCGAAGGCAGCTTTGCAGATCTTGCGCGCCGCCCAGCGCGTGATGATGCGCACTGAGATTGCCAGATCGGGCCCGGGAACGATCGAAAACGGCTTGAACTTGGCGTGCGTCGCGAGCGCCGCGCGAACTCGCTCGGGAGGATTCGTCCACTCCACACCGGCGTAGAGACCTTCGGTGTTTTGGCGGAAGACAACCACGTTGATGAACGGCTCGTCGAAGCCGCCATCGGTTCGCTTGCGGATGAAATTCAGCGGATTGCCCGGGATCGATATGCATGGACGTATGCACGTGTCGAGCTTGAAACGTTGGCGCATGGTGACGATCGGACTGAAATACGAATAGCCTTTCCCCTTCAGTTCCGGCCTTAGCTCGGCCTCCGCTTCTTTCTTCGGCCTGGAGGTAATTGCGCCAAAGAGTCCCAGCTTGTGTTTCTCTAACAAATCGATCGTGCGCTCTGGCAGAGCGTTGCCCTCACGGCACCAGCAGTCCCAGCCGATATCGGCATGAATGTATTCCGCATCGAACTCGACCGCCTTGAGCAGCCGCAGAGCCTCGGGAAGGACCTGATTCCCGATTCCATCTCCGGGCATCGTGACGACCGTATGTTTTGCCATGATGAATTAATCTCCTGAGATTACTGTCGGTTCGGGGCGCGGCTGCTTGCAATGAAGTCCGAGTTTCCTGGCAACCACATTCTCTGCGCCACCTGCAATCACCAGCGACTGCGGCACAGAGCCGAGAGGCGGAAAAGCGAAACGTTCGCCACGCCAGCTTAGTGAACTAGAAGTGAAATCAATCTCGAGTATGTCGCCCGGGATGATGGTTTTTTCTTTCGCGCCAATTTCGTCGCCGAAGCGTTCGCGCAGGCGCTGCACCAATTCCGAAACCTCAATACACAGGAACCCGTTGTTGTACGCGTTGCGCAGGTACGTTTGCGAGAAACTTGCGGCGATGACGAGCGGCATGCCTTTCGCCTTCAGGCAGGTGACCGCCTGCTCTCGACTCGATCCGGTGCCGAAATTAAGGCCGCCGACAATGATGTCTCCAAAGCGCGTCCGCAGCGCGAACTGTGGATCGTAGTTTTCCATGATGACGCGCGCCATCATGTCCGGCGTCATGTCGTCGCGATACGTGTAGTCCTTGCCGTAGATCGCATCGGTGTTGATGTTGTCTTGTGGCATGAAAACGAGGCGTCCTCGCACGCGCTCGGGAAATCCCCCAAGAATCTCGACGCGCTCCGAACCTTCCTTTGCTCTGGCAACTTCCTCGTAGGAGCGCGTCAGCGCGACTTCTGGAAGTGAACTTCGTGAATATAAAGCTTGCCCCGTGATGTAGCCCGCCAGGGCCGATGCGGCAACTACCGCTGGGCTCGCCAGATAACATTGCGCATCACGCGATCCCATCCGTCCTTTGAAGTTACGATTTGTCGCTGAGATGCCGACTTCTCCTTTTTCCAGAAGCCCTATGCCCAGGCCGATGCATGGTCCGCAACTTGGCGGCAGCGGAATCGCCCCCGCATCGAGCAATATCTGCCATACGCCTCGTCTTTCAGCTTCTTCTTGCACCCACCGGCTGGCCGCCCCGAGATAGAACTTCACGCCGGGGGCGACTTTCTTCCCCGACAATATCCTCGCCGCGGCTTCCAGATCTTCGAGGCGCGAGTTTACGCAGGAGATCAAATACGCCTTCTGAATCGCGACCTTCTTTTTCTCGAGCTCTGCGAGTGGCTTGGTCATCTGCACCGTGTCGGGTCCGGCCACGTGAGGCGTGACTTCGCCAAGGTCGAGCGCGATGCGCGCGGCATACACAGCACCTTGGTCGGGTTGCGGCGGATTCACGCTCCAACGGGAAACGTCTTCTTCGGTGAAACGCTCTACTCCCTGCGCCTTTAAGTTCGCATGCACATTTCGCAGGTAGCGTATTGTCAGTTCATCCACAGGAAACCAGGCCACGATGGGTCCCCACTCCGTGCTCATATTGGCGATGGAGAAGCGCGCATCCATCGATAAGCTCGCGACGCCTGGCCCCGAGAATTCAATCGCAGCGTTAAGAACTTCGTCACCGTAAAGCCCACAAAGCGCGAGGATCACATCCTTGCCGCTCACGCCTGGAGCGAGCTTCCCGTCCAGTGCCACCTGAATCGTGCGCGGGATCTGCCACCAGAACTCGCCTGTGGCCCAGACCGCGGCCGCGTCCGTGCGGACGATCGGCGTGCCCACCGCTCCCAGCGCGCCATACATATTGGAGTGGGAATCCGACGCGACAACAAACGACCCGGGCACGACATATCCGCGTTCGATCATGATCTGATGGCCTATCCCTGATCCTGCGGGGTAGAAATCCACTTCCCGTTCGCGCGCGAATGCCTCGATCGACCGATACTTCTTGAGATTGACTTCATCGCGATTCTGAATGTCGTGATCGAGTGCAAAGACCAACTGTTTCGGGTCACGAATGCTGGTAGCGCCAATTGTTTTGAACTTGCTCATCACGGCTGACGTGTTGTCGTGCGTCATCACGTGACGCGGACGGATCGACACGAAGTCGCCGGCACGCAACTGCCGGCTCGGTCCTTCGGCCATGTGAGACTGGGCGATTTTCTCGACGATTGTTTGAGGCATATACGACTCCGGTGGCCCTGGCAAGATCGTGTTTATGCGAGCGCTTGCTTGCGAGGCTTCGATTTTTTCGCAACCCGTCCGCTTCGACCTGCTTTCGTCTTCACAAGTTCGGCTTCCATCAGTGACATAAGATCACTGATGGAACCGACTCGCTCGAGGCTCCAGATGGCTTCCTTCACGCGCTTCTGCGCAGTTGCCGACAGCACTCCTTCGGCCAGAGTCGAGAATTTTTCCTCCACTTCTTCATCGGTCAAAGGATTGCGCGGGTCGCCTTTGGGATAATCCAGTTGTTTGGTCAACTTGCGTCCGTCGGTCGTATCGATGTTCACAATCACCCTCTGCAAAGCTGGGAATACCTTCTCAATCTCGGGATCGGCCACGACTTCAATCTTCCTGAGTTGCTCGCGAATCTTCGGGTCCAGGATTTTCTCCATTGTGAATTGCACCGGAGTGATCTGGCGTTCGACCAGCGCGGCTGCAATCACATAGGGCAGCGAGTGGTCGGCCGTTTCTTTCGTGTGCGGATCGTACTTGCTCGGATCGGAAAGAATGTCGGCGGCCCGCGCCAGCGAACGAATCTGGATTTTTTCCACCTGCTCAGGATGCAGATCGTTAGTTTTGACCAGATCGAGTGCCGCGGAAATGGGCGTATGCGTCAACGCTTCGGTGGGAAACGCCTTCATGCCACATTGCGTGATTCGCCACGATTGGCCCAAGCCTTCGCTGAGCACATCGAGTTTCCATTCGGGCCCGAAGACGTCCGTGAGCCCCTCCTTGCCGTCAATGACATGTTCGGGACCTGTATATCCCTTTTCCGCGAGCAGCGCAGCCACCACACCACTTTGCGTCGCCATGGGATCGACGGTGTTCTTCATCATCGTCAGCTTTCCGGCGGTGACCGCGCCCAGCGTGCAGTGCCGGCTGGCGGAAATTCCAATCGCGTGCTGGATCTCCTCCCACGTCAGGTGCAGCGCGCGCCCCGAGACAATCGGCGAGACGAATGCCGTGAGCGTGGCGTGATGCCAGCCACGTTCGCGAATTCCAGGAAATGCAGCCTCGCATAGCCGCATCTCGAACTCGTGACCAAGCACGAGGCCAACAATCAATTCTTTCCCGTCGCTGCCTGCGCGCTCGCAGCATGCGATGGCCGCCGGAAAAATGTCGGAAGGATGGGAAGGATCCTGCTTCCAATAAATGTCGTTGTAGTCCATCGAGCGGATCATCAGCGCATTCGCGAGCGACGCCGAAACAGGATCGATGCGTCGTCCGCTTCCGATAACAGTCGACGCGCCTTGGCCGGCGATTTCGCCAAGGACTTCGAGAGCGATTCTTACGTCATGCTGTTGGTATCCGCCCAGCGCGCAGCCGAAGGAGTCGAGCAGGAAGCGTTTGGCCTGGTGAACCGCTTCTTGGGAAAGCTGGGAAAATTCCAAACCGGCAGCCCAGCGCGACATTTGCGCCGTGACCGTTTCTTTTGCAGGGGAAATTGGTTTTGCCGCGGACACTCGCGATCTCCTATTTAGAGTTGTTTGTCATCCTGAGCAAGCCGATGTTGCGCAGCGAAAGGATCTGGGCGAGCCGCGCAAAGCGCGCGTTGCTTGCGCCGCAACGACCGCGCGTCTGGCTCGCTTCCTTATCAAACTGCACCGGTGCCTCCTATTTGCTTAGCTTTATGTTCTTCGGATTTTTGAACGGCAGAAACGCCATGAAGTCGGCGTGATGCACGATGAATGCCTCTGTCGTTCGCTTGACCAGATCGCCTTCCGCCGCGTGCGCCGCGACCACATGGCAGACTGCCTCCGGGACTCCACATTCCAATGCCAAAGCGACTCCGGTAAAGGGATGCCGCAGCGCTTCGCCGCGCTCGCTCTGGCGGCTCTGGCCGTCGGGGCCGAGTTCGTACTCGAGCAGCTTGCCTACATCTGCGAGAATCGCTCCGGCGATCACGACGTCCAGGTCGATGGACAGAGCACGCCCCATGAACGTCTGCATGGCTTCTGCGCTCTGGCGCGCGATGTGTACCACGCAGCGCTTATGCTCCATGAATGTGACCGGGCAGTTCGGAACCAGCAGCGTAAAGGGGACTTGGTTCAGGTCCTCGGCCTGGAGCGGACTGCGTTCCAGCGCCTTGACCCAGGTTTCGGTAACTTGTTCACGCAATTGGGGATTGGCGATCCAGTCGATCTCGGGCCACAGCCGCTTGACGGTCTCCCGCATGCACTACCCCGCTGAGAAACCTCTTACGTTATCCGGTTGCGAAGCCGCGAACGACGACTGGAATCACACTAGCCTGTGATCAAGGATGATGATGTTTGTTGGTTGGGTTCGTAGCTGATCCAGCACGCAAAGATCTGACCAAGAAGACAAAGGGGCTTTTGCAGAAATCATAGGCAAAAACCCCCGATGGAAGAACAACAACATTCCGAGGGATGGAGTCGCACGCCGAAAGCTCCAAAACGCCGTCCAGAAATGAACCAGGTGTCTCTGAAACGAGGAGGAGCCGACTTCAGTAGTCAAAAAGTCTGTCTGCACTGCCGAGCATGTTTCACGAGGGATTTGAGCGCTAGCGAGCTTTGTCAAGTATTGCTTGGAATGCCGCGATCTCATCACGCTGACTCCATATCAGCGGCTGAGTTTGCATTTGGCAGTAATCGTCTGGATATTCCCACACCGGCTCTACTGTCACCTTGGTCATGCCATCGAGTTCCGTCAAAGTATATGACCACACTTTTTTCGTCGTCTTGCCCGGACAGTCACTGGCTGCCACGAAAACTGCGCTCACCAGCGGCATCTGACCCGGCATCGAGAAGCGGAACTGTAACTGTTTGTCGGAATCGAGCGTGTAGCCGAGTGCCAGATTCTCCTGGACGATCACCGCCTTAAGGGTTTGGGCAGACGCCTTGCTGATAAATACGTAGGGTCCGGGCTGCGCCTTTGATTTTTTATCTCGCGCCGCGGCCAAGATCGTCATCGCCAAAATCAGGATCAGAACTCGTTTCATCGGTTGACCTCTTTTGTAAACTCTACCGACATAGTTCTGTTTGCGGCTAATTACTGGAGTCATCTCAGAGAATTCCTGGGGCGAGACTGCACCTCCTGCGGGATGTGGTCCCCGCATAGTTGTCGATAAACTGCAATCTCACCCAAATTCGTTATTTCAGCAGAATTCCCTCCAGCCAGGGGACGGGCAACGCCCCCTGGTCTAATGCGCGGTCGTGAAAGTCGGCGAGCGTGAAGTCTTTCCCTTTTGCCGCTTCAAAGGCATGGCGCAGACGCCACCACTCACTTGTGCCCACATAATACGTCGGCAACTGGGTGGAACTGAGCTTGGCGCGCTGCAACTTGCCCTCGGCTTCGGCACGAGTCTGGAAGCAGTCATTCATCATGAACGACATGGCTTGTGCGTCCGTCATTCCCATGGTCTGCATCCTCACATCGAGAATTGAATTGCCGACCGCGCGCAGCCAGACTTTCAGATAACTGATCCGATAGCGCGGGTCATTGTCGGCGAAACCCTGCTGCATCATCACCTGGGCAATATACTCAGCCCAGCCCTCGACGTAAGCTCCGTTGCTGAAGAGCGCGCGCGCCAACCGGCGCGTCAAAGGCTGGATTTCGTTGGCGTGCTCAGCCTGTACGTAGTGTCCCGGCAACGCCTCATGAATCGTCAGCCACTTCAGCACCCAGTTGTTGTATTCGCGCAGCTTCGATTCGGCCCGAGCGTCGGGTGTCTTGGGATCGATGGGTGTCACCCAATACTGAGCTTCAGCGTTGGGATCGAGCGGCGGAGCGGAATGGAAGCCGGCGACTGAATAGATTCCGCGCATAAACGGCGGCGTCGCAATAACCTTGAGGTTGTCGCGAGATTTCAGCGAGACGATCTTTTTATCGATGATGAATTGCCGGATACCCGCTAGATCCCCTTGCACTGTCTGCATTAAATCGTCGCGCTTCGGATGGTCCTCGGCGATCTTGCCGAGCACTTCACCGATGACCTTGTTCTCCCGTTCCTGCGGGCTCAGGCTCGCGTGATCATCGTGATCAGGGAAATATTGCTTGTGCAGCGGCAGCGCAATCTGCAGCATTTCTGCCCGTGTCTTTTTCAGCTCGCGTTCCGCATCCCCAAGAACCTGATCGGGAGTGATGGAAGTCTCCATGACCAGGCGGAATTTTTCGGCGTATAGATCTTTGCCCAAACGCCAAGTCCGGTCGGTCTTGCGCTTCGCCAGGTCGTCCTCGAGCCAGCCGGAAAAATCCTTAAGTGCCGCGACCGCGGGAGGCGCAACCTGATCGAACTGCGTCTTCAATTTCGATTGGCGGTGAAACGCTGCGCCAATCGTGTTCTGGATAAGATCGATGTTCCCGTCGTTTTCCTCGACGGCCACTTTGATGAAGATGGGATCAGCGTCCACAAGCTGGCTGCGGGCCTGCCGAAGGAAGCTCGGGATCGCCGCCATGCGGGAGAGAATGTGGCCGAGCCGCACATCCTCGGGCGCGTAGTCATCGGTGAGCGGCTGAAACAGCGCGCTGCCCAGGAGTTCCACGTAGACAGTTGGGTTGTGCTTGTAGTTCTGGATGCGGTCGAGTTCAAGCAGATTCAAACCGATCTGGTCGTCGATGAGTCGCCAGTCGGCCGCGTCCTGAGCTCCCAGTGAGGCAAGCGGAGTCTCGTCATGAAACCGCTGCCGCCATTGCGCATAGATGCGGCGCTGCTCAGCCATGCCCGCTTCGCTCATATCATCGAGCAGCGCATCGAGCGCGACAGTCTTGCCTGTTCGGCGATCGACATGCAGGTGGTATCCGGCCTGCGACGCAGTGGAGGGGGACAGTGCCAGCGTCTCGTGAATGAACTCTTCACTGAGCTTGGCGAATTTTCCGCTGGAGTCAGCGGAGTGATTGGAGTTTTGTGCCATGAGTGTAGTTGAAACAACAACACAGGCTACAACCTGGAGAAGCTTCATGATGCCTCGATTCCGGAATCGTTCTCTGAGACGACATTGAATGCGGCGAGTCGTCCGCTGGCTGGCCAGCAACCTGCCCTTGGACAATATTCCTTATCAGCCCGACGACTGCCCGGACCAGTGTAATCCCAAGACCGCTCGCCGAATGTTGAAGTCTTCTGTTCCGGTATTCTTAGAAGGAACTCACTTGCGAGGACCCGTCATGTCAGTATGGGAAAACTTCTACGTGATCGTCGGCTCCTCTGCCGGGGCGCTGATCGGATTGCAGTTCGTGGTGATGACCCTGATCGCCAATCGGCCGATCGGACCGGGGCAGTCCCAGGGAGCCGATGCGTTCGCAACCCCAACGATTGTTCACTTCGCAACCGTGTTGCTGGTCTCGGCGATCAGCTGCGCTCCTTGGCACACATTGCTCGGGCTTGCAATCTCTTATGGGGTTTTAGGAGTTTTCGGGATGCTCTACGAGTTCATCGTTATTCGCCGTATGCGCACACAGAATGCATACAAGCCTGTCTTCGAGGACTGGATTTTTCACGCGCTGCTTCCGCTCGCGGCCTACGCGATGCTGGCTGCCTCGGCGTGGCTGTTGGCTCTTCATGCTGCGAATGCGATGTTTGGAGTCGCCACGGCGACCCTGCTTCTGCTATTTATCGGAATTCATACCGCCTGGGACGCGGTTACATACCACATCTTTGTGGGGAAGCACGAACGTGAATAGCATCACATGTGGCGGATTACCAACAGCGTGGTCGTCATGGCGGCGTCAGACATGCCAGATTTCTGCCAGCACGCGACGCCAATTCTGGCCCAGAACCAGGCGAAGTTGTTCGTCAGTGTATCCCCGCCGGACGAAAGCGGCGGTGAGATCGTAGACTCGTTTCTGTCCTTCGAGCCCGACGACCACTTCGTGCGTTCCATGAACATGGTAGCGCGGGTCAGCCTTCGTTAGCATTTCGCCAAGTATTTTGGGATCTCCCAAATCATTGCTCTCGACCCCGGCATCCGAGCCGAGTCCTACGTGCTCGATTCCCACTAGGTCGCGCACGTGATCGAAGTGGTTCACGACATCATCTACGGTGACCGGCTCCGTGCCCTTGACCATGAATGCGATACACGTAATTCCCATGACCCCGCCCGTCTTGGCCAGCTTGCGAATCGCTTCATCGGTCGAAGCTCGGGGGGCATCCGGATTCAGTGCGCGGCAGTTCCCGTGTGACAGAATCAACGGCGCTTTGGACATCTCGCAGGCGTCAAGCTTGGTGCGATCGCTCGCGTGTCCCAGGTCCACGGCCATCCCGACCTGGTTCATTCGTTCAATCACCTTCTCGCCATACTCGCTGACTCCGGCATCGTGTGGCTCAAACGCGCCATCCGCGACCAGGGAGCGGAAGTTGTAGCTGAGCTGGGAAATCCGCTGGCCATAGCCGTAGCAGGTATTGACGGCATCCAGATTTTCGAATTGCGCACTGGATTGGAGTCCAAAAATAATGCCGTACTTACCCTGGCTCTTCACCTTTTCGAAGTCGTCGGCGGAATTGATTCGCGCCAGCCATAGCGGGTAGTCGAGAAGAAAGCTGTTCCACTTGGCGAAGAGCTTTTGCGCATCCTCCAGGGATGTCGCGCCATCGCCAAAGTTGATCGCATTTACTCCCGAGTTCATGAAGAACTC
>Ga0335073_10016634_pt1 | contig 10277 bp, 8 predicted proteins | sample Lox_Sample_22_FD_207093 | JGI IMG/M metagenome (GOLD analysis project Ga0335073, IMG submission 207093) | Soil microbial communities from Loxahatchee National Wildlife Refuge, Florida, United States - Lox_Sample_2.2 | ecosystem: Environmental > Terrestrial > Soil > Wetlands | place: USA: Florida... | reverse complement strand
TCGGCGGCGAGCTCGATCTCGGCGGCGAGCTGGCGCTCGCTGATCTCGCGGATCTCCGGGTTGGTGCTGACCAGGTTGATGTCCGCGAAGCTGGGGTTCAGCGAGATGACCTGGATGCCGAGGCCGCGCAGCAGCCGGGCCAGGTCCTTCCGCTCGTAGCTGCCGAAGTGCCTGGTGAACAGGTGGGGCGCGGCCGTGGTCAGCTCCACGGTGCGGACGTCGTGCGCGGCCAGCTCCCTGAGCGCGTCCGCGAGCGGCGCCCGGTGCAGCCAGCCGAACGTGCAGCCGGCCAGCGGTAGTCCTGCCATCGCGCGCTCCCAGTCTCTGAGGTCGTCACACTGGGCCTTGACGAGGCCATCAGCGTCCCATATGGTCCGCTCATCAGGCAACGCCTTGCGTATAGCGCAACCGCGGAGGCTGAAGTGAGCGACCTGAACGGCGCGGAGCTGATCGCGGACTACCTCGTCATGTCCGGGGTGCCGTACGTGGCGGCGCTGTGCGGGCACGGGGACATCGGGATGCTCGACGCGCTGGCGGCCAGGCAAGACGAGATCACGACGATCTCGGTGCACCACGAGGCGGCGGCCGGGTTCATCGCCGACGCGTACTACCGGGTGCGGCGGTCGCCGCTGGCCACGCTCACCTCCTGCGGGCCCGGGTCGGCGCAGCTGCTCGTCGCGCTGGGCGCGGCGCTGATGGACTCCTCGGCGATGCTCGCGATCACGGGCAACGTGCCCGCCACCCAGTTCGGCCGGGCGCCGTTCCAGGAGCTCGGCCGGCACTACCAGGCGGACTTCCCCGGCGCGGTCCGGCCGTACGTGAAGCGGGCGTTCCAGGCCACCCGGACCGACCAGCTGCCTTTCATGCTGCCGCAGGCGTTCAGCGCGATGCTGTCCGGGCGGCCCGGGCCGGTCAACCTCGACGTGCCGCTGAACGTGTTCGCGGAACCCGCGCCGCCGGGCGTCTCGCTGGCTCCGTGCGGGCCACCGCCGCGGTCCGCCGCCGCGGCGGCGGACGTCGACCGGGCGCTGGACATGCTGCTCGGCGCGCAGCGGCCGCTGATCGTGGTCGGCCAGGGGGCCGCGGACGGCACGGGCGGCGCGTCTGGCGGGGATGGCGTCATGACCCCGTGGAGGCTCGGCGCGGAACTGGCGGCACTGGTGGCGGATTCTGGGATCCCGCTGGTCAGCTCGCCGGCCGGCAAGGACCTCGGGGTCGGTGAGCTGTACCTCGGCGCCGCGGGGCGGAACGGCACGCTGCAGGCGAACCGGGCCGCCAGGAACGCCGACGTGATCCTCGCGCTCGGCACCCGGTTCGACGACCGCTCGACCAGCTCCTGGCTCGACGGCTACACGTACGCGATCCCGCCTGCGCGGCTGATCCACGTGCACGGCGACCCGGCGGAGATCGGCCGGAACTACCCGGCGGCGCTGGGGATCAGCGCTTCCGTCGCCACCGTCGTCACGCAGTTGCGGCGGGGGCTGCTCGCCCGGCAGGCGGCCGGCGACAGCCTGGCCCGGCCCGACACGCCCGCGCGGGCCCGGTGGCGCGCGTCGGCGCGGCGCTGGACCGGGGAATGGGAGCGGCACGTCGCGCCGTCCCGGTCGGCGGACTCCGTGCCCATGCATCCCGCCCGGGTGCTCGCCGAACTGCGCGCGGCGCTGCCCGCCGACGGCATCCTGCTGTCCGACGTGGGCGCGCACCACAACTGGGTCGTCCAGGAGTGGCGGCCCGGCGGGCCCGGCACGCTGCTGCAGAGCTGGGGGTTCGCCGCGATGGGGTTCGGGGTGGCGGGCGTGCTCGGCGCGCGGCTCGCGGCACCGTCGCGGGCGGTGGCCGCGGTGGTCGGCGACGGCGGGTTCCTGATGCTGCCGAGCGCCGTCGCCACGGCGGTGCAGTACGGGCTGCCCGCCATCTGGCTGGTCTGGAACAACGGCGGGTTCATCTCGATCAGGGACCAGCAGCGCGGCTACTTCGGGCCGGAGTTCGCCACGTCGTTCACCGATGCGGCGTCCGGGGAGCCGTACCGGTGCGACTTCGCGGCGATGGCGCGGGCGATGGGCGCGGACGGGATGCGCGCGGAGACACCCGCGGACCTCGGCGCGGCGCTGAAAACCGCGCTGGATTCCGGCCGGCCAACGGTCATCGACGTCCCTGTCGACGCGGAGATCTCGCAGCCGGCCGTGGCCACCTGGGACCTGCCCCCGCTCGCGCACCCGGAACCGAACGTCGGCTGGCCCGACCCGTGAGCGCACCCGAGCCCTCACCTGAGAGCGCGCCCTGGGATGTCGTTGTCATCGGCGGCGGCAACGCGGGGCTGGTGGCCGCGCTCACCGCGCGGGAAAGCGCGTCCCGGGTGCTGCTGCTCGAACGGGCGCCGGTCGCGCTGCGGGGCGGCAACACCCGGCACACCAGGAACGTGCGCTGCGTGCACGACACCGGCGACGTGTATACGCCGGGCGCGTACACCTACGACGAGCTGTGGTGCGACCTGTGCGCGGTGGGCGACGGGCCGGCCGACGAGGACCTGGCCTCGCTGACCGTGCGGGAGTCCGCGTCCGTGCCGGGCTGGATGACCTCCCACGGGATCCGCTGGCAGCCGCCGCTGACCGGGACGCTGCACCTCGGGAGGACCAACCGGTTCTTCCTCGGCGGCGGCAAGGCGCTGGTCAACAGCTACCACCGGGCGGCCGCCGCCGCTTGTGTCACGGTCTGGTACGACCGCACCGCGGAAGACCTGGAGTTCACCGAGCACCGGTGCACGGCCGTGGTGGTCTCCGGCCCCGGCGGGACGGAACGGATCGAGGCGCGCGCGGTCGTGTGCGCCAGCGGCGGGTTCGAGGCCAACATCGGCTGGCTGCGCCAGTACTGGGGGTCAGCGGCGGACAACTTCCTCGTCCGCGGCCCGGCGACCAACGACGGCCGGGTGCTCGCCGCGCTGTACGCGCTCGGCGCCGAGCCGGCCGGCCAGGAGCGGGGCTTCCACTCGGTCGCGATCGACGCGCGGTCGCCGCGCTTCGACGGCGGGATCGCGACCCGGCTCGACTCCATCCCGTTCTCCGTGGTCGTCAACGCGCGCGGGGAGCGCTTCTACGACGAGGGCGAGGAGCTGTGGCCTAAGCGCTACGCGATCTGGGGGCGGAACATCGCCGGCCAGCCCGGCCAGATCGCCTACTCGATCTGGGACTCGAAGGTCAATGACCTGTTCCTGCCGCCGATGTACGGCCCGGTGGCGGCCGCCAGCGTCGCCGGGGTGGCTGCCGAACTCGGGCTCGACGCGGACGCGGTCGCGGCGACGGTGGCCGAGTACAACAAGGCGGTCGTCGCCGGTTCCTCCTTCGATCCGTCCCGGCTCGACGGCTGCCGGACCGACGGCCTCACGCCGCCGAAGAGCAACTGGGCGCAGCCGATCGACACGCCGCCGTTCTACGGCATCGCCATGCGCCCGGGCATCACGTTCACGTTCATGGGGGTGCGGGTCACGCGGGAGGCGCGGGTGCGGACCGTGGAAGGCGGCGCGTTCCGCAATGTGTTCGCGGCCGGGGAGATCATGTCGGGGAACGTCCTGTCGTCGGGGTATCTCGGCGGCTTCGGCCTGACGATCGGGACGGTCTGGGGCCGGATCGCGGGCGCCGCCGCCGCGCGGGCGGCGTCGTGAGCGAGCCGGACGCGGCGGGCGCGGGTGCGGCGGCCGCGGTGCCGCTGGCCGGCCTGTTCGCCGAGGCGGACCGCCAGCTGACGATCTGCAACGCGTGCCGCTACTGCGAGGGCTACTGCGCGGTGTTCCCCGCCCTGGAACGGCGCCGGGACCTGACGAGCGGCGACATCACGCACCTCGCCGACCTGTGCCATGACTGCCGGGACTGCTACACGGCCTGCATGTACGTACCGCCGCACGAGTTCGCCCTCAACCTGCCGGCCGCCTTGTCGGCCGTCCGCCGCGACACCTACGACGAGTACCTGCCCCGGGTGCCGTGGCCGCGCACGCGCCGCGGCGCGATGCTCGCGGCCGGGCTGGCCGCGCTGGCGATCCTGGCGGTGCTGGGCTTCGCCGTCGGCGGCGCCGGTGGCGCCGGCGCCGCCGCCCCGGCCGCCGGGTCGCCGTACCGGGTCATCGCCTATCCCGCGCTGGTGGCCGTGTTCGGGCTGCTCGCCGCCTGGAGCGTCGTCGTCATGGCGTTGTCGGCCGCGCGGTACTGGCGTGCCACCAACGGGCGAGGCCTGGCCAGCCCGGCCGCGCTGGCGGCGGCGCTCCGGCAGGCCGCCACGCTGCGCAACCTGCGCGGCGGCGGCGCCGGCTGCTCGTACCCCGGTGACGAGCCGTCCGGCGCGCGGCGCCGGCTGCACGGTTTCGTGGCGTGGGGGTTCGCCGCGTGCGTGGCCTCCACCGTCGCGGCCGCGATCAGCCAGGACTTCGCCGGGGACCCGCCGCCGTACCCCGTGCTGTCGGCGCCGGTGCTGCTCGGCGTGGCCGGCGGCGCCGGCCTGGTCATCGGCTGCGCTGGGCTGCTCGCGCTGCGCCGGGCCGACGGCCGTCAGCCGGCGGGCGACGACCCCGCCCACAGCGACCCCGCGCGCGAGGACCCGGCGCTGGCCAGGCGCGGCTACGCCCTGCTCACCGGGCTGCTGCTGCTCGCCGTGTCGGGCCTGCTCACGCTGGTGCTGCGGGACACGGCGGCGTTCGGCCCGGTGCTCGTCGTGCACCTGGCGGCCGTGGCCGCCTGCTTCGCGATCGCGCCGTACACCAAGTTCATGCACGCGGTCTACCGGTTCCTCGCTCTCGTGCGCGACCGCGCTGAAATCCCTCAGAAATCCCTGGCAGCAGCGGCCGGAAGGCGGCCTTACGCTTGAGGGGTGGCCAACACGACGGTGAACAGGTCCGGGCAGCCTCGCGACGGGACGGTGGGCGCCCTGCTGCACGGGCTCGCCGTCCTCGACATGTTCAGCAGGGACCGGCCGGTGGTCGGCATCGCTGAGGTGTCCCGTCAGCTCGGCGTGCACCGTTCCACCGCGTCCCGGCTGGCCGCCACGCTGGCGACCGCCGGCTACCTGGAGCCCGCCGGCGGACAGGGCCGGTACCGGCTCGCCGCGAAGCTTTCCGTGCTCGGCGAGATCGCGGCCACCGGCAACGAACTGCGCCAAGCGGCAATGCCGCCGCTTCGTGACCTCGTTTCGCGCCTCGGCGACACGGGTCACCTGGGAATCCTCGACGGAACGGAGGCCGTGACGGTCGCCGTCGTGGACGGGTGGCAGACCGTCCGGATGCACTCGTGGGTGGGCAAGCGCTCCCCCGCGCACTGCAGTTCGATGGGCAAGGCGCTGCTGGCCGGCCTGACCCCGGAGGACTTCGCGGCCAGGTACCCCGATCCGGCGTTGCCCGCGCGGACCGCGAACACGATCACTGGCCGGGACGAGCTCGAACGGTGCCTCAAGGAAGCGCGTGACCGCGGCTACGCGACCGACTGGGAGGAACTCGAACCGCACCTGTGCTGCGTCGCGGCCCCGGTGACCGGCCGGGACGGGACGGTCGTCGCGAGCGTGAGCGTGTCCGGGCCCGCGTCGCGACTGCTCGAGGCCGCGACGATCGAGACGGTGGCCGCCGACGTCCGCGCGACCGCCCGCCAGGTCAGCGTCCGGCTGGGTGCCCCGTTATTCCAGCGGAATAACGGGGCCTGCGGCTATCCGCCGGTTAAACCTTGCCCACCGTTTCGCTGAACCGCACGATGGCGTGGTACCCGCCGTCATAGAGCTGGTACAGGGTCGCCTCGTAACCTCCGGAATCCCAGTGGCACTTCTTGGCGCACACGGTATAAGTCTCGTGCCCCTTCGCCCCGATGCTCCAGGTCTTGGAATTGTCATTCACGCCCGGGCCCTTGATATTAATATGCACGTTCGCCATGGTCCCGCTGGAGAGGTTGAGTACTTCCGCGGACCCCTCGTCGGTGTTGCCCCCGCCGATGAAGTGGAAGCACAGCTCGGCCTCGCCGAGCGCGTCCTTCGCGCATCCCCCGTCAGTCGCGGGGACCGCGGAACGAGCGGCCACGCTCGAATGCGCGGCACTGGCCACGTGTGTTCCTGACGACGTGGCAGACGTCGACGCGTTGGCCGCTGTCCCCAGCGCCACCAGCATTGCTACGCCCAGTGGCACGAACACGCCACGTCGTACGATTCTCCCGATTCTCACATTCTTTCCTTCCCCGTAAGAAAGTCCTGCCCTCAGGAGCCGTTTCGCCCCCGGGGCGACTGGCAGTCACGATCTAACCACAAGATCCAGACAATGGAACGACATATCGCCCATCTCGGACGCAGGTCGATCGCGCAATCAGCAAGGTCCCGCCGAGGTGTAAACAAATAGTCAATTTTCTGTTAATGCTCGGGATTTGGCCGCTGTGAGCGGCCAAATCCCGAGCGGCATCGCGTTCAGCACCGGATCTTGAAGAGCGTGGATACTTGTGGCCCCCAGGGGGGCCATTTCTATCCACTATCTTCGAAAACAGCTCCTAAACCGCTGCGGGCGGTGGCCGAAGGGGCGGGAGATAAAGCTGATGCGCGCTGCTCCCGTGGGCCGGGGAGTCAGCCGCGTACGTTCGGAATAAAAAGATCAGAAGATGAACGGGATCAGCATCTTCGTCGAGCGCTTGTAGGCGGGGTAGGCGTCGGGGAACTCCCCGGCCAGGTAGGCCTCTTCGCGGGTCGCGCTGTAGATGAAGAACGTGCCGAACACCGCCACCGCGATCAGCCAGAACAGGTTCGTGGCCAGCGCGGTGCCGAGCATGGCCAGGATCAGGCCGGTGTAGATAGGGTGCCTCACCCGCCGGTACGGGCCGGTGGTCACCAGTTCCGGCTCGTCTTTCCTGGACATCGGCGTGCCCCAGTTCCGCCCGATGTAGAGGCGGGCCCACACGGCGATGGCCAGCCCGATGAAGAAGAGGGCGAGGCCGACGCCGGTGAGCACCGGGTCGTTCTTGATCGGGTGGGATCGGAAGCCCAGCGCGCGCACGAGGAAAGCGAGTACGACGATCACCACGACCCGTATTCCGGCGTACCTGGACCACCGGCCCTGCCCGGGTTTGGCCGTGGCGGCCGTCACGAACCAGTAAATCCAGAAGACGACCCAGCAGATCACGATCACGAGATCCACAGCGCGCATGACCCCATGATCGCGTACGACGGGAGATGCTGAATCCGGTCACCGGGTCAGGAGATGCCACCACTGGAGGTAACCAGGCGAGGTCGGCGTCCACGCGATCGCCACGATCACCTGCACGGCCACCGCGGCCACCAGCACCCACCACGCGATCCGGTCTTCCATCAGGCTGAACTGGACGATGACCGTAATGGCCAGCAAGGTGAACAGGAAGTAGGCGGTGACGGGGCTGTAGTCGAACCCCAGCCACAGGGCCAGCGCCAGCGCCGCGACCGGGAGCAGCAGGGCGGCGCTGAAGGCGGGGGCGCGGCGGCGGGTGGCCACCAGCACCAGTGCGACCACGAACAGCACCGAGCGCGCCAGGTCGGTGAGCGTTGAGGTCACGGCGTGCCCGAGTCCGCCGAGGATGCCGTACGGGAAGCCGAGCACGTCCGCGTTCACCGAATAGGAGAGGTTGCCCGGCCAGTTTCCCGAGAACTTCCACAGCAGGAACGACCAGCAGGCCGCGGCGGCGACGCACGGGAACACCAGCACGGCACCCACGCCGATGGGCGCCTGCGGGTCGCCGTGGTAGCGCGTGGCGCTGATCAACGGCACGGCCGCGCACATCACCCCCGCGTAGACCAGCGCGCTGGGGTCGGCCGAGTAGGACACCGCGAGCGCGAGGCCGGCGATGAAGCCGCCGTAGGTCTCCCCCTCGGTGGCGAACCTGATGAACCCCTGCAGCGCGACGGCCAGGAACGTCAGCGCGACAACCGAGGGCAGCAGGTTCGACGCGGTGTACCACATGGCCGGCACGGCCACCAGCGGCAGCAGCACCATCAGGTCGCGGGAAAACCCGATTCGCCGCACCAGGAACGCCAGCATCGCGCCGGAGAACAGGCACGTGAAGATCGCCAGGCAGAACGGTCCGCCGGGCAGCGCCAGGGCCAGCAGCACGGGCAGCGGCGGGTACACGTCGTCGAGATTGCTCAGGCCCCGTGCGGCCGTGACCTCGTTAGCCCGGTGGTCCACGTACTGCAGGGTCGGCGAGGCGAACCCCTCCTGATGCGCCCAGATGGCGAGGCCGAGAAGCGGCAGCGCCAGCACCAGCGCCAGCGCGCAGAACCTGCTAGCCCCGAGTGCGCGGCTGCGGAACGTCGCCCGCGGGGACGGGGCTTGGCTGGGCGGGGAGAGCACTGATGCCATGGGTGGTCTTCTCCCAGTAGTGCGGCCGGGTGATCAGCTGCCAGAGCGCCTTGTACGACGCGAGGCTGTGCAGCAGCCAGTAGACGGGGTTGAGCAGCGACCAGATCACCAGCCCGTACCGCTGCCGCAGGAAGGCGCCCATCATCGAGACGTAGATCATCAGCGAGTTGCCGGCCAGCAGGTTGAACAGCCCGAGCCACAGCCACCAGCCGGGATACAGCTCGGTGAAGATGGGCGCGGGAATCGCCAGCGACGCCACGAACAGAATCCACAGCGGCAGCACGAACAGGAACGACAGCGGCGTCCCCGCCACCAGCAGCAGGAAGCCGAGGCTCTGGCGCACGCCGCAGACCCTCACTAGCCTTATCGGGCTGCGGGCGTGGACCAGCGTGGTCTGCATGTACCCCTTGATCCACCGGGACCGCTGCCTGATCCAGTTGCCGAACTTCGCGTTGGCTTCCTCGAACGTCGTGCTGTTGATGACACCGACCGTGTAGCCCTCGGCCGCCGCGCGGATGCCGAGGTCGGCGTCCTCGGTGACGTTGAAAGGGTCCCACCCGCCGAGCCGCCGCAGGGTGTCGGTGCGGAAGTGGTTGGAGGTGCCGCCCAGCGGGATCGGCAGCCGGAGCGCGTCCAGGCCCGGCAGCATGTAGTCGAACCAGAACGAGTACTCGGCGGTGAACATCCGGGTGAGGAAGTTCTCGTAGACGTTCCAGTAGTTGAGCGCGGCCTGCACGCAGACCATTCGCTCGCCGCCCCGGCGGAAGGCGACCACGGCCTTCTTGAGCTGGTCCGGGTCGGGCTTGTCCTCCGCGTCGAAGATGACCAGGTGGTCGCCCTGAGCGAAGAACAGGCCGACGTTGCATGCTTTCGGCTTCGTCTGCGGCTGCCCGCGGGGCACGAGGATCACCGACATCCACGGCGGGAGGCCGGCCGCGTTGGCCGCGGCGATCGTTTCCGCGTCGCTTTCTTCGAGCAGCAGCAGCACCTCGAGCTTGGTCACCGGATAGTCGAGCTTCCCCAGGTTCGTGACCAGCTGGCCGACCACGTTCGCCTCGTGGAACATCGGCGCGAGCACCGTGTAGACCGGCAGGTCTTCCTCCGTCAGGGCGGCCAGGTCCTGCGGGGTGACGGCCTGGTAGCGCTCCCGCCGCGCGCCCGCCATGCACACGACGAACTTGAACGACACGAAGAGCAGGAACAGCACGCTGACCGAGACGCTCAGCGTCTGCAGGGACCCGATCGGCCACACGATGAACGCGACGATCACGGCGGCCAGGGCCGCCAGCAGCCCGACCGCCTGCCGCGGGTACAGGGCCTTGCGCGCGGACTGGGTGGCCGACCGGCGCCACAGCCCGAGCGACGCCTGGTCGGCGATGACGGTGCGCAGGCTGCGCTGCAGCGCCGCCCGCACGTCCCAGTCGGTGGTGAGGTGGTAGGTCACCGGTCTGCCCACCGCTTGCCGGATGGAGGTCAGCACCGCGGGCTCCGGCGCGTGATCGCCGGCGACCAGGACGCTGCCGTCGGGCAGTTCGCGCACCGGTATCCAGCCGTCCCTGGTGAGCCGGGCCGGGTCCTGCTGGGCCAGCAGCTTCGGATCGGGTGGCTCCTGGCTGAGGTCGCAGAACGGGATGCCGGTCGCCTCCGCGATCACCTCATACAGGTCATGCCGCCCCACCAGGCCCGAGCTGATCAGGATGGCCGACAGCGACGAGCGGCTGCGCGCTCGCGCCGCCATCGCCCAGTCCCGCTGGGCGGCGGTGATCATGCCCTTCGCGACCATGCGGTCCGCGACGTCCTCGGTGATCCGGACGTCAGTAACCGGCTGCATAACCACGTAATTACCCTTGGTAACAGTGGCTACACGAATCGGCTTCCTTCACACTGGCCGACCGCCGCACCAGTCGTCAATGCGCTGGTGCGGCGGCCGGGTGGTGAGGCC
>Ga0335073_10016630_pt1 | contig 10278 bp, 8 predicted proteins | sample Lox_Sample_22_FD_207093 | JGI IMG/M metagenome (GOLD analysis project Ga0335073, IMG submission 207093) | Soil microbial communities from Loxahatchee National Wildlife Refuge, Florida, United States - Lox_Sample_2.2 | ecosystem: Environmental > Terrestrial > Soil > Wetlands | place: USA: Florida... | reverse complement strand
TATCCGTAAATTATTGTTTTGCTCCAAAGCGTGAGCACACGGACGACACCGTTCAATCGCAGCCGGCGAAATGAAGTGAGAAACAACAGCAGGCAGAACGTGCTTGTTTCAGCGACGTTTTGTAATAGCCGCAAGGTGATGCAACCCGATTGCAAAGCAGAACGACCCCACTCGCGAGACGAAAACCAATCGTTCGAGAGCAGGGCCGTTTTAAACCGAGTAGAAGGCTGATGGCTACTGGTCTTCGCCGCGCTTCATCGCATCTGACAGAAGCTGATCGAATTCTGAACGCGGCATCTTGAGCTTGTCAGGGTGCGCGTCGATGTATTTTCTCAGGCCCTCGAATTTGGCCTTATTCCAGCCGCCTTCAAATTGGGCACCGTTCTTGCCTTCCTGATTCAGCTCAAAGTTGTAGTCGTCCATCAGGTTGGTAAATTCGGCATGGCTTATGGCACCCTCTGCAAGGACCGCCGGGATGAAGATCACACCGTCCGTTTTTGCCAGCACAAGATCGCCGGGGAGAACGACAGCGCGTCCAATGCGAACCGGCGCATTGATTGCCGTCAGGATCATCTGCTGCCAGAAGGATGGGTCGTAGCCTTTGTAGAATCCGTTGAAGTTGGGAATTTCCCGATTTTCTTCCTGGTCCCTGATTCCGCCGTAAAACACAAAGCCGGTGTGCGTGTGCGCTGCGATTCCGTTGCCCAGGTTGGACCCGATCAGTGTGCCATCGATAATCTTTCCGAAACCATCGGCCACGTAGACGTCGCCAATCTGGAGCTCATTGATAGGCCAGCTGTTGGTTCCACTGACACGGCCTTCAGCCTTCCCTTCTGCAGTAATGGCCTTCGCCATGTCTGCGCGGAGCGGCATATATTGCGCTGTCAGAGCGCGGCCAGCGAAAGGCTTTTCGATATGGAGAGCTTGCCAATTTCCTTCGAACTGATTGCGGTACCCCTGCTGGCGGAGATAGTCCCACACATCCTCGATGGAAACGTCCAGCGCGCGTTTGAGCAGATCATCCGGCACCTTGGGCCGTCCGTCGGGAAAGCGATCACCCTTCCAGTCCGAGGTGTAGAACATCATCTGCTCTTTGGTCTGCTTGACTTGCGAAAAGGCAGGGACTGCGAACACAGCTGAAAAGATCAGGGTCACGACAACGAGTTTTTTCATAGGAAATCACCATATCACTGGAGCCATTCGGTGCCAAAATTGCTGGGATTTGCTCCGAATGGACAAACGGGAAGCGGGGGCTAAGCGTTGCCCTGATACAAACAACGCCAGCCTCCTCGTTCACTGCTCGCTTCCTAAGCGCTAAGGTGCGGTTGCATGCGCATGAGGCGCTTCGGCACGTTTCAGCCTTTCCGCCATCAGGGCATCAAATTCAGCGCGCGGCATTTTCAACTTCTCCGGATGAGCATCGATCCACTTGGCGAGGCCCTGATATTTTGCCGCCGTCCAGCCACCTTCGAACTCGGCTCCGTTTTTGCCTTCCTGGTTGAGCTCAAAGTTGTAGTCGTCTTCCAGGCTGGTGAACTCTGCATGGCTGATCGCGTCCTCGGCCAAAATTGCAGGGATGAAGATCACGCCGTCCGTCTTGGCCAGGACAAGATCTCCCGGCAAGACCACCGCTCGCCCGATGCGTATTGGCGCGTTAATGGCAGTCAATTCCATTTGCGCCCAGGCAGAGGGATCGTAGCCCTTGTAAAAGCCGTTGAAGTTTGGAATTTCACGATTCTCTTCCTGGTCTCGAATGCCGCCGTAGAAGACGAATCCCGTATGCGTGTGTGCGGCAATACCGTTGCCGAGATTGGAGCCAATCAGCGTGCCTTCAATAATCTTGCCGAACCCATCGGCAACATACACATCTCCGATCTGCAGTTCATTGATGGGCCAGCTGTTGGTCCCGCTGACACGGCCTTCCGCTTTACCCTCCGCGGCAATCGCCTTAGCCATATCGGCGCGGGTAGGCATGTATTGAGCGGTGAGCGCGCGGCCGGCGAAGGGCTTATCGATATGCAGAGCCTGCCAATTTCCCTCAAACTGATTGGCATAGCCTTTCTGGCGCAGATAGCCCCAGATGTCCTCCATGGTGCAATCCACGGCGCGCTTGAGCAGATCGTCCGGCAGCTTGGGCCGCCCGTCTGGAAACCTGTCACCCTTCCAGTCAGAGGTGTAGAACATCATTTGCTCCCTGGTCATCTTCACCTGCGCGAAGGCAGAGGAAGCTCCCCATAGCGAGCCAAGGATGACGGCGGTGGCGATGAGTTTCTTCATGAAAGTCTCCTGTGCTTCAAAGCGTAAATGGTTGCGGGCATGGGCCCCCGAGGTCCCCGGTCGAGAACAAACCGCCGATTCGATATGGCAACCCCTGGTCTTGCGAGAAACCTCGATACCAGAGACGTTCATTGGTTGGTTGCGGTCGCAATGGAGCCGGGCCGGCTGGAGAACTTAAGCGTGGCCGAAGTATCCTGGACCACGGTTTTGCCGTCGAACTTGTAGACCTCGATGTCGTATTCGGTAGCGCATTGCAGCAGGATCGTGCGTCCGTCGCGGCTCCAGGTGGCGCCTTGACACCAATGGCCGGTGTTGGTCGAGGCCACTTCCGTCAGCTTGCCGTCGCTCACGCGGAAGATACGCATGAGGCCATGCACGGAGTTGTATTTGGGAGAATTCACGGGAACTGCAGAGCCATTGGCGACCGTTACCTCCAGGTAATTTCCATCGGGCGATAGAACCACGTGCTCCGGCGTCTCGCCCACTACCGCGGAATCGACAACCTTATTTGTGTTGAGGTCGATGAGAGTGATGGTGCCAGGGCGCGGCTGTCCACGGTGAGGGGCGCCGCCAGCACTGGAATCGAGCGCGCCACCAAGATTGGTATCTACTCCATACTTGCCATCCGGAGTAACCGTCATGCCATACGGAGAAGCTCCGGTAATGATCGACTGACCGCTATAAGTAACCTTGTTGCCATCCACGTCAAGAATGGCCACCCTGTTGCCTCCGCGCTCGACCACAAAAGCGCGCTTGCCGTCCGGGCTGAACACAACATCGGTCGACCCCGCACCCTGTTCCATTTGCACCTGCCCCACCCGCGTAAGCTTCTTGTGGGCAATCGAGAAGACAGTTACGGCGCCGTCGTGGCTGCTGGCCACGAGGGCTATCGTGCCCGCAGGGTTGATGGAAACGCCACTCGCGCCGGAGCCGGCCGCCAGGGTCTGAATAACCCGCGGTTTTTTTGGCCTGGATAAGTCGATGACGGAAACAGTATCGTCGGGAATGAGTTTGGTTGGGTCAGCCGGATCGGGCTTTTGCCCGCAGGTAACGATGGCGTAGCTTGAGTCCGGTGCGACCGCCACAGCGTCTGGGGGGCCTATCAAGCTTGCCGGCGCATTCACGGAAGCCAACACCTTCGGCGGATAGTGGTTGAGATCGATAACGGAGACGGTGTCCGGACGCATTCCGGGCGGGTCGTCACCCGGACGCACCTGCTTGCCATCATTCCCAGAGACCGCGATCTGCGCACCCCCGGTGGCCGTCGCGAGAGTAAGCGCTGCGGCGAAAGCGATGCCCAGTTTCATAACAACCTCCCCTTCAAGGCCTCAAGTACGCTAAACCGGCATTTTCCGCTTGCTGTATTCGCGGCCCACGATCGCCGCCGACTCCGGCGCCTCGAGCACCATCGCACCATCCTGAATTTGTTTGACGACATAATCGGGACTGTTCTGATTGGCCGTGCCGGCGTTGAGGAACATCACCTTGTTCTTCTTGCAGGCGTCCAAAACTGCTTGCCTGACCTTGACCATCTCCGGCCGGGTGCCTACATCGACCCGCGAGCCATCTTCGGGAAAGATATCCAGACCGTAGAGCCAAAAGCTATGGTCGCCTGGACCCCATTCCGCCATCGAGATACCCGGCAACGCGATCGTCTTGTCAACGTCCTCGTCGGCAAAGGTATCTTCGATCTTGACGCCGAAGATCATCTCGCCCTTAGGGTTGAGCGGCCACAGATCGGCCACGTGAAGGTATTTATTGTGGTTGACGCCCCAGACTTGGGCGGCAAAGTTAGCGCTGGAGCCGCGGAGCCCCCGCATCGGCAACTTCGGGACGCCGGGATAATCGAATGGATAGCGCATCGCCATCTGGGTCGCGACCTGGACTGCATCCGCATTGCGTGCGTGGCACATGTGAATACCGTGAACGCCGCAATCCAGCAGTTGTTCCAGGACCCAGGTGTTGGCGCGCATGTAGGCAGGGTCGAGACCAATGATGCCAGTCTCCACAAATACGGCCGGCGTACGATGGCCGCTTCGCGTCGGGCCCCCGTCTACCAGGCCTCGCATGAACTCGCGCAACCCAGCAAAGTCGAGCGCCCCATGCTCCATCTCACAATTGATCGCGTCCATGTAGGTCCGGGCCATTTTGATGCCTTGGGCGTAAGGGTCCACGCCGGGTCCCATGCCGGAGCCTTCGTAATAGATCGGCTGACCATCTTCCCACAGCTCAATCGCCTTGTTGATGCGGCGTGGCTTGTAGTTCAGGTCGACCGATGAAGGCTGTGTATTACTGTTCACTGATGTGGCGCGTCGCCCCCGACTCTCACCTGCCGCCGGACCCTCCTGCCCCATCACGCCCGTGGCAGCCATGCCTACACCAATGGAGACACCTGCCGTGAGCAAATCTCTTCTCTTGATCTTCATGTTTCAGCCTCTCCTGATCTGAATTCATCTTCCTTACAGCAAGCTCCCGCAGGGTGGGTCAAGACGCGTAACGAGTGGTACAGGTTGGTGTCATCGCTGCCAGCACCTGATATGTAGCCAGATTCCTCGCAATTGCTGTGCTCCGACGAGAGCAACACCCGTCGCTTCTATTACCGTACCTGTTACTTTTCCCAGACGGTCTCAGTACGGGGGCGGCCTCTTGGTATATTTGCGGCCTATTTCAGCCGTTTCTGGACTAGCCGGCCCGACCATTACGCCTTCTTTGATCATGTCGATCACGTCACTGGAATTGAGCGAGTTGAGAAAGAAGATATGGTTGGCTTTGCAAGCAGCCAGGACTTTGCTACGCGCGGCCACCATTCTGGGATCCTTGATGGCTGCCGCACCCTGGGCTCGGACACCGAGAGACATCGCCATATCACCAGGGCCCCACTCGGCCATACCAATGCCGGGGACTTTCAGATTTTCATCAACATTGGCGAGGGCGTACTTATCTTCTTCCTTGACCCCGAGTAAGAGTTCGCCGTTGGGATTGAGCGGCCAGGGATCTGCCTTGTCTTCATATTCCTCCCCGGACACGCCCCAGATTTGCGCCGCCGTCGGGACCCCGTGAACGCCGCGCCGTCCCTCCGGAAGACCATCGACCCCGACGCCTTCGTGGTGGATCGGAAAACGCACGGCTTCAACAAAAGCCCGAATCGCACCCGGATCGTCCGCATGGGTCAGCATCACGCCATGGACGCCCGTTGCCAGAACCTGATTGAACATCCACGCGTTGGCATGAACTGCCGCCGCGTCCATTCCATTGACGGGCACATTGACGATCACGGCCGGAGTGCGGTGGCCGCTCCTGTCGGGGCCGCCGGCAACGAGTCCGCGCATGTACTCCTGCAGGCCTTTCACATCGAAGGGGGCGTGCTCCATGTCATAGCTGATGTAGTCCGCGTAAGTCTGAGCGTCCTTGACGCCCTGCTCGTACGTGCCGTTCGTGCCGGAGTGCGAGCCGGTGTAGTAGATGGGCTGGCCTTCCGCGAGAAGCTCGATGGCCTGGTTGATGCGCTTCGGTTTGGTGGTCTGGGCTACGATGGTTGCGGTAATAGCCAACAGCACAATCGATGATGGCAAGAGGACCCTCTGAATGGCTGGCTTCTTCACGAGTTCTCCCGTTTAGCCGTTGATCTATCAACGACTACTTACGGCGAGCGGATACTAGCTCAACGACATGTCAAGTAGCAAAGAAAAACTGCGCGATCGCCTCGAACCGCGCTCGGGAATCATTTAGGATTTAGCTGTTCCGGCGTAAGACGTTGATCTATCACCGCCAGCCCTGGACATCGCAATAGCGTTGTTTTCGAGCTACTTGCAAGCTGGGGGGGGTGATTGGGTTCGATTCTGTCACTGCGAAGGCGCCGAGTGGCCGCTGAACCCAGGTAGCCGTACCACTAAGTGGTACGCGCACCGCGTCCGAGTAAAGTTCCTTGAAATAAGCGTAGAAATAGATGGAACGTAATTGGGGTGGAAAGGTCCTATGAGGCAAGATTCACTGAATGGCGTATTCGCCGTTCCCCCGCTGGCACGATCCCTCGATCCGTCTCGCGCGATTGATTTTGAGCAGAATGCGCGCATCATCCGCCACATCGCCGAAGGTGGCATCTCGCGGTTCATTTACGGCGGCAATGCGTTCCTATACCACGTAACGCTGGAAGAATATGAGCAGTTGCTCGGATGGCTCGCGGAGAGACAACGTGAAGGATTGTGGCTGATTCCGAGTGCGGGCCCCAGCTATGGCCGCTTGATGGATCAGGCCAAATTATTGCGCCGGTTTTCGCTGCCCTGTGTCATGACCCTTCCCTGCAGTGACCCGCGCGACGCCGCCGGCCTGGAGCGAGGCTTACGCGAATTTGCGGAGGCAGCGAGTGTTCGGCTTATGCTGTACCTCAAAGATGAGGCGAACATGGGCGCCGACCGGATGGCGGGTCTGGATGCGGTTGCCAGACTCGTCGATGAGGGCGTCTGCATCGCGATCAAATATGCAGTCGTTCGCGAGCATCCGGAACAAGACCACTACCTGGAGGAATTGCTCCGGCGAGTGGACGAACATAAAGTGATCAGCGGGATTGGTGAGCGCCCGGCCATCGTCCATCTTCGACAGTGGGGTCTATCCGGATTTACCACCGGTTCTGGTTGTCTTGCCCCCGCACTGAGTGCGGGGCTGCATTGCGCTTGCCAGGTAGGAGACTATGCGGAAGCCGAGCGGCTCCGCTCCCGCTTTTTACCATTCGAAGACCTGCGGGATGCCTGGGGGCCGGCGCGTGTTCTCCATCATGGAATGGAGTTGGCCGGCATTGTTCGCACCGGCCCTATTCCTCCTTACGTCTCTGAACTTTCTTCCGAGCAACAGGCTCGTCTAAAACCTGTTGCACAGGAACTCCTGACACAACAGCAAGAAATGGTTGCGGGAGACTAACGGCTGTAAGCGGCGCCGACAGAAACTCTTTTGCTGGAGAGAAATGCAGACGACCTGGTCACGGCGTGACTTTCTTAAAACTGCTACCTGTTCCGCAGCTCTTGGTACTCTTCATCCTCTGCTCAGGGCAGAGACGGCGCCGCCGAAGATCTCTGACATCCAGACCATGACATTGACTGGTCCTCGCACCTATATCTATGTCAAGGTAACCGCTGACAATGGGCACTTCGGCATCGCCGAGGCCTATGGCCTCCCCGCCATCGGCGTGAAGGAGCAGATTGAGGCGATCAAGCCGCTGCTGATCGGGAAAAATCCGCTTGAGATCGACGCCATCTACACCCACATGGGAGAAGGTGGACCTGACCTGTCCGGAACGCGAACCGATGGTTCTGCGCACTCCCTCATGCGCGCGGCCAGCGGGATCGAGATGGCTCTATGGGACCTGTCGGGGAAGACCCTGAACGTTCCGACGAGCACGCTGCTGGGAGGCCGGTTTCGCGACAAGGTTCGTGTGTATGACCACGCGGCCCCGCATGACATGCTGGACAAGGCATCCTGCCGCGAGTGGGCAGCAAAGGTTAAGGCGGACCCCAGCGGCTTCACCGCGCACAAGATCGGATTTGCCCACACGAACCCCCAGGCGGATAGCGCCCGCGATGTTGGCAACCGGGTGCTGACTACCAAAGAACTCATCAACATCGCCCAGGGATTTGAGAATTGCCGCGAGGCCATCGGATGGGACCACGACCTGATGGTTCATTGCCATTGGGAATATGACCTGCGGACCTCGATTCAGTTGGCAGAGGCTGTGGCTCCGATCAAGCCCCTTTGGCTGGAAGATCCCCTTCCCGTGGACTACTCCGAATCATGGAGACGGCTGTGCGCCAGTTCGAAGGTGCCAATTTGTACCGGCGAAAATCTCGAGCGGCGAGCAGGGTTCAAGGACTTCATCATCTACCAGGGATGCGACATTCTGAATCCGGATTTGCGCAACAGCGGCGGTTTCCTGGAGACAAAGCGCATCGCAGATATGGCGGATACATTTGCCTTGCCGATGGCTACGCACAATACAGGGAGCCAATTGCACACCTGGGCTAACTGCCAGTGGGCGTCGTCCATTCGCGACTATATTGCATGTGAAACAATCACTGGCCAGGGCGGATGGATGGATCAGATCCTTCTGCTCGATGGTCCGTATATCAAAGATGGGCACATCCAGGTCAGCGGAAAGCCCGGGCTTGGCGCCGAGTTGAACCCTGACGTAGTCAAGGGACATTTGGCGAAAGGAGAACACTGGTGGGGATGAAAGGATGTCAATGAAACGTCGTCAACTTCTGAAGTCAATGGGTGCTGCCGGTTTGCTTGGTGTGGCTTCGCCTCTTTTGCGCTCGCAGGATCAGGTAGCACGCGCCACACGCGGTATGGCCACACCAAAGATCAAGGACATCAGCGTGATCGAATGTGAGCCTGCCGGAGTGCGGCTTACCGTGGTCAAGATCACAACTGACCAGGACGGTCTCTACGGTTACGGGTGTGCGACATTTACCCAGCGTGCGGATCTGGTGAAACCCGCAGTCGAGAAATATTTGAAACCGTTTCTGCTCGGCAAGACGACGGACCGGATTGAAGATATCTGGCAATCATGCTACGACAGCTCTTATTGGAAGAATGGCCCGGTACTGAACAATGCCCTTAGTGGTGTCGATCAGGCGCTATGGGATATCAAAGGCCGGCAGGCAGGTATGCCCGTTTATCAGCTCGCGGGCGGCAAGTGCCGCGAAGCCGTGGATGCCTATGTTCATGCAGACGGGCCGGATTTTCAAGCGGTCGTCGCCAGCGCAAAAGAGTATATGTCCCAGGGCTTCCGCAATGTACGGGTGCAGGTTGGTATCCCGGGGATGGCAGGGTATGGCGCCCGCCACACTGAAGACACCACGCTCAAGGCACTGACAGACAAGCCCCTATACGAGCCGGCGTATGATTTTCGCCGGTCGCTGAAGTTGCTGGAAATCTGCCGCCAGGAACTGGGCGAGGAAGTGGAATTGCTGCACGATATGCATGAGCGGTTGACGCCCAATCTGGCGGTCCAGTTCTGCAAAGAAGCAGAGAAGTATCACATGTTTTTTCTGGAGGATCCTCTTTCGCCTGAGGACCTGGGGTATTTCGCACAGATCCGGCAAAACTGCGCGACCCCGATCGCGATGGGCGAGCTATTTAACAGCCCGCATGAATGGCAGCCGCTGATTGAGGGTCGATTGATTGACTACATCCGCGTGCATGTTTCCCAGGCAGGAGGATTCTCGCCGGCACGCAAGATCGCGATCCTGGCCGAGCAGTATGGAGTGAAGACTGCGTGGCATGGGCCGGGCGATGTATCTCCCGTAGGCCACATGGCCAACGTGACTCTCGATATTGTCAGCTACAACTTCGGCATCCAGGAGTACACGCCGTTCAACGAACGAACCCAGGAAATCTTTCACGGCTGCCCGGTGATGAAGGACGGATATTTATGGGTGAATGAGAAGCCAGGCTGGGGCATCGAGATCGACGAGCAAGCGGCGGCCAAAGCTCCATTCACGCCGGGCAGAAATAACCTCAATGGGGGTTGGGGTGAGGTCCGGAAACGTGACGGCACCGTGATCAAACAATAGGCGGACAGCCTCTCCCGGGCGAGCGAGGAGCTTCACATGTGGAGCGGCAGTGTTTCGGGGTCATCGTATAAACTTGTCCTACCGGCGATGTGCCCCGGAGCCTGTCCAATGTCTTCTCTGCCCGTAGAACCGCTAAAAACCGACGAGATTTCTACGACAGACATACCCGGCGAACTCGAGCGGCGAAGCAAACTGATCGCGTGGTCGAGTTTTCTCTTTGCTTTTCTGCAGAGCATCTGCAGCGCTGTAGTGGCCATCAATGGTTTGCGGCTTGCCATCGGGCTGGGATCTCTCGCCCTGAGCACCGGCGCCGGAGCAGCATTAGTCCGGTTTCATACCGACTGGATTCGGATTCCCATGGTGATCGCTGCCCTGGCCGGCTCCGTGCTGAATCTGGCGATTCTTATGCATGTCCGGCATCTTCGCCACAGGCCTG
>Ga0335073_10016629_pt1 | contig 10278 bp, 8 predicted proteins | sample Lox_Sample_22_FD_207093 | JGI IMG/M metagenome (GOLD analysis project Ga0335073, IMG submission 207093) | Soil microbial communities from Loxahatchee National Wildlife Refuge, Florida, United States - Lox_Sample_2.2 | ecosystem: Environmental > Terrestrial > Soil > Wetlands | place: USA: Florida... | reverse complement strand
CAGATCGGCACCGCCAGTTATTGGGATCCGTGCGCGACGGAAAAAATTGTCGATGAACTGGAAGCCTGGTGCCGCGAGCACGAAATCGCCCGCCTCGCTGATCTGACTGGCGGCATGGTCACGGAATAAATCTCAATTCAGCAAAAAATCCCACCCTTCGGAATTTCCGAAGAGTGGGACGCACTTCTTGCTCAGCCATCCTAGTTCGCAGCAGGCACCAGCGTCGCCGCCATCACGATCACGTGATCGTTGTTCGGCAAGGTGAGGCCTTGCGCAGTTTTCTTCGAATTCAAGACAAAGCGGTATTCATAGAGATTGAATGTCCGCTTGTCTTTGGTTCCGTTGTCGAAGTTGCGATACGCCATGGCGACGCCTTCGCTTTCGTGCGTGTAGTTCTGCGGCGTATACCAATCGCTCAGGCTCTGCACGAACTTCGCACTGGTACCGTCGGTGTAGGTGACAGTGAAAGTCTGCGAGGCCTGGTCGCCCTGCACGCCAGTCGCAAGCAGCACCAGTCCGGCGAACTGGCCAGAGGGCAGTGCGATCGATTGGCCTGTGCCCGAAACTGCATCCAATTCGTTGGCCGGGCCGAAATCGAGCAGGATCCCGTTATACACGCGCGATCCCGTCAGCAGATTCGCCGAATAGGTGTAGCCATCACCGTCGAGGCCAGTGTTCGAATAGGTCGAGCCATCAGTGTAGATGCCGTAGAGGTTGAATTCCGAAGACAGGTCAACCTGGGTTCCGGTGCCCGTCGTGCCCACGGCCGCGCTCACGGCCAGAGGAAAGGTCAGCGATTGCGTGATCGTGCCGGACGTTCCGGTGACGGTGACGTTGTTAAATCCGGTGACCGCGATCGAAGTGGCTTTGAACAATAATCGCCGCTTATTGCCTGTTCCCAGCAACGATGCTGTTACGCCTTTCGGCAAAGCCGACAAAGTAAGCTTCACGGTTCCGTTGAAGCCGTTGTTATCGGTGATGGTGACCATGCCACTGGCGGTGGAATCCTGATTCAAGAACAGGCTCGTCGGTCCGGACATCGTAAATCCGGGCTGGCCGACCGCAGTATTGATCGCACTCGCGTATTGCGCAGCTAAACCTGTACCGACAAAATCGTCGTACAACCACATAAATCCGCCGATGATGCCGCACTGGCTGTGCCAGCCGCTCATGATCGTCTCCACCTGGCTGGGCGTATCGTCCTGATCCCAAAGACCGGGAAACACAGGTACGTTGCCGAAATTCCAGCCTTGACAGGGATTATTTCCACTTCCGCCGGCATAGGCCTGCAGGTGAACTCCATCAACCGTCCCGGCAAGACGCGTGTTGATTTGCGAGACAACGCTGGTCCAGTAACTGGCGTCATCGAATGCGTCGGGCATGACGTGATATCCCAACTTGCCGAGCATCACCCCAAACTGAATCGTGGTCGGGGAGTTGAAGCTGTTTTCATCGTCGAAGTCGATGGCATCGAGCGCAGGGATGGCGGCTTTGAGAGCCTGAAAATCCTTATACAGAATGCTGCTTGGTCCGGTGCCCTGCGCCTCGACTAAAGCAGTGATATTTTCCCAGTCTCCATAGTTCGAGGAGCCCACGCTGAAGGTGACGCGCTTCACCGTTCCCTGCTTCAATTGCGCCATCTGTGCAGGAAAATCGGGCCAGGTCTCATTGCCGACATAGACGCCGCCGGAAGTCAGAGGAAATTCGCCATTGAAATTGAGGTCCCCCGCGCTGCTGACCTCGACACTCCACACGATCGCTTCGCTGAATCCGGAATTTTCGATTTCGGTGATGTTTGCAGCCGAGTTCTTATAGAAAGGCCCTCCGCCGAAGATGCCGGTATAGCCCGTCTGGGCCGAGGCCATTGGGGATGCGAGCGCGATTCCCAGGATCGAAAGAAGTAGAGCGGCTGGGCGCAAACATAGAGCAAGACGCGAAAGAAGCGAAAATTTCGTAGACGAAAGCTGCACGGGGATCTCCTGTTTGTTCTCTGGTTGACACAGTTTCTTACTGTCTATTGCTCGGGAGACGACGACCTTGCCTGCGGGCGCGGGATTTTGGGACACAACTTGAGGTCGCCGTAAAGATCCTGCGCAAAGCCCGTCGATTATACATGCCTTCGCGCCAAATGCCGCGCGGGAAGCGGAGTTTGGACTATGCTTGATTTTCGCAAGGAAGAGCTCTAGCGAAGTTAACGCCCGCGGGTATACCAGATGGAGCCGGGAGCTCGATAGTCGCGGCCTTCGCCCCACACGGCGTGGGTTGTGCCTTCGCTATCGATAGCGAGGCCGAAGTAGTCGCCGAAAGGAAAGCGGAATCCGTTGGGCAGAATGTAGTCATAGCCTGAAGCCGGGCTGGAAAGAACGCTTTCGGCGCTCCAAGTCGCTCCGCCGTTGGTCGAACTGCGGTAAAACACATTCCACAAGGCGTGGTTCGGATGTCCGGCCTCGGTCGTACGCGCGTCCATCCAGGCGATGCGTACGTCCCCTGCAGTTGCTGCAACCACTTGAGGGAAACAGTGCTCGACGCCCATGGCGGCGCTCGAAATGCCCAGGCGGGCCGACCAGCTTGCACCCGCCGTGGTCGAGGACGAGAAGTAAATGCGCTCCGATCCGCCGTTGGTCGAACCGGCATTCCATAGAGCATAGAGCGCCCCGTCGGCATCGGAAGTGAGGGCAATTTGTGGGCCGAGATAACCGGTTTCACATTCCTGCTCTTCACACTCCGGAGGAGCGCTGGAAAGGTCGAGCAAAACGGTGTTCCAGGTCTTCCCAAGGTCACTGGAGCGGCTGACATTCACGCTAACCGGGCGCCGCGCCATGTCGTGGCGGGCGTAGGCGGTCCAGCCGAAGAAGACGTTGCCGGCAGGATCAATCGTTGCACCCCCAGCGAGCGACCATCCTGGATCGGCATTGGCGTTCACTTGAGTGACGATAAAGGTCTGTCCGGCATCATGCGAAGCGGCAACCAGGAACCTCTCTTCGCGATTGAAGCCCACATAAACCTCGGTCCCGCGGACTGCCAGGACGGGCTTATCCGCCTCTTCGCCGCCACGCTCGGCAATGGAAAAAGACCAGGTCTTGCCGAAATCGAGCGAGCGGGCAACAACCACGTCCCGTTTATGATTCTGCAGCCACGACGCGTAAACCGTTTGATGGTCGCCGGGATCGACTACAATCTGCGGATCGTACTCGCCCGTGGCCAGCGGCAACATCACGCGCGACGGCTGCCAGGTGAGGCCATTATCGTTGCTGACCGTCAAGGCCATCGTAGGCACGGTGCAGGAGGGACAATCCCCAATCGAACCATATTGTGGGTAGAGGACGTAAATGTGGCCATGTGTATCGGCGGCCATCGTCGGTTCCCACTGGTCGCCAGTGGGATAGCCAACCCGGAGCTGAGGTGTAAAGTTGGAAGCGCCGAGGGCGGCGGAGGTCGCGATCAAGCCGAGCAGAAGAAAGATTGCAAGTTTTTGCACACTCCGCGTTCTTCGGGAAAGCGGCAGATTCAAAAACGCGGCTGGAACGCGGCTGGTCAGCGAAGCCACACACTACTCCTGCGGAACAAACCTGCAAGAATGTACCCCGATTTATCAACGAGCGTCAATCGCCCAAGAGGGTCATATCGTCAGTCACAGGCTAGTTTGGGATAAGTCTGTGACTTTCCACACAGTTCATCCATCTAAAGCTCGGGAGAGAAGAAAAAAACATGGAAAAGGCAACCTTTGCGGCGGGATGTTTTTGGGGGGTCGAAGCGACCTTCCGGCAGATTCCGGGCGTAGTCTCGACCCGCGTCGGCTACACCGGCGGAAAGACGGAAAATCCAAACTACAAAGAGGTTTGCACCGACCGCACCGGACACGCGGAAGCGGTGGAAGTGGATTATGATCCGGCTAAAGTGCGTTACGCCGACTTGCTGAAGGTTTTCTGGGAGAATCACGATCCTACGCAATTGAACCGGCAGGGTCCGGATTGGGGATCGCAGTATCGCTCGGCAATTTTCTATTATTCGCCCGAACAGAAGGCCGAGGCCGAGGCTTCCAAGGAAGCATTGGAGCGGGCTCACCGATTTTCGAAGCCGATCGTGACCCAGATTGTTCCGGCGGTGACGTTCTATCCCGCGGAGGAATATCACCAGCAGTATCTGGAGAAGCGCGGGCTGGCCAGCTGTCACATCAAAGCGTAACGCCACTGCGCATAGTCGAAGGACTGCCCTAAGCGGCAATGGGTGCTTGGGTCGGGATTCTTCGCTGCGCTCGGAATGACACAAGAGCCCTCCGCAGGGGCATTCAATGCGAATGCCAATCCGCTCGCCCTGGGCGCATGCGCAAGAAGATCTGGAACGACACCGGAAAATTGCCGTAGGAAGCATCGAGCACGGCTGGCTTCGAATAGATTGTCATGTCCGCGCCCACGCCGAATTGCCAGGCGCGATTCTGAATCAGATCGCGGACTCCGCCGAACGTATAGGCTCCAATGCGATACCAGGGGTGTACAGGCGCTTGCGGAAAAAGTTCATCTTTATCGACCAACTCCATCCGCGTGAACGCGTAGTTGCGCCGCCGGAAGTTCCACGTCGATTCCAGCAGATAGCTGTTGAGATGGGCGTCGGTGGCGAGCTTGTGCACGCGTCCCCAGATGAAGGACGTGGCCCAGTTTCCTGACGCAAGCGGCCGGTTGTATTCCACAGAGGCGGTCTCGCGCCACTGATTGCCGGGCTCGAGCGCTTCCGGTTTCACCAGGTATCCCACACTGTAATGTGCTGTCCAGTTGCGCGTGGGTGCGACAAACGCGCGCCCCGACCAGGAATCGAGCGGCGCCAGTTGAATGCTCCACCGCTCCTCGTTGGGCTCGTGCGCGTTGAAGGCGCAGGCTTCCAACTTTACCCGATCGATGATGAATCCGGTAGTGACCACGCCAAAGCTGGTGTGCGTGGAATCCTGCAAATGATGGCTGAGCGGGGCCATGGGAAGCTCGGCGGCGGAAGCGCGATGCAGAAACATGACCGGACCGAGCGCCGGCTCAGCTGAGGGTCCGCCATAGAGCTCCCACGAGACTTTATCCGAGAGAGGCAGCGTGTACTGCGCTGCCAGTTCGGCAAAAACGTTGTGCGGATGCTGGTGATCAACAAGTGGCTCGCCATGGTAGGTCTCGCCGGTTTGAAACAGCTCGGGAAATCCGGGATGCGGCGAAGTCAGCGATTCCCCGGAAAACATCTCACGGAGCAGGATGGTTCCGCTGCCCAGCTTGTGCTGCTGCATCAGCATGCCCCAATTCACCGACTCGGCTTTGCCCTCGCCGCGGGGACCGCCTTGCTGGTTGTAGTCGACGAAGATCTGCCCATGGGCCATCCAGTCCCAGCCGCCGGTCATCCACATCCATTCGTGGCCTGTCACCGAAGCTGGCTGCCACGAAGTTCCAGAGGCTTCATGCGGCGACGGCATCCACGCAGGAGTATGCTCGTACATTTTCATGCCGGGTATGTCGCTGCCGCCAGCTTGCGACTGGCTTTGTGTTGCCGCCATAGCCGACATGTCCATGCCGGGCATGTTCATTTCCTGGGACTGCTGCGCGAAAAGATGCGCGGAAAAAATGCATGCCGCGGCAACGATCGCGAATAAAGACTGCAAGGATTTCAAGCCAAAACTCTCCCTTAAAGCTTCGTGAGGAGCGTTGCGAATAACGTCGGCAAGCCGAGCGTTCGCAGCGCGTGTGCTGACATCAACTGTTAGTGGGAGGAGGAATTCAATCCCGGACGCAGGATCGCCTTCGAGGGAACTAGATTCTTAGGGGAGAGGAACGAGGAGGACTGGCCGAATTCATCTTAGCCGTAGACAGTGAGATTGGAAAAGAGAATCGTTCGGAGTGCCGCTCGCTGACTTTCGATTTAGCAACCGAGGCCGGCCGGAGATTGGAAATTGCGCTGGGGATCGCAACATTTTGCCGTGTGGCACAGCATTGATGGCTAACCGGTGCCTGAGCGGGATTCGCAGGAAGCTGCTTTTGCATGCCGGCGTGCAGCGGGCAAGCAGCACCATGAGGCACCATGGCGGCGCCGAAAACCTCGCTCGGCGGAAGCATCGTGACGCCCAGCGTCAGAAGCAATGCCAGCGCCGTGCGTACGATCGTGATTCGTGATGACCGCTGCATTCGTTAGGTCCCGGTAATCTTCATGCGCAGCTCTTCCGGCAAGCGCTGCCGAATCTCTTCTGGTAAACGGTCGTGAACGCGGCGAGCGCCCTCTTTGGCGGCGTCGAGCATTGTGACTGGCGCAGGCGTAACCATAGCGACGACGAGCCAGATCAGCGCAGAAAGGGCAAATCCGGTCAGCGCGGCGATTTCGAGCCAGAATGCATGGTGCGGGCCGAAATGCCAGATCACTCCAAAGGCGAGTAGGAAAACGGCGGCGGAAAGCGAGGCAAGAACGATCAGACCGACGTCAATGATGCGGTGCATCTGCTGCCGGCTCCGGCAATACTCGCAAGCTGCAAGGTGCTTTTCGTAGTCGCCTCGCATTTCAGGAGCAAGGCCGGAGATATCGTACCGCCAGCCTGCCAGGATCTTGCCGACGATCGGATCGATGCACTGCTGACTCATGAATTAGGACCGCATACAGCCAAATCTCTCTACAGCCGGATCGGTTCCAAAGCCTCAGCCTGCGCTGCCAACAACAGCCGGTTGCAGAACAAGTTCCCCCGGCAGGCGAGCGCTCTTTCAGCTTCTCTCCGGGCTATTTCCGGATGATTGTTCTGCTCTGAGAGATGCGCCAGCACTACAAACGTCGCACTATTATCATAGTCGTTACTGAAGAAATCCGCGAGGGCCAGGTTCGACAGGTGCCCGACACGGCTCATGACGCGCTGCTTCACCGACCACGGATAGGGCCCCACCCGCAGCATCTCCACATCGTGGTTTGATTCCATAACCAGCACATCGCAGCCGCGTAGATGATCGCGGACGCTCACCGGAATGTAGCCGAGATCGGTGGCAAAACCGATCTTGATGCCTTGCGCGCGGAAGGTGAAGCCGACGGGATCGACGGCATCGTGCGGAATCGTAAACGGCTTGACCTCGATATCGCCGACGTGGAAGCGATGGCCGGATTCGAAGCGCTCCAGCTTTTCCAGTTGCGGCTTGACGCCGTTTTGGTTGCGCATGGCGCGTGCCCAGGCTTGATGCGTGGCCCCGGTCATGAAGATCGGAATGCGCAGCTTCTTGGCGAGAGTCGCTAATCCGTAAACGTGGTCGGAGTGCTCGTGGGTGATGAGGATGGCCGAAAGCGTGTGCGGATCGTCTCCAATGGCTTTCATGCGCCTGAAAGTTTCGCGCCCGGAGATGCCGGCATCGACCAGAATTTTCGTGCTTGCGCTCGACACGACCGCGCAGTTACCCCGGCTGCCCGAAGCGAGCATGGAGACGGATACACTCATTCCCTTGTTCCGCAGCATACGCGTCGAGGCTGTGGATGTGGGAGTTACTTCTTGGTTAATCCAAAAGGCGCCGAGCTCGCGCTGATCTGCAGACGCTCTGAGCCAGGTCCAACCCTCGCCTGAAAAACGGCTCCGGTCGGGATGACGCATTCCTCCCGAGCTTGGATTGAAAATCGCCGCCACTTCCCGCGCTGGGGGCGGAGTTTCGTGCTATAGTTCTGCGACTCCGCTGAGCTTCTGGAGCCGCTCTTCGGCGCCGCACGAAAAAATCCCAAATCAGTCGAGAAGGAGAATGTGGTATGCGCACGCAGCCGTTTTCCGTCCGATTTCGATCTGTTCTCACTCTTACTGCCGTGCTTCTGCTTGCCGCCGCATTGGCTGCCGGGCAGGAAACTCCCATCTTCAGCTTTTACAGCCAATATGGTGACGCGCTGCCGATCGGCGGCTTGACTGGGGACGCCGCCGGAAACCTTTATGGCGTGACTTTCTATGGCGGCGTTTACGGCAATGGCACGGTCTACAAACTTTCGCCCAGCGCCAGCGGCTGGCATATCAGCGTTCTTTACAGCTTCAATCCGAATGGCATCGATGGCTTTGGCCCAACCAGCGCGATCGTCTTCGATAAAGCCGGGAATATCTACGGCACAACCGAGTTTGGCGGCACGGGGGATTGCACCAACGGCTTCGGCTGCGGGACGGTCTACGAGCTCTCGCCAACCGGCAAGGGGACCTGGAAAGAGACGATCCTGCACGATTTTGCCGGAACCGATGGCTGGCAGATTCATCCCGGGCTGGCGATGGATGGCGCGGGAAACCTTTACGGAATGGCGACGAACGGCGGCACATACAAGAACGGTACAATCTTTGAGATGTCTCCAAGCGCCGGTGGATGGACCTTCAACGTGCTGTACCAATTCACAGGCGGAAACGATGGTGGAGTTCCTTTCGACGGCCTCACGCTCGATGGAACGGGAAATCTGTACGGCACCGCTTCAGCCGGGGGAGGAAAATCGGCGTCGTGCCGCTACGGCTGTGGAGTCGTTTTCGAGCTGAGTCCGGGCACGGGCGGAACGTGGAATGAAACCGTGCTGCATAACTTCACCACCAATCCAAGTGACGGCCGTACCCCCGCCTGCACGCTGACTTTCGACGCGGCTGGAAATCTGTATGGCACGACAAGTTCCGGCGGAGGTTCAACGAATTTCGGAATCGTCTTTGAGTTGTCGCCGGCGGCAAATGGATCGTGGAGGGAAAAAATACTGCATAACTTCAATGATCATGCCGGCGACGGTAACGGTCCGACCAACAGTCTGGCGTTCGACGATGCAGGAAATCTTTACGGCGCCACGATTGCCGGCGGAAACAGCGGACACGGAACCGCGTTCAAGCTTTCGCCCACGGCGAGTGACCCGTGGAGAGAAACTCTGCTGAACGACTTCAGCGAACAGGGCTTGGGAGGATATTTCCCCAATAGCGGCCTGATCTGGGGGCCGAATGGGGCTCTTTATGGGGTGGCGGCATCGGGCGGTCGCTCCGGACAAGGCACCGCGTATCAACTCAATCCTTAACTAATCGCCGCGTCCGGCATGCGGAGATGGCCCCTCGGGTTCCATCTCCGCGCGCTGGACGCGGGGAGAGCATTCGTGCCTGTCCTCCTGACGCCAGAGATAGCACGGTCTATTTTCCCTGCTGCAGGTCATCAAAGACGCGGCGAATGATCGAGCCGCCGTACGCTCCGGCAATGCCGGGAAGAAACGAGAGAAACGATCCGTAGATTTGCGCGCGCGTCGGCTTGACCGTGCGGGCCAGGTAAGCGAGTAGTTCGGTCAGTGGCACCAGTGCGCCCACAGTGACAACCCAGCGCCAAGGCTTGGTTCGCCGCAAGATTCCCAGCAACATGCAGAAGGACAGCACCATCAGAGCCGTAAGCAGGAGGTCGTCGACGATCACGTCGGCCCAACCAGTGAAAATGCCGAAAACGGCCGCAAGTAGGTAACACCAAGTGTCACTTTTTGTCGCCGTGTTCACCGGTGCCATCGAATCATTCCTCACAGACGCGCGGAGACGCAGAGAAAATCAAGGAAGTACTCTTCGTGTCCCGGTGTCTCCGTGGTGGATTAGTATTTGTAAAACCCTCGGCCGCTTTTCTTTCCCAGCCAACCTGCATCGACCATCTTGATCAGCAGCGGACACGGGCGGTACTTGGGATCTCCCAAACCGCTGTGCAGCACGCGCATAATGTCGAGGCAGACATCGAGGCCGATGAAGTCGGCGAGCGTGAGCGGGCCCATGGGATGCGCCATCCCCAGCTTGAAAACGTCGTCGACGGCCTCCGGCGTGGCCACGCCTTCCATCACCGCATACATGGCCTCGTTGAGCAGCGGCATGAGCACGCGATTGGAGACGAATCCGGGCGCGTCGTTGACTTCCACTGGAGTCTTCTCAAGTTTGATGGAGAGATCCCGGACGGTTGTGAAAGCTTCCTGCGAGGTGGCCAGGCCGCGAATGATTTCGACCAGCTTCATCACCGGGACCGGATTGAAGAAGTGCATGCCAATGACTTTGTCCGGACGCTTGGTCAGGGCGGCGAGCTTGGTGATCGAAATGGAAGACGTGTTCGAGGCAAGAATGATTTCCGGGCGGGTGAGGCGGTCGAGATCGCGGAAAATTTCGGTCTTGATTTCAAGTTTCTCGGTGGCCGCTTCGATGACGAAATCGCATTCGGCCAAATGCTCGCGGCGAGTTACCGGCTGAATGCGGGCAAGTGCAGCGGTCTTATCCGCCTCGATAATCCTGTTTTTCGCCAACTCGCGATCGAGATTCTTGGTGATGGTGTTGAGTGCGCGCTC
>Ga0335073_10016627_pt1 | contig 10279 bp, 7 predicted proteins | sample Lox_Sample_22_FD_207093 | JGI IMG/M metagenome (GOLD analysis project Ga0335073, IMG submission 207093) | Soil microbial communities from Loxahatchee National Wildlife Refuge, Florida, United States - Lox_Sample_2.2 | ecosystem: Environmental > Terrestrial > Soil > Wetlands | place: USA: Florida... | reverse complement strand
AAGAATCCGAGCAAATTCGACCGGTTGACCAGCCAGAATCTCGGCAAGTTGCTCGCGATCTTCCTCGATCAGCGCTACGTTTCGGCGGCAACGATCGAAGGTGCGATCTCCTCCAACGGACAGATCACCGGCCAGTTCACGCAAGAGCAAACGGTGACGCTCGCCAACGAACTCAACGCCGGCGCGCTGCCGGCCTCGATCTCGATCATCGAAAAAGAAACGATCGGACCTACGCTCGGGAAGATCGACCTGATTCAATCGCTCAAGGCGTCGATTTTGGGTCTCTCGCTCGTGTTGATCTTCATGCTGATCGTCTATCGTCTACCGGGCTTGTTGGCTGACCTTGCGCTCGTGATCTACGTGATCGTGATGCTCGGCATTCTCGCGCTTTCACACGCCACGCTCACCCTGCCGGGCATCGCCGGCTTCGTGCTCTCGATCGGTATGGCGGTCGACGCGAACGTGCTGATCTTCGAGCGCATCAAAGAAGAACTATGGAACGGCAAGACGCTGCGCGCATCGGTGCGTGTCGGCTTTGCCCGTGCGTTCTCGGCTGTCTTCGATAGTCACTTCACGACGATCGTCGGCGCGGGCGTGTTGTTCATGCTCGGTACCGGCACGGTCAAGGGCTTCGCGTTCACGCTCTTTTGGGGTACCGTCGTTTCGCTGGTCACCGCGGTCTTTGTCACGCGGTTCTTCGTCGACGTGCTCGTCAATAACAACCTTCTCACCGCTCCCGAGTTCTACGGCGTCAAGTCCGACGATGTCGGGATCTACGCGAAGTCCTCGGGGGTGACGGCGTAACATGTTCTTCCGCAGACTCAACTGGAATATCGTCGGCTGGTTCCGTACCGTTTCGGCGATCTCGTACATCGTCATCGCGCTCGGCGTCGGAACGATGATTTTCCACGGCTTCCAAGGCGGGCAGGGTTTTCAACCCTCGCACATGCTGCGCTTGGGCCTGAGCTTCACCGGCGGCACCGAAGTCGACGTAGCCTTCACGCAGCCGACCACGACCGACGCGGTTCGAAGCGCGCTCGCATCGCTCAACCTCGCCGACGAAAGCATCAATACCGTCGGCAGCGACGGCAAGCACTTTACTATCGACACGACGACCTCGTTCGCAAACAACTCGGTGCCGCTCAAAGACGCGCTGAATAAAGCCGCGCCGATCGATCCGAGTCAGCTGAGCATCACCGCGATCGGCCCCACGCTCGGCGCCGAGTATTTGCGTGACGCGCTCCTCGCGCTGGTCATCGCGCTGAGCATTCAGTTCCTGTATATAGCTTTCCGCTTCGGCTGGAACTACATCTTCGGTTTGGTCACGGTGATCGCGCTGGTCCGCGATGCGGCGATGATGATCGGCATCTACGCGATTGCCAACCGCCCTGCAGACGACGCGTTCTTGGCGGCCGTGTTGACTGTTATCGGCTACTCGGTCATGGATACGATCGTCATCTTGGATCGAATCCGTGAGAACACAAAGCTGATGGTCGGCGTTCCGTATGACACGATCGTCAATGAGTCGATCAAGCAGACGATGACGCGTTCGTTCAACACGCTCGCGACCGTCGTGATCACGCTCGTGGCGCTGCTCGTACTCGGTGGTGCGAGTCTCAAGAACTTCGCTTTCGCATTGTTAGTCGGCATTTGTTCGGGCGGTTATCACTCGATCTTCTACTCCGCGCCGCTCGTGCTCGTGTTCCGTAAGCGACAGCTCGAAGCCGCCGCACGGAAGCGGCGCGCCGCGCTCAACGTGACGCCGGGTCAGGCAGCCGTACGTGTCGACGCAAGCGGCAAGGCATCGCGCGAAGATATTGTGGCTGCACGGCGTGCGCGTCGCGCTGCGCAGAAGAGCTCAACGCGCGCACCGCAAACCTCGCCCGCGCGCTATCGCCGCAAACGTGAAGAACAAGGCGGCGTTCCGGTCGACACGATGGAACCGGTCGATCCGCTCGACGCGCAGACGAGCGGGTTGCACGAAGCCGCATTTGACGCCGGTCACGAAGCGATCACCTTGAATCTCGAAGGTTTCGACGCTCCCGCGCCGGAGCATGAGCCGGACGGCGCGCACCAAGAGTAAACCGCTTCCGCCGCCTACCGCGTCGGAAGCCGATTTCGAGCGCGCGTTCGCCGCGTTTGTCGGCGACGCGCACGAAGAGCTGCCCGCCGATGAGGTGGGCACGTTCGTCGAGCGCGTCTTTGCAAAGGCCGACGACTACGCCAAGGATCGTTACGCGACCATCGGCGCCGCATCGCAATTCCATACCAAGCTCGTCGGTGTGTCGTTCGAAGGACGGCAAGATACGATCGCCGGCTTGCGCGTCGGCACCGACCTCGCGCTCCAGCGTCAACCCGACAACGCCTTCGACGCCAACGCGCTGGCGGTGTATTATGGCGCGCTGCAACTGGGGTTCGTGCGCAGGGAGATCGCCAAGCACCTCGCGCCGCTGATCGACGCGGGCACACGTTATCGCGCGCGCGTAGAATCGTTGACCGGCGGCGGCGAGCGCAACCGCGGCGTCAACATCTATATGTGGCGCGACGCCGAGGCCACACTTTTGGCCAATCCCTCCACTGCGCTTCGCTATGACCGAGATGACAAAGAGGACGTTGTTCGCAGGGCGTTGATCGGCGATGCCAAGCCGCATCGCGCGCAAGAACAAGCGCTCGAGCGCATCGAGGCCGGGCGCAATACGCTCGTCGTGCTCGGCACGGGGCGCGGCAAGTCGTTCTGCTTCCAATATCCGGCGGCCATGCGCGCCTTGCACGGCAGCGCGAAGACGCTCGTGATCTATCCGCTGCGCGCGCTTGCAAACGATCAGTACGAGGCGCTGATTCGAAAATTCGATCCGCTCGGCTTGCGCATCTATCGCGCCAACGGCTCGATCTCGCACGAGGAGCGCGAAGAACTCTTCGCCGCATTGCGCGAAGGCGCGTGGGACCTCGTACTCGCGACACCGGAGTTTCTCGAGTTTCATCGCGATGCGTTTTCGGGCGGGAGCGCGCCGTCGTTCGTGGTCATCGACGAGGCGCATCATCTCTACGAATCGCGGCACCGCGCCGCCTACGGCCGGCTCGGCGCGACGATTGCGTCGCTTGGATCTCCGCAAGTGCTCGCGTTAACGGCAACCGCAAACGATGAGGCTTTCGCGCACATCGTGCGCGAACTACGCATTGATGCGTGGGTGATCGATCCGGCGGTGCGCGAGAATTTGCACGTCGTCGATGCGCGCGAGACCAAGGATCGCCTCGAGTATCTGCTCGACCTGCTGCGATCGGACGAGAAGGCGATCGTCTACTGTAACTCCCGCAAGGAGGCGACGAAGCTCGCGCAGAGCTTGCGCAAGAAGCTCGGCAACGCGGTGATGTTCTACCACGCCGGGATGCCCTCACCCGAACGAGCCGAGGTCGAGCGGTTTTTTCGAGAAGGCGAGCTCCGCGTCATCGTAGCGACGTCGGCCTTTGGTGAAGGCATCGATCTTCCCGACGTACGCCACGTCGTGCTCTATCATCTCAACTTCGATTTCACCGAGTTCAACCAGCAGTCCGGACGCGCCGGGCGCGACGGCGCGCCGGCCGAGATTCATCTGCTCTTTGGTGCCAACGATCGCACGATCAACGAGTTCATCATCGATCGGGACGCGCCGACGTTGCCGGTTTTGCGCGCCCTCTACAAGGGCGTGCGCGGCCTCGCGCGCGACGGTGTCGTCCGCATGACGTTTACGGACATCGCTCGCACGCTCGACTTGGATAAAGTCAGCGATCGCACCGTGAGCCTGGCGCTGCGCATTTTCGAAGACGAGGGTTTGGTCGAGATCGGCGAGGACGACGAGGGGCGCTACGTCCGCTTTTTGAGCGTCGACGGAAAAGTCGACCTCGAGCGCAACGAGCGTTTCGCGGAAGGCGAGGCGGAGCGCGAAGATTTCAAGCGCTTCTGCGATTTGGTCTTGCGAGCGCGAGCCGAGGATCTCGAGCGCATCATCAACCGGCCGATCTATCCCCAGCGTGCCGAACTCGTACGATGAGTGACGAGCGGCGGCCGGCCGCGGTTGTGCTCGGTATCCTCCAAGAGCCGCCGCACGGCGTGATTTTCATCGAACGGGCGGCACATTTACGCAATCATGCCGGCCAGATCGGTTTGCCCGGCGGCGGCATCGACGCAAGCGATGCCGGCGATTTGCGGACGACGGCGCTGCGCGAGATGCGCGAGGAAGTGGGAATCGAGCCGCAACGCGTGACGATCCTGGCGAGCCTCCCAGTGATCAACGCGCGGGTGAATCGCTACGCGGTCACGCCTTTTGTGGCCATCGTTATGCCGGGCGAGCTGCGCATCGATGCAACCGAGACGGTCGGGGTGTTTACGGTTCCGCTCGCGACGGTCGTGCGCGATCTGCACCAAGACACGGTAGAGGTCGGTGCGTTCACGATCGAGTCGCCCGTGCTCGATCATGCGGGCAAGCGCATTTGGGGGCTCACCGGCCATATCTTGCGTGCCTTCGTTGCGGCATGGAACGACCCACGTAACACTTTGCGCGCGCTGGTCGAGGCGCGCCTTTCGAAATAATGGAGGAGCCGCCAAAATATTGGCAAACCCGGCCTGCATGCGTAGAATCATCGCAGCGACCCTGCTTGTCGCCCTGCTGGGCGTCTCCACGACCGGATTTGCCAAAGCGTTCGGCATCGCGGATGTGCTCAGTGCTCCGTTTCCGGATAATCTTACCGCCTCGCCCGACGGCACCGTGCTGGTGTGGAAAGTCGACGCAAGCGGTGTAAAAAATCTCTACACCAACGAAGGCGGCAGCGTACACGCGCTCACGCATTACACTGCCGACGACGGGCAAGACATCGATCAGCCGCAGATTCTTCCGGGCAATACCGGCGTCGTGTACTTGTGGGGTGGGGTTGAGGATCAGGCGGGCGGCGAGAACCCGAATCCATTGCAAAAGATACCGCCGCCGCAGCGCGCGATTTTCGTCGTGCCGATGGCGGGCGGCGAACCGGTGCAAGTCGTTTCGGGCAACGGCGTGTATCTTTCGCCCAAGGGTGATGCCGTCGCGTTCACGACCGCGCAAGGCCAGCTGGGCATCGTGTCGCTCACTAAGAACGACGCGACGTTCAGTGCCGGTAAACCCGAGATGATTCCGATTCGCGGCACCGTTTCCAATCCGGTGTGGTCGCCTGACGGCAGCAAAATTGCGTTTACCAGCACGCGCGACAACGACCACTCGTTCATCGCCATCTACACGCCGGCGACGCATTCGTACGTCTACGCGACACCCGATTTTTCGCTCGATGACTTTGCCGCGTGGTCTCCCGACAGTTCGCGCGTCGCGTTCGTGCGGATGCCCGGAATGAAATGGGGCGAGACCGTTTACGACGAGAGCACGTTTGAATCGAACGACTCGTCGAAAACGCCTTGGTCGATTTGGGTAGCTAACGCCAACAGCGGCAACGCACATCGCGCGTGGACCGCGCGCCCGGGTATGGGTCACGCGTTCTATCCGTCCTCGAGCCCGGCGCAACTCTGGTGGATGCCGAACAACCACGTCGCGTTTACGTATGAGGGTGACGGATGGGCGCACATCTACGCGGTCTCCGCGAACGGCGGCGCGGCAACGCGTCTAACGACCGGTGATTTCGAAGTTGAAACGGTTGTTCCGTCGCGCGATCGCGCGCATCTCCTGTACGCAACCAACGAAGGCGCGATCGACGAACGTCACATCTGGAGCGTCGGACTCGACGGGACGCCGCGTGACCTCACACGCGGTCCCAGCAATCAATGGGCTCCCACACCGATGGCGAACGGCGGTTTCGCCTATATCGACGGCTGGTACGCAAATCCGCCGGAGGTTCGAATTGCCGGCAACCCGCCCAAGACGCTCGTGGCGGTGCACGCGCCGGCGAACTATCCCGCATCGCAGATGATTCGTCCGCAACTCATCACGTATAAAGCGCCGGACGGTACGACGATTCATGCGCAGCTGCTGGTTCCGCACCACGTGACGGGCAGAATGCCGGCGATCGTATTCGATCACGGCGGTCCCCCGCGCCAGATGCTCGGCGGCTACCATTATATGGAGCCGTACACGCATCTCTACGAGATGAACCAATGGCTCGCCAACAAAGGCTTCGTCGTCATCTCAATCAACTATCGCCTCGGCATCATGTACGGGTATAAGTTCCGTAACCCGCCGCACGGTGGATGGCACGGCGGCTCGGAGTACCAGGACGTGCTGGCCGGCGCAAAATGGCTGCAGAAACAGTCCTACGTCGATCCGAACCGTGTCGGCATCTACGGTCTCTCGTACGGCGGGCTTTTGACCGCGCTCGCGCTCGCGCGCAATTCCGACGTCTTTAAAGTCGGTGCGGATTTCGCCGGCGTGCACGACTGGCCGTCGATCTTCGATCACGACTACGGACATAAAGTCGGGACGCCGGAACAGCGCAAGATCGCGCATATGTCGACCGCCGAAGGGTATCTCGACCAATGGAAGTCGCCGGTCTTCATCGAGCAAGGCGACGACGACCGCAACGTGACGTTTACCCAAGGTGTCGATCTCGCTACGAAACTGCGCTCGCGCGGCGTCACGGTGCAGACGCAAGTTTTCCCGGACGAAGCGCACGAGAATCTCGTATGGCAGCACTTGGTCGAGCAGTATACTGCCGCGGAAGCGTTCCTGGCGAAATACCTACATCCGTAATGTCAGCATCGACGCCACATGGACGAGCGCATTCGCCTGTTCTCCGAACTCGCGAAAGCGCTCGTCGTGTGTTTGTCCGGCGTCGTAACGCTTGTAGATCTGCTGCAAGATCGCCGCAAAGCGGAAGATGTTGAACACGTGATACCAGCCGGCCGCTGACACATCGATGCCCGTCGCTTTTCCGTACGCTGCGACGACCTCGTCGCGCGTCATAAAGCCTTCGCGCCACGTCGGCATACCCCACAAACGAAAGGCCGGAGGATCGCCCGCCTCCGGCCAGAGCGCAAGCACGTAGCCAAGATCCATCAACGGGTCGCCGTACGTGCACATGTCCCAATCGAGCAGAGCGGTGATCCGTGCGGGATCCGATGGATCGAGCAACATGTTGTCGAGCTTGTAGTCGTTGTGCACCAGCGTCGCAACGGGCGAAGTCGGCAGATGCTCGCGCAACCAGGCAACGAGCACGGAAGCATCGACGCTGTGCGCCGTGCGCGCCGCGTCCCAACGGCCGGTCCACCCATCGAGTTGCCGTTGCACGTAGCCGGCGGGATGACCGAGTTGCGCTAATCCTGCGTGCTCGACGTCGACGCGATGCAACGCGGCAAGCGTGTCGATCAACGCCGTACCGAGACGCTGCGCAAACGCCGTATCGTCTTGCAGACGCTTGGGCAGGTCGCGTCGAATCGCGATGCCCCGCTTGCGCTCCTCGACGACGAAGTCGCTGCCGACGATGGTACGATCGGTGCACAGGTGATAGCTGCGCGGCGCGAGCGTAAAGCTCGCATAGAGTTTTGAGAGCACGGCGTGTTCGCGCCGCATATCGTGGGCCCGCTCCGGTACCGGCCCGAGCGGAGGGCGGCGCAGCACGTATTCCGTGTCGCCGAAACACACGAGATAGGTGAGATTCGCATGGCCCCCGCGGAACTGCCTGACTGTAAAGTCGCCATGCGTTTCCGGCAGATGTTCGCGCAGATACGGTTCGAGTCGAGCGGTATCGAGTCGCTCCTCAGCGCGAACGTCGATGACTTCAGGATCGTCGTACATCGCGCATCAATTCTAGGTGGGCGATATCGTTGATGCTCACGAGCAGACGGCGATCGTCGCGCGCGCGAACGACCGAGATCGACGTATTGCCGGCGGGGAAGAAAAAGTCGCTCTGCAAATCGAGCAACGACGCAATGTAGGCGTTAATAGCGCCGGCATGGCTGATTGCGGCGACGCGCTTGCCGGGATATGCCGCTACGATCGCAGCGATCGCTTCGCGCATCCGTTCGCGAATCTCGTGCGACGGTTCGGTTCCGGGCAGATGCGACCAGCCGCCGTGCGCAATCGCGATTTCCGCCAGATCGTGCATCGCGACCGGGCCCACGCCGGCAATCTCGACTTCACGTAATCGCGAATCTTCAATGACGGTCAGTTCGGTCGCCGTTGCGACCTCCAAGGCCGTTTCGCGCGCGCGGCGCAACGGACTGGCATATACGGCGGCGAGGTCGCGATGCCGCAGGCGCGATGCAAGCGCCAGGGCTTGCATTCTTCCGCGCGAGGTTAGCGGGAGATCGACATCCTTGGGTTCGACGGCTTCACTCGGCCGAATGCCTTCGGCTTCGGCATGCCGGATCAGCAGAATCTCCGTGGCGCCGTGCGCGACGCGGAAATCATGCATCGTATTTTGCAAGCTCGGCTTTGGCGATGCTGCGCAGATGCACTTCGTCGGGGCCGTCGGCGATGCGCAACGACCGCGCGGCGATCCACGCGTGCGAGAGACCGGTGTCATCGAGCAGCCCTTGCGCACCGAATGCCTGTATCGCACGATCGACAACGTCTTGTGCGACGCGTGGGGTCGTAACCTTCGCCATCGCGATCGCGGTCGCCGCGCGTCTGTTGCCGTATTGATCGAGCTGCCGCGCTGCGTCGTAGGTAAGATGGCGCGCGGCATCGATCTCGATGCGCGAACGCGCAATCCACTCGCGAATCACGCCTTGTTCGGCCAGCGGCCGTCCGAACGTCACCCGGTCGCGCACGCGGACGCACATCATCCGCAAAGCGCGTTCGCACAAGCCGAGCAGCCGCAGGCAGTGATGGAGCCGCCCCGGTCCGAGCCGTCCCTGCGCAATCTCGAAGCCGCGCCCTTCTCCTAAAATCATGTTCTCGAGCGGCACGCGGACGTTTTCAAAAGCGAGCTCGGCGTGACCGAAGGGCGCGTCGTCGTACCCAAAAGCCTCGAGATGACGGACGATGCGTACTCCCGGTTCATGGATAGGGACCAGAATCATCGATTGCTGCGCGTGCGTTGCCGCACGCGGGTCGCTCTTTCCCATGAAGATCACAACTTGCGCGTGCGGATGCATGGCCCCGGTGATCCACCACTTACGGCCGTTGAGGACGTAGTGGTCGCCGTCGCGCGTAATTGCCGCCGAGATGTTGGTCGCGTCCGACGACCCGGTGCCGGGCTCGGTCATCGCGAAGGCGCTGCGGATCTCGCCGCGCAGCAAAGGGAACAACCAGCGCTCGCGCTGCTGTGGCGAGCCGTAGCGCGCGAGCACTTCCATGTTGCCCGTGTCGGGCGCGTTACAGTTGAAGACTTCCGGCGCGATCGGTGAGGTGCCCATTAGTTCGCACAGCGGCGCGTACTCACGGTTGTCGAGGCCGGCGCCGTATTCCGAGTCCGGGAGGAAGAGGTTCCACAGCCCTTGTGCCTGCGCGCGCGACTTCAGCTCTTCCATGATGCCGGGCTGCGTCCAGCGCGAAGCAGCGGCGCCAAGCTCGGCAAAATAACGGCTCTCGTTTGGATACACGTGCTCGCGCATGAATGCGTCGAGTCGCTCGTTGAGAGACTGTGCCATTGTCGGAGCACTTCCCGCCGAGCGGGAAAAGCGCCTTGCGAGTCCTAAAGCGTGACGCAACGTTACGTGGAGGGCTCAATGCAACGTCGTCTCGCCGTATGCTTCTTTGTCGCCGGTATGGCGCTCGTTTCTACGTCTGCCGCTCGCGCGCAATCGACAGGAGCGCCGAGCGCATCGCCTCCCGCGGCGACCGCGGCTGCTGCCGCTGCAGCGCGAGTTCCCGCGGCCTACGACACGTTCACAAAGGGCGCAACGATCTCGCCTGGGCTCTTCCCGATCATCCAAAAGGATGGAACCTACTATCTCGAGGTGCAGAAATCGCAACTGGGATCGGACTTTATCGAAACGTCGATTCCGTCCAGCGGCTTCGGTGGCTTCGGTCCCGCGCCGGGCGAGCCGTATGTAGCACCGGCGCGAATCATGCGCTTCGAGCGGTACGGAAATTCCGTGGTGTTGCGCTGGCCGAATACCTTCGCGCGTGTGAACCCGGATTCGCCCGAATCCGCCGGTACCCACGAAAATCTTCCCGACTCGGTTATCGCGGTCACGCCGGTTGTCGCGCAAGACGATACGCGCGTCGTCATCGCGCTCTCACCGTTCCTCGGCGATATCGCCGACCTTACGTCGGCGCTGCAAGAGAACGCGCCCGGGCCCTTGGCCGCGCAACGCGGCGCCCATCTCGACCCCTCCAAGTCGTTCTTCATCAGCGCCAAGGCGTTTCCAAAAAACGAC
>Ga0335073_10016625_pt1 | contig 10279 bp, 5 predicted proteins | sample Lox_Sample_22_FD_207093 | JGI IMG/M metagenome (GOLD analysis project Ga0335073, IMG submission 207093) | Soil microbial communities from Loxahatchee National Wildlife Refuge, Florida, United States - Lox_Sample_2.2 | ecosystem: Environmental > Terrestrial > Soil > Wetlands | place: USA: Florida... | reverse complement strand
CAAACGCGCGGTGTAATCGATGATTCGAGCAATCAGTCCGGTCCAACCTGTCTGGTGGCTCGCTCCCAGGCCGGCGCCATTATCTCCGTGGAAGTATTCGTAGAACAGGATATAGTCGCTCCAAAGCTTGTCTTCCTGGAACTTCCGCGTGCCACCGTAGACGGGGCGCCGGCCGCTGGCGTCCCGCAAGAAGGTGCTCCTCAGCCTGCGCGAGAGTTCCTGCGCCACCTCAAACAGCGTCAGGTATTTGCCGGAGCCGGTGGGACACTCCACCCTGAAGTCGTTGCCGTAGAACTGATAGAGGTTGAATAAGGCTCGCATCACCAAAAGATTCGCTGGCATCCATACCGGTCCGCGCCAGTTGGAGTTTCCGCCGAACATGCCGGTATTGGACTCAGCCGGCAAGTAATCGACCACGAACTGCTGGCCGCCGGCATAAAAGACGTAGGGATGCTCGAGGTGATAGCGCGAGAGGGAACGGATCCCGTGCGGGCCCAGAAACTCACTTTCATCGAGCATATATTTCAGGATGCGCTGCAATTTGGCCTTATTGACCACCGATAACAACCGCCTCTGTTTGTAGCCGACGAACTTCTCATCCATGGGGGCAATATGAGCAATCACCTCGGGATGGCGTTTGCGGAAGACATCCACTAGTTCCATTAGGCGCGGGTACCGGTCCAAATGTTCCCCTTCCAAGACGGTGGAAGCGCAGAGCGGCAGCAACCCGACCAGGGAACGGACTTTGAGCCGGGTAGCCTCTCCGTTGGGCAGCCGCAGCAGGTCATAATAGAACCCATCCTGCTCATCCCACATCTCGTCGTGATGACTGCCAATGCGGTCCATGGCATAGCAGATCCAGAGAAAATGTTCCACAAACCGGAACGCGATTTCCTCGTACATTGAGTCGTGGCGCGCCAGGATGAGCGCAATCTCCAGCATGTTCTGGCAATAGAACGCCATCCATGCGGTTCCGTCGGCCTGCTCCAAAGAGCCGCCCGTGGGCAGTTTCGCGCTACGATCAAAGACGCCGATGTTGTCCAGGCCAAGAAAGCCGCCGGCGAAGACGTTGCGGCCCTCGGGATCTTTGCGGTTGACCCACCAGTTGAAATTCAACATCAATCCGTGGAAGGACCGTTCCAGAAATCGAATATCGGCGCGTCCCAATTCTTTTTCCACGTTGTACAGAAACAACGTCGCCCAAGCGTGCACCGGAGGGTTCACATCACTGAAATTCCACTCGTAGGCCGGAATCTGGCCGTTGGGATGGGCGTACAGGTTGCGCAGCATGAGCAGTAGTTGTTCCTTGGCGAAATCGAAATCGACCAGCGAAAGAGCAACGGTATGAAAGGCGAGGTCCCAAGCAGCGTACCAGGGGTATTCCCACTTGTCGGGCATGGAGATGACGTCGCTGTTCAGCATGTGGAACCACTGGGCATTGCGCGCAGTAGCCGGGTCTTCTCCAATCATGGGATGAGAGTTGTGTTCGGTGAGCCACTTGTCCAGGTCGAAGTAATAGTATTGCTTCGTCCACAGCATCCCGGCCAACGCCTGGCGATGCACACTGCGCTCGTCCTCGCTCAACGATTTCGGGGTGATGCGCTCGTAGAATTCATCGGCGTCAGCAAGGCGGCTGGCGAAAAGCTGGTCGAACTGCTGCCCGAACCCCTTGGCTGCAGGATCGGCAACCAGACGCAGTTGCACAACGCGGTGGCCGCCTGCCGGAACATCCAGGAGGTAATAGGCTGCAGCCTTGGTACCCGTTTTCTGTGGATTCACCGCCTTGCGGTCACCCTCGACCACGACGCGATGGAAGGCGTCCTTTACATAGGGAGAAGGATTGGGCTGTCCCCAAAGGCGCTGGCAGTTACTCTCGTTTTCTGTAAAGAGAAGCTCCGGATCGCCATCGCACAGCAGCAAGTGCTTGCCCAAGTCGCTATGCGCTGCACGAACGGCTTTTCCATTCGCACCTAGCGCAGGTTTCTCCGCAGTGCTGTCCTTCCAGGACCAGGTATTGCGGAACCACAGCGTCGGGAGCAGGTGTAATGGCGCGGCTTCCGGGCCTCGGTTATGAACCGAGATGCGGATGAGGATGTCTTCCGGATCGGCTTTCGCGTATTCGACAAAAACGTCGAAATAACGGTCGTCATCGAATACTCCCGTATCCAGCAGCTCATACTCCATGTCGTCGCGTGAACGCCGGCGATTGGTTTCAACCAAGTCGGTATAGGGATATGCCCGTTGAGGATATTTGTAGAGGTACTTCATGTAGGAATGGGTGGGGGTACTGTCGAGGTAGAAGTAGTATTCCTTGACGTCCTCTCCGTGATTGCCTTGGCTGTTGGTCAGTCCAAAGAGGCGCTCCTTCAGGATCGGATCGTGTCCATTCCACAAGGCGATTGCGAAACACAGGTGCTGCTTGTCATCACAGATGCCGGCCAAGCCGTCCTCGCCCCAACGGTAGGCGCGTGAGCGAGACTGGTCGTGGGAAAAGTAGTCCCAGGCGTTGCCATCCTGGCTGTAGTCCTCGCGGACCGTGCCCCACTGCCGCTCACTCAGGTATGGCCCCCATTTCTTCCAGGGAACGGCGGCCTCGCGGGCGTCGTTCAAGCGCTTTTGCTCGGTGCAGTCGACGAACATGTGGTGCACAGGAAACCGTCCCCTTTCGGCTATAGCTTGGATCGCTCAGCTCCGCAAAAGAAGCTGGTTGGGTATGGAGATGTTATTGATTGAGAATCCCAATCCGATTGAATGTCGGCTGCCATGATACAACTTCCATGGCCACGCATCGCGCCCTGGAGCACGAATCCGGGCGCCTTGGCCTATGGTTGTTGCCAGCCGCCGCCCAGAGCTTGATAAAGCGCGGCGTAATACTGCAGCTCCTGATACCACGCCTGCGATAACAGCAGCGCCGACTGGAAGTACTGCTGCTCGTTGTACTGCACTTCCAGGAACGCGGTGTAACCGCCTTGGTAGCGCAGATTAGATACCCGCACCAGGTTCGCGTACGTCTGGGTCTGCTCCTCGATCTTCATGCGGTATTTGCGCGCCTGCTCGTAGCCGATGAGGCTGTTGGAGACGTCGGCGAACGCCTGCTGCACGGTTTGCTTGTACTGCAACTCGGCCTGGTCGCGCTGCGCCCATGCCAGACGGTAGCCGCTGCGAATTCGACCGCCTTGGAAGATGGGCTGCACGGCTGAGCCGGCGATCGCCCAGAACGTCCCCGGCCCGGCAACGAAAGAGTTCAAAGCGTTGCTCTGCGCTCCGAACGAAGCGGTGATGGGGAACTGCGGAAAGAATGCCGCCTTGGCGACGCCAACGTTCGCATTGGCCGCAACCAGGTTTTCCTCGGCTTGGCGCACATCAGGACGGCGGCGCAGCAAGTCCGATGGCAGTCCCGCCGGTATCTCCGGCAAATGGGGCTGATCAACAAGGTTTGATCCGCGTTGGATCGGCCCCGGATTTCTACCCAGCAGGATGCTGATGTTGTTTTCACTTTGCTCGGCGAGCTGCTGGTAGGTGATCACCCCAGCTTCGGCTTGCTGCAAAATCACCTCGGCCTGATAAACGTCGATGATGGCAGCTTCGCCGCCGTGGAACTTAATCTGATTCAGCTTGAGGATTTCCTGGTCAGCCTCGACCGTTTTTTTTGAATACTCCAGTTGATCGTCGTACTGAAGTAAGGCGAAATAGTTCGTCGCAACCGAATCAATCAGCGAGATCCGCACGACCTCCCTGGCGTATTCGGTGGCGAGAAGCGTCGCGCGCGCCGACTCGGTGGCGCGGCGGTACTGGCCCCAGAAGTCCACGATGTAGTTGAAGTTCAACCCCAACGTCCCGTAGGTGGGAGCGCCGGGAAGCTGCAAATTGCGCTCGTAAGTCTCGGAAGCGAATCCATCCAGGGTTGGGAACTGATTGGCCCGAACGATGCCGAGGCTGGCGTTGGCTTGTAATACGCGAGTGGCGGCGATGCGCAGATCGTAGTTATTGGTCAGCGCTTCCTTGATGAGAGCCTGCAGCACTTCATCCTGAAACACTGAAGTCCACGGCGTGTTGCCAAAGGGCTGCCCAGCTTGTCCGGCGGCCTGGGCTTGCGGCGTCGCTGGTGGCTGGTTGGGCTGGTTGGGCTGCGTGGGCGCGGCCGCGCCTTGCGGCGCAGTCGCTGGAGCAGGAGGAGTTGAGGGCGTAGCCTCCTGGGGCTGTGGCTGCGGCGTTGTTGTTTGTTGTGCGGCGGGTGGCACCGTTGCCAATGGTGAGGGCGCCGCAGTCTTGGAAGGCGCAGCTTCGGGTGCGACGCCGCGATAATCTCCCGGCACGTCCAGCGGAGGCCGCTGGTAGTTGGGGCCGAGTTTACAGGCGGACAAAGCCAGCAGCAGAGCAATTACGGCAGAAGCTTTCAGGCTAGTCATGCGCCGCTCCTTTCGCGCTTCCTCCCAGCGCATCTGGCTTCGGCGGCTCTTTCTTTCCACCAATCCAGTTGCCGAACCGCTCGACGACGTCGAAGGATACCGGGATGAAGAAAATGGCAAGTAGTGTGGCGGCCAGCATTCCCCCGATCACGACCGATCCCAGCACCTGGCGCGAAATGCCACCAGCGCCCTTGGCGACCCACAGCGGCACGCAGCCGAGGATAAAAGCGAAGGCGGTCATCAGGATGGGCCGCAATCGCAATCTGGCGCCGGTGAGCGAGGCGTCGAGTAGCGACGCACCCTTGTCGTATTCCATCTTGGCAAATTCAACAATCAGGATCGCGTTCTTGGCCGACAAGCCAATGAGCATAACCAGACCGATCTGGGCGTACACATCGTTGTCAAGATTGCGCGCGTACAGCGCAACGAAGGCGCCAAACACGGCGATGGGCACTCCCAGCAGGACACTGAAGGGCAGCGTCCAACTCTCGTACTGTGCGGCCATGATCAGGAAGACGACCAGGAATGCCAAGCCGAAAATGGTGCTCGGCTTTACCCCTTGCGCGGCTTTTTGCTGCTGGTACGACATGCCGCTGTAATCGAAGCCCATCTGAGTGGGCATGGTTTTGTGGAAGACATCCTCAAGCGCTGCGATGGCTTGTCCCGAGCTATAGCCCGGAGCTGCCGAGGCGTTGATCTGAACGCACTGGTAAAGGTTTTGCCGCATGACGAACTCGGTGCCGCTACGCGCGTAGGTGCTGGTAAGGGTGCTCAACGGAACCATATCTCCGGAGGTGTTCCTCACATAGAACTTGCCGAGATTTTCGGCCTTGGTGCGGAAAGCACCTTCGGCTTGCACATATACTTGCCACTGCAAGCCGAAGCGATTGAAGTAGTTCACCAGCGTTCCCCCCATGAAAGCCTGCACCGTCTGATAGAGGCTGCTGAGGCTTACCTGCTGCGTCAGGACTTTGGCATTGTCGACTTTCACCCCCACCTGCGGCACTCCGAAGAGAGCCGTCGTCATAACGCCGGCGAGTTCGGGACGCCTGCGCGCGGCGGCCATAAACACCTGGGCGTTCTTGGCGAGAAAATCAGTGCCGCTTCCGGAGCGGTCTTCCAGGATGAAAGTGACACCTCCGGAAGTGCCGACTCCCAGGATGGCAGGCGGCGGAAAAGAAAATGCGATGCCGGAATTGACCTGCGAAAGCGCTCGCGCCAGATGGGCCTTGATGCCCTCGTAGCTTTCTTCCGGCGTCTTGCGCTCATCCCAGGGCTTGAGGGCGACGAAGAAGAAGGAACTGTAGGTGGTGTTGACTCCGCTTAGCAAGCTGTATCCCAACACGGAGCTCACGCCCTGGACCCCGGGGGTGGCCATGATGATCTTCTCAACTTGACGAGCGGCTTCCGAGGTGCGTTGCAGCGAGGAAGCCTCGGGTAGTTGCAATCCAGCGAAAAGATATCCCTGGTCTTCGTCAGGCAGGAAGCTACCCGGCACTTTGCTGCCGAAGAAAGCCGCGCCCACTACCAATACGCCGAGCAGAAGAAAGGCGAAGCCGGCTTTGTGGATAAGGTGCCGGCAGACCCCGACGTAGCCGTCCGTTGCTCTGCCAAACATGCGGTTGAACCAGCGAAAGAAGGCCCCGAGCGGCCCGCGCATTTCTTTCTTGGGCCGCAACAACAGGGCGGAAAGCGCCGGGCTGAGGGAGAGTGCGTTGAAAGCGGAGAAGATCACCGACACAGCGATGGTGACAGCGAACTGCTTATAAAGCTGGCCGGTGATTCCCGGTACGAACGCGGTTGGGATAAATACAGCAGCCAAAATCAAAGCTATGGCTATTACCGGTCCCGAAACCTCATCCATGGCCTTCATGGCAGCATCGTGTGGTGTCAGACCACGTTCGATGTGGTGTTCCACGGCCTCCACCACCACGATGGCATCGTCCACCACCAGTCCAATGGCCAGCACCAGGCCAAAGAGGGACAGCGTATTGATGGAGAAACCCAGAACTGGAAAGACGATAAACGCGCCGATCAGAGACACCGGAACCGCCAGCAGCGGAATCAGCGTCGCGCGCCAGCCCTGGAGGAAGATGAACACTACCAGGATCACCAGGCCGATGGCCTCGAACAAGGTTTTTTGAATCTCATGAATGCCAGCAGTAATCGCCAGCGTGGTGTCCAACGTAATCGTGTACGTAAGGTCCTGAGGAAATCGCTGGCTGGCTTCCGCAAAAAACTTGCGAACCGCGGCCGACGTTTGCAGAGCATTCGCGCCCGGCGTCAGGTAGATCGCCACCAGGGCCGCTGGTTTGCCGTTGAAGCGGCCCTCGATGTTATAGGTCTGTGCGCCCAGTTCCAGGCGCGCCACATCCTTCAGGCGCAGGATGCCTCCGTCAGGCGTTGCGCGCACGATGATGTTTCCGAACTCCTCGGGGGTACTGAGGCGCCCCGGCGCGCGCACGTTATACGTGTACTGCTGTCCGGGTGGAACCGGCTGTCCACCGATTTGGCCGGCGGGATTGACGGTATTTTGGGCCTGAATGGCGCTGGTGATCTCGGGAACGGTGACCCCAAGGTTGGCCAGAGTATCGGGATTCACCCAGGCCCGCATGGTGTATTGGCCGGCGCCGAAAACCGACACCGAAGCCACCCCAGGCAGGCGCGTCAAAGCGTAATTCAGGTTGATGTTGGCATAATTCGCCAGAAAAATGTTGTCGTAAGTTTTGTTCGGCGAGGACAGCGCAATCAGCATCAAGGGCGCTGAGGTCGACTGCTGCACCGTCACGCCCGTGTTCAGCACCGCCGATGGCAATTGCGAATTGGCTTGGTTGGTGCGCATCTGCGACAGAATCTGGTCGGTGTTAGGGTCGGTTCCCAGGGCAAAATCCACCGTGAGGGTCATCGAACCGTCACTGCCGCTGGTGGAGTACATGTAGTTCATGCCGGTGACGCCCGACATCTGCTGCTCGATCGGGGTAGCCACCGACTCCGAAACCGTTCCCGAGTCTGCCCCAACGTAGAGCGCCTTAACCTGGATTTGAGGGTCAGCGATGTTCGGGAATTGTGCCGTCGGCAAGGTGAAGACAGAGACAACGCCCACCAGCACCATCAGGATGGCAATGCACATGGCGACGATGGGGCGATTGATAAAGAACTTCGCCATGGTCAGTTGCCCCCCGCCATCGGCTCGTACGGCTTGGGAACCACCGGAATACCTTCGCCAGGTTTCATTAGCCCCAGCGCGACGGCTTGCTGCAGCTTCATGAATCCTTGCACCACCACTCTTTCACCCGGCTTCAGCCCGTCGGTGATGATCCAGTTCGGACCCACGGTATCGCCCACTTTTACGGGACGAACTGTGACCCGGTTGTTGGCATCGACCACCCACACCTCATACAACGATTGCACCTGGTTGACGGCAGCCTGGGGAATCAGCAGTGCGCCTTTGTTGATCCCGCTCTGCAGTCGTACCCGGCCGAAGCCCCCAGGGCGCAGCACCGCCTCGGGATTGGGAAACTCGGCCGCTAGTTGAATGGTGCCGGTCGTAGTGCCGATCTGCCGGTTCACATAGATGATTTGACCTTCTTTTGGAAAACGTTTTTCGTTGGCCTGAATGAATTCGACGGGTGGAAGGGAGGCGTTTCGGCGGCTAAGGCTCCCGGTAATAATTCGCGAAACATGGGGCGCAAACTCGAGAAACCGGCTCTCGCTGATATTGAAGTACGCCCAGATGGGATTTACCTGAGAGACCGTCGCCATTTTCGTACTGGTTCCGACCAGATCGCCTATCTGGGAATTCGACACGCCGGCGATACCGTCGATGGGCGAGTAGATCTTGGTCCAGCTCAGGTTCAACTTGGCATTCTGCAAGTTGGCTTGTTCGGCGAGAACTTGCGCCTTGAACGCGGCCTGGTTGGCAAGATCGGTGTCGAGCTGCTTTTGCGGGATGGCGTTTTGCGCGGCCAGGGGAGTATCGCGTACCACGTTCGTGGTCGCCTCGGCAAGTTTGGCCTGCGCCACCGCTACTTGCGCGGCGGCCTGATCGACCGCAGCCACATACTGGCGCGGGTCGAGCTCAAATAGAAGCTCGCCCTTCTTGACGAAGTAACCGTTCTGATAAACCTGCTTGAGCAGGTATCCCTGCACTTTGGGTGTGATCTCGGCATTCACCGGCCCATTCAGTTGCGCCACAAATTCTTGGTAAACGGGCACGTCCTGCTGGACCGTCTCCGTAACCTCCACCTCAGGAGGTCCGGCCTTCGGTTTTTCTTCCTTCTTTTCGCACCCACTGAAAGACAGCAGCAGCAACAGGCCGCAGACGGCGGCGCAGGCTTGGCCTCGGAGGCGCGCCCAATGCATTAGCTTGACTGGAGTCGCACTTCCTGTTGCCGGCTCATAGGGATTGCAGGTTGCTCCCACTGGCATGGCATTCTCCTGGAGAAAAAACCCCGACATCTCTGTGTGGAGCGGTAGCTCAGGGTTGATGGGGATTCCCACCTTGTACTCCAATGACTCGCAAATTGCCAGTGGTTATTTCATCCAGCGCCGAGCGAGTCTCGGTGCATTGACTTCTCGGCGATTGCTGGGGCGTGTGTTCTTCTATCACATTGCTGTGGTCGACTTTCCAGATCGTGCTGCACCGTACGATGAGGGCCGCGTGCAGGATTTATGAGGGTCGAAGCGCCAGGGCACTTGGGACGAAATGCTTGCAGGTTGGTTTTGCAGCCCCACCGCTTCGCACTGCGAGCTACTGCAACTTCAGATACTCGGTGGCGGCGGCTTTGTAGATCGGAAGGGGATCCAGGGCAGAGTGCCCATCACCAGTTGCTCGATGCTGGGCTGGGTCGCGCCCGTCATCGCGATGGTTTCGCCGTCGCATCCCAACCAGCGGTGAGCCACGGGATGTCGATTTCCTTGATGGGCGTCGCGCTGCCGTTCGCTTGAACTCGACTGCCCATGCTGTCCGCCATCCAGACCCTGCGCGGCACCTAACGGTCGGCGCCTGCGTATTCTAGCGGATCTCTATTGTCGGGCGCAGAAAAGAGCAAGCAATTGGACGGCCTTACGGACTTGCGATTGAGCGTTCTCCAAGGTGGAATACAATTCTTGGCGATCACGTTATCATCGCAGGCAATCGGTTGGCGGCAGTACTATGATGCTTTCTGCGAAACCGCGCCGAATCAGTCTCGGTTGAGATGAGAGAAGATTGCAGAGAATCCGGAGAGATGGTCCATGTCGCTTAAACATATGCGCAACAACAAGATTCTAGGAGTTTACATTGCGTGTGCGGTCACCCTATTTGCGCTTTTTCTGCCCAGCGGTTCGCGTCTCGTCGCGGCACAGCAAGCCAAGGCGGCTGCCGGCCAGCCCTCCAACAGCGCGGCGATCGCGCGTGGCAAGTACATTGTGGAGGACGTCGCCATGTGCGGGAACTGCCACACACCCCGGCTGCCCAACGGTGAACTGGACCGCAGCCGATGGCTGGCCGGCGCGCCGGTGCCCTATCTGTCTGCCCGGCCAACTGCCGATTGGCCTATCGTGGCGCCTCGCCTTGCCGGTCAGCCTCCCGCCAACAACGCCGGAATGATCACGCTATTGACGACGGCGATCTGGACGGACGGAAAGCCCCTCCGCGATCCGATGCCACACTTCCACATGACTCGCGAAGATGCGGAGGCCGTAGTAGCCTATTTGCGGTCACTGTAATTTGGTTGTTCCAATGCGTCACCACGGCCCGTTTTGATTCAGAATACCCTCGCCACTATCGATGGGCTTAACCGAATTCCTGATATCTCGGGCCTCGCACATGCGCGGTGGTGGAGTCGGTAGTAGGAAGGAGCGAACTCTGTGGACAAGATCTCGCGCCG
>Ga0335073_10016624_pt1 | contig 10279 bp, 13 predicted proteins | sample Lox_Sample_22_FD_207093 | JGI IMG/M metagenome (GOLD analysis project Ga0335073, IMG submission 207093) | Soil microbial communities from Loxahatchee National Wildlife Refuge, Florida, United States - Lox_Sample_2.2 | ecosystem: Environmental > Terrestrial > Soil > Wetlands | place: USA... | reverse complement strand
CAATTCAGTTCTTTTTCGCAGCAGCTGATCGCATCGCAGGCTCGCCGAACGCGACAAACTGCGCAATCAGGGCTAACACCCAGATGTACCAGGGAATCGGATCATGATAATGAAATTGCAGGATGACACACACTACGAAGAGCAGCACGGCTGCAGATACTGTGACGGACATCACCGCGCAGAGTAGCGCCGACGGATATCCTGCCATCGTGCATCCGGGTGCTGCGTCACAAGAAAGATAGCGGCCATGTTTCACCATTCACGATGAGCGTGGGAGGTCATGCGAATGCGAGTCCTCGTTGTTTACGCAAGCCGATACGGAGCTACACAGGAAATCGCCGAACGCATCGCGGCCACGCTACGCCAACAGAGCCTGGAGGCCAGTGTGGAGGCCGCAAATCATGCCGATGATCCGGCGGGCTACGACGCCGCTGTAATCGGAAGCGCCGTTTACTACTTTCGCTGGATGAAGTCCGCAACCGACTTTGTCCGGCGCAACCGGAATGCCCTCGCAGCCCGGCCAGTCTGGCTGTTCAGCAGCGGCCCGTTGGGCACCGAGACTAAAGACGCTCAAGGCAGGGACAAGCGCACCGTTACCGAACCGAAGGAGATCGCGGAGTTTAATGAGACCATCAGGCCCCGGGACCACCGGGTCTTTTTCGGCGTAATGGACCCGAAAAAGTTAGGTTTCACGCACCGGCTTTTGTTGAAGCTGCCGGTTAATCGTGACAACGCGATTTTCCCGGTGGGCGACTTCCGCGACTGGAACGACGTCGAGGCTTGGGCCAGCGCCATCGCCCAGGCGCTCAAGGCTCTTGCCAGCGACTCATGCCACGCAGACTTGCTCGGGTCCGTGACAGGTAGGTGAGGCTCTCTGCTTCATAATTATTCCCAGAATTAGGGACGGCGAGGCCCGAGCGTCTCCCAGACGTAAGTGTGATTCTTGCAGAGTCACACTTTTCTGTGCGCAGGGAGGAATGAGTGTCACTGTCGGAACCTCAGCTTATTGACCCGGTACATTCCGGCTGGAAAAGTCTCTGCCAAGTCGGGGGAATCACCGTCCTGATTGTGTTCTTGCTTCCGCTAGCCGAAGTTGCCATTAGTTACATCCCGGGTGTGGAAAGTGCGACGCAGGGGACAGTAACTGTGGTCGACTGGTTCAGACTCTTCCAGACCCATTGGTTTCTCGGGCTCCGCAACCTCGGTTTCCTCAACCTCATTGGAGTAGTCCTACTAGCCCCAACCGTTCTCGCCATCTATTCCGCCATCCGACGAGACCACGAAGCGTACGCAGCTTTGAGCACCATTCTTTTCTTCGTGGGATTCGCAGTCTACCTCGCCGGCAGCAGGGCCCTCCCCATGCTTCTCCTTAGCGGTCAATATGCGAGTGCAAGTACTGATGCGCAGAGATCTCTATTGGCCGCGGCAGGACAGGCGATGCTGGCTGAGGGACAAAGCCGTGCTGGCCTTCCCCTCGTGGAATTTGCCTGCCTGGAAATCTCCGCAGTCATGCTGAGAGGCAAGGTCTTCAGCAAAACGACTGCTTACGCAGGAATTCTCGGAAATGTACTGCTTATCGCCGTTGAGACAATTTTGACCCTATTCCGGACGTTGCCTCAGTGGGGAATGGTGCTTGCAGTTTTGGCCGGGCTCGCCATGATGGTTTGGTACTTCCTGGTTGGCAAAAGGCTGCTTCAGCTAGGGCGTGGCAAACCGGATGGGGAGCACATGAAAAGTGGCTGATCGTGGCAGCGACTGGATACGTTTGCATGAGATACGGCTAACGCCGCGTCCGCACTTCCTGGCCGCTCCGTGCGAAAGACGGTGTGGGATGATTGCGACGGCGATTCGCGTGTTTAAGCCGGTTGTAACGTCGCTTCGCTTTTCCGTAATGAGAGAGCCAGCAGGATGGCGTTGCCTACCGCAAGCCCGAGGCCGATCACACACAAGGCGCGTCCCGCTTCAAAACCGCGCCGGGCCATCTCAATTCCCATCGGAGCCAGCACCAAGCTACTAAGGGCGAGGAAAGTCAGCACAACAGGGCCAAGAACGAAACCCAGCGGCTTGCGCCGCAGCAGCAGGATCGCAGCAATCATGCAGGCCGGCGATCCGAAGGCCAGGTCCAGCACCGCGACCGCCTCCGTCAAGAGGCCGGACTCGCGAACGGCTTGCGGCACTTGGCCCGCAAGCAGCGCGGGAACGATCTCAGAAAGCCAGTGGACGACGATGGCCACTCCCATCAGCAGGAGTACGCTAGCCGTGGTTTTTACCGGAGTGCGAGGACCGTAGCGGCGGGCAACCTCCGCAATCGGCAGCGCCATGAGAGTTCCGGCGAGAGCATAGAAACTTAATCCGAGAACGCCACAGTACGCCAGGAACATCGAGTTGAAGTGAAGCGCGAGAGCGTAACCGAGGAAATCGTAGACAAGGTAGGCGAGGGTCCCCATCCACACCAGTCGGGCCCCACACGAGCCGCGAAGAGCCAGAATAGCCGCGATCACCAAGGCGGGCACGATGAACGCTAGGTTCCCCGCGTCGTTTCCGATGCTGAGGGCAGCTTGCTTCCGTGTTTCATCTGCATACATGGACGGAAGGAAGAGTCCTCCGCAAGAAGCAATCGCAAGGATGACAGCGAGCGGGAAGCTGAGCCACAGGGTCCACCGGCCGGGTTCAGTGTTGTTCATGATACCTTCCACAAGTAGACGGGGCCTTATGCTTGCGGCTCTTCGCGCAATTACCCGATGTGTCGCAGGCCCTCTACGATCGGTGTGTGCGAGACGCGGTGCGCCGGAAAAGCCGCGCTGAGGCAGCCGACCACCACCGCGACAATTAAACAGAACAACTCTGTCGGCCACTTGAGTTTTAGAAGCATCTGAAAACCTTCGCCGCCAGCGGTGTGCACGAGGGCAAAAACAAAAGCGAACGCGGCGATCGACCCGAGCAGCCATGCGACGACGCAGAGGCCAACCGACTCGCCCATCAGTAGCGATAACAATATACGAGGCGTGAACCCCAGAGAGCGCAGTACAGCAACCTCGCGCGTGCGCTCGCGGATCGACATGGCGATCGCATTTGCCGACACCAGAACCATGGCAAAGAGCACGGCAAGGCAAATGCTTAGGATGAACTGTTTCACATTGCCCAGCCCCTCAATGATGTGCAGATTGAAAACCTTTTCCGCTTCCGTTCGGGTGGGTTCGGGCGCGTTGCGGAACAGATTGTCGACTGCAGTCGCGATAGATCCAATGTCCTGCGGTGAGTCGGCGCGAATCAGGAGCACTTGGTACTTGCCTCGATGCAGGCTCTGCTCCACGCAATCCCAGTTGAAAAATAGGGGCCCGCTGGGCATGGACGAACGGTAGATTCCCCGAAGGTTCAATTCGATGTCGACGGGATAGCGCACGCCTTGCAAGATGATCCGGTCCCCGATTTTCCACCCGAGCTTGCGCGCCAAGTCGACGCTGGCGATTGCACCAGCGCGATCCTGCTTCCACGCTTCAGCTTGATCCGGAGGCAGTTCTATGTCTTGGTACAGATCTACAAAAATGCTGGGATCGGTACCAAATTGCCCGAAGTTTTCTTTCCCCTGGCCGGTTTTATATATCCCGTCAAAGGAGTTCATCCCCGCGACACTCACGACTCCGGGCAACGTGCGGATCTTCTCCGCGTAATAGCTTGGGAGTGCGAGAAACAGCGAAACCCGGTGGCGGCATACCAGGCGCAGTGCTCCGTTCGCCGTCCACTGTTCGACGTAGAAGCTGCGCCAGATCGAGATCATGAAGATGAGCAGCAGAAACGAAAACGCCAAGCTGAGGGCGGTGAGCAAGCTGCGCCGCTTGTTACGCAGAATGTTTCGAGCGACGAAACGTAGCAGAGTCACGAATTCCTCTTCCGTATTGCGCTCGCTTGCATTGGAACGGAAAGTTTGGGGAAGGTCGGTGACCGGGATCACACTAAACGACCGAACTCAGAAAGTGGAAGGTGAGAACGTGGTGTCCTGGCAGCTCTGCGGGATGCCACAAATGCTGTCTTGCAGGGTGATTTCGGTCACTGACTTTCTGTCCTGGTTGCGTTACATACTAGTCCTCGCCTCTCGATGAGCACGTTCCCGCCTGATATCCAAGCCCTGCCATGAGGCGAAAGCCGAACCGTGAGTTCTAAGGAGGGCAAAATGGCAACTACGTCAATCGATCGCGAAATCGTCGCTCCAGAAAAAAAGTACGCAATCAGTTCGCAGCTATATGGCATTTACGTATGCCCTACATGCAAGCGGGAGTTGAAGCTAGGGCCGGGGAGTCTCGACTGCCGTGCCTGTGCGGTAAGCTACCCAATCCGCGACGGGATTCCCGACTTCATCGTGGAAAAGCTCGAAGAGAACAGTAACCGATCCCTACGCATGCTCGGCAAGTGGGACTCTTCCACCCTCCTTGATTTTGCCGCGTACAGTTACGAAAAATATATATACCCGCCAGTGTGTAACCTGTTTGGCGGCTGGCACAGCACGTCTTTGAAAGAGCTGGCACGAGACGTCTCTGATATTGTGGGATCGCAGGACGGTGTCATCCTGGACGTGGCATGCGGTCCGGGGACCTACGGACGTCGCATCGCTTCGGCGTCAAGGACCGTTTACGGCATTGATGCCTCCATCAGCATGCTGCGGCGAGGCGCCCGTTACGTCGAGCGGGACTGTATTCCCAACGTTCACTTCGCCCGGGCCAGGGTCGAGGCGCTTCCGTTCCAACCCCGTTTGTTCGACGCTGCCATCTGCGCAGGGTCGTTGAACCACTTCTCCGATACAGGCTTGGCATTGCGTGAGATTAACCGCACCATGAAAGCCGGAGCGCCATTGGCGGTGATGTGCTTTGCCGTCAGCAACTCGGGCCTCATGAAATACAAATCGATACGCGACCGCGCCGAGAGAGGAGGCGGTCACATCGACAGTGTCGCTGATCTCGGGCGCTATGTGGCTAAAGCAGGCTTTGAGGATTTTCGCCCCCACGCCTACGGCTCTGTCCTGGTGTTCAGTGCCCGCAAAAGGCTGGCAGAGCGTTAGAAGAGGATCTAACTCGAGTAGCCAGCAACGAACATGAAAGACATGCTGCAACGCATACCCGTCCGCATTCGTATTCCGTTTTTTTGCCGCGGCAACGGCTTTCCTGATTCACCTCGTTTGCAATCCGCACTACGGATTCCACGGCGACGAGTTCCGCAAGGCTTCGATAGCCTCTCCCACCGCGCGGCCGAACCCGTCGCAAGGAAGAGGCAAACCTTTGCACTGAACTACCGCATCTCTGCAATTGCACTTTCGTCTTTCTTGTCTCCTACTGGGACGAAGCGGGTGTGGTGCTATGAAGTCTCAGGAACTCAGCCAATTCTCGCCTGACGTCGGTTCCATGCCCCACTAAGAGATGTCCACCTGTCGGATAACCAACGAAGCGAGCGCCAGGAATGTGTTCTGCCGTGAAGCGTCCGCCCTTAAAGGTCCCAAACAAGTCGTCCTCGGCGCTGATCACAAGGGTAGGCACTGTGATCTGCTCCAGGTCATAACGCGGAACTGAAGGGGCAACCGCGGCGTCGTTTCTCAGTCCCTTCTCACGCTGGCTAATCGGCTCGATATTTCGGAGCACCGCGAGAACACGTGCTTGCTCCTCCGGTGCGGCATTCTTGAAGTCGGCGGGCGGCGTGGCGCCGATTGTCTTCATCACGGTATCGCGCGAAAGTTTCGAGGCCGACCAGAAAGCGAAATCAGACCTCAGAGTGGTGTTCATCAGGAACTTAGCGAGTGCCGAAGGTTGTGGCGGCGGCTGGTTGGCCGGGCGCGGTGCAAAGGCGATCGGGAAGAGCAGAACGAGCGCTGAGCAGCGCTCCGGATGTCGGATGCAAAGCTGCATCGCCGATGGTGCGCCCATGGATCCGCCGATGACAACGACCTTCTGCAAGTTCAGCGCATCCAGCAGGCAGGCATGGGCGTCGGCTTGGGCCATAGGCGATGCGTCCGCCGGCATGGGGGTACGGAGATAGCCGAATCGCGAAGGCGCGACCACCCGGAATCCAGCTCCGAGGAAGTCGCGTGCGAGGTCCAAGCTCTGGTCGAAACCGCCGCCGGCGCCGTGAATCGCAAGAATGACAGGTCCGGTCCCCACGTCCGCGTATTCGATCATGCCGCAGGAAGTATTGGCGATCTTGCTGCCTGAAGAGCTGTGGATCCGTGCTACTTCTATGTCGTGGTGATAGCTGGAGTAGACCAGTGCAGCCAATACCAGCACGATGATGAAAATGGCGATCTTCTTCCGAATCATTTCGGTCACAGGAAACCGATGAGTCGAGCTTATCGGGTACCAGCGTGGGTGCAGTGAGCAGAATCACTTGTCGCAGTGACAAGAAAAAACAGCGGTTTGTGGGCCGCGACAAGGGGCTTGCAGCTCGGTGTTTCTCGTCACTGACTGTTGGCGCGCAAACAGGTAGAAATGAGCGATCTCAGGACTGGGCAATGATCGATCGAAGGGAGACGTAGAACGGCTCAATGAGTCGGATAGGGGTCTATGGCAGTCCAAAGTAGTAGAGATATTGAACTCTGTGAAAGACTCAAGACGCTCGGCTACGCACTCCGCAATCGGATACGGATGTACGGAGAGGAGTTCGATTTGACCTCCAATCCGCTTTCGGACGAAAACGGTTTTGCCATTGAAGCGATTGCGCGAAAATCAGGAATTGCGAGGAGGCTTCGGATTCCCTTGTCGATCCTGCAGATGACAAACAAGGATCTGGCGGCGAATGCTACTTCTCGCAATGCTGCGTGACAGAACAAGTTCGGTATGCGCCCACGCGGCTTTGCTGACTCACCTTCTTCATCGCACTCAGGAGGCCCAAAACGGCTGTTGACACATCCGAAGCCAGCGAACTCGGAATCTACGCGTGCCCTGTATGCAGGCGCCGCTTGCGCCAAGAGGGGGCCGCGCTCCGCTGTCCCACCTGTTCCCGAGCCTATCCAATCAACGGAGGTATCCCGGACTTCATTGGGGAAGAACTGTCCCGAAGTGCGGACCCTGTACTAAGGAGAATGCGCTTCATCGACCGGATGGCACACATTTACGAATCGAAGTTGTGGTATCCGATCGTTCTAAATGTCTACGGTGGATTTCAAAGCCCATCTCTTGCGCAGTTGATCGGTACGGTATCTCAGAAAGTCCAATCGACCAAAGGCCGCGTGCTCGATATCGCCTGCGGACCCGGAACCTACGGGCGACGGATTGCGTCACCGTCGAAGGAGGTGTTCGGAATCGACGTCTCCATGGGGATGCTTCGGCAAGGCGCGGCATACGTCGCAGGGGAAGGCACTGCTAACATGCACTTTGCCCGCGCAAGAGTGGAGGCCCTACCATTCGAAGATGGCGTTTTCAACGCCGTACTCTGTTGTGGATCGCTTCACATCTTCGCCGATACCGTAACCGCTCTGCGCGAGATGGCTCGCGTCGTAAAGCCATCAGCGATTCTTTCCGTCTTCACCTTCGCCGCGGGTCGTGGTGGCATCCTAAAGTTTGCACGAGTGCGCGAGTGGAGCCGCACGAATCATGGCCTTCATGTATTTGAACTCTCGGAGATGGAGCAGTACTTAACCGCTTCAGGCTTTAGGGACTTCCAGCCAGAACTATCTGGCTCCACGTTGACATTCAGCGCTTGTAAACAGGCAGCCTGATTGGTGGCGCAAAACCGAACAGAGAAGACGATCGCGGCGGCGTCCACGACGAGAACGCCAAGAGTTGAGAGAAAGGCTGAGGATGGACTTCGCTAACTGCTACGAGGATGGCAGCCGCGCCGGCGCATACGCCACGCTTGAGTTCGCGAATACGTACTACCTTCTCTACCGCGACCCTCCGGCGATTATTTCAAACCATGTCACGGGAACGAAGGCGCTGGATTTCGGTTGTGGCACCGGGAGGTCAACGCGGTTTCTGCGTGAGCTTGGCTTTAAGGTTAGCGGCGTCGACATCTCCGAGGACATGCTGCGGATGGCGCGCGCCGCGGATCCCTCGGGCGATTACCACATTGTGCCTGGGGACGATCTGACTGAGTTCGCAGCAGAAGCTTTTGATCTGATTGTTCGCGAGCTTACTCTCCAACTCGTAAGCGTCGCCCACAGCGGTTCCGAAAACAAAGTCTTCGCTGTGATGTGTTAATCCCACCGTCAAGCCGCCTCGCACCAGAACGTCATAGTGAAGCAGATTGCAGGTCAAGAGTTCGATTGACTGAAAGATTTGCCACAGCGAGCCGGGTGTGTGGTCTGCCGAGAAGATGATGGAATCGGAGAAGTACGTGAAACGAAAGTCGATGGCAGGGTTTTCAACCAGCGTGTTTCGAACGAGTTTTAGTGCCTGGATTACCCGATTTCGCTCGATGACAACAAGTCCAGAAAGGCTACGTATTTTTCGCGATAATTGTTAATGAGCTCAATATCCAATACTTCGCCTTCCATCAACACAGGTCCTCCCTATCGGTTCTCTCTCTCAAGAAGTCTCTAGGTCGACGTAACGGTCAGCATCTCCGCACCATACCTCAAAGGATGGATATGGAACCGGCAATCCCCCACTCCAGAGGTCATCGCAATGATCCGCAAATTCCATTGTTCGGATCGCGCGAGGGTGAATACGAGCAGAGATAACAATCGCGTCGTACCACCCTTCCGTTTTCGCCTCTTGGAAAAACTGATCTCGGATCCAAAGCATCAGCCGGTGCCAGTGTTTTGGGAGTTCGCCATCTCGAGTTTTCTCTGTGGCATTGAACTCCCGAAATCCGGGGCATCGTGCATCCAGTTCGTGCGCAACGGGCTCGACAACAGACTCCAGTTCTAGCGCGGGACGAGCCCAATACGCGAATGCTTCCCAATCGATGTAGCGTGTAACGGCTTCCGCGAGGCGAGCCTGGTCTACAAGCTTGAAGCACTCTCGTTGCTTCCGAATCTCTGGCAACAACTGGGCAGATTCGTCGCATCGGGCTGCTTCGCGAAGCCACTGTTCGAGCGAAGGGTATTCTTGAGGTTTCGTCGTCCTCCATTTTTGTACGGACTCGGACCAGCATGTTGACGCCCTCTGATACCTGGGCTCCCGGACTGCATAGAAGGTCACGGCCGGCAGCCATCCACCCTTTTCTGCAAAGGCGAAGATCTGGTTATCAATCCATTCGCCCAATCGAACGGCGGCGAGCTCAGCAGCTTTCGTGTCTCTCCCTGCCTTGCGTTCTTCCGCGTCGAGAAACCCTGGACACATTTCCTTCAGTTTCCTTGCGAGCCACTCGGGAATTCTCCCTTCGCTCTCCATAATGGACCGCGCCCAGAAGTAGAATTCCTGCCACGCAAGATACTGGTTCCGAGTCTCGAGCAGCACTTGCCAAGGCACGCGTCGCGCCAACTCCGCAGCACGTTCCTGTGCCTGCCGCTGGACTCGTGAGGTCAGTTCTCCGAATCGATGGGCTCTATTTCGCAATGCCTTGCCATTCCTCCAATCGCTCTTGAGACTTTGTCGTAGGCGCTCATAAGTCTAGCCGAGTGACCTTCAGACGCAAGCGAAACCCTGTGCGCGGACTCACACGATTACAGCTTGGCGGAGAGGAAAAGAGTCAAATTGCAGGTCGCATGCATGAACGCGGCGGCCGTGGTCGTTCCCGACGCCAAGCGCAGCGAACCATAGGCCGCACCGGTAGCGGTAAACCATACCCAATGTGTGACATCGCCCGGAGCATGAAAGGCGGCAAACAGAACGGCGATAGCGACAACAGATATGGCATTTCCCAATGTGCGTGTCAGCACCGGAAGTATGCAGCCGCGGAACACTGACTCTTCGAGGATTGGACCCAGGAACAAGCCCAGAACAAAAAAGTCCTTTGCAGCAATGGCTGGCATCACGCGGCCTCGCCATCGGGTGAGATAGGTAATGGCGAGTGCCGCGACGACGCCGCCGAGGATAGAGATCACGGTGTAGAGCCTGCTAGGGAAAAGCCATCCCAGTGGCCCCACTACAGGTTTTCGATAACGCAATTTCAGAATCGCGTACAGTGCCGCGGTTAGGAATGCCGTGATCAATGTCTCGAGAGCGGGACTGGGGGCGAGCAATTGGGACGAATCTAAAAGATGTAAGCGGACGGCGAGACGAACGACTGTGTCGAGAGCAACGGCGACGAAAAGGAACGCTCCGATATCTTCGTAGGTCCAATACGCCTCTTGTACTGGCTGCCGCGAATTTGATCCAGGCTCACTCAGCACCTTTGTCCTCGCCTGAACTGACGG
>Ga0335073_10016623_pt1 | contig 10279 bp, 6 predicted proteins | sample Lox_Sample_22_FD_207093 | JGI IMG/M metagenome (GOLD analysis project Ga0335073, IMG submission 207093) | Soil microbial communities from Loxahatchee National Wildlife Refuge, Florida, United States - Lox_Sample_2.2 | ecosystem: Environmental > Terrestrial > Soil > Wetlands | place: USA: Florida... | reverse complement strand
TAGCGCCGGCGTTTTGCAACGGGTATGAGAATCGCATGAACCGACGGGATTTTGCACGGCTCGGATGGGCCACCGTGATCGCGACGGGAGCAGGCACGCTGCGGCCCGCGTTCGCGCAGTCGCCGGCGTTGGAGCCGCCACAGCATCCGAGGGTGGCGGCGTTGGAGCCGAAGGCACACCAGCGCGCGGCGGGTTTCACCCTGCGAATCGCACCGATGATCGTTGAACTGGCGCCTCAGGTGGTGCTCAGCACGATCGGCTACAGCGATAAAGTCCCGGGTCCCCTCCTGCGGGTACGTGAGGGCCAGCACGTCACCGTCGACGTAGTGAACGACACGGACGTTCCGGAGTACGTGCATTGGCACGGCCTGTGGGTTCCGTCGAACGTGGATGGGGTAGAGGAAGAAGGCACGCCGCCGGTTCCACCCCACGGCCGGCGGCGCTATCAATTCGTGGCCAGGCCGGCGGGTTCGCGATGGTACCACTCGCATACGGCGGCCATGCTGGATCTGCATCGGGGCGCCTACACCGGCCAGTTCGGTTTTCTCATGATCGATCCCGCGAATGGCCCTGAGCCCTACGATCAGGAAGTCTTTCTGGCGCTGCGTGAATGGGAGCCTTATCTGACCGCAATGGATCAGGACGAGGAGCCGGCAGATCCCAATGACCCGGTGCCTGAAAAACCCGCCTTGCCGGACAAGCGCCCTAACGGGCTCGAAATCAGCGCTCCTCTTTATTCGATCAACGACAAAATGCTCGGTGCGGGGGAGCCCCTCCGCGTGAAAGAGGGTCAGCGCGTCCTGATGCACCTGCTCAACGCCAGCGCCTCGCAAATTCATCGCGTGGCGCTTTACGGCCACAAATTTCAGGTGACCGCCCTCGACGGCAATCCCGTGCCTGCCCCGCAGCGGGTCGATTTGATTGAAATCGCCCCGGGCGAGCGCGTGGATGCGATCGTGGAGATGAATAACCCGGGCGTTTGGATTTTAGGCGAGCTGCGTAATGTCGCGCGGCAATCCGGCATGGGCATCGTGGTGGAATACGCCAATCAGCAGCAGCGCGCGCGATGGCTTCCGCCTCCGAAAACGCGCTGGGACTACACCATCTTTGGCACGACCGCGCCGCATGCCGCGCCGGACGAGACCATCGACATGGTTTTTGAAAAAGTGCCCGGCGGGCCCCACGGGATCAATCACTGGCTCGTCAACGGCAAGGAATATCCGCATGAGCGGGAATTCGTGCTCCGGCAGGGAGGGCGCTACCGGCTGGTGTTTCACAATCGCAGTGACGATGCTCACCCGCTGCACATGCACCGGCACCTGTTCGAGCTTGTCGAGCTCAACGGCAAACCGACCTCCGGCATAAAGAAGGACACTGTGATCGTTCCCGCATTTGGACGCGCCACCGTGGATCTGGTCGCCGACCAACCGGGCCTCACGCTGTTTCACTGCCATATCCAGCAGCACATGGACTTTGGTTTCAAGGCGCTGTTTCGCTACGCCTGAGCGTCGCATCGGGCGCAACGCTGGCGGGACCCTGTCGTTACGGATCGAAGACGGATTTGCTTACGGCCAGCCTCCTCGGCGGCGTCAAGGAAATTCCGTTTTGCCGATGGTTGAAACGAGCTCTCAAATTACCTGTGTAACGGCTTTTTCACACGTTCGAGATACACACGAAATGTTGAAGGGATAAAGTTATCGGCTTGGCAGCTATCAAACTACAGGTCCGAAAGGGAGAAACTGCATGAAGACGATCCAGGAAAGGTTCCGAGCGACCGTGCTCATGGGAGCGGCCGCCTTACTGCTGGCATTTGCAGGCGGGGCTAAGGCACAGAATCCAACCTCCAACGGCAATCAATTGTCGATCGGCAATTCGGCGCCGAACGGCAATACGTGGCCTTACGCAACGACGGGCAGCTCGCCTGTGCTGGCGGTGGTTGGCGACATCTCCTGCCAGCCGGGCGAGACGGAGCCGAGTGGTGAGAAGGCGGGTGAAAGCTGCGACTCCTTCAAGAGCCCGTACACCAGCGGCTCTCTGTGGCAATCCCAGGAGGCCACGGCGAATCAGATTGAGGCTATGCGGCCTGCCGCCGTCGCGCTCCTCGGAGATCTGCAATACCAGGTAGGCCAATATTCGGACTTTGAGGGATCGTTCGATTTGACCTATGGCGCCTTTAAATTTCTCCAGCGGCCCGCGCCCGGCAACCACGAGTTTTATGACGAGCATGACGCGACCGGCGTTGCCGGATACGGCTACTTCTCCTACTTCAACGGCTTCCAGATCGACTCCACAGGCGCTCCTCTGATGGCTACGATAACGGACCCGTGCCCCTCAGGCCTGCTCTGGACGGACCCGAACCCGACGTCCCCGGCGTCCGCGCCGGCGAGCCCGTGCGGCTATCCGGGCCTTACCACTCCCAACCCCCAACCCGTTCCACGGGCGGATGGACAGGCGGGGCACTTCGAGGAGCCGCCGAACGGAGTCGGAGTCGGAGTCGGAGACGGCTGGTACTCGTACAATCTGGGCACATGGCACCTTATTTCGCTCAATATAGAGTGCTCGACGCAGCCGGGCGGCTGCTCGAACACCGGCTCCTGGTTTGCTGCCGAACTCGCATGGCTGAGAAACGACCTCGCGACGAATAAATCCGCGTGCACACTCGCCTACTGGCATCAGCCCACGTTCAGTGCTACTAACGGCATCACCCAGGAGGGCGTGACAGCTCAGGCCTTTTGGCAACTGCTCTACCAATACGGAGCCGACCTGGTGCTGAACGGACACGACCACCTCTACGCCCGCTACCAACCCCTTGAACCCAATGGGACGCCCGATCCAAAGAGGGGCATACGGGAATTCATCGTGGGCACCGGCGGCGAGACGCTCGATCCGATCGTCATAACCCCGGTGACGGCCGCCCAGTCCACGTCCACGAATTCCGAAACAAACCAGGAGGATCCCAGCGGCAACGTGAATTTCAACGCACAGAATCTCCAGGCGTATACCGGGGACTACTGGGGTGTGATGGCCCTGACGCTCAATCCGAACGGCTACGCGTGGGATTTCGAGTCGGCACTGGCAGGTCCTACGGCTGCAATCAATGGTCCTACACTTCCCGCACCGACTGCGAATGGTGGTTATAGTGACAAGGGCTCCGGCGTCTGCCACGGTGGTGGTCTGTTCAACATCTTCTAACCAGATCGTCTTCGCCACGCTGTCTTTGAGGTTTCGTTCGTTACATATTCCCCACCCTTCGTGACTGCTCGCGAAGGGTGGGTGCATCGGCATGCGATTATGGATCTGGCCGGGTGATCGAGTAGCGAACGATGCGGACCTTGATTCAAGATGCGCGCTATGGCGCGCGGCAACTGATTAAGACTCCGGGGTTCACACTCACCGCGGTGATCTCGCTGGCGCTGGGCATCGGAGCGACCACCGCTGTATTCAGCGTGATTTACGCCGCGTTGATGAGCCCTTTTCCGTATCGCGAAGTCGATCGGATCGTGCGGCTGACGGTGCAGACCAAAGCGGGCCCGGCAGGGGTCGGTTTGAACGGTCCCCAGATCCGGCAACTGCGGCAAGCGCACGCGGTCGAAAGTGTGTTGGTCATGGATTATCATCCGCTGACTTTGACGGGCGAGGAACTACCAGCGAATGTCAACGCGATTGGCCTGATTTCGACCGGTTTTGAGGATCTGGGCGTGCCGCCGCTTTTAGGACGCGGGATCTGGCCGTCCGATGCGGTCGATGGGCAGGAGCCGCAGCCCGTGACGGTCTTGGGATACAAGTTTTGGCAGAAGCAGTTTTTTTCCGATCCGGATATCGTTGGAAAAACCGTTCAGCTGGACCGGAAAAGCTACACCATCGTGGGCGTCGCGGCGCCGCGGTTCACCTGGTACAGCGCCGACGTCTATCTGCCGTTGCAGCTGACCCAGGATCCGGGGCCGACCTTCATCGTCAATCTTCGGCTTAGATCGGGCGTGACCAAGGCCGCCGCCAATGCCGAGTTGCAGCCGTTGCTCGAACAATTCGCCAAAGAAATGCCGAAGCGTTTCCCGGAACATTTCAAGGTGAACGTGGAAGGGTTGAACGAATGGGTGATGAGAAGCATCAGCGGGACATTGTTTCTGCTGTTTGGCGCGGTGGGGCTGCTGCTGGCGATCGGCTGCGGAAACGTGTCGATTCTGCTTTTGGCGCGGGGCGCGGCGCGGCAGCACGAGTTAGCCGTGCGGGCTGCCGTCGGCGCACACCGCCGCCGCCTTTTGCGCCAGTTACTTACCGAGTCGATGCTGCTGGCGGTGATCGGCGTTGTCTTTGGCGTGTTGATGTCTTACGGAATTCTGGCCGGTATACGAGCGGTTCTGCCCCGCTATGCGTTCGCACCCGAAGTGGTGATCGCCATCAATTTTCCGGTGCTCCTTTTCAGCATCGGCGTGGCTCTGATGACAGGAATACTATTCGGACTTTGGCCGGCGATTCAAATTTCCCGGACCGAGGTCGGGCAGATGATTCAATCGAATGGGCGCCGGCTCGCCGGGACGGTGCGCGGACGCCGAACGCACAATGCGCTGATCGCGGGACAGATCGCGCTCACCTTGCTATTGCTGGCCGGAGCCGGTTCCGCCATGGAGGGCTTCGTGCGGATGATGCGCACACCGCTCGGCTACGATCCTCACAATGTGCTCTCGCTGGGGCTTCCGCTGCACGATAATTCCTACATCACGTGGGCGGCGCGGGAGGCTTATTTCGAGCAATTGCAGACCCGGGCAGCGGAAACACCGGGCGTGACCATGACCGCCATTTCCAGCAACGCGACTCCGCCGCGAAACGGTTGGGCCACCCGTTTCGAGATTTCGGGCCAGCCCGCGGCCGAAGAGCAGCAGGCTTCGCTCAATTTCGTAAGCCCGTCGTACTTTGCCATCCTGCGCATTCCACTGCTCCGCGGACGACTTTGGAATAACACGGAAAATCACGACGGCGCCCCTATCGCTGTGATCAACCGGACTCTGGCGCAGCGCTACTTTCCGAATGGCGACGGCATCGGCCATTCGCTGAAACTCCCGGACCTCGAGGACCGGCCGCCCGTGGTTCTCTCGATTCCTGAGGTAGCGGAGTCGTGGCTGCAGATCGTCGGAATCGTGGAGGACGCGAGGAACGACGGATTAAGTAACCCCATCAAGCCGGCCGTGTTTGTGCCTTACACGCTGAGCATGCAGAAAGGAACACAGATCCTGGTCCGGTCCCAGGTGTCGCCGCTGACGCTGCTGCACGCTCTGCGCACTCAGATCGCGGCGGTGAATCCGGAGCAGCAGACCTTCAATCAGGTGGAAGACCTCGATTCCTGGGTTTCCGATGAGCCGGAGTGGCAGCAGGAGCACCTTGCGGCATGGATCTTCGGCGCATTTGCGGCGCTGGCGCTCGCCTTGGCGACGGTGGGATTGTATAGCGTCGTCTCGTACACGGTGGCGCAGCGGACCAATGAGTTTGGCATTCGCGTAGCTCTCGGTGCACGGCGAGGCGATGTAATGTGGATTGTCTTTACGTCCACTTTAGGCAGCTTGGTTGCCGGAATCGCGGCGGGGCTGGTGCTCACTGTGGCTTTAAACCGCGTGCTGGGGCAATGGGCCAAGGGCGATTCGCGCGATCCGATGATTCTGCTGGCGGGAATGGCGTTGCTGAGCGTGGTGGCGGGCATTGCCTGCACGATACCGGCCTGGCGCGCATCGCATGCGGATCCGATGAGCGCGCTACGCTGCTAACAATGTATCAGCGTCTGGGGGACGATCAGCGGCTTTGTACTGGTCCCACGGCGCTCATCGTTCTAAGACGCGAATCCTTCGGGATGCGGAACTTTGCCTATTACAATCTCGCTGCGGACAAGCGATAAAGGGAACATGGAATGCCGAAAGTTTCCCCGCTTTGAAGTAGACGCCCCATTACAAATCTCTGTCGTTGGTGACTTCGTTACTCACGCTGGCCGAATTGCGGACGTCTCGAAGCGCGGCCTTCGGTTTACTTCCGATGTTTCCTTCCCAGTAGGCGAGGTTCTTCGATTTGATTTAGCGGATCACCTTCTGGTCGGCGCTGTGCGCTACTCAGTTCGCGACCAGAATGGGTTCACCGCCGGGATCGAATTGCTAAACGCGATCAGCAAGCCCGAGTTCGATTCTCTAATCGAGGAACTAAGGCCGGAATTTGGTGCTGGCCTGTTCCGTTCATAAAGTATCTCGCCGTCTGCGAACGGCTTGTGGGACGCCAGCAACATATACATCGCACCTCATCGACCCGAGGGAGCCGCGGTCGCGGTGAACTATCATCATCGCGCCGCCGACGCCGAACACGTTGTGGCGCTCATTCACCAGCCGTCTGGGCGTGCGCTCGCCGTGCAAGCGGATGTCGGAGACGCTGCGCAGGTGCGCAGTATCGCCGAGCGCATAGCGAGCGAGCTTGGCCCAATCGACATCCTCATCAACAATGCCGGCGACTGGCCAAGGGCGACCTGGCGGATTTCGACTACACGCAAATGGAAGCTATGCGGCGCACCAACGTGGACGGTCTAGTTCACGCGACGCGCGCCGCTGTCCACGGCATGAAGCTGCGTGGTTTCGGTCATGAAAAGGAAGCCGTCATATCGATGGAGAAGCGGTACTTCACATCGGACTTGAGTAATCTCTCGTAGGCCTCATTCACTTTCTGGATTGGGATCACTTCTACATCAGCGGTGATATTGTGGTCACCGCAGAAGTCCAGCATCTCCTGCGTCTCCGGCAGACCGCCGATGTTCGACCCCGAAAAACTGCGATTGCCGCCGATCAGGCTGAAAGCCGATACCGGCAGCGGCTTTGCCGGTGCGCCGACCAAAGTAAGGTTTCCGTTCCTGGCCAGAAGGTTCAGATATGCATTGATGTCATGCCCTGCGGAGACTGCGTCGAGAATGAAGTCCAAACTCCCGGCGTGCTTTTTCATTTCATCCGCATTGCGGGAGACAACGACCTCGTGGGCCCCGAGCCGAAGAGCGTCCTCCTTCTTGTTCGGCGACGTGGTGAAGGCAACGACGTTCGCGCCGAGTGCATGAGCGATCTTGACGGCCATGTGGCCGAGTCCGCCGAGACCAACCACGCCAACTTTCTTCCCTTTCGTGACGCCCCACCGGCGCATCGGCGAATAGGTTGTAATCCCAGCGCAGAGGAGCGGCGCTGCCCCGGCGAGATCGAGGTTTGCGGGCACCCGCAGAACGAAGCGCTCATCGACGACGATGCTATCCGAGTAGCCACCGTACGTGACACCTCCCAGATACTTGTCGGGGGAGTTGAAGGTCAGCCTCTGGTTCGGGCAGAAGTTCTCAAGGCCCGCTTTGCAGCTTGGACAAGTACGGTCCGAGTCAACCAAGCACCCGACCGCGGCGAGATCGTCCGCCTTGTATTTGGTCACTGCCGAGCCAACCTTTGTGACGCGTCCGACAATTTCATGACCGGGGACAATTGGATAAGTAGTGGCCATGAATTCGCTCCACTCGTTTCGGACGGAGTGAAGGTCAGAGTGGCAGATTCCACAGAAGAGGATTTCAATCTGCACGTCATATTCGGTTGGATCACGTCGCGAGATGGTCGTGCCGGAAAGTGGCGAGGTTGCGCTCGCAGCAGAGTAAGCTTTCGTTTTGTACATGGTTTATGCTCCTTCGTATTGTTCGTCGCTGACCTTTTCCATCCAGTCGGCCGACTTGCCGTCAAGCTGCTCGATTATGGCAATGTGCGTCATGGCCGTTGTGGGCCCGGCTCCGTGCCAGTGCTTCTCACCGGGAGGAAACCAGATCACATCCCCCGGACGGATTTCCTCGATTGGGCCTCCCCACCGCTGCGCGCGGCGGATTCCGCCGTGACGAACAGGGTCTGTCCTAACGGGTGCGTATGCCAAGCTGTCTCTCAACGCCCAGTTTTCTCCGGCCCCTTGTTGCGATTGTGACATTCATCGCACCGCGCGAGAGAAACATTAAGGCGACTTCTGAGCGATTGTGCGGTAATTCGCGCGTATGGGGCCTTTTTAACGGGACGACAAAAAGACCACCATCCCTTATTCGCGATCCCGAAGAGTTTGAGTATACATCAATGCGAGCGCAATCAGTTTCTTACAAACTTCTTCACATTTCTGCCGTTCACTTCAGCCACATAAATCGCTCCGCGCGAATCGACGGCGACCGCGGTGGGATTGCGCAGCTTGTCGATTTTTTCGACGATCTGGCCGTCGCTGGTGCGGGCGATCAGCAGGCAGTTATTATCCGTGCCATCGACCACATAAATCATGTCTTTTTTGACGAACAAACCCCACGGGGTTCCGAAATTGGTCCATTGATTGAGAAATTTCCCGCGCTGATCGAAGATCTGGATGCGGTTGTTAGAGCGGTCGGCCACGTACAGGCGCCCCTTCGCGTCGATCGCGATGCTGTGCGGCACGTTGAATTGGCCCGGACCGTTGCCTTTGCCGCCCCACCAGCGCACAAACTTGCCGTCCTTCGAAAACTCGACGACGCGCGTGTTGGGGCCTTCCCCGTCGGCAATAAAAACGCTGCCATTCTTCGCCACGGCGAGATCGGCCATGCCGTTAAAAGCGTCGTGAGAATTGTTGTCGCCGGTGACGCCTTTCTGCCCCAGGGTCATCAGCAACTGGCCATCGGCGCTGAATTTGAACGCCTGCATGTTTCCGCGATCGGTGACCCAGACATAGCCGAAGCGGTCGACGCGCAGGAAATGCGTCGTCTTGAACATTCCCTTGCCCCAGCCGCGCAGGAATTTTCCGTTGCGATCGAAGACCATGATCGGCATCGCTTCATTGCGATGAAAGACGTAGACGTTGTCGTGCGCGTCCACGTCTACGCCGGTGGCGGATCCCCAACCGGAAATCCCGTCGGGGAAGTGCGCCCAGTTTTCGACCAGCTTGTATCCGGCCCGCTGGGCGCGTATCGGGAGGGGTGGCGTCGCCATCGCGAGCGCGACGGCCGCCCATGTCAAAGGATTCCTGCTCATACGTTCAAATGGACCGATTTCCAGCGAAACATCTTAGCAGATCTTCGTTCCCGTCGGCGGGACGGTCCGAAGCGCCCCACTCACTAGACGAAGTACGGACTCTTCAAACCGCACTTTTCCTACAACTGCTTCTTGGTCCGTTGCAGCTCGCCGGTGGAGCGGACGGGGATCACCGGAATCGTCACCGATCAGCGGGGGGCTCGTTCTCCGGTGCAGTGTGCGCGCCACCGAACATAAGAGCCCTCTTGAGAACCTCCGCATGGCTGCATAAATAAAAGGGTTTTCTGGTCGGGCCGCTGGGATTTGAACCCGATAACGCGAGCGGCAAGAGGCGCCAGGCGGCGGTAACTGTCTTGATTCTATACGCTTGGTTCCGGCCGATCTGATAACCAGTTGCATCACGGACGTCACGCTGAAGCTGACCGCCCGATGCGCCCTTGAGCCCACGCCCTTCGTGAAACGGTTTCCTTACTGGTCGCACCTTTTTAGCGAGATGGGCTGCCATGCCTGTGCCCGCCACGTCCCTTGGAAAACAACGGAGAACTAAAATATGTCAACCGTCATTCACGGCCCTCGTGCCAATCGCCGCGTCACGTGTGATTCCAATCCTCAAAACGCGCGCAGCGAATCGGACATCTCAGTCAATCCTCTGAATCCCTACAATATGGTCGGATCTTCGAAGCGATTCACGGATCTGACAAACTACGCGTTCTCGCTCGCGGCATATGCCACTTTCGATGGGGGCGAGACGTGGATCGAGACTGTCCTTCCCCTCACAGACACGAATGGCACGGTCTACCCCAGCACAACCGATCCGGCCGTGGCATTCGACGATCTCGGAAATGTCTACATCATCGCCTTGCCCTGGCAAGGGGACAGCGGACCGAACTCAGGCCAAACCATCGGGATCAGCGTGTACATGTCCACCGATGGCGGCGCCACCTGGGGCAAACCGGTGCTCATTCACTCGAGCACTACCGATGACAAGCAAGCCGTATGGGCAGATACGAGCCCGACGAGTCCTTACAAGGGCAATGTCTACGCGGTTTGGGACGACACCGCGACCGGTGGCTTGTTATTCGCCCGCACAACCAATCACGGCGCTTCCTGGATCGGACTCACTTCGGGCGGGAGCGATCAGCCCGCTGGAACCCCGATACCCGGTGTCTTCGATTCGTATTCACCCGAAGTCACTGTGGCCGCGGACGGAACTGTGATCGTAGCGTGGGCGGCGTGGGGGTCGGGTCTGATTGAGTACGTAA
>Ga0335073_10016619_pt1 | contig 10281 bp, 8 predicted proteins | sample Lox_Sample_22_FD_207093 | JGI IMG/M metagenome (GOLD analysis project Ga0335073, IMG submission 207093) | Soil microbial communities from Loxahatchee National Wildlife Refuge, Florida, United States - Lox_Sample_2.2 | ecosystem: Environmental > Terrestrial > Soil > Wetlands | place: USA: Florida... | reverse complement strand
TCGGCAATTACAAATCTGCGCTGCAGGAATATCTGCAGGCAGTCCGCGCCGGAACTCCGGTCTACCGTGTAAAGAGCGAAAGCGGTCCGGACCATCGCAAGCGGTTCGTCGTCGAGGTGCGCCTGAAGCCTGCCGACGGTCGGCCGGGCAAACCGTTGGCGCGCGGTTCAGGCAGTACCAAGAAACACGCCGAGCAGGATGCCGCGCGTCGCGCCATGTCGCGCATCACCGCCGTTTCACTCGAGAAGGCTCTCGCCTTGCGCGATGACGAGGCAGAAGAAGCGGCCCAATGAGCTCTCTCGCCCAAGCGACCGGGCCCTCGTCGCGGCAACATAAGAGGTTCTGGCAGCATCTGCCTACCGTGCCGGAAGCGCTCGCATCGCTTCTTCGCACCATAGTCGTAGCGCTGTTTTTGCTCACGTTCGTGCTTCAGCCTTTTCTCATCCCCTCTGAAAGCATGGAGCGCACGCTCCTGGTCGGCGATTTTCTGCTCGTGAACAAGCAAATCCTCGCTCCGGCTGGAGCGCCATGGAGTCTCGGCCGTCTCCTCTTGCCTTATCGCAACATCGAACGCGGCGACATCGTCGTCTTCCATCATCCTGATCCGCCTTACCTGGTGAAGCGGGTCATCGGCATCCCCGGAGACCACATTCGCATTGTCGACAACCAGGTGTTCGTCAACGGCGCGGCCCTGGCCCAGCCATATGCAACCTTTGAGCCAATCGCGCCCAATCCGTTTCTCCAGAACTTTCCGGGCAAAATCTATACCGACCCAAATGTGGACCCAGATTGGTGGGAACAGATGCAAAGCCTCGTACATGACGGTGCCCTGGTCGTGCCAAAGGGCGACTACTTTGTGCTCGGCGACAACCGCAACCACAGCAAGGATTCCCGTTTCTGGGGTTTTGTGCCCAGAAATGCGATTGTGGCGCGGCCCCTCGTCATCTACTTCTCACTCCTTCGTCCCTCCACCACAGATGTGCAGACGGCTACGGATGATAAACTCGGACACGACAGAGGAATTTCGACGCGGCTCGAAAAGTTCGCGCGATGGGATCGTATCTTTAAGGTCGTGCACTGAGCCGGCCACAACTCTGACTCACGGCCGCCAGCCTTTTGGGCAACGAGCGACAGGATGACCAAGAACAACACGCTGCCAGCCAGGACAGGAACGCAGAACAATTCCACTCCTGCTCAGGAGAAGGTGGAAGAGACGCCGTTTGAGGCGCTTGCCGGCATTTGCAACGTTCTCGTCGTCGGACTGTTTGTACTCACGTTTATTGCCCAGAATTTCGTCATCCCTTCCGGGTCCATGGAAAACACATTGCTCGTCGGGGATCATCTCGTAGTAGACCGGGTTACACTCGCTCCGCCTGCCAAGTGGATGCCGCTTGTCTATTACCGCGAGCCAAGACGGGGCGACGTGGTGGTCTTTCTCAAGCCGGGCAACCCCGATATGTTTCTGGTCAAGCGCCTTATCGCGATCCCCGGCGACCATGTTCATCTCGTCCAGGGAACTGTCTTCATTAACGGCGTCGCGCAGAGCCAACCCCATGCACAGCCCACGACACCGGACAACTACCGCCCTTACCTCGATGATTTTCCCTCTGTTCCAATGTCTCCTGACCTGGGCGCCACGGAAACCTGGTCAGTCGAGATGCCCCAGTACGTGCATGATGGCAACCTCGTGGTGCCGCCCGGCCATTACTTCATGATGGGCGACAACCGTCACGACAGCCTCGATTCGCGCTATTGGGGTTTCGTACCAAGGGCGAACATTGTCGGCCGTCCGCTCTTCAACTACTGGTCATTCAAGACTCCCGAGGACCAGTATGAACAGACCGGGCTGGGCAGCCGGATTAGCTGGATGGGCCACGTTGCGCTTCACTTCTTCACCGATACGCGCTGGAAGCGGACGTTTCACGTCATTCGCTGAGCGGGATTCGTGAGCGAACCCATGAACGATACGGAGAAGGGGCTGCGCGGGAAAAAAAGGATCTGGCTGGCAGTTGCGGCTGTCTCCCTTATCCTGGCCATGGTCGTCGTACCGCCGTTCATCAGCATTCGCCGCTACAAGTCGGACATCACACGCATTCTCTCGGCCTCCCTTGGCCGGCCCGTTCATCTCTCATCCGTCGAGCTGCGACTTCTGCCCCGTCCCGGTTTTGCGTTGAACGATCTCACCATCGAATCTGACCCGCAATTCGGCGCCGAGCCCGTATTGCATGCCAGCACGGTTACCGCTGCCATTCGGCTCCTCTCGCTGTGGCGCGGCCGACTCGTCATCAGTTCGATCAGCGTCGATGATGCCAGTCTCAACCTTGTGCGCAATCCCGAAGGCCGTTGGAACCTCGAAGATCTCTTCCACACCGCTGCTACCCGATCGCAGGAGCTGCAGCAGGGCAGAACTGTTCCGTTTCCATACCTTGAGGCGACCAACTCCCGCGTCAATATCAAGAATGGCCTTGAGAAGCTGCCGTTTTCTCTTGTGAATGCCGACATCTCGCTCTGGCAGGAAAATCCCGGCGACTGGCGCGTCCGTCTCCGCGGCCAGCCTGCGCGGACCGACGTGAGCCTTGACCTGGCCGACACGGGAATCCTGGAATTGGACGGCAGCCTGCGCCATGCTCCGTCATTGCGGCAGATGCCGATTCATTTCGACCTGGAGTGGCGCGAGGCGCAGCTTGGCCAGCTCAGCCGGCTCATCACCGGTTCCGACCCTGGTTGGAGGGGCGACCTCACCGGTGACATGCATCTTGACGGTACTGCGGAAGCCACTCATGTGACCGCGAGACTGCGCGCCACCGGTGTGCACCGTGCCGAGTTTGCGCCCGCTGAGCCGCTTGATTTCGATGCCAATTGCTCTTTCGTTTATGGGTATGCCGGCCGCGACGTGCAGAATCTGGCCTGTGATTCGCCTCTCGGCGACGGTCACTTCCGCGTCGATGGTGAATTTCCCGGCAACGCCGCGCCGCGCATCCACGTCGAGTTGGTGCGCATTCCGGTGCAGGCCGGGCTTGATCTTCTTCGCACCATGCGCGCCGGCCTCAGTGGAGATCTCGCCGCGGCCGGAAACATCAGCGGCAGGCTTGCGTATGATGCGACGGCATCAACAGGCAATGCTCCCGCCGCATCGCGAGCGCATCACGCGTCAGAGCACAACGCAAAAAATCACTCCGGGAAGAGCGCTCTGCTCGGCAGCCTCACGGTTGAAGGCTTGCGTCTTTCCGGCGGCCCGATCAGCCAGCCGATTGCGGTTCCCAGGTTTGCGCTTGATCCGTCTGTGGTTCCCGGATCGCAAATGGACGCACTGAGAGCAACCGTGCCCATTGCTGCCGGTGGACCTGCACCTCTCGATTTGGCCATGCAGTTCACGGTTGGGGGGTACCGGGTAAATCTTCTCGGACCTGCCGCACTGCCGCGCATCCGCGAACTGGCGCAGTTGGCTGGTTTTTCGAATTCTTCGGTCCTTGATTCGCTTAGCAGCGAACCGGCAACCTTGGACCTGACCGCACAAGGTCCCTGGCTGCCCGCCATGAATGCTGCTCTCCTAAGCGGTCCGGCCAACGCTCCGGCTCCTGTCCCCGCGTCCTCAACCGGGACAGACACTCCCGCAACCGACCAGTTGACCGGCACCGTCGCACTCCACGGCGCGAACTGGAAATCCGACATGCTTGCGAATCGCGTGGAGGTTCCTGAAGCCACTCTTCACGTTTCACCGGACGCCCTTCTTTGGGACCACGTGGCCTTCGCGTATGGACCGGTGAAGGGAACAGCCAGCCTCAACCTGCCGTTGCGATGTGAGCCAGATCAGACCTGTCCGCCGCAGCTTGAACTCCATTTTCTCGACCTCGATGCCGCAAAGCTCGAGGCCGCGCTGCTGGGCGCCCACCAACCAGGCACGCTGCTGTCGTCGCTCATCTCGCGTTTCTCGCCTGCGCAGCGGCCGGTCTGGCCTCGGATCGATGTGGCTCTTAAGGCTGATTCACTTGCGCTCGGTCCCGTCACCGTCCGAAGCGTCTCGGTCGCCGCGCAGGTTCAGAACGACAAGGCCGATATTACCGGCTTCGATGGGAGCCTGCTCGGCGGGCAGGTCCACTTGAGCGGGACCGTCGCCAACGCAGACAAGCCCGCCTACACACTCGACGGGACATTCACGAAGCTCGCCGCGCCTTCCGTGTGCCAACTGCTCAAGCTCCAATGTGCGCGGGGAACACTGGATGGCAGCGGCAAAATCGATCTCATCGGGTTCACCGATAAAGAACTCGCGTCGTCTGCCGCGGGCAAGTTGCATTTCGACTGGCGGGGCGGATCCGTCGCTGCGGCTTCGAAGAAAGCCGGTTCTCAGGCTCCGGTTCCGGCGGCACTTGCGCGATTCACTCGCTGGATCGCCGACGCAACCATCGGCAAGGGCGCGATTGTGCTGGGCGACAACCAGGTTCGCCAAGGGGGAAGAAATGAGTCGATCAAGGCGGCCATCACCCTCGGCGATCCGCCAACCGTCGCGTTTTCTCCCGGCAGGTCCAGCAGGGCTGCTGCATCGCGGTAATTGTTCATTTCCGCGCCGATACAATGGATGAATGGCATCGGTTGGTTCGTCCTCGGTCACCCTCCACTGCAAGGGAATTCTGTTTGATATGGACGGGATTCTCATTTCGTCCATTGCCTCGGTCGAGCGCAGTTGGACAAAGTGGGCGCTCATGCGGGACGTGGACCCGGCCGACGCTCTTCGAATCGCGCACGGTTGCCGCGCCATTGAAACCGTCGCGAAACTTCGCCCTGACCTCGACAGCGAGTCCGAGCTGAAGGTCATCGAAGAAATTGAAGTAGCCGACGGTGAAGGGGTCAGGGTGCTTCCTGGCGTACTCGACCTGCTCCAATCGATTCCCCCTGCGAGATGGACCGTGGTCACCAGTGCGACGGAGCGCCTCGCCCGCGCGCGCATGGCAGGCGCCGGCATTGCCGTGCCCGAGCGCATTGTGACCGCCGAGTTCGTCACCTATGGCAAGCCTCACCCCGAGCCGTTTCTTGCCGGGGCCGAGCTTCTTGGTGCTGCGCCGGCGGAATGTATTGTGTTCGAGGATTCCTCTTCAGGAGTGATCGCCGGGCGCGACGCAGGCTGTACCGTCATCGCCACGACGTTCTCGCATCCGGCAGAAGCACTCAACGCGGCCCACTACATGATTCCGGATCTCACCGGCGTGAAAATTCAGTCCCCCGCCGAGGAGTTGATTCTCCAATTGATTTCGCCTGGGGTTCACTCCCAAAGCTCACCTGAGACGATGAACTGAACGTCCGTTCTACTCGTTCGCTGAAACCTTTCGCCCATGCATCTCCTGCAGCGGCCGCGAATCCATGCTGAAGATATCGGTATAGGCGCTCAGCTGAGCGCGGCTGATCGTGATAGGAGTCTGAAAGACGAACCATCGCACTCCCTCGGTACACGGCGGCGTCGAAAGCGATCCCATGAATGTCCAGTATCCGGGGTCGGCAGGCAGCAAACCTCCAGGATTCACCATGTCAGCGATCTTCTCGCTCGTGCCCGCTTTCGTGGGCAGGTGTTCCCATAGTGTCGCGATCGTGGCGTTCGGTTCGCCCCAATCGAGCAGCATCCGCGTGGCGACCACGGCCATCTTGCCATCGGTTGACCGGAAAAGCAGCTCCGCATCCATGTCGGTCAACTTGCCCTTTACCGCGTTTTCGCTGGGACGATGAAACGTGAGATTCTTCAGCTCGTAGGTGACTCCATCGGCCACCATCGTGCTGCCTGGGTATACCTGCAACGTGATCGTGCGGCCATCATTTATCAGTGTCACTGGCCCGGCGATGAAATGAAACTGGAGAGCCGCGAGATTCTTGTCCAGGTGTGCGCCGCGGATATCGACCGGCGACTGTTCGTGTCCCTGCGAGCAGGCTCGATAGGCCGGGTCAAGCTTGCCCCAGTTCACCGGGCCCTGCTTCCCTCTGTAATCCCATGGCGCCCCGCTTTGTGCAGCCGCCACCGTCGCCGCCACAAACACCAGAGCCGCAACACGTTCAAAGCGCATCATTCTCTCCTGTTCAGGTCTGACAAATTTTAAAGCATGAGGCTTGGACGACATGTCCATGGTATTGTGCCCAATGAACCACGCAGACCAGATAAATGAAAAGGGACCCCTCGATCGAGAGGTCCCTTTTTTCCCAGCTATCTGATTTTCGCTTACTTTGCTGCCACGGCCACCTTTGCCTGCTCGGCCAGCCTCGCGGCCTTGTCGGTAGCTTCCCAGGTAAACTCCGGCTCGGTGCGGCCAAAGTGCCCATAGGCTGCTGTCTTCTGGTAGATCGGCCTGCGCAGATTCAGGCTTTCGATAATGCCCTTCGGCGTGAGCGAGAAATTCTTGCGGACCAGTTCCGTCAACTGGACAGGACTCAATTTTCCGGTCCCGAAGGTCTCCACCAGCACGCTCACTGGTTCGGCTACGCCGATGGCGTAGGCAAGTTGAACTTCGGCCTTGTCGGCCAAGCCCGCGGCCACGATGTTCTTGGCGATGTACCGCGCAACGTAAGCAGCCGAGCGGTCCACTTTGGTCGGGTCTTTTCCCGAAAATGCTCCGCCGCCGTGACGGCCCATGCCGCCATACGAATCCACGATGATCTTGCGCCCGGTCAGGCCGGTATCGCCCATCGGTCCGCCAATCACAAAACGGCCGGTCGGATTGATGTGGTACTTGGTGTGCTCGTCGAGCCAGGCTGCCGGAAGCACGGCCTGGATGACATGCTTGAGAACGTCGGCGTGCAACTCGTCATTGCTCACGCTCTCGGCGTGTTGGCTGCTGATCACCACTGCGTCGACGCGGGCGGGCTTGCCGTTCTCGTCGTACTCCACCGTCACCTGGCTCTTGCCGTCGGGGCGAAGGTAAGGCAGTCTGCCGTTCTTGCGGACGTCCGTCAGCCGGCGCGTCAGCTTGTGTGCCAGCGAAATCGGCGCGGGCATCAGCTCCGGCGTCTCATTCGATGCATAGCCAAACATCATGCCCTGGTCGCCGGCACCGCCAGTGTCCACACCCTGCGCGATATCGCCCGACTGCTTGTTGATGGTGGAAATCACCGCACAGGTGTTCGCGTCGAACCCGTACAGCGCATTGTCGTAGCCGATCGAGGCCACTACTCCGCGCACCAGCGATTGAAAATCGACATACGCCTTGGTTGTGATTTCGCCCGCGATCACTACCAGCCCCGTTGCCGTCAACGTTTCGGCCGCCACCCGGCTGTAGGGATCCTGATCAAGGCAGGCATCAAGAATCGCATCGGAAACCTGGTCGGCTATCTTGTCCGGATGACCTTCAGTCACCGACTCCGAGGTAAACAAAAAACGGTCGCTCAACTTTGTACTCCTCCAAAACGCATTTTACTCGCTGGTTTGACGTTCAATCCGCCGCACGCGGGCATACCGGCCGCATCGAGCCTTGAGGCCATTCCTCAATCCAGAAGGAGGGCGGACAAAATTCAACTTCTCACCCTAAGGCATACGTAGCCATGGTAATTGCGCAGAGGGCTTGGAAGGCAAAGGATCGCAGTGAATGGGGAGGATTGTCTCCTTAAAGGTGTACCATGCGGTTTGAACAGCAGGGTCGATGCCGGCCGTGCCGGGAGCAGCTCATAGGGCCAATTACCCCGTCATAAATGACCTGGCTCGGTACACCAAATAATCGGGAAGCGCTGGATAGAGTCGAACGGGTCGAAAGCAAGCGCTGTTTAGTGTTTAAACCGGCTCGCGGCCTCGATCAGCATCGCATGTGTCTTGGCTGAAACGCTATGCAGCGGCATCAGGCTGTCCCACCAGCCGGCGCGCATGCCAAAGTAACGCACCGTCAGAAATGCCGCTACCGCAACCACGAGCATCAGTACGATCGCTCCGGCCCAGCGCATCCTCAATTCCGCAGCTTCGCGCCGCCGAATCCGCTCCTGTCCCACATTTGACGCGAATTCAGCCCAGCCGCTCGCGTCGTCAAGTGTCTGTCCCGATGCGGAATAGGCCCGCATAAAGCGGTCCGTCCAGTCGCTGACGTCCAGGCCCACGGCGCCCACATACCCGCGCACGATCCCTTTGCTCAGGATTCCACCGGGAAGCTGGCGGAATCGTTCCTGTTCCAAAGCAACCAGATGCCTCTGGCTGATCTTGGTGACTGCCGTGATGTCTTCCAGCGCGATACCGCGGGATATCCGCTCGGCGCGCAGGTCTTCTCCAAAACTACCCATCTGCGACCACATGCCCGAATTACCGGGGAGATTTCCACAATCACAATAAACCGGTATACGGGTTCCGTCAAAAAAAAATCTGTCTTCGTCCTTTGTTTTCTTGCACCTAAAGTAATGGTTGACGGAAAAGCTGTTAGCTAAATATACATCGTTACCCGCCAGGCTTCTCAGTGACGTTCGACACTCCAGTCGCCGTCTTGCCGGGATCGCCCAAGATCCACGCCGCCACTCCCGATGGAGCCCTCGCGACTGTCCTGATACCCTTGAGGAGAGAGCCAGATCCGATGCCGCCGACTGATGGGAGTCATGCCAGGTAATGAATAAGCTCGTTCTTGCCAACCTCTTGCACCGCCCGTTGCGTTCCATCATCAGCATCTTTGCGGTCGCCATTGAGGTCATCATGATTCTCTCCATCGTCGCCATCTTCATGGGACAGCTCAACAGCGAAAAGGAACGCACCAACGGCATCGGCGCCGACCTCATCGTGAGCCCACCCAATGCAAGCTTTATGAATGGCGTAAGCGGTGCCCCCATGTCGGTCAAGCTGGTTCCGGTCTTCCTCAAGATGCCCCATGTAACTGTTGCATCGCCAGCGATTACCAACCTGAACATGGGCAGTTCGCTCGAGGTTCTCTGGGGCATTGACTATGCCAGCTACGCTGCTCTCAAACCCTTTGTCTTCCTCTCTGGCGGCCCGTTTCAACATCCCTACGACGTGATTGTTGACGATGTCTTCGCGCAGACCCGGAATCCTGCAACTGGCAAGCCCTACATCGTGGGACAAACAATCAACATCCTCAATCACACCTTTCGTATCTGCGGCATCGTCGAGAGCGGCAAGGGAGGCCGAAAGCTCATCCCCATCGACACCATGGCCCAACTCGTGGGCTCTGAAGGCAAGGCCACTGTCATTTACCTCAAGACTGACAATCCCGCCAACGACCAGCTTGTGATTCAGGAGATCCACGACACCAAGGGCCTGGAAAACTACAAGGTACAGACGATGGCGGATCTCATTGCGCTTTACACGCCGGCGCGTTTCCCCGGCTTCAACATTGCTATGAACGTGATCATCTTCATCGCCGTCATTGTGGGTTTTCTGGTCATCTTCCAGTCCATGTATACCGCTGTGCTGGAGCGCACGCGCGAGATCGGCATTCTCAAGTCGCTGGGCGCGTCCAAGCCCACCATTGTCGGCGTCGTGCTGCGCGAGACGGGCGTGCTCGCGGTCGTGGGAGTCTTGCTCGGCATCGCATCCACCTACGGAGTGCGCGAACTGCTGCACGTCAAGTTCGCCACCTTCAGCTTCGAACTCACCGCTGCCTGGATCGGCTGGGGCGCGCTCATTGCCTTCCTCGGAGCCCTCTGCGGCGCGCTTTATCCTGCATGGATGGCCGCTCGCAAAGATCCCATCGACGCACTCGCATATGAGTAAAGCCACCGCGCTCTAATCAACACTGCCGCATGCCGTCAACGAAGATCTTTTCTTAGTTCTTGGCTGTTCGTGCACCTACGAACGTGCTGGTGTGTCTCGCATCACGGCCCACGGAACCCCATCGTCCTATCACTCGTATGTATCTCAAGAGGCCTGCGATGCGAATGTTGCACCAGGATGTCCTGTATGCTCTGCGCCAGATGCGGCAGTCTCCGGTCTTTACGCTGACCGCCATCCTTACGCTCGCGCTCGGAATCGGAGCGACCACTGCCATCTTCTCTCTCATCGACACAGTGATGCTCAAGTCACTGCCTGTGGCCGATCCGTCCAGTCTGTATCGCATCGGCGACAGCAACGACTGCTGCGTTCAGATGGGTCCGCAGACAAACTGGGGCATGTTCCCCTATGCGCTGTATGAGCAGTTTGCTCGTGCCCCTGAGTTCGAGCAACTCGCGGCCTTTCAGGCATGGAGGTCTCAGTACAGCGTCCGCCGCGCCGAAACCAATCAGCCCGCCAAGCCCATGCGCGGCGAGTTCGTCTCGGGAAATTACTTCGCCACCTTCGGTGTGCCCGCCTATGCCGGCCGCACCATTACTCCGGCGGACGAC
>Ga0335073_10016618_pt1 | contig 10281 bp, 10 predicted proteins | sample Lox_Sample_22_FD_207093 | JGI IMG/M metagenome (GOLD analysis project Ga0335073, IMG submission 207093) | Soil microbial communities from Loxahatchee National Wildlife Refuge, Florida, United States - Lox_Sample_2.2 | ecosystem: Environmental > Terrestrial > Soil > Wetlands | place: USA... | reverse complement strand
CCACCTCGCAACCGCGCGGTACGCGTTCCTGACACGGAATCACGGCCGCGAGCGCGGCGGCGGGGGGTGAGCTGCAGCGGCGCGGAGCGCTCAGCGCGCGTGAGCCGGCGCGGCGTGGATCGGACCGTCGACGATCGCACCGGTGTCGTCGGCGACGAACAGTGCGACGTCCTCGGCGGCATCGGGCTCGGCCTCGACGATGCGCTGCAACGCGGCGCGTGCTTCGGTCTCGTCGGCGAACGAGTCGATGAGGTTGCCGGTGCTGAAGAGGGAGTAATTCATCACTGTGCTCCGACGGGAAGGATATCGGCGATGCAAGCCAGCAACTGCAGCGGCCGACCCCATACCGTCCGGTGAACCCGCGCCCCGGTCTCGGCGATGTGGAACCCGTTGGCGGGCTCGAGGCGGATATGCGCGACGTGCGCCCCGAGCACGGGCCAGCGCCGTGCGCGGTCGGCCGCCGCCTCGAAGCTGACGAACATCGACAGGCCGAAGTGGATCAGCGCCGACTGCCGCTCGACGCCCCGCGGTGGAGCGTCACGCTCGTAGTTGGAACGCAGCGGGTCCAGGACGCCGGGCGCGCCGCGGGTCGCGCCCTTCACGATCCGGAACAGGTCCACCGGCTCTTCGATGTGCCGGGCGAGCAGGTCGAGGTCGGTCAGGCTCACGAGCGAACCGCCTCGATCACGTCTGGCGCTGTCGGCCGGAAGGCCTGCTCGACCCACTCGGCCTCGCGCTCGCTCGGCGCGTAGTCGGCGTAGATCAGCGTCGTCTTGAAGTCGCGGTGGCCCATCAGCTCCTGGAGCACGCGCATCGGCATGCCCTGCGCGGCCATGCGCGTTCCGAACGTGTGCCGCAGGTCGTGAAAGCGAACGGCGCGGACATCAGCACGGTGCAGCGCCGCCTTGAAGCGCTTGAGCAGTTTGGAACGGTCGATCGGCTTGCCGGTCTCCGGGTGTGCGAACACAAGGTCGTCATCACCCTTCCACCGCGACTCCTGGGACAGGAGCTCCAACTCGGTGGCCACCCGGCTCGCGAGCGGGACGCTGCGAGAGGACCGCTTTGACTTGGGCGTCCCGAACTCGCCGCGGACGAAGTTGCGCCGCACCCGGATCCGGCACGCGCTCCAGTCGACGTCGCGCCAGCGCAGCGCGAACAGCTCGCCCTGGCGCATTCCCGTCATCGCCGCGGTCAGGTACATCACGCGCTCGACCCGGCCGAGGGGGTCCTCAGGCACTGCGCGCAGGAGCGCCTCGACCTCCTCGGTGTCGAGAAAGCGAACATCGGGATCGGTCACCGCGACTGCCGGCTTGGCGACCCGCTTGACCGGGTTCTCGCCGACCATCCAGCCCTCGTCGATCGCGAACTCGATCAGCGAGTGCAGCGTGCCGAGCGCGTTGGCGCGGGACTTCGGCGCAAGTCCTTTGCGCTCCAGCGCCGCGGCGAAGCCGCGGATGTCCTCACGCGCGATCTCACCCACCGCCACCGGTCCGAAGAAGTCGACGATGTGGATCCGCAGCCAATACGAGTACGCCTCGATCGTCGAGGGCTTGCGCCCGGCCGCGCGCTTGGCCGCGATCAGGGCCTCGCCGACCTGGGCGAGGGTCCGGCGCCGCTCCTCCGCCGTGCGCTTCGCGTCCGCCGCGCGTTGCTCGGTGCGCTCGATCGCCACCTGTTCGCGCAGTTTTCCGAGCGCCGTCTCCGCCTCGGCGCGCGTCAGGCCATCCGGGTGCGCCTTGGAGTACACGAAGCCGAGCCCGCGCTGAACCTGACGACCGCCGTCGCGCCACTTCGCGATCCACGTGTCGCCCTTGGGCCCGGCTCGCCGGATCAGCGTGCCGGTGCCGTATCGGGCACCGCGCTGCCTGCGCTGTACCGCCGCTCGCTTTGCCTCTGAGCCGCTCACGACCGCTTCGATTCTACCTCCGCCGTTGTACCACTCGTTGTACCACTTTGGCCGGAAGTCGCTTCAACTCCGAGCAACTCGCGGCAACTTAGAAATGAGCTTTTTCCAGCGCAAACGCGGGCAAATTGAGCGGTCGCGAAACATTCCGAGCGCCTATTTGTGGTCCAGGCGGTCGTGGGTTCGAATCCCATCGCTCACCCTCACGGAAGACGCTGCAAATCGCCCGGTTTCCCGGCTGCCGCCGGGTCTGGCGAGCGACACACCGCAGGAGCTCCGTGACGTGCGTCAGCTTGGGTGGCAGGCTGTGCGCGTGAGCCGACTGGCGTTCCCTCGTGTCCTGATGAGCGGGCGCAGATTCGCCGCAGCGGCCCTCGCGGTGCTGGCAGTCGGGGGATGCGCTGGAAACCTCGAATGCAACGGACATCCGTGCGTCGGTGACTGGAAGCGGGATATGGCGCTCGGCGGGACGGTCGTGCAGTGCGCTGATCACACGTGGTCTCACGCCGGCGGCCTGCACGGGGTGTGCTCGGGCCACGGGGGCGAGCGCAAGCCGCACGGGTGAAGAGCGTCAGCAGCTACGCGGGGGTGGCCTGTGCTGGGTGCGCGCACGTGAATACGATCGGGAGCTTTCTTGGACCCGTTAGTCCATGTTCGGCGAGCTAGCAGATTGGACTCATTGGTCCAAAGAACTCGCTATGCTTCGGGCTGTGACCGCGGGCGAACCAGCGACAGGCAAGGGCCGGGCGACCCGCGACCGCGTGGTCGAAGCGGCAACCAGCCTCGTGTTCGAGCATGGCGTCGCCGGCACCAGCCTCGACGACGTGCGCGCCGCGGCGAAGGTCAGCAAGGGCCAGCTCTACCACTACTTCGCCGACAAGGAGGACCTGGTCCATGCCGTCATCGACCGCACCATCCAGCAGGTGCTCGATGCTCAGCCCGCCCTCGCCGACCTATCCTCGTGGAGGGCGATCCAGGCCTGGTTCGACGACCTCGTCGCGTTTCAGGTGGCACGCCAGGCCGTCGGCGGGTGCCCGATCGGTGGTCTGGCCCGGCAACTCGCGGAATCGGACGAGGTCGCCCGCCTGGAGCTGGTCGGCGGTTTCGATCGCTGGCAGGATCCGCTCCGCGTAGGGCTCGAGAAGATGCGCACGCAAGGCAAGCTTCGACGCGCCGCCGACCCGGCCCGCCTGGCGACCGTGACCATGGCGGCGATCCAAGGCGGCCTGGTGCTCACCCAAACCCGGCGCGACCCGCAGCAGCTCCGCGTCGCCCTCGACGCCGCCTATGCCTATCTGCGCTCCTTTGCCAGCTGAGCATGTGACGGAGCAGGTCGGGGCCCAGTTGGAGGTGCCATACGATTGCGCCGTGCCGTTCACGCTCAGGAACCTCAGGGAGGACCCGGAGGACCTTGGCTCGAGGTTCGACGGCGCTCCGGACCTGGAGTTCCGCGCGGCGACCAAGGCGCTCGAGCTCGAGGAATCCGGTCTGACCTACCAGCGCGTCCCGGCCGGCTATCGCTTTCCCTACGGCCACACGCACAAGAGGCAAGAGGAGGTGTACGTGGTCGTGCGCGGGAGCGGGCGGATGAAGGTCGACGACGAGATCGTCGAGCTCAAGGAATGGGATGCGGTGCGTGTCCCGCCCGGTACCTGGCGGGGCTACGAAGCCGGGCCGGATGGCCTCGAGCTGCTCGTTATCGGCGCGCCCAGTCTCGGCGACGCTCAGCGGGAAGACGTCGAGGGCCAGCGCGACTGGTGGGCCGGCTAGCGCCCGGGACGTTCACCACGGCACGACTGTCCCGTCCCATGAGAACAGCTGGCCGGTGGGGGCGTCGTCCGGGAGCTGGGCAAGTCGGATGGCACCCGCGGCCGCTTCGGCCGGGTCGCCGCCGGCCGCGGCCTGGGGATTGAGGTTCGTCGCGCGCAGGCCGGGCGCGAGGGCATTTACCTTGAAGCCGTCGTCGGCGAGCGCCTGTGCGTAAAAGACGGTCAGCGCGTTGACTGCGGTCTTGGAGGAGCGGTACCCGGCGCCCCGGCCGGTGGAGGCTCTCCGGTAGTCGAACTGCGGATTGGGGCTGGTGCTCCAGGTCAGCGACCCGGTTCCACTGGAGAGGTTGACGATGCGCGGGCGTGCCGAGCGCCGAAGCGCGGGCAAGAACGCGTTGGTCACGGCGATCAGGCCGAACACGTTGGTCTCGTAGGTGCGGCGAAGGACATCGAGGTCGGCCTCGGTCACCGGGGTGCCGGTGTCCAGAGAGATCCCGGCGTTGTTGACCAGGACGTCGAGTTCGGACACGGTCGCCGCCGCTCGGGCGATCGTGTCCGCGTCGGTGACGTCGAGCAACACGGGACGAGCACCGAACCCGGCGGCAACCTCCGCGCCTCGCGCTTCGTCCCGGGCGCCGACGAGGACCATCCATCCCAGCTCGGCGAACTGCCGGGCGATGTGCAGACCGATACCTCCGGTGGCGCCGGTAACCAGCGCGGTGGGCATGCACCGCATGATCGCACCCCGGCACGCGTCAACGGCCGGCTGGCTTCATCGAGTTGTGCGAACCGCGCTGGGCCTTCGCCGCGAATCAGTGTGCGTGGTGCACCTCCGGAAGCCCGTACACCGGAGTGTCGATTCCCTCGGCTCGAGCCTTCAGCTGAAGCGCCAGGTACAGCGAGTAGTGACGGCTTTGGTGGAGGTTGCCGCCGTGGAACCACAGCCCCGGCTGTTGGGTCGGTTTCCACATGTTGCGCTGCTCGCCCTCCCAGGGACCAGGGTCCTTGACCGTCTCTGAGCCGAGACCCCAGACCTTGCCCACCTTGTCCGCCACGTCCTGAGAGACGAGCTCGGCGACGAAGCCGTTCATCGACTCGTAGCCGGTCGCATAGACGACGAGGTCAGCCGGCAGCTCGGTGCCGTCTTGCATCACGACCGCGTCCTCGGTGAGGTGGTCGACTTGGCCGGATTGCAGCTTGACATCTCCGTTGGCTATGAGCTCTGAGGCACCGACGTCGATGTAGTAGCCGGAGGCGCGCCGCAGGTACTTCATGAATAGACCGGACCCATCCTCGCCCCAGTCATGCTGGAAGCCCGCGCGTTCGAGGCGCTCGTAGAAGTCGGCGTCGCGCTTTCGAATCTGCTCGTATACGGGAATCTGGAGGTCGGCCATGATCCGATAGGGGATCGACGCAAACGTGAGGTCGGCTTTCTCCGTAGTCATCCCGGCCGCGACGGCCTCCTCGGAGTAGAGCGCGCCGAGTGCGATCTCCATCAGGGTGCCTGACTTGACCACGTGCGTGGAGGATCGCTGCACCATTGTCACATCGGCGGCGTGCTCCCACAGCGCCGCGCAGATGTCGTGGGCGGAGTTGTTTGACCCGATCACGACTGCCCGCTTGCCCCGGTAACGGTCAGGGCCCGGGTGCTGAGATGAATGGTGCTGATCTCCCCGGAAGTCCTCCATCCCAGGAAAGTGCGGCATGTGAGGTCGGCCGGACATGCCCGTGGCCATGACGAGGTGCTTGGGGTGCAGCGTGACCTCGGATCCTTCGCGTTGCACGGTCACGCTCCACTCCTCGCGCTCATCGTCATAGTGAGCACGCTTGGCTTCGGTGGAACTCCAGTAGTTCAGCTCAAGCACGCGCGAGTACATTTCGAGCCAGTCGGCGATCTTGTCCTTCGGTGAGAACACCGGCCAGTTCGGCGGGAATTTGATGTACGGAAGGTGGTCGTACCAGACAGGGTCATGTAGGCAGAGTGACTTGTACCGGCTTCGCCAAGAATCGCCCGGTCGCGCATTGCGCTCGACGATGATGGTCGGGACCCGAAGCGCGCGCAGCCGCGCCCCGAGCGCGATCCCTCCCTGCCCTCCACCGACGATGACGACGTACGGCTGCGTTGCGTAGCCGAGTTCCTCGCGCTCCCGGCTGCGCTCCTCAGACCACGTACGCCGCTCCGCGATGGCCCCGTGTTCCACGCCCTTCGGCCTGTGCGGACCGGCGCTCTCCTCATGACCCCGCAGTTCCTCGAGCGTCGTCAGCAGTGTCCAGGCCTTGCCGTCCTTCAGCCGCAGGTACCCGCGGCCGCGGCCGACCGCCGTCTCAAACGTGATCCAGGCCTCGCTCACACCGTCCGCCGAAACCGGCTCTTCCGCCAACCGCCAGGCGTGCGGCTGCGTACGCGAAAGCGTGTGCTCGAGCATGTGCCGAACCCCGGCCTGGCCCTCAGCGGTCGTGATATTCCAGGTGAACGCGACGAGATCCCGCCAGTAGCTGTCCCGCCCGAAGAGCTCGACGGCGGCGGCGATATCTCCGCTCGTCAGGGCGTCATCGAAACGCGACAGCCACTGCTCCATCTCCGCCGTGACGGGTGGTGCTGTGGTGGTTGACATTGCTCTCTCCTCATCCGCTGGGTCCGTCCTTCATTGTTTCGCACCCGGTTTGCAGCGACGGTCCGCTCGACCCGTCCTGAACACGAAAAGGGGCGGCACCAGGCCGCCCCTTCCCTCCGCCGACCGGCCACGGCCGATCGGGTCCGGCTGTGTCTATCTTCCGGAGCCCCCGAAGCGGGCCAGCGCCGGAACGAACGCGGCGGCGTCCACGGTGCCCAACCCGGTCGCGTCGTTGTAGTTGCCGTTGGCGTTGAAGCCCGGCACCGTCACCAGGTCCGAGCTCGAGGCGCACGAGCCGTCGCTCTGGATGTCAGCCGCAAGGCAGAACGTGTAGGTGTTGTTGCCCTGCGAGATCGGCACGATGCCATCGCGCCCTGGGCTGCGGTCCATCGCGTACAGGGCCGGGTTCAGGTAGCCGAGGCTATGCCCCGCCTCCTGGTCGGCCAGAGCCACGACGCCGGAGAAGAGCGGTGAGGCTTCGCTCGTTCCGCCCACGATTCCCCAGCCGGCGACGCTCGGGTCGGTCGTGTCGTAGAAGTCGACCGCCCCGTTGACCGCGGCGCTCATCGCGACGTCAGGCGTGCTCCGGCCGCCGCCCCACGGTCCTGCCACCCCGTCCTGGAAGAACGGGCGCGAGAAGACCGTGGAGTGACCTCCGCCGCTCGACCCCCATGTGTAGACCGGGCCCGGTACCCCGACCGTGGAGCTGAGGTCGTTCCAGACGCTGTCGGGAGCGGTCCGGAAACCCTGGGCGTTGAGGTGGAGCTGGGTGCCGCCCACTGTCGTGACCAGCGGGTCGGACGATGGCCAGTCGATCGCCCTGGTCGAGAAGCAGCAGAACACGTTGTCCGGGTCCGCGCAGCCCGAGCTCGGGCTACAGAAGTCGTCGGTTGACCCCTGGTCGCCGCTCGCCGCCAGAACCGTCACGCCATGCGCGGCCGCGTTGATGTAGGCGGAGCGCAGCGAGAAGATCTGGCCCGGGCTGGTGAACGTCGGCTCGGCCGCGCCGAAGCTCTGCGAGATCACGTCGCCGAGATGGTGATCGACCACGTAGTTCTCGGCCGCCACGATCTGCGGGAACCCATAGATGCCCTCGGTCTCCGTCATCGGGGTCTCGACCAGCAGGATGTTGGCCTGCGGGGCCATCGTGTGCGACCACTCGACGTCAAGGCTCGTCTCGTCCGTCCAGCCGTAGTAGTCCGAGCACTCATCCGGGCCGTTCGGGCTGTAGGTGGACGTACAGGTCGAGGGTGTGGTCGTGATCGGGCCCTCGGGTGTGATCACGCGGAACGACGGCGGATTGGGCAGGCCCATCTCCGAGTCGAACGTCTGCAGGTCCGAGGCGATCGACGGGGAGCCAAAGGCGTCGACGATCACGATCGTCTCGCCCCGACCCTGGATCCCCCTGGAGAACAGCGGGGCCAGGTTGTAGGCCCGCTGGAGCTGGAACGCCTGGTAGCAGGCAATGCCGAAGGTCGACTCACACTGCGCGGTAGTCGGCGGCTGCGCCAACCGCCCCGCCGCCAAGATGTGCCCGGGGGCAAACGGCACCACCCGGGGCGCGGCCACGGCCGCAGGAGCCATCGCAGCGCCGAGCGCTATGAGCGCGAGCGTCCCCGCCGAAGCGAGCACGGCCAACATCCGTCCACCTCCCCGGTGAACGGAATCCAACGTCCTCATATCACTTCCTCTCTGGCGCCCTCCCGGGCACCGATATCGCCCCACACGTGCGAGCTGGGCTCGCGGCGAGCGCCCGGAGCATATACGTAGTCCTGCCGACAACCGAGTGCTCCGGGCTGGCGTCCGCGTTCGCACTCCGTAAGAATGCGCGGCGATGACCGGTCCGAACCACATCCTCGGCATTGCCCGGGGGCAGGTGCTAGAGGACGGGGTGCCGCTCGATGAGGCCCAGGCGCTGGCCGTGCTCGAGCTGCCGGATGATCGCGTTCCGGACGCGCTGGCCCTCGCCCACGAGGTACGGATGCGGTGGTGCGGGCCCGCGGTGGAAGTGGAAGGGATCGTGTCGATCAAGACCGGCGGCTGCCCCGAAGACTGCCACTTCTGCTCGCAGTCGGGGCGGTTCCACACGCCGGTGCGCGCGGTGCGTCTCGACATCCCGGCCCTGGTGACGGCCGCCCATCAGACGGCGGCGACCGGTGCGACGGAGTTCTGCCTGGTGGCCGCGGTCCGCGGTCCGGACGAGCGGCTGATGGCGCAGGTGCGTGACGCCGTCGCCGCGATCCAGGCCGAGGTGGAGATCAACATCGCGTGCTCGTTGGGCATCCTCACCCGGGAGCAGGCCGAGGAGCTCGCGGAACTCGGGGTACACCGGTACAACCACAACTTGGAAACCGCGCGGTCGCACTTTCCGGCCGTCGTGACCACTCACACCTGGGAGGAGCGGATGGAGACGCTCGAGTTGGTGCGTGAGCTGGGCATGGAGGTGTGCTGCGGCGGCATCGTCGGGATGGGCGAGACGCTCGCGCAGCGGGCCGAGTTCGCCGGCCAGCTGGGCGCGATCGCGCCCGACGAGGTTCCCCTGAACTTCCTGGACCCGCGACCCGGCACACCGTTCGCCGATCTCCCGGTCCTCGAGTCACCGGACGCGTTGCGCGCGATCGCTGCCTTCCGTCTCGCGCTGCCGCGCACCGTCCTGCGGTTCGCCGGGGGGCGCGAGCTCACGCTCGGAGACCTGGGCACCCGGGGCGGCATGCTGGGCGGGATCAACGCGGTGATCGTCGGCAACTACCTGACCACTCTGGGCCGGTCGCCGGAGGACGACCTCGACCTCCTGTCCGAGCTCTCGATGCCGATCAAGACGTTGTCGGAGACGCTCTGAGCGAGTCCGAGGCCTCCCCGTATTGCGACGGGTGTGGCCGACCGTCCGCCGATCCCGGACACGACCGGTGCCTCGCCCGGCGGGGGATGACCGATCCGCCGCGCTTCTGTACCCGGTGCGGACGCAAGCTCGTCGTCCAGGTGCTGCCGGTCGGGTGGACGGCCCGGTGCGTGCGGTGCGGCCCGATCCGCGCCATCGAAACCGTCATGTAGCCGTTCAGGAGCGCGCCGCGAACCGGACCTCGCGCCGGTCGAGGTCCGGCGCGATGAAGCGAAGCAGGCGCTCGCCTTCGGCGGCGATGGCGTGTCGCTCGCGCAGCGAGCGCAACGGGGCGACCTCGAGCAGCGCGGCATCGCGGCGAGTGATCGTGATCTTCCAGGTTGCGCTGAGGAAGCCGTCCTCGAGCAGGGTGCCGGACCGCGCTCCGGGGCCGGGCGGCAGCGGGACGCGGATGCCCCGGGCGATGAACCGCGTCCGGTGGGCGTGCGAGAGGAGCAGGTTGTCGTACTCGGGCAGGAACCGGGGGGGAGCCGGCGTGTCCGGATCGGGGCGGGGACCGTCCGGTAGGTCCAGGAGCTCGGCGCCGTGCTCGTCGCGAAAGGCGCGCAGGCGCGGACGCAGCCGTTCTGCGATTTCGGCCAGCCGGGTCAGCCCGGACCAGGTCTGCACGTCCCTGACCGTCGCCGGCCCGAAGGCGCCCAGGTATCGCAACACGACGGCCTCGGCCGAAAGGCTGGCGTCGAGCGACCGGCCGAGCCACGCCTCGACAGTCGTCCATCGCGCCGCTCCGCTTCGCCCCCACAGCGCGCGCGGCGGGACCTGGACCACCGGAACGAGGTAGGTGATGGCCTGGGCCAGGGCTGCCGCGTCGACGTCGGGCCAGGCCGGCGCGAGCGCGGCACCGAGCTCGACGCGGGTGGAGGGGCGCGCGCACAGAAGCGCTCGGCCGGCCTCGAGCAGCGCGTCGGTGTCCGCGCCGGAGACATCGAAGGGCGAGCCGGCGAAGCTGCGCTCGAGCACCGGCTGGATCGCCGGGCGAAGGCTCAGGCAGTCTCGGGCGCTGACCAGGTGGATGGTGGCGCGCATCAGGGGTGCGCGGACCGCCTCGCGCGAGACGATCAGCTCCGAAAGCCGCCCGGGCTGGAAGTCCTCAAG
>Ga0335073_10016617_pt1 | contig 10281 bp, 7 predicted proteins | sample Lox_Sample_22_FD_207093 | JGI IMG/M metagenome (GOLD analysis project Ga0335073, IMG submission 207093) | Soil microbial communities from Loxahatchee National Wildlife Refuge, Florida, United States - Lox_Sample_2.2 | ecosystem: Environmental > Terrestrial > Soil > Wetlands | place: USA: Florida... | reverse complement strand
ATCTGAATAGCGGTCTTTCGACCAACCTCGTTCTAGGGCTCAATTCCATCGCCGAAGTTACGGTGAACACGCTTTCCTATTCGGTTGATCAGGGGCGCTACGGCGCGTCTCAGGTGAACTACGTCACCAAATCCGGCACAAATCAGTTTCATGGCAACGCATACGGAATATGGAACGGCTCGCGTTTAAATGCCGCCGACTATTTCACGAACGCCACGCCCGGCAACCATAAGCCGCGCTCGACCGTGAACCATTTCGGGGGCAGCCTGGGCGGTCCGATCATCCACAACAGGCTCTTTTTCTTCTTCGATAGCGAATGGGTGAGGATTGCGCTGCCGATCGTGACAGCGACAACCGTGCCAACGCCCGCATTCCAAAATTATGTGCTCAATCAGCTTCCGGTAGGAGGAACCGACGCCGTGACGGGCGCGTTCTATCCGGCGTCGCCGGAATCAGTTCCCTTCTACGAAAAAATGTTCTCGCTTTACGGAAATACCAACGGGACTCCGCTCGCCGTGCTTGGCTGCCCGTTCAATACCGACGGCAGTAACGCCACAGGCACGCCGCCAAACGGCAACGGCTGCGCCAATCGCCAAAGCATCTCCCATTCGAGCGACGATCGCGAACAAGTGCAGACGGCGCGCATCGACTACAACATCGGAAGCGACGACACGGCGTGGTTTAGGTTTCAATCGGACACGGGATTGCAAGCCGCGTACACCGACCCCATCAACCCGTTGTTCGATTCGACTTCGCCGCAGCCGCTCTATTCGTTCGCCGCGGGCTACACGCACGTCTTCTCGCAAAACGTGGTGAATTATTTCAACCCCGGTTTTTCCTGGTACGAAAGCTTGTTCGCTCCGGCTGATTTCCAAAAAACGCTCGCGGCGTTGCCTATCGTCCTTCAAGGCAGCGGGGCAGACGCCCCATTCACTACACTCGGCGGGCTGGACAACACGTGGGTCCAGGGCCGGCGCGCGACGCGATTCTTCATCAACGATAATCTAGCCTGGACTCACGGCGCGCACGAATTTCGCTTCGGCACGAACACGCGAATTTTCCGGCTCAACGATTACGATTTTGGCGAAGGCGCGGTTCCCACGGTGAACTACGCCACACTGCCGCAATTTATCTATGGCGTCGCCTCCACATCCACGGAGACCTTTTCCGAATATCAAAACGAGCCGTTCAGTTTCCTGAATGTCGATCTTTACGCTGAGGATACCTGGAAGCTAACGAAAAAACTTACGTGGACGTACGGTCTGCGCGACACGCTCAATACCAACCCGCTCGAACCGCACGGGGATGTGGCAAGCCTCGCAGCATCATTCGCATCGATCGCGCACGATGCGAATCAGCCCCTCGACAAAACAATTCAAACCAGGCAATCCAAGCTCTTTCACTCCACGCCGATTGCGATCCTACAACCTCGCACGGCGCTGGCCTGGCAATTCACACCAAACACTCTCGCGCGCGGCGGATTCGGCGTATTCAGTGACATTTTGCCCGGGAGTGTGGCGGATACGCTCGGCATGAATCCTCCTTACGTGCGCACATTCGAAGGAGGGCTGCTCGGCACCGTGGGAGGCACGGAGATTGCACCGGGCGTTCCCGGCAGCGCTATCGATGCACTGGTCGCCGCAAATCAGCAATTCGCAACGGGATTTTCGCAAGGCGAGCTTTCCTGTGCCTCGCTCGAAGCGAACTCGAAAGCCTGTTTGCCGCCAGTCGCGTTCGCCGTTGCGCCGAACGGCGAGCTCCGCGCGCCGTATTTCATGCAATGGAGCTTCGGCATCGAACGCAGGCTCGGCGCGTCGGCAAGTTTCCAGGCGCAATATGTGGGCACGCGAGCCGTGAATCAAGCCTACCAAACGCAAGTCAACGGTTATCAGACCGTATGCCCTGGTTGCTTTTCGCCGTTTCCTTATGAACAGCCGGCCGATCCGCGATTCGGCGCCGTCACCCAGCTTGCGACGGGCGCGAACAGCCGCTACAACGGCCTTCAGCTCAATATCGAAAAGCGCCTTTCGCACGGCTTGCAGGGAAAACTCAACTACACGTTGAGCCGCTGTATGGACGAAGTCTCGAACGGTGGCTTTCTGCAGTTCTCCGCGGGCGCGATTCTCTCGCCATTGCCCGGCGACTTGGCGCGTGACTACGGGCCCTGCGACTATGACATTCGCCACAACCTGACCGCCGAATACGCCTACGACTTGCCGGTCAAAGCGCGCGGGAGGCTCTTAGGCCTCGCGGTCAACGGTTGGCAAATCTCCGGCACGGCTTTCTGGCATAGCGGGATCCCGTTCTCGGTCTTTGGCACGCCGTACTCAGCCGGTGGCAACGGAATCGTGCAGGGCGGCGGACCCCAATTCGCGAGCGTCGTCTTGGGGGTTCCGCTTTACGCTCATCGAGCGATCCCGGGCATCACGCAACCGGGAACGATCCAGTGGCTGAATCCAGACGCATTTGTTTCGCCCGTTGATCCGAGCACGGGAGCGTGCCACGGAGGCGACACAGCGCAAAATTGCCAGTTCGGCACGGTCGGTCGAAACGCGCTGCGCGGCCCGCAGTTTTTCTGGAGCGACATGTATCTGACGAAGTGGTTCCCTTTAGGCGAAAGAGTCAGGTTGCGCGTCGACGGGCAATTCTTCAACCTTTTCAACCATCCCAACTTCGGTCTGCCGAGCATGGTGTTGGCCGGCATTCCTGGAGATCCCGCCACCGAGACGGGCTTCGGCGCCCTCACTTACACCACGTCGCCTCCCACAGGACTACTCGGCGTAGGGCTCGGCGGCGACAGTTCTCCACGAGAAATCGCGTTTCAGGCTCGAATTGAATTTTGAAAAACTGCGGCGGGTCCAAAAATTTTCGGCCGGGAGATCACAGGCAAACAAAAATGTTGCCCGCAACCCAATCTGTGGGGAGGGTGGCGGAGATCGCCAGTAACCCCCCGGACCGTTTGCTCAGCGAGGTTGAAAGGATTCTGGACCGGCCGCCAAATTTCGTCAAACTGATTGTGCTTATCGGCCCGATAAGGTAGATTTATCGCGCCAATGGGCCTCATTCAATAGAGAAGCGATTGCGAATAGGGATTTCGTGGAAATTCACCAGGTTCAGACGTTTCTCGCCGTCATCAACTATGGCGGATTCCACCGCGCTGCCGAAGCGCTGCGCGTCAGCCAGCCCGCGGTCAGTGGACGCATCCGGGCCCTCGAAGAATCGCTCGGCGTGAAGCTTTTCACGCGCGGCATCGGCGCTCCGATGCTTTCCGAAGCCGGCCGCGCGTTCCGGCCGCAAGCCGAAGAGTTGCTCCGTGTCGCGGCCCAGGCGCGCCAGGCCGTTCACGAACTGCAGCCCTCTTCGGGTGGCGCCCTCCGCGTAGCAGCGGCCCTTTCCATTTGCACCTATTTCTTGCCCGAAGTGATGGAGACATATCGCGAAGCCCATCCCTACGTAATGGTCACGCTCCGCTCCGGCAATTCCCAGCGCGTCTTGGGAATGGTGCTCGATGGCGAGACCGATATCGGCCTGGTGCGCTCGGTGAACCACCAGGAAATCGAAACCCAGATGCTCCGCGACGATCCGCTGATCCTGGTCGGCCATCCGGCTCATCCGAATTGCCGCAAAAGGCAGGCAAAGCTCGAGGAAGTTCGATCCTGGCCTCTTATTTTTTACGATCGCGGATCGAGCGACTGGACCTTCAGCCAAGGCCTCTTTCGCCGCGAGGGCTGGCTCCCAAACACCGTCCTCGAAGTCGAGACCATCGAATCAGCCAAGAAAATGGTCGAAAGAAAATTGGGATTCGCTTTCCTGCCGCTGATCGCGCTCACCGACGAATTGCGCCAAGGCAAGTTGCGTGCAATCGAGATCACCGACGCCGAACCGCTGCATCGCAGCCTCGACGTGATTCACCTCAAAAGCCATTCGCTCTCCGCAAACGCCCGCGAATTTATGAAGGTGCTCGAGCGCGCCGCAGCCGTAATGGTGCCCTTGAATAAACGATCCTCCATTAAACCCGCCCACCGCCGCTGAACGCATTTTGGAACGCCGGCTCCGGCGCTAAGTGCAAAGTCGTTCGGTCGGAAAGCCTACAGCTCCCTCGGCAATTGGGAATCGCCGTGCCACACATTTCACGAACGCGCTACAATGAGCGGCTCGCACCTCAGCACGATCGAGGGCAGTGGCGCCGGCGCTGAGGTTTAAACCTAACGCCGCAGGCTTCAGCCGCGGAGTCCGAGGTTTTGCTTTGCAGCAGCCTTTTGGGCGGCCGCTGCTGAATGTGTTTTTTGCCTGTCGTGACGGAATTTAAGAACCGGGATATTGCAAAACACAGGACATCGGGAAAGAACACACGGAAATGGTCACGCTCAAATCGATACGCGAAGCCACGGAGCGCATTCGAGGTTCGGTCTATCTGACGCCCTTCGTCCGCTCCGAAACCGTCTCGCGCATCAGCGGCAATTCAATTTTCTTCAAAATGGAAAATCTCCAGATGACCGGCGCATACAAAGAACGCGGCGCGCTGAACAAAATTCTTCTGCTCTCCGACGATGAAAAGCGCCGCGGCGTAATCGCAGCCTCGGCCGGAAATCACGCGCAGGCCGTCGCGTTCCACGCGACCAAGCGCGGCATCGCTTCGCTCATCTGCATGCCGCTCACCACGCCTCTCGTCAAAGTTTCCGCCACGCGCGGCTTCGGCGCCGAGGTCGTCCTGAAAGGCATGATTTACGATGAAGCTTGCCACGAGGCCCTCCAGCGCGCCGAAGAAGGCCATTTGACCTTCATCCACGCGTTTGATGACGAGGCTGTCATCGCAGGCCAGGGCACCCTCGGAATCGAAATGCTCGAGCAACAGCCCCAGCTCGACGCTCTGATCGTGCCCGTCGGCGGAGGAGGACTAATCGGCGGCGTGGCCTGCGCCGTCAAAGAGATGAGACCGAAGATTCGCGTGATCGGCGTGCAAACTTCGCGCCTTCCTTCCATGAAGGCCGCCCTCGAGCACAAAAAGCCCGTAACGATCCCCGCCAAGAAGACCATCGCCGACGGCATCGCCGTGCGTCGCGCCGGCGAAATCACGTTCCCGCTGGTTCAGAAATATGTCGATGAACTCTTGACCGTCGACGAAGAAGAGATCGCCAAAGCCATTCTTCTGATGCTCGAAAAGGAAAAGACGCTCACCGAAGGGGCCGGAGCCGTCGCCGCGGCAGCCGTCCTGCAGAAGAAGATTCCGCTTTCCGGCAAAAACGTTGGCGTCATCGTCGGCGGCGGGAACATCGACGTCTCACTGCTTTCCCGCATCATCGAACGCGGCCTCGTAAAAGACGGCCGCCTCGTTCGCCTGCGCATTCATTTGCCCGACCATCCAGGCGCGCTGGAGCGCCTCGCAACGGTTATCGCCGACCAGAAGGCCAACATCGTGGAAACAAAATACGACCGCGCCTATTACGGCGTCGTCCTCGGCGACACCGTGATCGAAATCACCATGGAAACCCGCGGCCCCGAACACGTCGCCGAAATCATGAAAGCCCTCGACGAAGCCGGCTACCCCCACGAACGCGTGCAGTAACATCCGGACTCTCTTCGCCCTTGGTCCAACCGCTCTGACGCTAGTTCGCGGATTTTGGCGAGGCGACCGTAGCGGAAGAGGACGGTGCCACGTTTACGGGAGTGAGCCGCGCGGCTAACGTGCGCGAGCCGCTCCAGATGAGCTGGACGCCGGCGAAGATGGCGATGGTGGCGATCACTAGTTTCAATTTGCGCGCGGGGACCTTCTTGGCGAAAAGGCAGCCGATCAGCACGGCCGGTACTCCCCCGGCCAACAGCTGCAACAACACCGCGCCATTGATCGCACCAAATCTCCATTGCAGCGCGCTGCCGATCACTGCCAGCACGAGCCCGAAGAGAATGTCAGTGCCCACAACCTCGGGCGGCGACATTTCCGAGTAATTCAAAAGCAGCACTGTGCCCAGGGCGCCCGCGCCGGCCGATGAAAATCCGGATTCAATGCCGATGGGCAGAGCGAGCCAGGGCAGCCATTTCGAATTTTTCTTTACGAACTGCTGATTCTGCGCCTTCTTGATGAACGTGATCGTGGAAGATGCGGTGAGCAGCAGCCCAAGAATCACCACAATCGCGGGACTCCAGGTGCTTTTGCTCATCATGCGCAAAAAAAGGGTGCCGATCAGCAAACCCGGCACAGCACCTTGCACCAGCAGCCATAAATAACGTCCGTGGACGTGTTTGCCCGCGAGATAAAAGGGCGAGGCAAGCAAACGTAGCACGCCCGCGAACACGAAAGCGGTGCCGACCGAGGCGTCAGCCGAAAGACCGACGATGAGCACCAGCGCCGGAACGGTGAAGCTGCCGCCTCCGATGCCCGTCAGGCCGACGGCCAGCGCAATCACCGCTCCGATGGCGAAATTCATTCTTCGGCTTTCTTAGAAAACGTGTGGATGCCGCATTCGAGCTTTTTTCCGCCCCAGCGTCCGGTGCGGGCATCGGCGCCATCGGCGGGAACTGCTGTGCAAGGCTCGCAGCCGATGCTGCGGTAGCCGAGGTCGTAAAGAGGAAGGAAATCGATTTTATTTTCGGCCGTGTATTTCCAGACTTGGCCCCACGTCCAAGCTGCGAGAGGACTCACCTTGAGCAGCACTTTGCCGCCGGGCAATTCGTGATGCTCGACGACCTTCAGATTCTTGCGCGTGGGCGATTGTTCGCGTCGCAGGCCGGTAAACCAAATATCGTAATTTTGTAATCCGTCCATCAGCGGCTGGACTTTCCGTAAATGGCAGCATTTGCCGGGATCTGTCTGGTTAAGGACGCCGAACTCGGCTTCCTGCTGCGCGACGGTTTTCTTCGCGGCGAGATTTGCCAGATTCAGGCGCCAGGCTTGCTGCATTTTGTCGCGATAGGCATACGTTTCTTTAAAGTGGTAGCCGGTGTCGAGAAAGAGCACGGGAATATCAGGCCTACGCCTGCGAAGCAGGTCCAGGACGATCATATCTTCGGCTTGAAAGCTGCACGTGATGCAAGCCGGACCGCTGTTCTCGGCGAGCACGCGATCGATGAGCGCCGCGGCGGAGAGTTGCTCGAGTTGTTCGGTGGCGACCTCGCTGCTCATCTTCCAGTTTTCCTTTGCGCCCTCAATCGCCTTTGCTGCCGCGATGATGATGCTGTTCCTGCGTGTCTCGCCATTGGCGGAGTTTGCTGGCGATGCGTGCAGCGGCGTCCGCATCTTCTTCGTGCGGATAGGGCCACGCGGTGAGAAATGCGCCGCGGCCAAAGGCGTTGCGCACGGCCTCTTCGGCTTCGCGCTCTGCGGCAGGCGCGGAGAAGACAACCACCATGCCCGCGAGATGATATGCCTTTGCGGCAACACCCAATTCCGAAGGAGCTAAATCGTCCGGTCCCACGAGTTGAACGTGCCAGCCTTCGTCGAAGAGCGTGCGCTCGATCAGTTCGGCGATGTGCGCGCTTCCATTCACCCACACGGCTGCCGCCGGATGCCCGAATCGTGCGTGGCGCTCTTCCTTCGTGCTGCGGCCGCGGCGTTGCGCGCCTGCCGCCGAACGCAGCGCTGTGCCCCAATTGATCCCTTGCTCGATGATTCCCGCGGCGACTGTAGCGTTCGATGCGGGATCGATCAAAATAAAGCTGCCTGTGGTGCGATTCTGGCGATAGGGATCGAAAAAGAGCGGCAGCGCCGTCTTGATTTCGACCTCGGCGACGTCGTTCATCTCGAGCTGCTCGGCCGCGCCTTTTTCCAGCGTGTTCATATCGACGCGATAGTGGATCTGGATCACGCGCCCGCGCACGGAGCGCGTCGAATGCTTCAGCAGATAACTCTTGTGCAGGTCGAGTTTATCGGCATGCATCCAGACCAGCTTGGCGCGAAATTCGTTGCCGACGGCAGGCAGTTCCTCTTCCGCGACGAGCATGTCTCCGCGGCTGATATCGATCTCGTCTTCCAGCGTAAGAGTGACGGAATCTCCCGGCCCGGTTTGCTCTTTCTCGCCATCGAAACTGACAATCGACTTCACCTTTGTCTTCAGGCCGGAGGGCATTGCGACCACGTCCGTGCCGGGCCGCAAGACGCCTGACGCGACGCGCCCCGCGAATCCGCGAAAACTCGCGTCGGGCCGAATCACGTATTGCACCGGAAAGCGGAGCGGTCCGAAAGAAGCCGTATCATTCACGGGAATTTTCTCGAGATATTCGAGCAAGGAGGGTCCGTCAAACCACGGCATGCGCGCGCTGCGATGAACCACGTTGTCACCCTCGAGGGCGCTGACGGGAATCGCGTAGACGTTTCGCACCTGCAGATGCGCGGCAAGCTCGTTGAAATCGGACGATAAACGCTCGAACACCTCGCGCGAGTAATCAACCAAGTCCATCTTATTCACGGCCGCAATGATGTATTGGACGCCGAGCAGGCTCGCAATATACGCGTGCCGCCGCGACTGGCGCAGCACGCCTTTTGTCGCGTCGATCAGCACGACCGCGGCATCGGCGGTCGATGCGCCGGTCGCCATGTTGCGCGTGTATTGTTCGTGCCCGGGCGTATCGGCAATGATGAACTTGCGGCGCGGCGTGGAAAAATACCTGTACGCAACATCGATCGTAATTCCCTGTTCGCGCTCAGCGCGCAAACCGTCCGTCAGCAGAGAAAAATCGATCGGGCCGGTCGATCGGTTCACTTTGCTTTTCTTTACGGACGCGAGCTGGTCTTCAAAGACGGATTGATTGTCATAAAGTAGCCGTCCGATCAGCGTTGACTTGCCGTCGTCCACGCTGCCTGCCGTGCTGAAGCGGAGCAGGCCTTCGTTCGGCATGAACGAAGTGTCCGCTGGCGAAGGCTTGATGCGCGGCTCGGTGGAAAAGCTCGACATTAGAAATATCCCTCGCGCTTCTTGATCTCCATCGAGCCTTCCTCATCATGATCGATCACCCGGTTCTCGCGTTCCGACCGCCGAAACGTCACCATCTCTTCGATGATTTTCGGCAGAGTGTCCGCTTGCGAGAGAATCGCGCCTGTGCAAGGTACGCATCCCAACGAGCGCATCCGGCACATCACCTTCTGCGTTGTTTCGCCCGGGAAGAGCCTCACACCGTTCTGCGGCAGCAGGATCGTATTCCCGCGCACGACTGCGTCACGCTCTTTGGCGAAATAGAGCGGAACAATCGGAATATTTTCCGCGTAAATGTAGAGCCACACGTCCATCTCGGTCCAATTGGAAAGCGGGAAAACGCGAATGCTTTCGCCCTTGTGATGCCGCCCGTTGTAAAGGCTCCAAAGTTCCGGCCGCTGGTTCTTCGGGTCCCACTGCCCTTGCGCGTCGCGGAAGGAATACACGCGCTCCTTGGCGCGTGACTTTTCCTCGTCGCGCCGCGCGCCGCCGAAGGCCGCATCGAATCCGCCCTCGGCTAGCCCGTCGAGCAGCGAGCGCGTCTTCAGGAAGCCGCAGCATTTCTGCGTGCCCAGATCGTAGGGGTTTGCGCCGTCGTCGAGCGCCTTCTGATTCTTGTGAACGATCAGCTCCGCGCCCACTTCTTTTGCATACGAATCGCGAAACTGGATCATTTCCGGAAACTTATAACTCGTATCGATGTGCAGCAGCGGAAACGGAATTTTGCCGGGGTAGAAGGCTTTCTGCGCCAGCCGCAGCATCACGGACGAGTCTTTTCCGATCGAGTAGAGCATCACCGGATGCGCAAACTCCGCCGCGGCCTCGCGCAGAATGAAAATGCTCTCGGCTTCGAGCGCCTTTAAGTGCTCGGTCTGGCTTATCAAGCTTTCGAATTCGCTTGTCGTCACCGTCATCCGAAATTCCATCGATTCACCTCCGAACTCGCACCGGAGGCGCATTCACAATAAAAAAACCCGCCTCTCGGTCAATTTCCGAGGGCGGGCAGCGTACAAATCCAGTGTTACTGGGGACTTACGTAAGCATAGCCCGGAGCCTCGGCACACACATGTAGGTCATACAACAGAGACAACATGCGGCGTTCGGCCTCCGGCTCATCTTCACCTCCAAAGCCTATCCGATGCGTCCGGTCCTGTCAATGATGCGATTCATATGCATGTCCACTTTTCGGCTCCTAAGCCATTCACCTGCACAAATTTACATATCTGAAGACGTTGCCAAGCCTCTCCTCAGTTATAACATTCCTGTAACACAGCTCGCAGGACGCGGGTCTCGGGAAAGCAGTCGATGGAATTCGTTCTACGCTCTGTCATCGGAGGTCTTGTCGTCTCGTTTTTTGCAGTTTTCGGCGACGTTC
>Ga0335073_10016616_pt1 | contig 10281 bp, 6 predicted proteins | sample Lox_Sample_22_FD_207093 | JGI IMG/M metagenome (GOLD analysis project Ga0335073, IMG submission 207093) | Soil microbial communities from Loxahatchee National Wildlife Refuge, Florida, United States - Lox_Sample_2.2 | ecosystem: Environmental > Terrestrial > Soil > Wetlands | place: USA: Florida... | reverse complement strand
GCAGGCCAGGGACATGCGGGGTGGACGAGTAAGGCGGGACGGATCATGAGCGTGCTGTGCCTGGTCGAGCTGGACGGCACCGCGGCGGCCGACGCGTCGCTGCGGGCGCTGACTGCGGCGCGGTCGCTCGGCGACGTCAACGCGGTCGTCTTCGCCGACGCCGCGGCCCAGGACATCCTGGCGCGCTACGGCGTGACCGGCGTGTACCTGATCGAGTCCAGCTCCCTGGACGGGTATGCCCCTCAGGCTTGGGCTCGGACGCTGGCCGGGCTGGCCGAGGAGACGGGCGCGACCGCGGTGCTGGCCGCCGGGACCGACCGGGGCAACGAGGTGCTGGCCCACCTCGGCGCGATCACCGGCTTGCCGATGGCGGCCAACTGCACGATTGTCACGCCGGACGGCGGGCAGACGCACCGGCTGGTCCGGCACCGCTGGGCCGGGCTGCTGCTGGAAGAGGCGGTCATGCAGGCCCCGGTCGCGCTGTTCACCGTGGCCACCGACGCGGTGGCCCCGGTGCCCGCCGATGAGCCCGCCGCCGTCCAGGTGCATCCGCACAAGCCCGAGCTGGGCTCTGACGACCTGCGGGTCCGGGCGGAGGAGGCCCCGGCCGGGGCGGGTGGCGCGTCCCTGGCCACGGCGCGGGTCGTGGTCGGCGGCGGCCGCGGCGTCGGCGGGCCGGACGGCTTCGCCCCGCTCGAGGAACTGGCCGGCCTGCTGGGCGGGGTGGTCGGCGTGTCCCGCGTGGTCACCTCCGAGGGCTGGCGGCCGCACAAGCAGCAGGTCGGCCAGACCGGCACCAAGATCACCCCGGAGCTGTACCTGGCCTGCGGCATCAGCGGCGCCATCCAGCACATCGCCGGCTGCGCGGGGGCCAAGCACATCATCGCCATCAACACCGACCCGGGCGCCCCCATCCTGGCCCACGCCGACTACGCGGTCATCGGCGACCTGCACCAGGTGATCCCGGCCCTGGTCGCCGCGCTCCGCGCCCGGTAAGCCGCGCTCCGGGCCCGCTGCCGGGCTCAGGGCTCGAGCTCGACCGGGTCACCCACCGCGACCCGGCCCGGTTCCACGACCGAGCCGTAGACCCCGAGCCGGTTGTCGCGTTCCCGCGCTATGGCGCGCAGGACCGCCGGGTTCCGGCGCAGCGTCACCGGGTCGATGGTGACCATCACGCACCGCTGGTCACGCTGGTCCACCCGCATCCGCAGCCCGCCGATGCGCAGGACCCGGCCGACCCAGGCGTCCTCGGGGAAATCACCCCCGCCGGCCTGCACGAGCAGGTTGGGCCGGAACCGGCCGGCGGTCAGCCTGGCGCCGGCCAGCCGGCCGAGGCCGGCCAGGGTCTGCGTGCTCAGCAGGGACAACGGCTGCGTGTCGAAGACGCCGCGGTTCTGCTTGATGACGCGCACGCCCGGCCCGAGCTCAGCCGCGAGCGCCGGGTCGGCCACGTCGAACTCGGCGCCCGACGGCGTGCGCACCAGCGTCGGGGAGGCGTCGGGCCGGTCCGGTTCGGCGAAGCGAGGCCGGTAATGGGCCATCTCGGGCCGCTCGCGGATCGTCAGCCAGGGAAAGCCGCTGCGCACCTGCCCGTCGCGGATGAACGCCCAGCGGCGATCACCGGCCAGGCCGTGCCACGAGACCTCGACGCTGTCCAGTTCCTCGGCCGCCATGGACTTCACCGGGTACCGCCACAGCGCGCCAACGCGACCGGCCACGGTCATGATCGCCTCCGTCGGCTCGAAGGCGCCCTTGCCGGTGGGGCGGGTGTCGAGCGTGGCGGACCTGGTCCGTCGCAGCGCCTCTCGACCCCCTCCAGCATGCCATACGCGTGCGGGCCGTGCCCGTGACCGGCACGGAAAGCGCCGTGACCCGTAGGCTGGGCCGGAGATGGCGGATGGTTTCCGTGTGATCGCCACATGATGGGAAAGTGGTGAGGACGGAACGCATGTTCAGCACGAGGAATGGGGAATTATTTGGCGGCGACTGCCGTGTGGCCAGGCGACAGCTATCCGCTGGGGGCTACCTATGACGGGGCGGGCACTAACTTCGGGCTGTTCTCTGAGGTGGCCAGCCGGGTCGAGCTGTGCCTGTTCGACGACGACGGGACCGAGAGCCGGGTCGAGCTGCGCGAGGTGGACGGGTTGGTCTGGCACGGGTACCTGCCCGGCATCAGCCCTGGTCAGCGGTACGGGTACCGGGTGCACGGTCCGTACCACCCGCCCGCCGGGCAGCGCTGCAACCCGGCCAAGCTGCTACTCGACCCGTACGCCAAGGCGATCGACGGCCACGTCACCTGGGGCCAGCCGGTGTTCTCCTACCCCTTCGGGCACCCCGACCGGCGCAACAACGCCGACTCCGCGCCGTACGTGCCGCGCTCGGTGGTGATCAACCCGTTCTTCGACTGGGGCCTGGACCGGCCCCCGCGGACTCCCTATCACGAGACCGTGATCTATGAAGCGCACGTCCGCGGCCTGACCAAGGAGCACCCGGTCGTCCCCCAGGAGCAGCGCGGGACCTACCTGGGGCTGGCGCACCCGGCGATCATCTCGCACCTGCAGCGGCTGGGCGTGACCGCGATCGAGCTGATGCCGGTGCATCAGTTCGTCACCGACAGCCACCTGGACGACCGCGGGCTGCACAACTACTGGGGCTACAACACCATCGGCTTCTTCGCCCCGCACAACGGCTACGCGGCCAGCGGCAGGCGCGGCCAGCAGGTGCAGGAGTTCAAGACCATGGTCCGCGCCCTGCACGAGGCCGGCATCGAGGTGATCCTCGACGTCGTGTACAACCACACCGCCGAGGGCAACCACCTCGGGCCGACCCTGTCCTTCCGCGGCATCGACAACGCCGCCTACTACCGGCTGGTGGACGACGACCGGCGCTACTACATGGACACCACCGGCACCGGTAACAGCCTGCTCATGCGGCACCCGCACGTGCTCCAGATGATCATGGACTCGCTGCGCTACTGGGTGCTCGAGATGCACGTCGACGGGTTCAGGTTCGACCTGGCTGCCGCGCTGGCCCGGCAGTTCCACGAGGTGGACCGGCTGTCCGTATTCTTCGACCTGGTCCAGCAGGACCCAGTGGTATCCCAGGTCAAGCTCATCGCCGAGCCGTGGGACGTGGGCGACGGCGGCTACCACGTCGGCAACTTCCCCCCGCTGTGGAGCGAGTGGAACGGGAAGTACCGGGACATCATCCGTGACTTCTGGCGCGGCCAGCCCGCCACGCTGCCCGAGTTCGCGTCCCGGCTCACCGGGTCCAGCGACCTGTACGACCAGGACAGCAGGCGCCCGGTCGCCTCGGTCAACTTCGTCACCGCCCACGACGGCTTCACCCTGGCCGACCTGGTCTCCTATGACCACAAGCACAACGAGGCCAACGGCGAGGACAACCGGGACGGCAGCGACGACAACCGGTCCTGGAACTGCGGCCACGAAGGCCCCACCGACGACCCGGCCATCCTGGCCCTGCGGGCCCGGCAGAAGCGCAACTTCCTGACCACGCTGCTGCTGTCCCAGGGCGTGCCGATGCTGCTGGCGGGCGACGAGATGGGACGCACCCAGCGGGGCAACAACAACGCCTACTGCCAGGACAACGAGATCTCCTGGGTCGACTGGGCGATCCGCGCCGAGGACGACACCGAACTGCTCGACTACGTGTGCACGCTCATCCGCCTGCGCGCCGAGCACGCGGTATTCCGGCGGCGCCGGTTCTTCCGCGGCCAGGCCATCCGCGGCGGCCGGCAACGGCTGGGTGACATCGCCTGGTTCACCCTGACCGGCGAGGAGATGACCGACCACGACTGGGACGCGGGCTTCGTCAAGTCGCTGACGGTGTTCCTCAACGGCCGGGCGATCAGCGAGCCGGACCGGCGCGGCGGGCGGATCGCCGACGATTCCTTCCTGCTGCTGTTCAACGCCAGCGAGCAGGACCTGGTCTTCACCATCCCGCCCCGCCGGTACGGCCAGCGCTGGGCCAAAGCGCTGGACACGGCCATGCCGGCGGCGGATTTTGAACATGACACTGCCATCAAGCCAGGAGACGTGGTCACGGTGATCAATCACTCCCTGCAGGTGCTGTCCCGTGGCTGAGCTGCCCGCCTGGGGCCCGGGCCTGCCCTGGGCCCCGCTGTCCACCTACCGGCTGCAGCTCCGGGCGGGGTTCGGTTTCGCCGCCGCGGGCGAACTGGCGGACTACCTCGCCGACCTGGGCGTGACGCACGTCTACCTGTCGCCGATCCTGCAGGCCAACCCGGGATCCCCGCACGGCTATGACGTGGTGGACCACTCCCGCGTCTCGGCCGACCTGGGCGGGGAGGACGCCTTCCGCGCCATGGCGGACCGGTTCCACCGCCACCACCTCGGGGTCGTGGTCGACATCGTGCCCAACCACATGGCCCGGCCCACCCCAGAATCCCGTAACCAGCAGCTGTGGTCGGTGCTGTACCAGGGCCGGGCCTCGCCGTACGCGCACTGGTTCGACGTCGACTGGGACGCCCAGGACGGCAAGCTGCTCATGCCCGTCCTGGCCGGGCCGCTGGAGAAGTGCCTGGATGACCTCATCATCGACACCGCGCCGAAGACCCCGGAGAACGCCGAGCACCGCGGCCCGGTGCTGCGCTACTTCGACCACGTGCTGCCGCTGCGGGACGGCGTCGCCGACCTGCCGCTTGGCATGCTGCTGGCCGAGCAGCACTACCGGCTGGCCGACTGGCATGACGCGGCCACCCAGCTCAACTGGCGCCGGTTCTTCGACATCGACACGCTCATCGCGATCCGCGCCGAGGACCCCGACGTGTTCGAGGCCACCCACCGGGTACCGCTGCGCCTGGCCGCCGAGGGCCTGATCGACGGCCTGCGGGTGGACCACCCGGACGGGCTGGCCGACCCGGGCGGCTACCTGCGGCGGCTGGCCGCCGCGACCAGCGGCATGTGGGTCGTGGTGGAGAAGATCCTGGCCCGCGGCGAGGAACTGCCGGCCTGGGACTGCGCGGGCACCACCGGCTACGACACGCTGGCCCTGGTCGACGGGCTGTTCGTGGACCCGGACGGCGAACCCCGGCTCACCGCGGACTACGTCCGGATCACCGGCGGGAAGCCGGACTTCGCCGAGGTGGCCCGGGACGCCAAGCGCGGCATCGCCGACGCCACGTTCACCGCCGAGCTGTCCCGGCTGACCCGGCTGTTCATCCGGGCGGACTTCCCGGCCCTGGCCGGCCTGGGCGAGGCCGACCTGCACGACGTCCTGGTCGAGCTGCTGGCCGCGTTCGGCGTCTACCGGGCCTACGTGACGCCGGGTGAGCCGCCGCCCGAGTCCTCCGTGGCCGTGGTGTCCGCCGCCGCGGCCGCGGCCCGCCAGTGCCTGGAATCCCGGCTGCACCCGGCTCTGGACGCGGTGTGCGCCGCGGTGCTCGGGGTGGGCGGCGGGGCGGGGGACGCGGCGCGGCAGGCCGCCCGCGACGAGCTGGTCGTGCGATTCGGCCAGACCACCGGGCCGGTGCTGGCCAAGGGGGTGGAGGACACCGCCTTCTACCGCTGGCCGCGACTGGCCAGCCTGAACGAGGTGGGCGGCGACCCGGACAGGTTCGGCGCCAGCCCGGCCGAGTTCCACGCCGCCGCAGGCCGCCTCGCGGCCCGGTGGCCGGCCACCATGACCACGTTGTCGACCCACGACACCAAGCGGCAGGAGGACGTGCGTGCCCGGCTGGCCGTGCTGGCCGAGTGGCCGGAGGACTGGGCGCACAAGGTGGCCGAGTGGCACGGCCTGGCCAGCTGGCTCACCGACGGCGCGGCGGCCCAGGCCACCGAGCGGGCCCCCGACCCTGACCTGGAGTACCTGATGTGGCAGACCCTGGTCGGAGCCTGGCTGATCGCCGGCGAGCGGCTGCGCGCCTACGTCTCCAAGGCCATGCACGAGGCCAAGACGCGGACCTCCTGGACCGTGCGCGACCCGGGATACGAGGAGGCGGTGCTCGCCCTGGCCGACGCCGTGCTGGCCGACCCGGAACTGGTGGCGGGCATCGCCGAGTTCGTGGCCAGGATCGCGCCGGACGCCCGGGTGAACTCCCTGGGCGCCAAGCTCGTCCAGCTCACCATGCCCGGGGTGCCCGACGTGTACCAGGGCTGTGAGCTCACCGGCCTGTCACTGGTGGATCCGGACAACCGCCGGCCGGTGGACTACCAGCGCCGCAGGCGGCTGCTGGCCGCGCTGCGGGCCGGGCCGGAGGTGGTGGGCCTCGACGCGGAGAAGCTCCTGGTGACCAGCCGCGCGCTGGGCCTGCGGCGCGACCACCCCGAGTGGTTCACCGGCGGCTACACCCCGCTGGCCTGCGAAGGCCCCGCCGCCGGGCACGCGGTCGCCTTCCTGCGCGGCGATCACGCGGTCACCGTCGTCACCCGGCTGCCCGCCGCGCTGCGGCGGCGCGGCGGCTGGGCCGACACCGCCCTGCCGCTGCCCGAACTGCACTGGCGGGACGTGCTGACCGGGATCAGGCACGCCGGCCTGCGGCCGCTGATGTCCGACCTGACCCGGCGGCTCCCGGTGGCGCTGCTGATCCCGGACCAGGTCTACCTGGCCGAGCAGGAGCGGCTCGCGGGCCAGAACGCCTGATGACCACGTTCAGCGTCTGGGCCCCGGCCGCCGCCCGGGCCGAGGTCGAGGTCGCCGGCCAGCGCTACCCGATGGCCGCGGCGGACGTCCCCTCGGGCCCCGGCGCCGGCTGGTGGAGCGCGGAGGTCCCCGGCCTGGCGGCCGGCATCGACTACGGGTTCCGGCTGGACGACGGCGAGCTCCTGCCCGACCCCCGGTCACCGCGGCAGCCGTTCGGCATCCAGGGGCCGAGCCGCACCTACGACCACTCGGCGTTCACCTGGACCGACCGGAGCTGGCGCGGCGGGCCGCTGCACGGGTCGGTGATCTACGAGCTGCACACCGGCACGTTCACCGCCGAGGGGACGTTCGACGCGGCCATCGGGCGGCTGGATCACCTGCGCCGGCTCGGCGTGCACACCGTGGAGCTGATGCCGGTCGCGGCGTTCCCCGGCCACCACGGCTGGGGGTACGACGGGATCAACCTGTGGGCGGTGCACGAGCCGTACGGCGGCCCGGACGGGCTGAAGCGGTTCGTGGACGCCTGCCACGCGCGCGGCCTGGCCGTGCTGCTCGACGTGGTCTACAACCACGTCGGCGTGGGCAACCGGCTCGGTGACTTCGGGCCGTACTTCACCACCGCGCACGTGACCCCGTGGGGCCCCGCGGTGAACCTGGACCAGCCCGGGTCGGACGAGGTCCGCGCGTTCCTGATCGGCAACGCGCTGATGTGGCTGCGCGACTACCACCTGGACGGCCTGCGGCTGGATGCGGTGCACGCGCTGGAAGACCACCGGGCGCTGAACTTCCTGGAGGAACTCGCGGCCGAGGTCCAGGCCCTGGCCGCGCTGCTGAACCGGGAGCTGGTCCTGGTCGCCGAGTCCGACGCCAACGACCCCCGGCTGGTCACCTCCCGCGAGGCGGGCGGCTACGGGCTGACCGCCCAGTGGAGCGACGACTTCCACCACGCCGTGCACGCCGCGATCACCGGCGAGCGGCAGGGCTACTACTGCGACTTCGGCTCGATGGCGGCGCTGGCCAAGACCTGCACCAGGGTGTTCTTCCACGACGGCATCTGGTCGGCCTTCCGCGGCCGGACGCACGGGCGGCAGGTCGACGTGTTCCGCGTGCCCGCCCACCGGTTCCTGGGCTACCTGCAGGACCACGACCAGATCGGGAACCGGGCCGCCGGCGACCGGATCGCGGCCACGCTGCCGCCCGGCCTGGTCAAGGTGGGCGCCGGCCTGGTCCTGACCGGGCCGTATACGCCGATGCTGTTCATGGGCGAGGAGTGGGGCGCCGACACCCCCTGGCAGTACTTCACCGATCACGTCGACCCGGGCCTGGCCAAGGCAGTCGCCGAGGGGCGCAAGGCCGAGTTCGCCACGCACGGCTGGGCCGCGGCCGACGTGCCCGACCCGCAGGACGAGGCGACGTTCCTGCGCTCCAAGCTCGACTGGACCCAGCCCGACCGCGAGCCCTACCTCGGCCTGCTGGCCTGGTACGGCGAGCTGATCGCGCTGCGCCGGGCCCGGCCCGAGCTGACCGATCCCCGGCTGGACCGGGTGCGCGCGGACTTCGACGAGGACGCGCGCTGGATCATGGTCCGCCGGGGGCGGCTGCGCATCGCCGCGAACCTGGGCGGCGAGCCGGTCCGGCTCGCGCTCGGGCAGCCCGGCACCGCGGTCCTCGCCGCGTCCAGCCCGGCCGTCGCGATCGAGCAGGACCTGGTCACCCTCCCGGCCGCCGCGTTCGCCGTCATCGAGACCCGCAGTCCCGATACTCAGCGAGCCTGATCACCGCGGCGGCCGCGGGCTGGGCCCCCCGCGACGACAAGCCCCGAAACCGGGTGCGCCCGCCGGTCGGGGGCCCGGGCCACTGTCGGCTAGCTGCAGGTTTGCCGGGCGGCGGTGATCAAGGGGGTGAAGGTCCAGGGGTTCTGCGGGGCGTTCTGGCCCTGCAGCGCCTGGGGCAGGCCGTCGGGGAAGGTGAAGGACGCGTGCGACCAGACCCAGCGGGTGCCGGAAGCGGAGCAGACCTTCACCGGCTGGCTGAGCGTCACCACCGTGGTCACCGCGTACCCGGTGCCCGCGGCGCAGTCGGGCCGGCAGTCATCGAGCTTGTAGGCGCCGGTGCCGACCGCCTTGGTGCCCGACCAGGTGGTCCACGTCATGCCGGACAGGAACGCGGTGGAGTCACCGGACAGCGCGCAGCCGTACCCGCCGCACGCCGGCTCGTGCAGCAGCGTCCCGTTGAGGTCCTGCCCGGCGGCCAGGAAGGTGTCGGCTCCGGCCGGGGCGGCCGAGGTCACGCCCGGGACGGCAGCCACGGTCGCGGGCGCCGAGGCGGGCGCGCTGGACGACTCGGCTGGGCTGGCCGAGGAGGTACAAGCGGTCAATAGGACAGCAACGCACGCCAGGGACACCCAGGACGCAAGCTGCCGGGGTCTGAGCGCATTCGTGATAGTCATGAGGTCCAACCCTTCAATCAACAGGTGAGCGGCTCGGCGAGCCGTGTCACCTCTACGACTCAGGGCGCCCCGAGCTGGTTGGAGAGGGCTGGAACCACGCTCCGTTCGGCATGAAAAAGAGCGGTTACGGCCTCAGCCGAAGCACTGGCCTTCGCCGCGGTAGGTCGGCACGGCGGTGACCCGATCGCCGTCCAGCACGTAGTAGTCCGTGAACCGCTCGGCCAGCTCGCCGGCCTTGGCGTGGCGCAGCCAGACGCGGTCGCCGGGCCGCAACCGGTCGGCGGCGGCGCCGCGCACCGGCGTCTGGACCTCGCCCGCGCCCTCGACGCCGATCAGGGTCAGCCCGGCCGGCAGCCAGGGCCGCGGCAGCCGGTCCGGGGTCCCGGGGCCGGAGGCGATGTAGCCGCCGGAGAACAGCGTGGCCACGTCCGGGCCCGGCCGGCGCACCACGGGCAGGGCGAACATCAGCGCCGGGTCCGGGGTGAAGCGGCGGTAGGCGTCGAACAAGGTCGCGCCGACCAGCCCCGAGCCCGCGGTCAGCTCGGTCACCGACTCGTCCCGGGCGGTCGTCTCCAGGCTGCCGGTCCCGCCCCCGTTCACGAACTCCAGGGTGGTCAGCTCCTGGATCAGGCGGACCGCCTCGGCCCGGCGCCGGCGCAGTTCAACCGCCGAACGGTCCTGGATGCCCCGGATCAGCTGGGCCCGGACCGGGTGCCCGGGCGGGGCGTCGCCCAGGCCCGCGATCTGCCCCTCGTAACCCATCACGCCCGCCAGGCGGAAACCCGGCCGCCGGGTGATGGCCTGGGCGGCGTCCGCGGCCTGCTGCGGGGTGAACAGCGGGGAGCGCCGGGTGCCGATGTGGACAAGCGGCCGCCCGGCCAGCGGCCGCCAGGAGACGTCCAGCTCGAGGCAGACCCGGATCTCGGCGTGACCGCGGCCCACGGCCCGGTCCACCACGTCCAGGTGCTCGACGGAGTCGACCATGATCGTGACATGCCGCCTGGCTTCCTCGTCCGCGGCCAGGGCCCGCAGCGCCGTCCGGTCCACCGTGGGGTAGGCGACGAGCAGGTCGTCGCTGGTGCCTGCGGCGTGCAGCCAGAGCGCCTCGGGCAGCGAGTAGCACATCACGCCCTGGTAGCCGGGCCGGGCCAGGGCGCGCTCGATCAGGAACCGGCAGCGCAGCGATTTGGTGGCCACCCGGATCGGGCGGT
>Ga0335073_10016615_pt1 | contig 10282 bp, 9 predicted proteins | sample Lox_Sample_22_FD_207093 | JGI IMG/M metagenome (GOLD analysis project Ga0335073, IMG submission 207093) | Soil microbial communities from Loxahatchee National Wildlife Refuge, Florida, United States - Lox_Sample_2.2 | ecosystem: Environmental > Terrestrial > Soil > Wetlands | place: USA: Florida... | reverse complement strand
GTTTCTAGCTTATCGTGACGAAGCTGAAAGCCGCCCAGCGGTTTTCTCCGAGCGGCGATTTGCATGACCTCAAATGCAGTTAAGGCAATTCGGTTGCGATGTGAAGCTGAATTGTGAGCCCGGCGCTGGCGGTTGGTTTTAGCCGCACAATCATCCGCATGGGATCGAACCCATCCCGGCTCACACGCAGAGAATGGACCCGGCCGCTGCAGGCCGTGGTCATCGATCCCATCGACCCGGCAACGCCCAACTGAGAGGCGCGGGCGAAAACCTTCGGCCTGCCCCGCTACTTGACCCAGACTTTGGGCTCCACGGAAAGGCCGGGGCGGAGTTCGTGATGCGGGTCTTCGTTGCGGAGATCGGTGAAGTCGATGCGCACCGGGACGCGCTGCACCACCTTCACGTAGTTGCCGGTGGCGTTTTCGGGCGGGAAGAGCGAGAGCACCGAGCCGGTGGCGCCGCCGATCTGCGTGACGCGGCCTTTGTATTCCCTGCCGGTGGAGTCGACGTGCACGTCGACGGATTGACCGGCGTGCATGTGGCGAAGCTGGGTCTCTTTGAAGTTGGCGGTGATCCAGATGTCCTCGAGCGAAACCAGGGTGAGCAGGTTCTGGCCGGCGGAGACGTTCTGGTCGATCTCGACGCTCTTGCGGGTGATGATGCCGTCGGCGGGCGCGACGATATTGGTGTAACTGAGGTTGAGGCGGGCCTGATCGAGCTGTGCCTGTGCCTGCTCGACCTGGGCCTGGGCCTGCCTGGCGCGGGCATTTTGCGCGGCTATCTGCTGGGGAGCGGTTTCGGCGTATTTCAATTGCGCTCGAACCTGCGTCTCGCGCTGGTGGGCGACACGCACGCCGTCTTCGGCCGCCTTCTGGCTGGCGATGGCATCGGCCAGTGCGGCCTGCTGGCTATCGGCGGCAGCCACGGCCGCGTCGTACTGCTGCTTGCTGATGACGTCCTTCTCGACCAGGGGCGTGTAGCGCTGGAGGTCGGACTGGGCCTTGACGTTGTTGGCCTGGGCCTGGGCCACGCGCGCCCTGGCGGCATCGAGTTGCTGCTCGGCCTGGGCCACAGTGGCTTCAGCGCCGCTGACATCGGCATTTGCTGCTCGCAGGTTGCTGGCCGTGTTCACGGTGGTGATGGGGATATTGACATTGGCGGCAGCGGCGTTGGCGCGGGCGCTGGCCAGGGCGGCCTCGGCATTCTCGACGGCGACCTGGAAGTCGCGCGGGTCGAGCTGGGCGATGGGATCGCCGGCTTTGACCACCTGATTTTCTTCGACGTACACCTTCAAGACATGGCCGTTGATGCGCGAGCTGATCTGGATGAGATGGCCGTTGACCTCGGCGTCGTCGGTATCTTCGCTGTAGGTGGAGCGCCACCAGACGCCGAGGGCAATGAGCGCGGCTACGACGGCGGCGACGATGAGCATGCCTCTGCGGCGAGACCGCGGCGCCTCCATCTCAGTCTCTCCGCCCGATTCGTTAAGTTCTGGTGTTTGGTCCGCCACGTCTACTTTCCTCCTACAAATTTCTTGTAATCCTGGCCGGCGCCCAGGGCGCGCGCCAGACTGAGCTTGGCTACGTTGTACCGGTAAAGGCTGGCCACATATTGACCGTCGGCCTGGGCCAGCGACTGCTGAGCCTGGCTCACGGCCAGATTGTCGCTGACACCATTGGCGTAACGCTGCTGGGCTTCACTGAGAGCCTCGCGGGCCAGCGACCGGCTGGAGTCTGCGACCTGAACCTGCTGCTCCGCGGAAGCGATGTCGAGCAAAGCGTCGCGCACATCGGCTTCAACCTGGGCCTGGCGGTCGCTGAGCTGGGCCTGGGCGGTATCGAGCTGGGCCTGCGCCTGCTGGGCCTGGCCGCGCAGGGCAAATTCCTCAAAGACCGGAACGTTGAGCGCAGCCGTGGCGTCGACGGTGCCGTGCGAGTGAGCGAGCGTGGTGCCGATATCGCCGTAGTCGGAATCGATACTCACGCTGGGCAGACGCGCCGCGGTGGCGGCTTTGCGCTGTTGGGCCGCGGCGGCGGCGGTTTCGACCAGCGCGGCGAGGTCTTTGCGATTTTCCTTGGCCTGCTTGATGAGAGCCCCGGCATCGAGCGCGTCGAAGGGCGCGTAGGGAGCATGGTCGCTCAAGCTGAACTTCTGATCGAGCGGCAGACCGATGGTGCGTGCCAGAGCGAGCTTGTCTTTTTCTTCAGCGTTCCGGGCCGCAATCAGCTGCTGCTCGAGCGACTGATAGTCCACGCGCGCGCGCAGCTCATCGAGCAGGGGCGCGGTGCCGGCCTGATGATTGGCCACGGCCTGGTCGAGCGAGATTTTGGCGGTATCGACTTCGGCCTGGACACTGGCGACCTCCGTGCCGTCGGCGAGCACCAGCAGGTAGGCGTTGCCCACGGTGAGCACGACGAGATCGCGCGCATCCTGGGCAGAAAGCTGGGCCGCGTCGAAGTTGTGGCGCGCGGCCAGATAATTGCGCAGCGACGAAACATCGACGAGCGACCAGGTCATCGATGCGCGCACGTCGGTGAAACCGAAGGGCCCGATGATCTTGGGAAAATCGGGAAGCCGCAGCCCCTCGGCGGGCAAATCGGTCTGCGTCACGGTTTCCTTCGCGTTGAAGTCCACCGCGGGCAGGAGAGTTTGCAACTGGCTCAGTCGCTGGGCGCGCGCGCCGGCGGTCTGGGCACCGCTCAAAATGATGCCGAGATTGGTCTCGATGCCGCGCCGGATGGCGTCGTCGAGCGAGAGATCGATGACCGAGGGCGATGCCGTTCCCTGGGGAACGCTGCCTTGAAAGCTCGCAGCCGAAGGCGGACCGGGAGCCGGCGAAGGCGGAATAGGCGCCGATTGCGCGGCTCCGCGGCCGCTACAGGCCGACCCTACGGTGCATAACAAGAGCCCGGCAGCCCAGGAACAAATTCTGCTTTGGATGGAATGCTTCAACAAATTGAACCTTACCTGGGTCAGCTCAGATTGAACCCTGAGAAACGGCACTCGCGGCCGCCGGAAAAATTGGCGTTACCCCTAATGGATGCGTCACGGTCGCCATGCGGTTCTTAAATGTAGTGTATCCAATGAGTCTGCCGTTTGGTATGGGGGACGGGGCAATCGCAGAAAGAAGCATTCCCGGTGCGGCGCCGAATGCGCCGCTCAGCGGCCATTCCGCAGCCGGAGCTGCGACGCGCGATCGGCAAGGCCCGCTACGCGAACTGGCTGCGAAAGACGGCCTTGATGTGCGCCAATCGATCTTCAAGCGCTTTGGTCTCCGCTTCCAGACCCAGGCTGCGGGCCAGCGCGATGGCGTCGCGGTAGCAGTCCTTGGCGTCGCTGTAGCAGCCTGTCGCACCGCTCGACGAATGTGCCTCGTACATATCGTCGTAGTACTTCTCGCCCATGGCCTTCAGATGCTCCAAGTGCGCCAGCTGCGCCGTGCGTTCCGTCTCGTCGCTCATTGGTCTCCTAATCTGGGCGCCTTTTCGGCCTGGTTGACGGAATGCAATGTGGGATAGTAGCCGGTGCGGGTGCGCACGGTGAGCTTGCCCGCGCCCTTGGCCGAGGCCGTCACCTCGACTTTGCGGAATCCCGAAACCGAGGTGGGCTTGGTGGAGTGATAGCCGATGGTGTACTGCGAGCGAATGTCGCGCGCCACCTCGGCGGCAATCTGGTCGACTTCCTCGATCGACTTGGGAAAGAAGGCCATACCGCCGGTTTCCTGCGACAGCATCTCGAGAGCGCGGCGTGCGTGGCGCACCTCGGCGCGGTCCATCTCGTCGCCGAAGAGCAGGCCGATCGAATAGATTACCGGGCCCGACAGATCCTGCACCTTGCGGATAGTCTGCTCCAGGGTTTGCTCGGATGCGTTATCGTCGCCATCGGTAATGATCACCAGCACCTGCTTGGGCCGCTTGGCGTCGGCAGCAAGTTTATCGGCCGATGCGGCCACGGCATCGTAGAGCGCGGTGCCGCCGCGCGAGTCGATGTGCGAGAGCCCGTCGCGCAGCTTCTTGATGTCGGAGGTGAAGTCGCAGTCGATGAAGGCCTCATCGGAAAAGTTCACGACGAAAGCCTCGTCTTTGGGGTTTGAAGCCTGCACCAGATCGAGAGCCGCTTTGTTGACGGAGGGTCTTTTGCGATACATCGATCCGGAGTTGTCGATCACCAGTCCCATCGACACGGGAAGATCGGTGTGCTGGAAGCTGATAATGCTCTGCCGGACGCCGTCCTCGGTAACCTGAAAATCGTCTTTGGTCAGGTTTTCCACCAGCTGCGAGCCATTGAGCACGGTGGCATTCAGCACCACCTCATCCACGTTGGTATGGAGCAGAAAGCCCTCGCCTTCCTTACGCATCGGCGCGGCGGGCTGGCCCGGGGCCGTGACGTCGGGCGAACGCACGGGATCGGTATCCTCAGTCTGCGCCTGAGATTGCGCGGAAGACCCCGCTCCCGGCTTTGCAGGCTGCTGGGCCGCGAGCACAAAACCCGATACAACGAAACAGATGGCGAGAACCGCGTTACTGCAATGGCGCATAGTACCCGGTACGTGCATAGACTGTCAGCGGAGGCAATCCCGGTGGAGGATTGACCTTCACCTTCACTTTACGCCACTTGCCGTCGCGGCTGAGGTCCTTGGGTTTATAGCCGATCACATACTGATTGCGCAGCTCGGTGGAAATCTTCTCGGCAATGTCGCTCATCTCATCCACATCGTCGACGCGGAACATGCGGCCGCCGGTGGCGGAGCTGATGTCGTCGAGCAGTTGCGGACCGGTACGCTCCTCGGGAGTGGGCGCGTATGGGTCGAAGATGCCGATGGAGTAGATCTCGACGTCGGCCTCGCGCACCTCGGCACGCACCTCGCCCTCGGTGTAGCGCGAGCGGTTGTCGCCGCCATCGGAGACCAGCAGCAGCGCTTTGCGCTCGTGATGGGCGTCTTTCATCTTGGCCAGGCCATAGTAAATGGCATCCAGAAGCGCGGTGCGGTGCTCGGCATGCACGGTGGCCAGCCGCGCCTGGATCTGTTCCACCGAGCTGGTGAAGTCTTCAATCAGCTCCGGCCGGTCGTTGAAGCCGATGACAAAGAACTCATCCTGCGGGTTAGCGGTTTTGATGAACTGCAGGATCGATTCCTTGGCGCGGACCAGCTTGGAGGTCATCGATCCCGAAAGATCGAAGATGATGCCGATCGAAACCGGCGCGTCTTCGCAGGCAAAGCTAGTGATGGACTGCTCGCCGTTGTTCTCGAAGACCTGGAAGTCTTCCTTTTCAAGCCCGGTGACGAGGCGATTGAGAGGATCGGTGACGGTCACCGGCACCAGGACCAGATCCACATTGGCGCGGATATAGGAGCCGGGATGAATGCGCATGGCAGCGGCGCCGGACGCGGGGCCGGCTTCAGCGCCTTTGGGCTCGGCGGCAGGCGCCGAGGAGCTGCCCGGGGGGTCCACGTGGACCTTGTTGAGCTGGTCTTCCTGGGCCCGGCTTTGCGGCAGCCACAAAAAGGCAGCCAATGCGCAGAAGCCGATGCGGCGGCAAGCCCGGGATAGAGCACCGTCCCCGTTGTGGCGAATGCGCTTTTGGGGAAGCGTCGTCATAGCAACACCAAGGGGTTGAAGGCGATAGTACCACGGTTCACGCGTCTTCGGCGCGAGCCCATTGCCGTCGCCGGCCCGGTTGGGCCGGAGGCGGAGAGATGGAGAGCAGTGGAAGCACATCGGAACCCAGGCGGCACTGGGATACAATCAAGCCTGAACGTCCCGCAATCCCACTGCCGGAAATGGCATGGCGGGGTGCAACCAGCGTTTGAGAAGATGCCTTCGCAGGAAGCCGTGCGCTGCGGCCGGCGGCAGCAAGTGGAGCCGCGACCCGGGATGGCGGCGAAACTTGAAAGCATTTTTCTGAAGCGCCCACCTTTTAACGGCGGAGCACGACCTTCCTCATGGCACGCATTTATCCTTTTCGCGCTTGGCGCTACAATCCTTCGACGGTTCGGCTGGACGACGTGGTCACCCAACCCTACGACAAGATCACACCGGCCATGCAGCAGGCCTATTACCAGCGCAGTCCCTACAATCTTGTCCGGATCATTCTCGGACTGCCTGAACTATTTGACGCCGAGCGGGGTGAAAACGTCTATATGCGCGCGGCGCGGGATTTTCGCGCCTGGCGCGAGCAGGGCGTGCTGAAACAGGAACACGAGCCGTGCGTTTTTGCCTATGCGCAGCGCTTCACCGTTCCCGGCAGCGACGTGGTGAAGGAGCGGCGCGGGTTTATCGCGCTGGGCAAAGTGCACGACTATGCGGAAAAGGTGGTTTACCGGCACGAGCAGACGCTTTCCAAGCCAAAAGGCGACCGCCTGAACCTGCTGAAGGCCACGCGGGCGCACTTCGGGCAGATCTTCATGCTGTACTCCGACCCCTCGGGCAGCGTGGAGAAGATTCTTTACGAAGGCAACGGCACACCCGACGCCGAAGTGAGCGACGAGTACGGAGTGACCCACCGCCTGTGGCGGGTCAACAACCCTTCGGCCATTCGGCTGCTCGCCACCGCTATGGCCGATAAGAAACTCATCATCGCCGATGGCCATCATCGCTATGAGACCGCGCTGAATTACGCCAAAGAGCACGCGCCCGCCGCGGCGCAGACGGAGTTGAGCGCCACGGGACTGCCGCAACCGCCGTATCCGGAAGCCGCGGTGATGATGACCTTCGTCAACATGGATTCCGACGGCCTGGTGATTTTGCCCACGCATCGCGTCGTGCACAGCCTGGCGCGATTTGACGCCGCGGAGTTTCGCGCGAAGGCTGAAGAGTTTTTCGCGGTCGAGAGGCTCGAACCCGGCGATGCACAAAGCTATATTGCGAAGCTGACCGGCCAGCCGGGCACGGCCTTTGTGGCGGTGACGCGCGGCGGCGACTTTTTGCTGCGGGCCAAACCTGAAGCCATGGCGAAGATGCTCACCGACGTGCCGGAGCGGCAGCGGCAGCTCGATCTCACCCAGCTGCACACCATCGTTCTCGACCGGCTGCTCGGCCTCGACGCGGAAAAGGTGCGCGAGCAGACCAATCTCCGCTATTTGCGCGATGCCGGCGAGGCTGTCGAGCAGGTGCGCAAGGGCGAGGCCGACGCGGCCTTCCTCACCAATCCCGTTTCCATGGAGCAGTTGCGCGAAGTCGCCTTTGCCGGCGAGGTGATGCCGCAGAAGTCCACTGACTTCTTTCCCAAACTGCTGAGCGGCCTGACGATTTATGCGTTGGAGTAACGCGAGTGAAGGCACGGAAGAGAGTGAAATCAGGGAAGAGCGTGAGATCGATCGTAGAGGGGTGAAGGAGCCCACAGAGAGCGGCGTGCGCGCGGGAGTGCGGAAGCAGGTTAGAAATGGGTAATCGCACCAGTTTTTCCAAAACGATTTTCACCGGCTTCACTCCCTTCACTTTCTTCACTCGCTTCGCCTGTGTCACTCTCTTCATTCTCACGGCCTTCGTCCCATCGTGCGTCACGCACGCACAGGCGCCGCCGGCGCCCGGCGTGACCGCGCCGCGTTTCGTGGTGGTGCTCGATGCCGCTCACGGCGGCGACGACGCGGGCGCGAAGCTCGGCAAGCAAACCGAAAAGGAACTGGCTCTGGTCTTCAGCATGAAACTGCGCTCGCTGCTCGTGGCGCGCGGCATGGCCGTGGTCACCACGCGCGAGTCGGACGCGGCCGTGGATCAGGATCGCCGCGCGGAGATCGCCAACCGCGCCGACGCCGCAGCCTGCGTGAATCTGCATGCGGCCCTGGCCAGCCCAAACAACGGATCGGCCGTACATCTTTTCGTCTCTTCCCTTCCCCAGGCGGGCGACGTGCATTTTGTGCCCTGGCGCACGGCGCAGTCGGCGTGGATTACGCGCAGCACCGCGCTGGCCGGCACGCTGAACTCCGCGCTGACGCAGGCCGGCGTCACGGTAACTCTGGGCCGCACGGCGCTGCCCGCGGTCGACAGCATGGCCTGCCCCGCCGTCGCCCTGGAGATTTCGCCCGAGCGGCCGGCGGATGCCGAGAATGCCTCCGGCGCCGGCAGCGCGGCTTTTGAGGACAAGGTGGCCGAAGCGCTGGCCGCGGCACTGGTCGCGTGGCGTTCCGAAGCCGCCCGGTTCGGGGAGCGGCAGCCGTGATTCCTCGTCATCAGACCGTTTTGTTTGTCATCCTGCTTCTGGCTTCCGTCATTATGGGTGTCGTGCTCTGGAACCAGTTGCGGCGCGCACACGAGCGCCTGTTGCGCGGCGAAGATTCCGCGCACACCGTGGCGCCGCAGGTAGCTCCCACCGAGCAGGCCACGCTGATGGTAGCCAGCGACGCGGACAATACCGTGGCGCCGCGCATGTTGACCTTGCCTTTGCCCGAGAGCCCTGAAGACCGGGCGCGGGCGGTACTGGGCAAACTGTTCGAGCTCGACGCCGCGCCCAACGCCACGCATCCGGTTCCCGGAGGGGCCAATTCCATCGCCCAGGTGTTCCTTGTTCCCATCGCGGATGCGGGGGGGAAACCTTCGGCCGCATCGCCTGAACTGGCCGTAGTGAACCTGACCGGCGCCTTCGCGGCCGGCCATCCCTCGGGGCTGGAGACGGAGACCCTCACTGTGCTTTCGATCTGCGCCACGCTCAGCGCCAACCTGCCGCGCGTCGCCCAGGTGCGCTTCCTCGTCGATGGGCAGCCCCGCGCCACGCTCGCCGGCCACGCGGACCTGACGCGCACATACCTCGCCAGCCAGATGGCGCCGGCCGTGGGAGTTCGCCCGTAATGACAACTTCAAGCTCGACCACAACTCCCACCATTGGCGTCTTCGATTCAGGATTTGGCGGATTGACCGTGCTGCGCGCGCTGATTGAGCGCCTGCCGCGCGCACGGTTTGCCTTTCTCGGCGACACGGCGCGGCTGCCCTACGGCTCCAAGTCACGGCGCACCATCGCGCGCTACGCAGCCCAGAGCGCCGAGTTCCTGGTGCGCGAGCAGGGCGCGGAGTTTCTGGTGATCGCCTGCAACACGGCCAGCGCGCTGGCGCTCGACGCCATCCAGGATGCGGTGCCGGTTCCGGTGCTGGGCGTCATCGAACCGGGAGCGATTGCCGCCCGCCAGGCGTCCGTGACCGGTGACGTGCTGGTGATCGCGACCGAGGCCACCGTGCATAGCCACGCCTACGCCGCCGCGTGTGAGGCGCGTGGATTGAGAGCCATCGAAAAGGCGTGCCCGTTGCTGGTGCCGCTCGTCGAAGAAGGATGGACCGATCATCCCGTTACCGAACAGGTGATCGAGGTGTATTTGAACGAACTGCGCGCCCAGGCTTCTGCCCAGGGGATGCGGCAAGACGCTCTGGTGCTGGGCTGCACGCATTATCCCCTGCTGCGGCCGCTGATCGAGCGCGCCGTGCGGCCCGGAGTCAAGGTGATCGATTCGGCCGAGGCGACGGCCCAGGTGGCCGTCGAGCGGTTCAACGGCAGAGTTGCGGCGACGCCGGGAGGCCCGGCGGTTGAGACCGAGGTCCGTTGCTTCGCCACCGATTCCGTGGAGAAGTTCGAGCGGCTCGGTTCGCGATTCCTGGGCCGGCCCGTGGGGCATGTGGAGCTGATCGATCTGGGTGGGTGAGGGCGCGAAAATCGCTCTGATATTCTGAGAATTGCAACTCCGTTGTTTCCCCCTTTTGGACAAGGATCTTGGAGGAATTCACACTGCATGATTAACCTGGCGGGCAAGACTGCCGTGGTCTTCGGGCTGGCCAACAAGCGCTCGATCGCCTGGGGCATCGCCCAGAAGCTTCACGAAGCCGGCGCCACGCTGGCCATCTGCTATCAAAACGAACGCATGAAGGCCGAAGCCGAAGACCTGATCAACGAGCTGGGCAACGCCAGCGGCTTTCAGTGCGACGTGTCGAACGACCAGGAGATAGAAACCCTGTTCGCCACGCTCAAGGAAAAGTACGCGAAGATCGACATCCTGGTGCATGCCATTGCCTACGCGCCAGCAGAAGACCTGAAGGGCCAGTTCATCAACACCAGCCGCGAGGGCTTCCGCATCGCGCACGACGTGAGCGTCTACTCGCTGATCGCGGTAAGCCGCGGCGCGCTGCCGCTGATGACCGAAGGCGGAAGCATCGTCACCCTGAGCTACTACGCCGCGGAAAAAGTGGTGCCGCACTACAACGTAATGGCGCTGGCCAAGGCGTCGCTCGAATCGGCCGTGCGCTACCTGGCCTATGAGCTGGGCCCCAGGAATATCCGCGTGAATGCCATCTCCGCCGGC
>Ga0335073_10016612_pt1 | contig 10282 bp, 7 predicted proteins | sample Lox_Sample_22_FD_207093 | JGI IMG/M metagenome (GOLD analysis project Ga0335073, IMG submission 207093) | Soil microbial communities from Loxahatchee National Wildlife Refuge, Florida, United States - Lox_Sample_2.2 | ecosystem: Environmental > Terrestrial > Soil > Wetlands | place: USA: Florida... | reverse complement strand
CAGGTCACCCTGCCGGCCGGCTTCAAGCCCGCGCACCTGGTGGTCGAGGTGCAGTCGAATCGCCACGATGTGACGCCGCTCTCGCAGACCTTTCTGTGGACCGTCGAGGCTGCGCCTTAGAATAGGCCTCATCGGAGGATCCATGTTCAGCCGTGACTCGCGACCCCCGCATATCGACACCCTCATCGGCAAGGGCGTGCGGGTGCAGGGCGACATCGCTTTCCTGGGCGGCATGCACCTCGACGGCGCGATCGCCGGCAACGTGCGCTCGGACCAGGCGCCGGATTCGACGCTGTCGGTGAGCGAGACCGGCTCCATCGAAGGCTCGGTGGAAGTGCCGAACGTGATCCTGCAGGGCCACATTCGCGGCGATATCCGCGGCGTCGAGCGCGTGGTGCTCGGCGCCACGGCGCGCGTCGAGGGCGACGTCTATTACGGGGTGATCGAGATGACGCTCGGCGCACAGATCATGGGCAAGCTCGTGCGGCTCGCGCCCGCGGGCGCCGCGGAGCCCGCACCCGCCAAGGGTTGAGAACGCCCCCCGGGGCCCCCAGATTGGCTGCAGGAATGCGCCGTCAGGCGCGTTCGTGAATTGCGCCTTTGACCCGCGTGACGCACGCTTCTAGACTCGCGCTCAAGGAGATTATGACCACTACCGACATCCTCGAGGACGTGCCGCCGGCGCTGCTGTTCACCGACGCCGCCGCCCGCAAGGTCGGCGATCTGATCCGCGGCGAGGGCAATCCCAAACTCATGCTGCGCGTGTTCGTGCAGGGCGGGGGCTGCTCGGGTCTGCAGTACGGCTTCGAGTTCGACGAGCAGATCCAGGACGGCGACACCTGCATCGAGAACCTGGGGGTGAAGCTGCTCGTCGACCCGATGAGCGTCCAGTACCTCACCGGCGCCGAGATCGACTACCGCGAGGATCTCGAGGGCGCGCAGTTCGTCATCCGTAATCCGAACGCGACCACGACCTGTGGCTGCGGCTCTTCTTTCGCGGCCTGACTCCCGGCGGCACGCGTGAGGCCGGCTGCCACCGCCCGATCCTCCGAAGCCCGAACCACCGCCCGCAGCGCTCCCCGTCCGGTACCGGACGTGCTCGCCGCGGTCGATTTAGGCTCCAACAGCTTCCACATGGTGGTCGCGCGCTACTCGCACGGCCAGCTGGTCATCATCGATCGCCTGCGCGAGATGGTGCGCCTCGGCGCCGGGGTCGAGGAGAGCGGCCGGATCGATAAGGACGTCGCGGCGCGCGCGCTCGCCTGTCTGCACCGCTTCGGGCAGCGGCTGCGCGACATGCACGCCGACAGCGTGCGCGTCGTCGGCACCAATGCGCTGCGCATGGCGCACCGCAAGCAGGTGTTCCTCGAGCGCGCCCGCGAGGCGCTCGGCCACCCGATCGAGATCATCGCCGGCATGGAGGAGGCGCGCCTCATCTATTCGGGCGTCGCGCACACCATGCCGAACGAAGCCGGCAGGCGGCTGGTGATCGACATCGGCGGAGGCAGCACCGAGCTCATCATCGGCCAGGCGCTCACCCCGCTCGTGCTCGAGAGCCTGCAGATGGGCTGCGTCTCGCTCAGCGAGCGTTTCTTCCGCGACGGCAAGATTTCCGCCAAGCGCTTCGAGCGTGCGCGCCTGGCCGCGCGCCTCGAGCTCGAGCCGGTGCAGGCGGCATTCCGCGCGCGCGGCTGGGAGACCTGCGCCGGGAGCTCGGGCACGGTGCGCGCCATCGGCGAGGTGATCCGGGCGCTCGATCCGGCCGCGGCTACCATCACTCCGGCCGGACTCAAGCGCGCCATCGACTACTGCGTCGACGCCGGCCATACGCGTGAGCTCACGCTCGAGCCGGTCACCGAGGATCGCCGTCCGGTGTTCCCGGGGGGACTTGCGATCCTCGCCGAGGTCTTCGCGGTGCTCGACATCAGGGCGATGCAGATCGCCGAGGGCGCGATGCGCGAGGGCCTGCTCTACGACATGCTCGGCCGCTACCAGCGCGAGGACGCGCGCGAGCGCACCGTGCGGGCCATGCAGCAGCGCTATCACGTCGACATCGCGCAGGCCGAGCGCGTCGAGGCGACGGTGCGCGATTTCCTCGAGCAGACGCGCGAAAGCTGGAAGCTCAATGAGCCGCTCGCACGCTGGGCACTCAAGTGGGCGGCGCGCCTGCACGAGATCGGTCTCGACGTCTCACATTCGGGCTATCACCGCCATGGGGCCTACCTCCTGGAGAACGCCGACATGCCGGGATTCCCGCGCGAGGAGCAGCGGCTGCTGGCGCGCCTGGTCGGCGCCCACCGCCGCAAGCTCACGCTCGAGGGCGTCGAGGAGCTGGTGCCGCCCTGGGACCGCAACTCCGTGTACCTGATCCTGCTGCTGCGTCTGGCGGTGCTGCTGCACCGGGGGCGCAGCGCCACCGCACTGCCGCACATCGAGCTGTCGGTGACGCCGCGTTCGGTCGAGATGCGTTTCCCGGCGCGCTGGCTGAAGGATCACCCGCTGACGTCGGCGGATCTGCAGCAGGAGGTCGACTACCTGCGCGCCGGCGGCTACCGGCTGCGGGTGTTCAGCGGCGGGAGCTGAGCTGCCGAACCTGGCTCCGCCGGCGCCGGGCGGCCAGGCGACGGCCGGCGGCCAGAGCGAGAAGTCCCGCAACATCGAACCAGGCAAGCCCGCCACCGCCTCCGCTGCCACCACCACCACCGCCACTGCCACCGCCTCCGCCACTACTACCGCCACCGCCTCCACTCGAGCCGCTGCCGACTGTCAGCACCGCCGAGGCCTGCACCGGGGTGGTCGATGTGGGGCAACTCAACGAGTAGGTGAAGGTGCCGTCGGTTGTGGCGGTCTGTGTCAGGCTGCCGATTCTCGGGTAGACGCCGGACCAGGGTGAGCCGTCCGCGCCGCCGCCGCTCGCCGTGCAGCCGGAGGCGCCGATAGAACCCCACTCGAGCGTGTAGGTTTGCCCGATTGAGATGGTTTGCGGCGAAACGGTCAGGGCCGCGCCGGGTGTCGACGTCTGCGAGATCCAGATCGACCAGTTCATCGTGGCCGTCTGCCCTGACTGATCGGCCAGCTGCACCTTGAAGCCGTAAACCCCCGTACTCTCCGGAGTTCCGGACAGCTCTCCGGTCGGGCTGAGGCTGATCCCTGCGGGGAGCGTGCCGATCACCGTGCCCGTGACCTGTCCGATCGCACGGTCGAGGGTGGGTAGCTGATAGATGAACGGCTGCCCGGCCGCGAATGAGGCCAGGCAGTTTCCCCCATCGCAGGAGACCTGGCCGGGATAGAACACGTTGACGAAGAGGCTCTTGTAAGCGACCGCGCCTGCGGAGTCCGTTAGCTTCGCGGTGAACTGGTAACCCGTGCCCTCCTGCTGGGTGTTGGCTGCGGTGCCCGACAACACACCGCCGGGGGAGAGCATCAGGCCGTTCGGTATTTCGAAGTCTGCCTGCGACCAGGTATATGGAGGAGTGCCGCCCGTGGCGCTCAGCGCGACGCTGTAAGGCAATCCGATCGGGGCCTCGGTCAGGAGTGATGGGGTGGTGATCGCGAGCGCGGAATCTGTGAAAGCGACGATGAACCCGTCCTGCTCACCCCCCATACCGGAGCGCAGTCCGTCGTCGGTTACCGGGAAGCTCGCCGCCTCGGTGGCGCCACTCACGTACACAGTGCCGGTCGGCGTCAGCGCAATGCCGGTGCCGATGGTGATCGGCGCATAGTCGCGGGGCGTTGTCTCATAGCCGCCAAGGTAGGTGCCATAGAGCACTGTCTTGCCATCGGCGCTGAGCTCGGCGAAATACGCTTCGCGATCCGCCATGTGGCCGACGATATAGAACGGGCTGCTGACATTGACCAGCAGATCGTCGGTGACCGCGGAGGTGACATCCTGGAATGCGCCGCTCGTGACGGGCATGTCCGCGGAGAAGGTGACGCCGACCAGGTAGGCGTTGGCGTTCGCATCGCTCGCGATTCCGAGGCAGCCATCGATAGCCGAGCCACCGAAATAGGTCGCGTATACCGAGGTCAGTCCGGAGTCCACGCGGCGCACCCAGCCGGTGGTTTGTCCGAGAAGATGTGTCTGAAAGACGCCAGCCGAGGTTGGAAAGTTCGTCGAGGTCGTACTACCGCATAGCAACCAGCCGCCGGCGGCGTCTGGAGCCAGCGCTTGAGCCCAGTCGTCACCCGAGCCGCCGAAGACCTGACCAGCGAGGATCTGGCTGGCATCCGCCGAGACCTTGATGATGAAGGCATCGCTCGGGCCTGACAGCGGGCTGACCAAGCCCACGAAGTCGCTCGATGCCGTCTGACCCACTACGATTGCTTCCCCCTGCGCATCGACCTGCACCGCGTTCGCGACGTCGGTGCCGGTGCCGCCGAGATACGTTCCATATATGAGCGTCGAACCGTCGGCGCTCACCTTCAACAGGAAGCCGTCCTGATCGATCGTGTTGCCCGTCGGGATGTCGCTGGGCTTGATCGTGCCCGGTGTGGTGGGCAGATTCGGCTCGGTCACCTGGCCGACGACGTAAGCATTGCCCTGTGCATCGATGGCGACCCCTTTGCCGCTATCGCCCGGGAAGAGCGCGCTGTAGACGAAGCTGGTCCCGTCGGCTGAGATCTTGGACAGGAACACCTCGCCGCCCGGCACATTGGCGAAGACCCCAGGGGTTCCCGGGAAATTGTTGCCATCGAGTGTCGATCCCGTGATGACCGCCTCGTTCGCAGCATCGAGCGCGATGGCGTTGATGTTGAAACCGAATATCAGCGCGCCGTAGATCACCTGATGGGTCGGGCTGAGTTTGAGCACGTAGCCGCAGCCGTTGATGCAGTTGTCGCCGGGTGAGCGCGGATTGGCGGGATCCAGGCTGGTCGGAGTAGTCGGGAAGGAGTCGTTCGGCTGCGCGGAGGTGTCGAGCTGCGTGGTCCCACCGACGTATAGGTTGCCGTCGCTGTCAGTCGCGAGTGCGGCGGCATTGTCGGTCATCGCATCGGTGTTGGTTCCGACGAACGTCGACCAGGTCGCCACCAGCGGATCGATGAGCAGCGGCCGTGTGTGATCGAAGTCGCCCACGGCGAACCGCACCGACCGTCCGGTCGTGACCGCGCGCACGGCCACCTCGGCGGTGTCCGTGCTTCCCTGCTGATAGGCGCGGGGGCGATGCAGCCGGAAGCGCTCCCTGGTCCCCACCAGAAGGATATCGCCACTGCGTGTATCGACCTCAAGACGGGCCTGCTTGCTGCCCGCGAGCTCGATCGCGTTCGGATCGGCTCCCGGATGCACGAGAAAATCCAGCTCCAGATCGCCCCCGTTGGCGCGCACGCGCGCATCGATGCCGGGCCAGACGCCATGGAAGGTGGCAACCGCGAAGCGACGCCACACAGTGACGTCGGCGCGTTGGCGGACTCCTGTGAAGAGGCGCAGCGCGCCGGGGACCTCCTCACTCAGTTCCGCCGGCGCGTTGCGCGAGGCGCCCGCGAACGCGATCTCGAGTGCGTCGGCGCTGTTTGGGCCGTAGCGGATGCGCAGGCCGTCCGATCGGGCCTCCGCGACGTAGCGTCGGCCGGAGGCGACGAAGGTGACCTGTGAGGTTGCTCCCTCCGAGGGCGCTTCGAACGCGCCCGGCCATAGCCAGTGCGCGATGGACTCTCGCGTGGGCAGCAGCGGAGCGCCCGGATACGGGCCAGCAGGCCGCGCGGCACGATCGGCGCTCAGGAGCACGGCTACGCCGCCCAGCAGCATGGCGACAATGACGGGCGTGCGACCCGAGAAGCGGATGTGATCCATAGCGTTTCTCCGACCCCCTCAGAGAACGTCTTCTTCGGCAACCCCTTGGTGCATGCTAGGAGAAAATCGGCATCGACTCCAGGAGACGCCGCGCGCGCCGCTTACTTCGGCGGCTCCGTCGTGGGGCTGGCCGTCGCGGCCGCGGGCTTGTGAGTCCGCGCGGCGCGCTGCTCCAGGCCGCCGGTCGTCTCGACGTTGGTATGCGGCGGGGCCGCTCCCGGCCGGGGCCGCGTGCGCTTGCGCGCCGGCGGGGTGGCCTTGACCGGCGCGGCGGCCTTGGGGCTTTGAGCCGCCGCGGCGGGGGTTGCGGGCGCCGGCGCGGCCGGCTGCGGCTCTTGCTGCGCGAAGCTCACCGCGGCGGCGCACAGCAGCGCGACCGCGAGCGTCCCGGTCAGCACGCACCGCCTGGCGCTCATGCCCTTCATACCGTCGCCCCGGGCCCGGCCGCGTACGCGGATAGCAGCTCCATCTGCGCGTTCACCGCCGCGGCGTCGCCGCGCCTGATGCGCTCGTAGGTGCCGTCGGAGCGCAGGTTCCATGCCTGGCAGTTGTCGCGCAGCTCGACCTCCAAGTCGCGCCCGATGCGCTCCTCCTGGGCCCTGGCGCGGATCGGAAACGCCACTTCGACGCGCCGGAAGAAGTTGCGCTCCATCCAGTCGGCGCTCGCGCAGTAGAGCTCGGGCTTGCCGGCGTTCTCGTAGTAGAACACGCGCGAGTGCTCGAGGAAGCGCCCGACGATCGAGCGCACGGTGATGTTCTCCGACACCCCGGGCACGCCGGGCCGCAGCGCGCATACGCCGCGCACGATGAGATCGACCTTCACCCCGGCGCAGGAAGCGCGGTACAGCGCCTCGATCGCCTGCGGATCGACCAGGGCATTCATCTTGGCGATGATGCGCGCCGGGCGGCCGGCACGCGCGTGCGCGGTCTCGCGCGCGATCTTGCCGAGCACCATTTCATGCATGCCGAAGGGCGACTGCGTCAGGCGGTTGAGCTTCGGCGTCTGGGTGAGGCTGGTCAGCTGCAGGAACAGCTCGTGCACGTCCTGCCCGATCTCATCGTCGCAGGTGAACAGCCCGTAGTCGGTGTACTGCCGCGCGGTGCGCGGGTGGTAGTTGCCGGTGCCGAGGTGGCAGTAGCGGCGGATGCTGCCCGACTCGCGACGCACCACCAGGGCGAGCTTGGCGTGGGTCTTGTAGCCGACGACCCCGTACATGACGTGCGCGCCCGCTTCCTGCAGGCGGTTGGAGAGCTCGATGTTGGCCTCCTCGTCGAAGCGCGCCCGCAGCTCGACGATCACCGTGACGTCCTTGCCGGTATTCGCGGCCGCGACCAGCGCATCGACCAGCGGCGAGTCGTGGCCCGCGCGGTAGAGCGTCATCTTGATCGCGAGCACCTGCGGGTCGGCGGCCGCCTGGCGCAGGAAGTCCATCACCGGCGCGAAGCTCTGGTAGGGGTGATGCAGCAGCACGTCCTTGTGGCGGATGACCGCGAAGAGATCGGTGGCGCCGGCGAGGCGCTTCGGCAGCCCCGGCGTGAATATCGGGTACTTCAGGTCCGGGCGCTGCACGAGGTCGTAGACCGCCGACAGGCGGTTGAGGTTCACCGGACCCGGCACGAAGTAGGTATCGAGTCCGTTCGAGCCGAACTGCGCGTGCAGGAACTTCACCATGTCGTCGGGACACTCGCTCGCCACCTCGAGCCGCACGGCGGCGCCGTAGCGGCGATGAATGAGCTCGCCCTCGAGCGCGCGGCGCAGGTCGTCGATCTCCTCCTCGTCGACGAACAGGTCGCTGTTGCGCGTGACGCGGAACTGGTAGCAACCCATGACGTCGATGCCGGTGAAGAGCTTCGGCACGAAGGTCTGCACGATGGTCGAGAGCAGCACGCAGGCGCGCCCCGTGCCCTCGTGGGGCAGCGGCACGACGCGCGGCAGCGAGCGCGGCGCCTGCACGATCGCGAGCTCGCTGTTGCGGTTGAAGGCGTCCTTGCCCTCGAGCCGTACGATGAAGTTGAGGCTCTTGTTCTGGATGCGCGGGAAGGGGCGCGACGGATCGAGCCCGAGCGGCGAGAGCACCGGCTCCACCTCGCGCTCGAAGTACTGCTCGAGCCACTGGTAGGCGGCCGGGCTCCAGTCCCTGCGCTCGAGGAGCGGGGCCCCCTCGCGGGCGAGCGCGGGCAGCAGCAGCTCGTTGAGGCAGCGGTACTGGTCCTCGACGAGGCGCGTGGCGCGGTCGTGGATCGCGGCGAGCTGCTCCTGGATCGACATGCCGTCGGCGGCGGGCTGGCCGCCGCCGAGCTCGATCAGCTGCTTGAGGCCCGCGACGCGGATCTCGAAGAACTCATCGAGATTGCTGCAGGAGATACACAGGAACCGCAGCCGCTCGAGCAGCGGCACCGCCTCATCGAGCGCCTGGTCGAGCACGCGCTGGTTGAACTCGAGGAACGAGAGCTCGCGGTTGATGTAGTGCTGCGGTGCTTTCAGATCGGGGGCATCCATTTGCCCAAGGATACCAGCCGCGGACGACGCTTCCGTGAACGCCCGCCGGGCCGGTGAAACAGCAGGGGTCCGAATTGCGCCGGTTTCCCGGCCACCCCGGGTGTAGCGTCCCGGCCCCATCCACAGCGGCAGGGAGGAGACGGACATGCGTCGGCTAACCTACGTCCTCGTGACACTCGCCGGCTGCGCGCCGGGTGCGTACCTCGGTGCGGGCCCGCCCGCGGCGACCACTTACCAGGTCACGGTCCTGAGCGGCGCCGGCGCTCAGGGCAACAGCGTCAACGACTACGGGCTCGTTGCCGGGAGCGTGACGCTCCCGGACGGCGCGTTGCACGCGAGCCTCTGGGCCTTCGGCCGGCAGCTCGACCTCGGCACGCTCGGCAGCGGGGCCGGTTTGAGCAGCCGGGTGCAGTGGCCGGTGAAGAACCTCATCGGGCTCATCTCCGGGATCTCGCTCACCGATGAGGTCGATCCCAACCGGGAGGGCTGGAGCTGCGGGTTCTTCCTCAATAACCCGGGCTTCAACGTCTGCCGTGGCTTCGTATGGGATCCGTTTCACGGCATGCGCCCGCTGCCGACGCTCGGCGGCACCAACGGCTTCGCCACCGGCACCAACGACCTCGCGCAGACGGTCGGCTGGGCGGAGAACACCGTGCACGACCCGACCTGCACAGGCACACAGGTGCTGCAGTTCAAGCCGGTCGTGTGGGGACCGCTGCCCGGGCAGATCCAGGCACTCGCGCTACCCGCCGGCGACACCTCGGGAGCCGCCACCGCGATCAACGATCGCGGCGAAGTCGTCGGCATTTCCGGTACCTGCGGCTTCGCGATCGGTGGGCCGACGGGTAAGCACGCGGTGCTCTGGCGCGACGGTGTGCCGACGGTGCTCGTCAACCCCAACGGCGCGCCCTTCTGGAACACGCCAATGATGATCGACGCGCGCGGCGACGTGGTCGGCTTCGCCGGCGTGCCGGGCGATGCGGCGGGCAATTTCACACCGCCCTTCATGTGGACGCCCGACCAGGGCTGGGTGTTCCTGCCGTTGCTCGAGGGCGATATCGCCGGCGCCGCCACCAGCGTCAACGCGAGCCGCCAGGTCGTCGGCTACTCGAACGACGCCGGCGGGAATCTTCACCCCTGGGTGTACGAGAACGGCAAGGTGACGAACCTCAACTCGCTGATCGAGCCGGGCACGGGCCTCGCGGGCCCGATCGCGCTGCTGTTCGACATCAATGACGAGGGAGTCATCACCGGCAGCACCACGACGGGCCAGGCCATCGTCGCGACGCCGGTGCGTGCAGGGAGCGGGCGTTGAAGCGTTCGCGGGCGGGAGCGGCGCGGCTCCCGCCCGTGCGCGTGATCCTTTAGCGAGCCACCAGCATCGGCCCCGTGGCCGTATCGAGCGTGGCGAGGAGCGCGTCCGCGTGCGCGTGGAAGTCGGCGGCGTAGCTCGCGTTGATCGGGGAGGCCGCCGGCAGCGGCACCGTCTGCGGGTTCTTGAACACCCCGTTGACCCGGTACTCATAGTGCAGATGCGGCCCGGTCGCGAGTCCGGTCATGCCGACATAGGCAATGACGGTGCCCTGCGTGACGTGCGTGCCGGCGTGCATGCCGTGCGCGAAGCGCGACAGGTGCCCGTAGACGGTCGTGATGCTGTGGGTGTGCTCGATCTCGACCAGATTCCCGTAGCCGCCCATGACGCCCGCGAAGCGGATGACGCCGTCGCCCGCGGCGCGCACCGGCGTGCCGATGGGGGCGGCGTAGTCGACGCCCTTGTGGGCGCGGATGCGGTTGAGGATCGGGTGCATGCGCGCGGTGTTGAATCCTGAGCTGACGCGGCTGAACTCGAGCGGCGCACGCAGGAAGGCCTTGCGCATGCTGCGGCCGTCGGGTGCGTAGTAGCTGGTGGTGCCGCTCGGGTCCGTGTAGCGCACCGCGCGGTACTCGCGTCCCTGGTTGACGAACGAGGCGGCGAGCACCGGCCCGTCCCTGAG
>Ga0335073_10016610_pt1 | contig 10283 bp, 11 predicted proteins | sample Lox_Sample_22_FD_207093 | JGI IMG/M metagenome (GOLD analysis project Ga0335073, IMG submission 207093) | Soil microbial communities from Loxahatchee National Wildlife Refuge, Florida, United States - Lox_Sample_2.2 | ecosystem: Environmental > Terrestrial > Soil > Wetlands | place: USA... | reverse complement strand
GCAGTCCAGCCACCGGGCAGTTACTGCCTCGCGTCCAGCAGTTAATGTACACTATCATGTACATACGGAGGTGCATCGTGAAGGTCATGTCGATGTCGGAGTCCAGGGCTAACTATGCGGCCACCCTGGATTCGGTGATCAACGACCAAGAAGAGGTCGTCATCACCCGGCCTGGTGGCGAGAACGTCGTCATGCTTCCCCAGCGGGAGTACGAGTCCATGCGGGAAACCCTTTACCTGATGGCCAGCCCGGCGAACAGGCGGCGGATCTCCCGCTCCATCGAGCAGTTGAACGAGAGGCGCGGCCGGCTGCACGAGCTTGTGGACGTCGGCGAGGACGAGGGGTGAAGGTCACTTTCTCCGATGACGGGTGGGACGACTACCTCTACTGGCAAACCCAGGACCGCAAGATCCTCAAGCGGATCAGCCAGCTCATCGAGGACATCTCCCGAAATGAGAACACGGGAATCGGGAAACCCGAACCGCTGCGCCACGAGTGGGCTGGATGGTGGTCCCGCAGGATCACCCAGGAGCATCGTCTCGTCTGCCGAGTTGGCGATGACGGGGTCGAGATCGCCGTGTGCAGGTTTCATTACGGCAAGTAGAACCCCCAGCGGCGCAGGCCTGACGGCGGGCACCGTGGCTCGGTCGTCAGGAAGGCGCCGACGCGTCGGTTTTGTCCCGCTTGACCCAGTAGCGCAGCCAGAGTAGGCCGAAAACGGGAAGGACAAGCGGGACGAAGCCGTAGCCGATGCCGTAGTCGGACCACACGGTGGCATCGGGGAAAGAGGCCGGGTCGAGGACGCTCCAGGTCCCGACCGCCACTACGCCGATGAACTCGATCGAGCATGACACGACACAGATCCGGCGTGCGGTCCGGCTGCCGGCGGTGAGGGTAACCGTGGCGATGATGTAGACCACGCCAGCGAAGGCCGATAGCACGTAGGCGACCGGGGCATGGTGGAACTTCGTCGCGATCTGCACAGCGGCCCGCGAGGAAGCTGCGAGCGCGAAGAGACCGTAGATGGCGACCAGCAGTCGGCCCGGGCCGGTCTTGGTCGAGGTCGGCCGCGATGCCGAGGACTCGGATGGCGCCTTCGGCTCAGACATGGATAACCGGCCAGATCTGATGCAGCCGAACCATCAGCACGGCGGCGACCAGCCCGGCCACCGCGGCTACCGCCGGACCCCACCGTGATCGCTCCAGCGCCCCCCAGAACGCCGCGGCCACCGGGATGAGCGGGATCCCGATCAGGTATCCGATGAGTACCGCGAGGTCGGCCGGGTGTCCGCCGCCGACCAGCCGGGCCACGATCATGCCGACCAGAACGAGAAGCAGGATCTCAAGCACGCCAAGCGCACCGAGCAAGATAGCGCCCATTCGCTGGTTGAAGGCGGTCAGCAGCACCGCGTACACAGCGAGGGCGAGACCCGCGATGATGATCGTCGTGGGAAGAGCACCGTTCACGGCCGCAAATTTACTACGTTTCGTAGTACCTGGTGCCAGGCCGACGGCGCGGGCTCACGGCCGGATGGCGCGGAATCCGCGCTGATGTGTGGCTAGGGTCGTGACCCGTGGACCGGATCGCGATCGTCGGCTGCGGGGGAAGCGGCAAGTCCTGCCTGGCCCGGTCGGCGAGGCGCCGGGTGCGCTACGGAGGCGGCCAGCACAAAGACATCGGTGTGTACGACCGCATCAGCTGGGACGTCGTCCGGTACATCCTCGGCTACCGCCGCCGGATGGCACCGCGGGTCCGGAGGCTGATCGCCGATCACGCCGGGAGCGCGGAGGTCGTCGTGCTACGCAGCCGCCGCGCCACCCGCGGCTACCTTGCCGCCGTGACGGCGCAGGCTGCGGACTCCGCGCGGGCCACCGCTGCCAATCAGCAGCGAGGCTGAGCCAGCAGAGCCGTTCCGGCTCGTGATGCGTGTGATAGCTCTGGGTGATTCCTTGACTGCAAATCATCAATTCGGCTGGGCTCGCCGCGCGGGATGTGGTCCGCTTTGCGTTGGGACAGGTGTGGTCATACCTGCGCGCGCAAGGGGTGTTATCTGTGGGCGAGGAGACGGATCTGGACCTGCTCCCGGACGCGGAAGGTGACTCGCTTCCGGGGAGGAGCATGCCACCCGGCGAGCTTCCCAAACGTCAGCCGAGATTAGGCCCGGGGCGCATAGAGCATCCGCTGCCTGATCTCTCCGAGCAGGATGCGGAGAAGATGGCGCGCATGCTTGCAGACGAGCGCGCCAAACTGGAGCAGGAATCGGCCAGCGACGCTCCCGATGAGCCTGCTCCGTCCGGCCAGCTCTCGGCGGCGCCGCACGCCTTCCTCCCGGAGCAGCGGCGGCCCGAATTAAGAGCCGGTCACCCGCCGGCGGTGCCCCCCTGGGGCCTGGCGGCCGCGTCGGCCTGGCCTGCCCTCGGGACCCTCGTTGGGCTGCAATCCGGCGAGCGGGCCGGTGTCCTCGGCCTGATGTCCCTTGCTGGGGGCTTGTCACCGGGACCGGCCGTGGAAATAGCAGGCGAGGCGGGCGCATCCGGGACCGATCTCGTGCCCGCCGTGCACGCGCCCGCCGATGTCGGGCCCGGCGACGTGAGGCCTCCCCATGCTGTGCCGGCTCCCGGCGGCACGGCGCCCATCGCGGCCGCCAATGCGGCGGGCGAGTCCACGGACCCCGCGATAGCGGCCGTGCAGGAGACGTTCGCGATCGTGGGTGCCGCGGGGGACGATGCGGCCGCCTACTTCTATGGCTGGCTGTTCACCGGCCATCCCGAGCTTCGCGCGCTGTTCCCGACCGCGATGAACGAGCAGCGGGACCGCCTGTTGCGGGCACTCGGCAGGATCGTTGCGAGCCTGAGCTCCCCGGACGAGCTGGCGGTCTACCTCGCGCAGCTCGGCAGGGACCATCGTAAGTACTCGGTGGAACGCGAGATGTACGACGCGGTCGGGGCTGCGCTCCTGGCCACGCTGCGCGCGTTCGCCGGGCCGGCGTTCACCCCGGCTGCCGAGGAGGCGTGGACGCAGGCGTACAAGACGGCGTCGTCGCTGATGATCGCCGCTGCCGACGAGGCCAGCCTGGCCTCGCCGCCGTTCTGGGCCGCCGAGGTCGTCGGCAACGAGCAGCGCAGGCCGGGCATCTCCATCCTGACCGTCGCAACATATCTGCCGCTGCCTTATGAACCTGGCCAGCACGTCACCGTGCAGACGCAACGCTGGCCGAAGGTCTGGCGGCCTTACTCGGTAGCGTGCCGGCCGCGCGAGGACGGCCTGATGACCTTCCACGTCAAGGCCGTTCCCGGCGGCTGGGTCAGCAACGCGCTGGTTTACCACGCCGAGCCGGGCACCGAACTCATCCTCGGTCCCGCGCTCGGCACGATGACGCTGGGCCGAGCCGGCCGCAGGGACCTGCTCTGCGTGGCGGGCGGCACCGGCCTGGCGCCCATCAAGGCCATCATCGAGCAGGCGATCAGGGAGTCAGCCGACTGTCCGCGGCAGGTCCACCTGTTCTACGGCGCCCGGACCGGGGAGGACCTGTACGACCTGCCGGAGCTATGGCGCCTCGCCGACGCCTACCAGGGCTTCCGCCTCACGCCGGTGACCTCGGACGACCCGGCCTTCGGCGGGATGCAGGGCAACGTGGGCCGGGTGGCCGTGCGCTACATGCCGCCCCGGGATTGCGAGGCCTACGTCGCCGGGCCGCCCGCGATGGTTCGGGAAACCGTCGAGGTGCTGGCGAAATCGGGCCTGCCACATCAGCGGATTCACTACGACGAGGCGCTGCTCGCCGACGGCGAGCAGCGCGGGCCCGGCGAGCAGTCGCATTAACAGACGAGCCTTCTCAAGGTGACATTGCCCCACTGGGGTAATACCCTAGAGGGGTAGCAACTGAGCGAGGGCTTGGAGCCGATGACAGGAGACATCATCGAGTTGGACGAACGGGGCAGGGCGCCGCTGCGGAAATACGCCCGCCCGAAGGGGCGCTACCTGGTGGAAGTTGATGAAGAGGGAGTCATCCATCTGTATCCAGCGGCGGTTATGACCGAGCTGGAAGTGGAGATGTGGCGCCACCGGCCACAGGACGCGGCCCGAGTCGACGCAAGTCTCGCGAATCCCGGTCAGCTCGTTGAACTGACCAAGGAAGAGCTGTGACACGGAGGTTCGCGTTCCAGCCGACAGCGAGGGAGACGTACCTGGGGCTCCGCAAGGATCCAGAGAACGCTCTCTATCTGGCTGTCAAGGAAGTGCTCATCGATCTGCTGGAGAATCCGGGGAACCGCCGGTTGCGCCAATTGCGGTACCGCCCTGATACATGGGCTGTGCCGGTGCGGTGCGGCGACGTTCGATGGCTCGTCCTGTGGCGTCCTTCCGGGGAGGATCCCGATCTGATCGAAGTGCACTACGTTGGCCCAGCTCCCGGAGAATCCCCGGGAGGATCGCACGCTGTTTTCTGAGTCACGGGTGCGGTCGGAGCCGCAGCCTCGCAGCGTGGCGTAACTCGCCAAGGCAGAATGCGTGCTGACTCCCTGAGAACTCAGCTCCCGAGAAGGCGGATGAAGTGGTGACAGCCCCCGTCCCGGTACCTGCCCAGTCGATCGATAAGAAGATCGCCGAGGAACTCGGCGTGCGCGAGCGGCAGGTGACGTCGGCCGTCGAGTTGCTGGACGGCGGTGCCACCGTGCCGTTCATCGCCCGCTACCGCAAGGAGGCGACCGGCGCGCTCGACGACGCCCAGCTGCGCACGCTCGAGGAGCGCCTGCGGTACCTGCGGGAACTGGAGGAGCGGCGCGCGGTCATCCTGGAATCGGTGCGCTCGCAGGGCAAGCTCGATGAGGCGCTCGAGGCGCAGATCATGGCGGCCGATTCCAAGGCGCGGCTGGAGGACATCTACCTCCCCTACAAGCCGAAGCGCCGGACCAAGGCCCAGATCGCACGCGAGGCCGGGCTGGAGCCGCTGGCCAACGGCCTGCTCGCCGACCCCGGGCTCGACCCGCAGGCGGCGGCGGCGCCGTACGTGGACGCGGCGAAGGGCGTGGCCGACGTGGCCGCCGCCCTGGACGGGGCGCGCGCGATCCTGTCCGAGCGGTTCGCCGAGGACGCCGACCTGATCGGCGTGCTCAGGGAGCGGATGTGGTCGCGCGGCCAGATCGTCTCGCGGGTGCGGGAGGGCAAGCAGGAGACCGGCGTCAAGTTCGCCGACTACTTCGAGTTCGCCGAGCCGTTCACCCGGCTCCGCTCGCACCGGATCCTGGCCATGTTCCGCGGCGAGAACGAGGAGGTCCTCGACCTCGATCTGGAACCGGGAGAGGTGGTGCCGGACGCCCCGGCGCCCGCCACCACGGGCGGCGCGTTCAGCGACTACGAGGCGCTGATCGCGGAGCAGTTCGGCATCGCAGATGTCGGCCAGACCGCGCCCGGCGCCCGCTGGCTCGCCGACACGGTCCGCTGGGCATGGCGGACCCGCATCCAGGTCCGTCTCGGCGTGGACCTGCGGATGCGGCTGTGGCAGAGCGCGGAAGAGGACGCGGTCGGCGTGTTCGCCGCCAACGTGCGCGACCTGCTGCTGGCCGCGCCTGCCGGGGCGCGGGCCACGATGGGCCTCGATCCGGGGTTCCGGACCGGGGTGAAGGTCGCGGTGGTCGACGCCACCGGCAAGGTGGTCGCCACGGAGACGATCTACCCGCACGAGCTGAAGCGGTCGGCGCAGGCCGCCGGGCGGCCGTCGGCGCCGGGAGCGGGCTGGGCGGCGTCGCTCGCCGTCCTCGGCCGGCTGGCGGCAGCTCACAAGGTCGAGCTCATCGCGATCGGCAACGGCACCGCGTCCCGGGAGACCGACCGGCTCGCCGCGGAGCTGCTGCGGGCACATCCAGAGCTGACCCTGACCAAGATTGTGGTCTCCGAGGCCGGGGCCTCGGTGTACTCGGCGTCCGAGTACGCGTCGCGGGAGCTGCCGGACATGGACGTCTCGCTGCGCGGCGCGGTGTCCATCGCGCGCCGCCTGCAGGATCCGCTCGCCGAGCTGGTCAAGATCGACCCGAAGTCCATCGGGGTCGGCCAGTACCAGCACGACGTGTCCGAGTCGAAGCTGTCGCTCTCGCTGGACGCCGTGGTCGAGGACTGCGTGAACGCGGTGGGCGTGGACGTGAACACGGCGTCCGTGCCGCTGCTGGCGCGCGTGTCCGGCATTGGGGAGGGGCTGGCGGGCGCCATCGTCGCGCACCGGGATTCCGCCGGGCCGTTCCGCAGCCGCGCGGCGCTCACCAGGGTTCCCCGGCTGGGCCCGAAGGCGTTCGAGCAGTGCGCCGGGTTCCTGCGCATCAACGGCGGTGACGATCCGCTGGACGCCTCGAGCGTGCACCCGGAGGCGTACCCGGTGGTCCGCCGCATCCTGGCGGCGGCCGGGACCACGATGCCGGAGCTGATCGGGAACAGCGCGGTCCTGCGTTCGGTGCGGCCCGAGGAGTTCACTGATGAGCGCTTCGGCCTGCCGACCGTCACCGACATCCTCGGCGAGCTGGAGAAGCCCGGCCGTGACCCGCGCCCGGCATTCACGACGGCGGCGTTTGCCGAAGGCGTGCAGACGCTGGGGGACCTCTCACCCGGCATGGTCCTGGAAGGCGTCGTCACCAACGTCGCGGCGTTCGGCGCGTTCGTCGACGTGGGCGTGCACCAGGACGGCCTCGTGCACGTCTCGGCGATGTCCCGGTCCTTCGTCTCCGATCCGCGCGAGGTTGTCCGGTCCGGCGACGTGGTGCGGGTGAGGGTCCTCGGTGTCGACGCCGCTCGCAAGCGGATCTCGCTCACGCTGCGCCTGGATGACGAGCCCGGCGACGGCGGCCGGGACGTCCGCCCGCCGAAGGCGTCGCCAGAGTCAGCTGCGGCGCGGCGGGCAAGCCCGGGCAGCGGCAAGCCGCGAGCGGGCCGCGGCGGAGGATCGAGGGACCGGGGAGCCCAGTCCGGCGACGGTGCGATGGCCGAGGCGCTGCGCCGGGCAGGGCTGGTCGCCGGCGACCCGCATCAGCCAGGCAAGGGCTTCTCCATGTAGATGCGGCGGTAACCGTCCTCGGCGCGGCGGCCGACCTCGGTGTAGCCGAGGCGAGCGTAGATGGCCTGGTTCTCGGTCATCGCCTCGTGGGTCACCAGCGCCATCCGGGTGAACCCGCTGCGGGCGGCCTCCTGCTCGGCGAACTCCATCAGGGCGCGGCCGAGCCCGCGGCCCTGGGCGTCGGGATGGATGGCGACGTTCTCGACGAGCAGGTGTTCCTCGCGGGGGTACAGGGTCAGCACGGCCATGACAGGGGAGCCGGCGACCCAGGTCGTGCCGTCCTCGACGGACGGCCCGTAGTCGCGGAACATGGGCGCGGGCTGCTTGTCCATCCGGGTCAGGTACTTGGCATAGGCGGCGGTGATGATCGCCTTGATCGCCGGCAGATCAGCGGCGGTCGCGCGGCGGAGCCCGGGCGGCCCGCAGACGGGATCGGGTGAGGCGGGCACGAGCCGACTTTACAAGCCGGGCGGATCGATGACGGTCAGGCCCATCACGGCCACGGCCGGACGGACACATTCCGGGCCAGCGCGAGCGCCGCGGTCAGCCCGGGGGAGCTGCCGGTTCCGCCGATACCCTGGGTCGATGCCGCGCCCGCCGCGCAGCCGAGCGCCAGCGCCTCCGGTGGGTCGTCGCCCCGCAGCAGCCCGGCGAGCAGGCCCGCGTTGAAGCAGTCACCGGCACCGGTCGCGTCGACCGGCGACACCGGCGGAGGGGTTGCCAGGTAACGCCCCGAGGCGTCAGCGTAGAGGGCTCCGCGCGCGCCGAGCTTGACCGCTATCGCGCCATCGGTCTTGGTCAAAGAAGCCAGCGCTTCGGGCAGCGTCGCTGCGCCGGCCATCCGGAGCGCCTCCGCCTCGTTGGGCAGCAGCAGGTCGGTCTGCGCGAGCACATCGGGGAAGAAGCTTGCTCCCCACACCCCGGACGGGTCCCAGTTGGTGTCCAGCGACGTGGACGCGCCGGCCGCTCGCGCCGCCGCCAGCAGGGCGGGAAGGCCGGGGCCAAGGGTCTGCTCCAGCAGGAAGTAGCTGCTGATGTGGACGTGCCGGGCCCGGATGAGCAGGTCGGCGGGCACATCTGCCGTGGTGAGCGACGGGATCGCGCCTTCCGCGGTGAGGATGGCCCGGTCCGCGCCCCGCGACAGCGCGACCGTCATGCCGGTCGGCAGGTGCGCGCGCACCGTCACGCCGCCGGTGTCGACGCCCGCCCTGGCGAGCTCGGCGAGCATGAAGTTCCCAGCGGCGTCGTCGCCGATCGCGGCGGCGATGGCGACGCGCAGGCCAAGCCTCGCGGCGGCGATCGCGGTGATCGAGGCCGACCCGCCCACGACGAGGGCCATGCTGTCGACCAGCTTCTCCTGCTGGCCGAACGCTGGTGTCACGTCGTCGCCCAGCACCAGCACGTCCGGGTTGCAGTCGCCGATCAGGAGGAGGTCGAAGGCGCGCTCGCCCGCCGGGGCCGGGCGTACCGCCGGCGGATGCGGCTCACTCGCCACTGGCCCGCGCTTCCGCGTGCCCGTCCCCGACGAGCGTGACGTGCACCCCCGCTTCGGTCAGCGCGCTGACTGCTTCGGCGTCCGCGGATGCGTCGGTGATGAGCTCGCTGACGGCGCCGACCTCACAGATCCTGGCGAACGCGACCTTGCCGATCTTGGAACTGTCCGCCACGACCACGACGCGCCTCGCACACCCGAGCATGACGGCGTTCGTGTGCGCCTCCACCTCGTGGTGTGTGGTGCAGCCGGCCCGGGCGTCGATGCCGTCCACGCCGATGAAGGCCACGTTCAGGTTCAGCCCGGTCAGGCTGGCCTCGGCGATCGGCCCGGACAGCTCATAGGACTGGCTGCGGGCCACGCCGCCGGTGGTGATCAGCTTGATGCCGGGCCTGACCGCCAGTTCCGAGGCGATGTTCAGCGCGTTGGTCACGATCGTGAGCTTCTGCCGGTCGGCCAGCGCCCTCGCGACCTCGGTGGCGGTCGTTCCCCCGGTCAGGCCGACCGCCATCCCCTCGGTAACCTGCGCCGCGGCCTCGCGCGCGATGCGCCGCTTCTCCTCCGCGTAGCGGACGCCCTTGTACCGCAGCGGCAGCTCGTAGGAGACCGCGTGGGCCGTCGCGCCGCCGTGGGTCCGTGCCAGCAGGCGCTGCTGTTCGAGAATCACCAGGTCCCTGCGGATGGTCGCGGGCGACGCGTCCAGGTCGTCGGCCAGATCGGCGACCGCGACCGACCCGCCGTCGGCGAGCCGGTCCAGGATCGCGCTCAGCCGCGCAGCTCTGTGCATAGCAAAAGAGCATATCGGTGCAGGTTGGTTTGCTTGCCTGTGATCGGGCCTCGGCAGGCCACGCCCGGCCATGTGGTCATCGATGCACGATTGATGCTTGATAGTGCACATGCAGGGTTGCCTCTATGAGTGAATCCACTCTAGATTGACGGAATATGAGCGTAAACGATCGCCTCCGGGTGGCCGTGTCCGCGCTCGGGTCGTGCCTGCCAGCGCGCCTGCCCGAAAGAGGGAACCGATGAAGAGTCTTGGCACCGTCAGCAGACGGGCGGGAGCGCTCGTCCTCAGCGTGGGCCTGGCTGGGCTCGCCGCCGCCTGCGGCTCGACCAGCAGCGGCAGCAGCACCAGTTCCGGCTCATCGAACTCGATCACCGTCGCCGTGGCCTACCCGTCTCCGCCGAAGGCCCTGCTCGCCGAGTTCACCAAGCAGACCGGCATCAAGGTCACCTGGGTGAACATCGGCTGGGACGACCTGCAGACGAAGATCGCCGCCGCAGCGTCCGCCAACACCTACTTCGCCGACGCCGCCGACGTCGACTGGTCCAAGGTCGGGGAGTACCAGCGCACCGGCTGGTTCTACCCGCTGAACAAGTACTTCAACGTGGCAAGCCTCAAGTCAGACATGCCCCAGGTCGACACGTTCGTCTCGAACAACGACCTGATGGGGATGCCGTTCGACTCCTCGTTCCTGGTCACCACCGTGAACACGAAGGACTTCGCCAAGGCGGGCATCACGACGATGCCGACGACGATCTCCGAATTCACCGCGGACCTGAAGAAGGTCGCCGTGGCGAACAACATGGCAAGCCCGCTCGACCTCCATCTCGCGACCGCGGAAGGCCTGTCGACCTGCTGGTACCAGATCACCTCGGCGTTCGGCGGCCAGGTCCTGACGTCAAAGGACGCCCCGGCGTTCACGTCGCCAGGCTCGCCCGGCTATCAGGCGATGGCGTGGATGGTCAAC
>Ga0335073_10016609_pt1 | contig 10284 bp, 11 predicted proteins | sample Lox_Sample_22_FD_207093 | JGI IMG/M metagenome (GOLD analysis project Ga0335073, IMG submission 207093) | Soil microbial communities from Loxahatchee National Wildlife Refuge, Florida, United States - Lox_Sample_2.2 | ecosystem: Environmental > Terrestrial > Soil > Wetlands | place: USA... | reverse complement strand
CAAGAAACGCTCGATAGCGCGAAAAGCAAGTCCCGCGGATCATTCCTCGCCTATCGGCCCAACCTCGAACGGGAAACGCAGCGTCGAGACAATGTGCGCGCCACCGAGGAGATCGTTGCCGCGCTCAACGAGCGGCGCGTTTTCCTTGCCTACGAGACCGTCGTATCGGCCGCCGATCGGCGGCCGGCTTTCTACGAATGTCTCATGCGTGTGCGCCGCCGCGACGGCAGCCTCGTTGGCGCAAACGACATCGTTCCGGTCGCTCAACGCCTCGGCCTTGTGCGCCTGCTCGATCACCGCGTGCTTGAGCTTGTGGTCGATGAACTGGTCGCGGCGCCGTCCTTGCGGGCGAGCGTCAATGTCTCGCCGGGTTCAACCACCGATCCCGACTGGTGGGCCGGTCTGGGCTCGCTGCTTCACGCGCACACCGGCGTAGCTGAACGCCTGATCATCGAGATTACCGAGAGCGCCGTCATCGATGACATCGACGAGACCCGCGGCTTCGTCGCCCGCGTCAAGGACTTGGGCTGCCGCATCGCGATGGACGATTTTGGCGCCGGCTACACCTCGTTCCGCAATCTGCGCAAGCTCGGCGTCGATATCGTCAAGATCGACGGCGCCTTCGTGCAGAACATCATGCGTTCGGAGGACGACCGCGCCTTCGTGCAGACGCTCATCGATCTTGGCAAGCGGCTCAAATTGGCCACGGTTGCCGAATGGGTGCAAGACGAGCGCGCGGCAAAGATGCTGCGGGCGTGGGGTTGCGATTTTCTGCAAGGCGCTCTGGTCGGGCTCGCCTCGATCGAGCGGCCGTGGCGCTCGGGCTTGGCGCAGGCGATGTGAGCGACGCCGTTCCCGGATTTAAGGTGCAGCGCGAAGGCGCTGCAGCCGCGCCCGGTAGACCACCATCCGTTATGAGCCTTTTTCCGACAGGCGATCGACCTTTTTCCGCATGTCATCGAGCTGACGCTTGAGGTCGTCGATGTCGCCCGATTTGGTCGGCATTTTGTTGGCTTCGCCCTCCGCTTCGGCGCTCTGGCTCTCGCGCCGGGCAAACGGCGCGAACATGGCAAACGCGCGCTCGAACATGTCCATGTTCCGTCGCACTTGCTCTTCGAGCGAGGGAAACGCGCCAACCCCGAACGCTTGCGCCATCTGATGGCGGAATTTTTCCTGCTCGCGGGTCAGCGATTCGATGGAGACTTCGAGGTAGCGCGGAACCAGCATCTGCATGCTGTCGCCGTAGAAGCGAATGAGCTGGCGCAGAAATGCGATCGGCAGCAGATTCTGCCCTTCTTTGTTTTCCTGCTCGAAGATGATCTGGGTCAGCACCGAACGGGTGATGTCTTCGCCGGTCTTGGCATCGTAGACGACGAAATCCTCGCCGGTCTTGACCATGGCGGCGAGGTCTTCGAGCGTGACGTAGGTGCTGGTGCCGGTGTTGTAGAGTCGGCGGTTGGCGTACTTTTTTATGGTGACCGGTTCTACTTCGGTCTTCGTCATAGGTTCGGGCATGCGGCTGACCGTGCGGGCGTTGCTTGGACAAAATAGGCGGATTCGCAGCGCGCGGCTACCGTTTTATGGCAGGGGCAGCAACAAACCTGCGGCGACGGCGCCTTTGGCTGAGCGGGCGGGCCCGGGCATGGCAGCAATGCGCGGCGCAGCGGCCTTGTCGGCGGCCGGTCGTGTCCTTATGACATAAGCTCACTATGACATATGTTCGCTAAGGCCGTGTATTCTGTAGGGCTGCGGCCATCTCACGCTTTATTCACGCCAAGACCCCGAAAGGAGCTTCCATGCAGGACGACATTGTCATTGTCGGTGCGGTACGCACGCCGGTCGGCGCATTCAACGGGGCATTCGGAAACGTGCCCGCCCACGACCTCGGCAAGGTCGCGATCAAGGCGGCGATCGATCGCGCCGGCGTGGAAGGCTCGCGCGTCTCCGAGGTGATCTTGGGACAGATTTTGCAGGCCGGCCAGGGCCAAGGCCCGGCCCGACAGGCTTCGATCAATGCCGGCATTCCGGTCGAGGTGCCGGCCTGGAGCGTCAATCAGCTGTGCGGCTCGGGCCTGCGCGCCGTCGCGCTCGGCTACCAGGGCATCGTCAACGGCGATTCCGAGATCGCGGTGGTCGGCGGGCAGGAATCCATGAGCATGGCGCCACACTGCGCGCATCTGCGCGGCGGCGTGAAGATGGGCAACTTCGAGATGGTCGACACCATGATCAAGGACGGCCTATGGGATGCCTTCAACGGCTACCACATGGGCAACACTGCCGAAAACGTGGCGCGCCAGTGGCAGATCACCCGCGCGCAGCAAGACGAATTCGCCGTCAAATCGCAGAACAAGGCCGAAGCGGCGCAAAAGGCCGGGAAATTCAAGGACGAAATCGTGCCGGTCACGGTCAAGAGCCGCAAAGGCGACATCGTCGTCGACACCGACGAATATCCGAAACACGGCGCCACGCTGGAAGCGGTCGCCAAATTGAAGCCGGCCTTCGATAAGGAAGGCACCGTGACCGCCGCCACCGCCTCGGGAATCAATGACGGCGCCGCCGCCATGGTGCTGATGAAGGCGTCCGAGGCGGCAAGGCTCGGCAAGACGCCGCTGGCGCGCATCGTGTCGTGGGCGCAGGCCGGCGTCGATCCGAAGATCATGGGCACCGGACCGATCCCCGCCTCCCGCGCCGCGCTCAAGAAGGCGGGCTGGAGCGTCGGCGATCTCGATCTGGTCGAAGCCAACGAGGCGTTCGCCGCGCAGGCTTGCGCCGTCAACAAGGATCTCGGCTGGGACACCAGCAAGGTCAACGTCAATGGCGGCGCCATCGCCATTGGCCATCCGATCGGCGCTTCCGGAGCGCGGGTGCTGGTGACGCTGCTTTACGAGATGCAGAAACGCGATGCCAAAAAGGGGCTCGCGACGCTGTGCATCGGCGGCGGCATGGGCATCGCCATGTGCGTGGAGAGATAGAACACCTCTCCCCGCAGGCGGGCGAGGGAGAAACTTTTAGGGAGGGATACAATGCCCCGCGTTGCATTGGTCACGGGGGGTACGCGCGGTATTGGCGCGGCCATCTGCAAGGCGCTCAAAGCGGCGGGCTATAACGTCGCGGCCGTCTATCACGGCAACGACGAGGCCGCGCAGAAATTCAAAGCTGAGACCGGGATCGCGGTCTACAAATGGGACGTCGCCTCGTTCGAGGCGTGTGCCGCCGGCGTCAAGCACGTCGAAGCCGAGCTTGGGCCGGTCGACGTCTTGGTCAACAATGCCGGCATCACCCGCGACGCGCAGCTTCACCGCATGAAGCCGGAGCAGTGGACCGAGGTGATCAACACCAATCTCGGCTCGCTGTTCAACATGAGCCGGCAGGTGATCGAGGGCATGCGCGCGCGCAAGTTCGGCCGCATTATCAACATTTCATCGATCAACGGGCAAAAAGGGCAATTCGGCCAGGTCAATTATTCGGCGTCGAAAGCAGGCGAGATCGGCTTCACCAAGGCGCTGGCGCAAGAGGGCGCGCGCGTCGGCATCACCGTCAACGCGATCGCGCCGGGGTATATCGCGACCGACATGGTCAAGGGGATGTCGCAGGAGGTGTTGGAGAAAACCGTGTTGCCGGCGATCCCGATCGGCCGGCTGGGCGAGCCCGAAGAAGTCGCGCGCTGCGTGGTGTTTCTCGCCTCCGATGATGCCGGACTGATCACCGGCTCGACGCTGACGGCCAACGGCGGCCAATACATCACCTAAGCGGCTGATCCGGTTCCCAGCCTTGCGGCGCCAATTCGAATTTGGCGAATTCGAAACCGGGCGCGACGGTGCAGCCGACCAATGTCCAGTCGCCGAGGCTTTGCGCCGCCTGCCACGCGTGCGCCGGCACGATGGCCTGCGGGCGTTCGCCGGCAGCCAGAGCACTGCCCAGCGTGATGCGTTCGCGGCGTCCGACGTCGACGATTTCAAGGTCGAGCGGCGCGCCGGCATACCAGTGCCAAATCTCCACCGCGTCAACTCGGTGCCAATGCGAGCGCTCGCCGCGCGCCAGCAGGAAATAGATCGCGGTCGAGGCCGCGCGCTCGGCCCCCACCCGGCCCTGCTCCGCAAGCGGGGGACGAAAAATGAGATGCGGATCGCGAAACGTCTCGCGGAAATGCCCACCCTCCGGATGCGGCTCGAGCGCAAGCAGCCGGATCACGTCGGCTGCGGTAGGCGGCGTGGTCAAAACCGATTTTTGCGTTCGCGGATTTCCGCGAACACTTTCCAGGCCGGGCCGCCGGCAAGTCCGACCGCTTGCGCGACTTCCGCGACGTCGGCGCGCAGGAACGGATTTTCCGTCTTTTCGGCGCCGATCGTCGCCGGAATGGTCGGCTTGCCGGCTTGCGTGAGCCGCGCGACCTCTTCGGCGCGCGCGGCCAGCGCCTTGTTGTGCGGCTCGACAGTCTTGGCGAAGCGGATATTGGCGGCGGTGTATTCGTGGCCGCAGTAGAACCGCGCGTCGTCGGGCAGATCGCGCAGCTTGACGAGCGACCGCCACATCATTTCGGCAGTCCCTTCGATGACGCGGCCACAGCCGATCGAGAACAGCGTGTCGCCGACGAAGGCAAGCTTGTCGGCGGGGAAGAAATAGGACACGTGGCCGGCGGTGTGGCCGGGCGTGTCGATCACTTGCGCTTCGAGGCCGCCGACGCGCACGATGTCGCCCTCGCCGACTGTTTCGTCCACGTTGGCGATACGCGCCGCCTCGTTACGCGGCGCGACGACCCGGCATTTGTGGCGTTGTTTTAATTCCGCGATGCCACCGGTGTGATCGTGATGATGATGCGTCACCAGGATGTCGGTCAGCCGCCAGCCGGTCTTGGCCAGTGCCGCTTCGACCGGTGCGGCTTCCGGCGCATCGATCGACGCGGTGGCGCCACTTTGCGGATCGTGCAGCAGGACGCCGTAATTGTCGGTGAGACACGGAAACAGATAGGTCTGCGCGGGCATATCCACTCCCTCTTTCCGGGGCGCTGCCAAGCGGCGATCCAGAATCCACAAGCACAATCCGCGCTAAACTAGGCATTCAGAATAGTTAACCGCAAGATCAGTGGTTGTGGATTCCGGCCCCTCGCGGAGTTTGTCATCATCGGGCCCGGCCATTTCGGGCCGGCCCCATCGGCTCGGCTCCGGAACGATAACCCAATTCGTGCTATTTTGCCGCGATGGACGTCGTCGACCTGCGCAACTTCTATGCTCAACGGCTCGGCACGGTGGCCCGCCGCTTCATCAGCCGCGGCATCCGCGCGCACTGGAGCGACACCAGCGCGTTGCGCGTGCTCGGCATCGGCTATGCGACGCCTTATCTCGGCCTGTTCCGCGAGGAGGCCGAGCGCTGTCTCGCCTTAATGCCGGCGCCGCAGGGCGTGGTGCGCTGGCCGTCGTCGAAGCCCGCGCTGGCGGCGCTGGTCGAGGAAGACGACCTGCCGTTGACCGATGCGGCGGTCGATCGCGTGCTGTTGGTGCACGCGCTGGAAAATTCCGCAGATCCTTTCGGATTGCTGCGCGAGGTGTGGCGCGTGCTGGCCGGCGGCGGCCGGCTCCTCGCCGTGGTGCCGAACCGGCGCGGGCTATGGGCGCGCATGGACACCACGCCGTTCGGCCAGGGCCGGCCTTATTCGCGCCCGCAGATCACGCATTTGCTGCGCGAGACTTGGTTCACCCCGACCGGCTGGGGCGAAGCGCTTTATGTGCCGCCGATATCGCGCGGCTGGTTCCTGCGCTCGGCGGTGGCCTGGGAGCGCGCCGGCGCGACCATCTCGGCGCCGTTCGCCGGCGTGCATATCGTGGAAGCGACCAAGCAGGTTTATCGCGCCGTTCCCGCCCGCCGCGAGCGGCGCCGCCTGATGCCGGCGCTGCAACCGGCCCTCGCCCCCTCGCCCGGCGCGGCGGCGATGCGGTGAAATATTCAATGCGCAAATACCGCTTCCAGCGGGCATCCCGCGCGCGCCGAGGCGATTCAACGATGGGTTCGATCAATTGACCGCCTCCCAAGCAAAAGATGCACCGCCGCCCGTTCCGCAAGCGGTCGTTCAATCTTTAACGCGCGCCGCGATCTTTCTGATCGTGACGATCAATCCCGGCGGCGAAAATCGCGCGGCCGTCCGATCGTTTTGCGGCGACCTGGCCGCGCTGTTACGCGCGGTGGGTTTCCGCGATATCGAAGCAAACCTGTCCTGCATCATGGGGTTTGGCTCGGATGCGTGGGACAGGCTGTTCGGCACGCCGCGGCCGGCCGAGCTGCATCCGTTTCGCGAAATTAAGGCTGGCTCTCGCCACGCGGTCGCGACGCCGGGCGATCTCTTGTTTCATATCCGCTCAAAGCGCATGGATCTGTGTTTCGAATTGGCAACCCAGATCATGACTAGGCTCGGTGATGTGGTCACGCCGGTCGATGAGGTGCACGGCTTTCGCTATTTCGATGACCGCGATCTGATCGGATTTGTCGATGGAACGGAAAATCCAACGGATCAAGCGGCCGTCGACGCCGCGCTAGTGGACACGGAAGACTTGGAGTTCGCGGGCGGCAGCTACGTCCTGGTGCAGAAGTACCTGCACGATCTGGCCGGCTGGAATGCGCTATCCACCGAGGCTCAGGAGCGCATCATCGGTCGCACCAAGCTTTCCGATATTGAGCTCGACGACGCGGTCAAGCCGACCAGCGCTCACAACGCGCTCACCACGATCGTGGAGGACGGCAAGGAAGTGAAGATTCTTCGCGACAACATGCCGTTCGGCTCGGTGGCGCAGGCGGAGTTTGGCACTTATTTCATCGGTTACGCGCGTTCGCCACGAACCATCGAGCAGATGCTGATAAACATGTTTGTCGGACGGCCGCCGGGTAACTACGACCGGTTGCTGGATTTCAGCCGCGCGCTGACCGGCGGTCTGTTCTTCGCGCCGTCGGCGACGTTCCTGGAGAACGTTGCGGACGACCAGGCCGCGCAGGTCGTGCCGCCGCCGGCGGTCGCCCCGTCGGCGCGCCCGGCCGCAGCCGAGCGTGACGGTTCGCTCAACATCGGTTCGCTCAAAGGAGATCCGCCCCATGAATAACCTTTACCGCGAGCTTGCCCCGATCTCCGAGGCGGCGTGGTCTCAGATCGAGGAGGAAACGGCGCGCACGTTCAAGCGCTACCTCGCCGGGCGGCGCGTCGTCGACGTACAGGGGCCCGGCGGTGTCGCGCTGGCGGCGATCGGCACCGGCCATCTGCGCGATATCAAGGCATCCGGCGACGGCGTCATCGCGCGCCAGCGCCAGGTCAATGCGCTCGTCGAACTGCGCGTGCCGTTCGAGCTCAGTCGTCAGCAGATCGACGACGTGGAGCGCGGCGCCAACGACTCGGACTGGCAGCCAGCAAAGGACGCCGCACAGCGGCTCGCTTTCGCGGAAGATCGCGCCATCTTCGAGGGCTATGCCGCCGGCGGCATCGGCGGCATCCGCGAAGGCACCAGCAATCCGGTGACGGCGCTGCCGCCCGACGTGCGCGCCTATCCCGACGCCATCGCCCAAGCGGTAAGCCAGCTGCGCCTCGTCGGCGTCAACGGCCCTTATTCCGTGCTGTTGAGCGCCGATGCCTATACCGGGCTCAGCGAGACCAGCGATCACGGCTATCCCGTGCTTGAACACATCAAGCGCCTCGTCGACGGCGAGATCATATGGGCGCCGGCAATCGCCGGCGCATTTGTGCTCACCACACGTGGCGGCGACTTCGGTCTCTATCTCGGACAGGACGTATCCATCGGCTATTTGAGCCATACCGATGCGATCGTGCGCTTGTACCTTCAGGAGACATTTACGTTCCTGCTGCTCACGACCGAAGCTGCGGTAGCGTTGTCTCCAGCAGCGCGCCCGAGGTCCGCCGCGAAGACGTGAAAAAAACGGCGACCGCCGATCACGGCCACGGCTCCGCGGTAACCGCGGCGGCATCGGCGCCGACCAGATCGAGCAGGCCCTCGAGGCGGTCGCGTTTTAGCGCTGCGAGCAACGCCGCCTTGATCTCCGCGACGAGCCCAAGACCACGAAACACCAGGGCGGAATAGAGCTGAACGAGGCTAGCGCCGGCGCGAATCTTGGCGAGCGCCGCGGCGCCGGAATCGATGCCGCCGGCGCCGATCAGCGGAAAGGCGTCCTCGACCCTGACATAGGTCTCCGCCAGCATGCGGGTCGCCAGCGGAAACAGCGGTCGGCCCGACAAGCCGCCCGCCTGTTTGGCATCGCCGTCCGCGCGCAAACTGGCCGGCCGCCCCAACGTGGTGTTGCCGACAATCATGCCGTCGAGGCGGCGCGCGCGGGCGATGCCGACGACGTCGTCGAGCTCGCCGAGCGAAAGATCGGGCGCGATCTTCAACAGCACCGGCGTCGGGCCGGCGTTGCGCGCCACCTGCTCGCGCGCCTCGACCACACGCGCCATCAGATCGTCGAGCGCGGCGGCTTGCTGCAAGGCGCGCAAGCCCGGCGTGTTGGGCGAGGATACGTTGATGGTGACGTAGCTTGCGACCGAAGCGAAGCGCTCGATCAGCTGCACGTAATCGGCCACCCGGTCCACGGCGTCCTTGTTGGCCCCGACATTGATGCCGACAATGCCGCCGCTGCCGGCAGCGTTGGCGCGGCGGGCGAGCCGCTTGAGCACGACATCGGCGCCTTGCGAATTAAAGCCGAGCCGGTTGATCACGGCGGCGGCGTCGGCGAGACGGAACACCCGTGGGCGCGGATTGCCCGCTTGCGGCTTGGGCGTGATGGTGCCGACTTCGACGAAGCCGAAGCCCAAGCGCAACAACGCGTCGGGCACCTCCGCGTTCTTGTCGAAGCCGGCCGCCATGCCGACCGGATTGGGAAAATTGAGCCCGAAGACGCGCAGCGCCAACCGCTTGTCGTCGCGCACGGCCGCTAGCGGCGGAGCGAATTTCAGCATCTTGACGGTAAGCGCATGAGCGTCTTCCGGGTCGAGCGCATCAAGGAGCGGCCGCAGCAGGCGCTCGAGCAGGCCGATCACGAATCAAGCTCCGGAACGGCGCGGCGGCCATCGACTTCGGCGGCGAGCGGGCGCACCCATCGCACCGCCGACAGCGGCAGCAGCGCATAGAGATGGGGGAAAAGGTCGCCGCCGCGCGAAGATTCCCACTTCAGGTTACCGTCCAGTGCGCCGGAATCGACCGCGACCAGCACCAGGTCCGCCACACCGGCGAAATGCTTGGCAGCCGTTTCGGCAAGCTGCGCGGCGGTGGAGAAGTGGATGAAGCCATCGCGCGCGTCGGCCGGCGATCCGCAAAATTGCCGCTCGGTTTCGGCCTTCCGCCACGACGCTCGGTCGCAAATCTTATAGATCGTCGTCACCTTGGTTCCCGCATCGGCGCGCGACCCTATAACGGCTTGAGCAGTCAGGCAATAATTCCTATCATCGCGCGAGCAATGTGCGCATGATCTCGCCCGAAAGCCGCGACCCGACGCCGAATCAGGTCCGGGGCAGGCTTTCTCGGCATCATGCCATGACGGAGTATCGATGCTCACACATGCGCAGGTTTGGACCGCCATCGACCGTCTGGCGGCTCGCGCCGGTTTGTCGGCTTCGGGACTAGCCAGGCAAGCTGGACTTGACCCGACGACGTTCAACAAATCGAAACGCGTCACGGCGGAAGGCCGCGCCCGCTGGCCCTCGACCGAGTCGATCGCCAAGGCGCTCACCGCCACCTCGACGACGCTCGACGTCTTTGTCGATCTGGTCAATTCCGGCGGCGGGATGGCGACCCGGGCCGTGCCGCTGCTCGGCTTCGCCGAGGCCGGCGCCGGCGGCTATTTCGACGACGGCGGCTTCCCGGTCGGCGGCGGCTGGGACGAGATCGCCTTTCCGGCGGTCAGCGACGAGCACGCTTATGCGCTGGAAGTGTCCGGCCACTCGATGGAGCCGGCCTACCGCGACGGCGACGTGATCCTGGTTTCGCCGGCGGCGCCGATCCGCCGCGGCGACCGCGTGGTGGTGCGGACCAGAAACGGCGAGGTAATGGCGAAGGAACTCAAGCGCAAGACCGCGAAAGCGATCGAGCTGAAATCGCTCAATGCCCAGCACGCGGACCGCACCATCGCGGCCGCGGACGTGCTGTGGATCGCGCGCATCCTGTGGGCGAGCCAGTAAAGCTACGCCGCCATGGCGAGGCGCGACGTGACGATCTAAGCCGAGCGGGCCAGCGCGCCGTCGATCATGTCGACGGTGTTCTGGATGCCATAGGCGGCGACGAACGAGCCGAAGCGCGGGCC
>Ga0335073_10016607_pt1 | contig 10284 bp, 9 predicted proteins | sample Lox_Sample_22_FD_207093 | JGI IMG/M metagenome (GOLD analysis project Ga0335073, IMG submission 207093) | Soil microbial communities from Loxahatchee National Wildlife Refuge, Florida, United States - Lox_Sample_2.2 | ecosystem: Environmental > Terrestrial > Soil > Wetlands | place: USA: Florida... | reverse complement strand
TCACCGCTGAGGGAGGTTACGCCGGCGTAGGCCTGACCGACGAAATCGTAACCGGCATACTTCGCTAGTGGACCGGTCTGGCCGAAGGTCGAGACCGAGCACATGATGATTGAAGGGTTGAGCTGCTTTACGGAGGCATAATCAAAGCCCATCCTCGCGATCACCCCGGGCGCGAAATTCTCCACAACCACATCGACCTTGGGAATGATTCCCTGCAGAATTTCTAAAGACTCTGGGTGCTTGATATCGACGCACAAGCTCTGCTTGCCGCGATTCTGTTGCACGAAGTAGCCGCTGCGCTCGTTCTTGACGTATGGAACCGAACGGCAGCGGTCGCCGCCCGGGGCGAATTCAACTTTGATCACCTCAGCGCCCATCTCGGCCATCAGGCGCGTGACGGTCGGACCTGCGACGAATTGTGTGAAATCGAGAGCCTTGACGCCTGCAAGTAGATGTTTGGGCTTCGTCGATGCCATCCTGTACCTCCGAGAACCAAGCCGCCGGGAACTGACCAAAGAATGATTTTCCAGCCGACCGCCCTGCCACCGTCCTAGCAAGCGCTCGGCTCATTCTGCAAGCGAGCAGCACAATACGCGCGATCGCTTGAGCATGGAGCGCAAGTTGATTCAGTAGAGTGCGGCTTTTTGACAAACGCCGAGGGTCTGGTAGGTTGCCGCTCGTGCACAAGACGCTTCACCAGTTGCGAATTTATCAGCGGGATTCGGCAGGCGAGGAAGAGAATATGAAGCTGGCGACATTTACCTATCAGGGCGCGACTCGGATCGGGATCGTTAACGGCGAAGCGATCTTAGATTTGACGGCAGAAGCTCCGGAGCTGCCGCGCGAGATGGTCGCGTTCCTCGAAGCTGGTGGGTCAGCCCTGGAGCGGGCGCGCAAAGCTGCATCGAGCGCGGATGGTATCCCACTAGGCCAGGTCAAGCTGGAAGCACCAATCCGGCGGCCACCGGAGTTCCTCGCGATTGGACTCAATTACGCCGACCACATCGCCGAGTCGGGAATGAAAAAGCCCGAATTTCCGCTGTTCTTCAACAAACAGTCCAGTTGTGTGACCGGACCGTACGATCCGATCCATCGTCCGCGAGTTTCCACGCAACTCGATTACGAGGGCGAACTCGGATTCGTGATTGGCCAGCGTTGCAAGAATGTGCCGCGCGATCGCGCACATGAGGTGATTGCGGGATTCATCGTCGTCGACGATGTCAGCGTACGCGATTGGCAGTTCAAGGCGCAGACCATGACGCTCGGCAAATCATTCGACACGCATGGCCCAATCGGGCCGTGGATCGTAACGCCCGACGAGGTTGGCGACCCACATGCGCTGGACCTCAAGACTTGGGTGAATGGCGAGCTGCGCCAGCATTCTAATACCCGCCACTTGGTTTTCGATTGCTACGCGCAAGTCGAGACACTTTCCACCGTCTTCACGCTCGAGCCGGGGACGATCGTGTCAACAGGTACGCCGGGCGGTGTTGCTTTCGCGATGAAGCCCCCGCGTTTCCTCAAGGCCGGCGATTTGGTCCGGATTGAAATCGAACGTGTCGGGGCGATCGAGAACCGGGTGATCGAGGAGCCGTAGCCAATGCAGCTATCACGGTATGCGCATTGCGACCATGTGATTACTAGCCTTTTGAGCAAATCGAGTGAGTCCGCTTTAGCCGCGCAGCTGAGTAACCGACAAGGGTGATTGAGCGAGCGGCTTAACCTTGGGCGTATGCGATTGAATCACCAGAGCGGCTGACTGCTGCTTCGCAACTTGACGTTCCTCAGAATTTATCTGACTGACTTGGACCAGAGCATACTTGAACGAGAAATCCGGGTCGCCGCCGCCTTCAACCCATTGAGCCATTGTGTCAAGTAAGGGGTCGTTGTAAGTCTTGGCCATTTGCCGCAGAAGGCGCGCAGTTACGACACGTTCCCTCGCAGTACGCGCTTGGGTGGTCGCCGCTTGCGAGTACTGGCCGAGAGTCAGACGTGTCTGAGCGGTAGCTAGATCGGCATCGGCGCCATTGAGGCGGGTGGTGGTGCCCATGGTCCAAAAGCTGTCAGCTGTCGAGCCCATCGACTGAACCAAGCCGGCTGCCGGCAGCATGGCAGCCGACGCGCAACTGGATAAACACAACGCTGCTATCGCCAAAACTGCCCGCCGCATGCTGGCACCTCCATTGAGGAGCTCGGGATTAGCCGGAATTCAAGCTTTCGTCAGTTCAACTTAGTAACCCTTACCATTCTGCGCTTCGCTGATAAGAGAATCGAGCGGGCTATTAGTGTTTCGACTTATAATGCGAATTCACCTGAAAGGCTCAGCGATTGACGAGTAACTATTTGGTGGCGGCAGCCAATGCCTGCTGCTCGCTTGACGGTGATCCTCTCAGTTCCGGCGCGGGTTTGCGATTACCCGATACTCTGACGGGCAAGATAACCAGGCTCAGGCCATGCACCTGCAGCCAGCTTTGCAGTTCGAGCGCCGTATGATTATGCAGGAACCGGTTGACGAAGCCGTCCATCTCGTCAGTAAAGATGAGCTTGCCCGCGAAGAAAACAGCATGCGGATACTCTTGAGCGACCTCCAGGCAGAGGCGATGGAGTTCGGCCACCACGTCGGGGCCGATCGCGGTGCGCAGTTCCGGATGGAAGCCAAGATCAGCCGCGAAACGGCAATATTCCACCAGGTCGTCGGCGACCTCCTGCTCGAGGCGGCGCACCTCTTCCGGCCCTTTCAGCAACGCTGAATCGACCTCACCGACGCTGACGAAAACCACATTGCGGAACTGTTCGTTGAACAGCCGCTGAATCGTGGTCAGGGTAGCAAGGCCAAGGCCGTTGAAGCCGTTAACCAACAGCACCGCGGTAGGCGCGTCGGGGTCGCGTTGCGCAGGTTCTTTCTCCGCTGCGGCAAAGATTTCAGGCAGGACGTCGGCTTCGAGCTGTTCGATTGCTTTATGGACGGCATCGTAATGGCGGCGGACGATGACGCAAAACGTGATCAGTCCCCCCGTCATGACTACGGTCACCCATCCGCCCTGATAGAACTTGAGCGTGGTGGTGATCACCAGAATCACCGCCGTAAAAGTGCAGCCCACGCCGTTGATGAACATCTTCGATTTCCAGCGCGGAACTTCAGCACGCGCACTCCACCAATGTACGGTCATACCAAGCTGCGACAGCGTAAACGTGATGAAGACGTTAATCGAATAGAGCACGACCAGAAGGTCAACGCTCGCATGTGAGGCGACAAGGATCACGCCCGCCGCCAAGCCCATCGCGAGCACACCGTCCTGCGTGACGAGCCGAGCGCTCAGGTTTGCGAAACGGCGGGGCAGCCACCTATCGGTGGCCATCGTGGCGAGCACGCGCGGCCCATCAACGAAACCGGTCTGCGCGGCGACGAACAGCAGCGCGCCCTCGGTGATCATGGTGATTGTGACCAGCGGCGCGCCGATCCTGAGGCCGAGCAGGCTCCATCCATTTGACATCTTGTCGAACAGGACCGCGTTGAGGGTCTTGCCGGCGACAGGCTCTACGCTGAAGAGCATGTAGCTAAACAGGATGCCGCCGGCGACGAAGGCCAGCGAAGTCGCCATGTAGATCATCGTGCGTTTGCCGGTAACGGTGCGCGGCTCGCGCAGAATTGGCAGACCGTTGCTGACCGCCTCGATCCCTGTGTAGGTTCCGCCGCCGAGGCTGTATGCGCGCAGGAACAGGAGTGCGAGGACGATGAAGCCCATTTTCGAGCCGTTACGATGGGCCTCATGGACGGCATAGTTGAGCGCGTGTGGAATTTCCGGCGCACGATCGACCAGGGCATACGTGATCAGGAAGACGTGCAGAATCACGAAGGCAATGAAGATCGGCAGCAGTGAAAGGACCGATTCTTTGACCCCGCGTAAATTCATCCCTACCAGCAGGATGACCACAATCACGCAGACCCAGAACTTGAACGGCAGCCATGAGACGGGCAGAAAACTGAAAATCGCGTCGGCGCCGCTGGCAATCGAGATTGAAATCGTCAGTACATAGTCGATCACCAATGCGCCGCCCGAGACGACACCGGGATATTGCCCGAGCAGCTTGGTCGCGACCAGATAGCCGCCGCCGCCAGTGGGGAATTCGTCGATCGTCTGGGAATACGAGGCGGAGATGACGAAAACCGTCAGCGCCGTCAGCATCGCGAGGAAGACCGCCATGTACTGATGAGGCCCGAGGGCGAGGAAGGCTTCTTCAGGTCCGTAACAGGATGAACTCAGGCCGTCGGAACCGAGTCCGACCCAAGCCAGAAAGGCAACGAGGGAGAGACTATGGAAAATGTGCGGATCTTTAACGTCGCGCGCAGGACCAATCAGGATCCGGCTGAGCGTGCGCTTTTCGCCGTTCTTCTGACTTTCAACGGTGTTCGCCATAATGCGGTGATGCTCGTCTCTGAATCTTTAGTGCGAGGCGCTGGGGCGACTATCGTATGAGCGCCAATCGCCCGGCCGTCTTGGTGTGTTCTTATATTGGATAATTGGCGCGAGCCAGTCCAAGTCTATAACGGGCTGCGTCGATTAGATTTTGCATGAGCGCTGCTACGGTCATCGGACCGGTGCCGCCGGGATTGGGCGTGATCCAGCCTGCGACTTCCTTGACGGCCTCGAAATCCACGTCCCCGGCGAAGCGCCCTGGTCCGATTCGGCGAAAGCCCACATCGATCACGCAGGCCCCAGGTTTAACCATATCGGCGGTGATCAGAAAGCGATCTTCGCCCAAATCTGCACCCGCGCATGAAACGACAATGTCAGCCTCGCGGCAGATAGACGCAAGGTCGCGCGTGTAGCGATGGCACCACGTCACTGTGGCATTACGCATCCGCCCGCCCAGGATAATTGCCGCAGGCTTGCCGGCGATATCGCTGCGCCCGATCACGGCCGCGCGGGTGCCGTGGACTGGCACCTTGTAATAGTCGAGGAGAGTGAGGACGCCACGTGGCGTACAGGGCACGAAACGCCCCCATTCTCCACGATAAAAACCGGTAATACTTGAGCCACCGACAGCATCAACGTCCTTAAGCGGGTCGATTGCGTCAAACAGAGGAAAAACGTCGACGCCATTAGGCAGCGGAAGCTGAAGCAGGATTCCAGTGACGTCAGAATCGGCGTTGAGCTCTTTAATCGTCGCGAGGATTAGCACAGCGTCAGCCTCGGCTTTAAGACGTATAATCCGACTGCGAAAGCCAAGGTCTTCGACATAACGCCGTTTGTTTCTTACGTATTGTCCTGACGCCGGATCATCACCGACCAGGATCGCCGCGAGCGTTGCGACGAATTTGTGCTGATCAATCAACTCAGCCGCATGCGCTTGTAGAGAGGGCTTGAGATAAGCACTGACCGCGCGGCCGTCCATAATTACTGCCGGCATAAGACCATTATCGCAGTCATCACAAGGTTACGGCAGTCTACTGAAAGAAACCAAGGGCGGTCGTTTAAGCGTGAAACAGCAAATCAAGCGGGCAGCGGCGCGCGTCGATTGCCTCGGAAGGCTCTGCTAAAGTTAAGCGCGATAATGGGATCGGTCAAGCGCACTTCCCTGTTCCGGATTCATCGCGAGCTGGGCGCAAAACTTACGGAATTCGGTGGCTTCGAGATGCCGCTCAGCTACAGCGGTATTATCGAGGAGCATCGGGCAGTGCGCACTGCCGCCGGCCTTTTCGATCTGAGCCACATGGGCGAGTTTGAGATAACCGGGAACGGCGCACTGCCGCTGCTCGAACGGACCCTCACTAACTCGGCCGCAAGATTGGCCGAAGGTCAGGCGCAATACACGATTATGTGCGCCGAGGACGGCGGCACCCTCGATGACCTGATAGTCTATCGGCGATCGGCTGACAGCTACATGCTGTGCGTCAATGCTTCAAACGTCAGCGCTGACTGGGAGTGGCTCGGCTCGCAATCCGGCGGCGCGGAGTTGCGCGACGTCAGTGATGAAACCGCGCTCGTGGCAATTCAAGGGCCACTTGCGGTGACGATTTTGCAAAGGCTGACACCGCTCCAACTGGATACGGTCAAACGCTTTCATACGGCCGAAGGCGAAGTCGCGGGGGTCAAATGCCTTGCGGCGCGCACCGGCTATACGGGGGAAGACGGCTTCGAACTGTTCTGCATGGCCGATGACGCGGCTCGGCTATTTGAAGCGATGTTAGCCGCAGGCGGAGCGGACGGGATCAAGCCGTGCGGCCTCGGCGCACGCGATACTTTGCGGATGGAAGCCGGTTTGCCGCTCTACGGCCATGAGCTTGATCGCGCCACCTCACCGCTCGAGGCGGAACTTGCAACCTTCGTCAAATTTGGCCACGGCTTTATCGGCGAGCAGGCGCTGGCTGCTCAGCGCGATAATGGCTTGGGACGTCGGCTGATCGGAATCCGCACGACCGACGGCCGCAGTATCGCGCGGCAAGGCTACAAGCTTTACGAGCGCGGCCATGCGGCCGGAGTCGTAACTAGCGGAACCTTTGCGCCAACCTTTGATCGGCCTCTCGCGATGGCTTACCTGGATCATAGAGTCGTCTCCCAACCCGGTACGCTACTCGAAGTCGCAATCCGTAATCGGATGGTAGAAGCCGAGGTCATCACCCTGCCCTTTTATCGGCGTCCGCGCCCATCGGTCGCTTGAAGCGATTTGTTTTACCGCGCCCCTCTCAACCCTCTTAATTCTTCTCGCTTGACGATCTTAAACTGGTATCCGAGATGAGATTCATTCCGCATACCGAGGCTGATATCGCCGCGATGCTCGCTGCGATCGGCGTCGGCAACCTCGAAGAATTAATCGCCCACGTACCCGCCGGTCTGCGTGAATCAGCTGAAATTGCATTAGGGCCGGGTCTGCCCGAAGCTGATGTGGCATCCGTCGTGGGCGCGATGGCCTCACGCAATCATGCGGCGACCGGCCTGATCAGTTTTCTCGGTGGCGGCGCCTATCGTCATTATATTCCGGCCGCCGTGCGCGCCATTATCGGGCGCGCTGAATTTTCGACCAGCTATACGCCCTATCAGCCCGAAGCGAGCCAAGGCACGACTCAGGCCATTTTCGAGTTTCAGACGCTGATCACCCAGCTAACCGGCTTGGAAGTCGCCAACGCCAGCATGTATGACGGCGCTTCGGCGGCTGCTGAGGCGGTCCTGATGGCGCGGCGGATTCTGCCGAAGCGCGGGATCGTAGCAATCGCTCGGACTCTATGGCCTGACTATCGCGCAACCATTCGAACCTATCTAAGCGCGCTCGAAGGCATCGAAGTGGTCGAGATTCCATTCGATCCAACGCTCGGCTCCGTGAATCTGGCCAAGCTCGAAGAGTTAGCCAATGACGGCCTGCTCTGCACCGTGACCGGCTATCCGAATGCGTTCGGAATCGTCGAGCCACTCGAACGAATCGCCGCGCTCACCCATCGCGCGGGCGGCTTAGCGATCGCGGCAACGGCGGAGCCGTTGGCCCTCGGGCTGCTTAAATCACCGGGGGAACTCGGAATCGATATTGCCGTCGGTGAAGGACAAAGCTTCGGAATCCCGGTACAGTTCGGCGGTCCGGGCGTCGGATTCATGGCGGCCCGGATGTCTCATCTGCGGCAGATGCCGGGACGTCTCGTCGGTCAAACCCGCGATAGCGAGGGACGCCGAGCCTTTTGTTTGACGCTATCGACGCGCGAGCAACATATCCGGCGCGAAAGGGCGACCTCCAACATCTGCACCAACAATTCATTATGCGCACTGGCCGTCACCGCCTATCTGACCCTGATGGGCCGGCGGGGATTGCGTGAACTGGCGGCACGCAACGTCGAACTTTCGCACGAAGGATTGAAGGGGCTCGAACTTGTTGGAATCCCTCGCCGCTTCACCGGCAAGTTCTTCAACGAATTCGTCGTGGCGGTACCAAATCCGGCGAAAGCATTGGCCGAAGCCGAGCGCGCCGGTGTGCTGGCCGGGCTCTCACTCGCGCGGGATTATCCGGAAGTCGCAGATGGAATTCTCGTTACGGTCACCGAGCTCAATACGCCTGACGAGATCGATCGTCTGCGCGCGAGCTTCGGCGAATAAGTGAAGTAAGGGTTAGATGGCTGCCGAACAAAATAGCACCAAAGAGATCGCGGTGGCTGAAACACTCTCGCCAAACGGATCAGCCACAAACAAAGCGAGCGCCGATATCCCTCTGATTTTTGAGGAATCAGCGACGGGCCGGCGTGGCGTCGATATGCGCCGGGCAAGTTCCAGCGAAGGCCGCGCACTCGAACTATTAGGGGAGGAACTTTGCCGCCACGATATTGCCGGCTTTCCCGAGGTTACCGAGCCGCAGGTGATGCGACATTTCCTGCGTCTGTCACAGCGCAATTTCGGCCAGGCGATGCAGTTCTATCCACTCGGCTCCTGCACCATGAAATACAACCCCGTGCTCAACGATGAAATGGCAGCGCTGGCCGGTTTTGCCGGACTTCATCCACTGACGCCGCCCCATCTCGGGCAAGGCGCGCTCGAATTGATGGTGCTGATGGAACGCGCGCTGGCCGCAATCACCGGAATGGATGCCGCCTCGCTCCATCCGGCGGCGGGGGCGCAAGGCGAACTAACCGGCCTTCTAATCGTTCGGGCGCACGAGCGAAAGCGCGGCAGCGTGCGGCGCAAAGTAATCATTCCTGATACCGCACACGGCACTAATCCAGCGAGCTGCACCCTGGCAGGATTCGAGGTGGTAGTGGCGCGCTCGAACAAGCGTGGCTACCTCGAAGCCAGCGAAATCCGTCGGCTCGCCGACGATAGCGTCGCGGCCTTGATGGTAACGAACCCGAACACGCTCGGGATTTTCGAGCCAGAGATTCAGGAAATTGCCGTAGTGCTGCACGAACGTGAGCAACTGCTTTATCTCGACGGCGCCAATATGAATGCACTGCTCGGCGTAGCCAAGCCTGGGCATATGGGCGCAGATATCGTCCACCTGAACCTGCATAAAACCTTTTCGACGCCGCATGGCGGCGGCGGCCCTGGGGCTGGTCCCGTATTGGTCAAGCGCCATCTCGAACCGTATCTGCCCGTACCGCGAATCGTCGAACGCGAGGGCAACTTCGATTTCGATTATGAACGGCCGGACTCTATCGGACGCTTGCGGGCGTTCTACGGCAATTTCGGCATTATCGTGAGGGCCTACACCTACATCCTAGCGATGGGCAGTGATGGACTGGCGGCAGCGAGCCGCCTCGCCATCCTCAATGCGAACTACGTGCGTAAGCGCCTCACTGACCATTACCCCAGCGCCTCGACGGAACCCTCGATGCATGAATGCGTCCTAACCCACGATCTCGAAAAGCGCACGGGAGTAAGTACACTCGATATCGCCAAGCGGCTGCTCGATTTCGGCATCCATCCACCGACCATCTATTTTCCTCTCGTCGTGCCCGGCGCCCTGATGATCGAACCCACTGAAACCGAGGGGCGGGAAACTGCTGAGCACTTTATTGCTGCAATGGAACAGATCTATGCCGAAGCGGTAGAGAATCCCGCGATGATCAAGTCAGCGCCGCATACGCTGGCACTCGGACGCGTCGACGAGGTGACAGCCGCGCGCAAACCGATTCTGCGCTGGCAGCCCGTATAAAGGGGCTATCCCTGCTCTAGAACCCGAAAACAGCGGACTCACTTGCCGCGTCCAAAATCAGTGGGATAGCAACTGATTTCGACAGCCGCTCGATAGCGATGAATAACATCCAATCCGGGTAGAGGAATAACAAGTAACTCACGGTCATAGTATCGAAGAAGACAGCGATATCGATTGAGATCTTAGAGCCTGGCGGTAGAACTCGTAGCAATTCTTTCGGCGGCAACTGAAATTCCAAACGCGCAAGATGCTCCTCGACGGGAGCGGTCTCACGCGCCCCGGAATCGAAGCGCCATAGCGTCTGCGGCCAAATCCGCTTCTCTCCCTCTCTACCCACAACAGCCTCGCCTGTACTGTGCGACCCAGAAGAATACGCTCTGCCAAGCTTTTGTGATAAATCCGCCAGGCTTAGCGATGGATTAGTGACTACCAGCGAAACCGAAAACGTCTTCATCAAGTCATCCCCGCCCCGCCTCCACGTATTGCAACGCACGCACATAGTCGGCCGGCGTATTCACATTCAACAGGCTCAGAAGCTCCGGGTCGCGTGGGCGAAGCTCCGCTTCGCCCATGCGACGAACGTGGAGGCGCAGCGCGAGCGCCGTCAGGCGCCGCTCGCCCTCCGCCTCCATCGCGCGCAGCGCGGCTCCAGCC
>Ga0335073_10016605_pt1 | contig 10285 bp, 9 predicted proteins | sample Lox_Sample_22_FD_207093 | JGI IMG/M metagenome (GOLD analysis project Ga0335073, IMG submission 207093) | Soil microbial communities from Loxahatchee National Wildlife Refuge, Florida, United States - Lox_Sample_2.2 | ecosystem: Environmental > Terrestrial > Soil > Wetlands | place: USA: Florida... | reverse complement strand
ACGCTGACCGCTGCTGGCCGCCAGGGGATCGAGCTGCGCCGGTACCTGTCCCTGGATGCCTCCGGCACGTTCGCGCTGACCAGCAAGGATTACTTCGACGACGCAGTCGGCAAGGCCGCCGAGCTTGGCTTCACCGATGTCATCACGCACTGGCCGCGGCCAGAGGGGCCGTATGCAGGCGACGAGTCGGTGCTGGAGGCCATCGCGCCCCGGGGTTAGCTGCACAGGGGTTAGCTGCACAGGGGTTAGCTGCACCGGGGCTAGCTGCACAGGGTTTCACCCGCTCCGGATGAGGCCGGCGCCAGCCCGCGCTGGGCAGAATCGGTTGTGTGCCGATTGGTGCGGGTGTGCCATGACTGATCCTGCAGCTAGCCGAGCCGGAGCCGCGGCGCGCTCGCAGCGCTGGCTCGCCCGGCTGAGCTTCCTGCTCGTTGCGGTGGCGGTAGCGATACCGGCAGTGTTCGCCGAGCTGAAGAGCCTCGCCATGGTCGGCCTGGGCCTGGTCGCTGCCGCCGTGACGCTGGCTGGCGCGTACTTGTTCCTGTCCCGGCGCGGGGTGCTGCGCTGGGTTTCGCTGGCGGTCGCGGTGGCCGCGCCGATCGCCGTCATCGTCGTCTACGCGTTCGCCGCGCTGCTCTGGGTGGCGCTGGCAGCTGCCGGCGCGTGGCTGCTGGCTGGCGTCACCGCGCGCTCAGCGCTGGCTGGCGACCGGGCTGACTGGCAGATGCCCGAACGGCCTGCACGCCCCGCCAGGCACCCCTTCCTGATCATGAACCCGAAGTCCGGCGGCGGGAAGGTGGAGAAGTTCGGTCTCAAGCGCAAAGCCGAGGAACTCGGCGCCGAGGTCTTTCTCATGACCGGGCCCGAGCAAGTCGACGTCGCGGCGGTGGCCGAAGACGCCGCGCGCCGCGGAGCCGACCTGCTCGGCGTAGCCGGCGGTGACGGCACGCAAGCGCTCGTGGCGGCCGTGGCTGCCCGGCACGATATCCCGTTCATGGTCATCACCGCGGGCACCCGTAATCACTTCGCGCTCGATCTCGGGCTGGACCGGGAAGATCCAGCGGCGTGCCTTGACGCGCTGTCCGACGGCGTTGAGCTCCGGGTGGACCTGGGGATGATCGGCAGCCGGACATTCGTGAACAATGCCTCGTTCGGCGCTTACGCGGAGGTCGTGCAGACTCCTGCCTACCGCGACGACAAGGTCGGCACGACCCTCAACCTGCTCCCCGACTTGCTCCAGGGTCACCGCGGGGCGCGCCTGGAAGCGCACGCGGACGGCACCGAGATCAGGTCACCGCAGGCGCTGCTGGTGGCGAACAACCCGTACGGCAGCGGGGACGTTGCCGGCCTCAGCCGCCGGCTGCGGCTCGATCGCGGAACCCTCGGAGTGGTCGGTGTCCGGGTGGATAACGCACGTCAGGCCGCTGACTTGCTGTGGCGCAGGCGCGCAGGCGGACTGACCTTGCTCACGGCCGCGAAGGTCGAAATCACCGCCGACACGCCGCAGGTCCCGGTCGGCGTGGACGGCGAAGCGGTGTCGATGCCGACGCCGGTGCTGTGCACGATCCGTCCCGCCGCGCTGCGCGTGCGGGTGCCGCGTAACCGGCCGGGGGGCAGCCCGCCCAGACCTCCGATGAGCTGGGTGCGCCTGACGCACCTCGCCGCGGGTTTATCCGGATGAGGACCGGCTACCAGCGTGTTTCCCGGGTGGACGACGTGCTGCGCGCCGCCGTGCAGCTGTCGGCCAGGACGATCGTCGCCGACGTCGAGCCTCTGGTCGCGTTCTGGGATACCAGCCAGGAAACCCTTGACCGAGGGGTGACCGCCGTCCTGCGTGAACTCGACGCGATTCCCGGCCTCGAAGTGGTCTGCTTCGCTACCAATTCCGACCGCTGCCCCTCGGTAACTCCCGAAGCCGCCGGCATCCGGGTGATGTACTTGTCCTCGGCTCAAAAGCCGATCAGGACCGCGCCCTATCAGGATCTGCCCAGACCGGGGATCGTCGTCGGCGACCAGGTCGCGACTGACGGCGTCCTCGCCCGCCGCCTGGGATACACGTTCGTGCACTACTCGCCGCGGCTCGCTGGCGTTCCGCGCGGTCCGCGGCTCCTGCAGCACTTCGGGGAACTCACAGTGCCGTTGCTGTTCCGGGGTTCATCACAGCCGTGAGCCGAGGGCGCGTCAGGTCGCGTGCTGGTCGATCTCGGTGACCAGTTCCGGCCACAGCGGCGCTGAGAACATGTGCCCCATCCGATGTACCAAGACGAAACGCCCGTGTGGCACGGCGCGGGCAAGTGCAGCGCCCGCGGCAGGCCGGACGAGCGGGTCCTCGTCTCCGCTCAGCGCAAGAACCGGCTGCGTGATCCGGGCGATCCCGCCGCGGGGGAGTTTCGCTCCGAAGCCCGCGGCAAGCTGGCGGGACCGGGCGTACCGGTCCGGGGCGTGGCGGCGCACCGACTCCGCGGCAGTCTGCTCGACCCACTCGTCGTCTAGCGGCAGGCTCCTGGCCTGCGCCAGCCTGGTGACATCGATCAGCATTCGCTGCTGGTCCGCCGGACTGTCGCCGTAACGGCGGAGCACCAGCCTGAACGGTCCGGGGAAGCGGACGTAGCGGAACAGGCCGGCCGGCTGGCGAGGCAGCGGTATCGCCGAGATGGCGGTCACCGTCCTCACTCGGTCTGGATACAACAGCGCGGCAAACTGAGCGAGCCCGCCGCCCATCGACAGCCCGACGAGGTTCGCCGACTCCCAGCCGACGGCGTCGAGCACCGCCATCATGTCATCGATCATGTCGCTGAGCTGGTAGGCCCGCTTCTTGCCGGTGAAGTGCGTCGACAGGCCCGCGTCACGGTGGTCATACCGGACGACGTGAAATCCGTCCCCGGCGAGCGCCGTGCAGAATCCGTCCGGCCAGCCGATCATCTGGCCGTCGAGTCCGCTGATCAGCAACAGCGGCCGGCCGCCCGGCTTACCGAAGTCCTCGTAGGCGATCTCGACGTCGCCGTTGCGAGTGAGGCTGCTTTCCACGTCGCCGACTCTATACAATGCGACTGCATTGTAAAAGTCCAAGGGGGTGCTTGACAGGATGCCTAAGCAGGTTGACCACGAAGAACGTCGCCGGGAGATCGCTGCCGCGGTTGTGCGCCTGGTCACGACGCGCGGTATCGAGGCGGCCAGCCTGCGGACCGTGGCCAGCGAAGCAGGCGTGTCGATGGGCGCGGTGCAGCACTACTTCACCACCAAGGACGAGATGCTGCGGTTCGCGCTCGCTTACGGCAACACGCTGCTCGGGGAGCGCGCCACCAGGCTCATGGCCGAGCAGAAGCCGGCAAGCCCGCGCGAGACGTTCCGGCTGTTCTTCACCCTGCTGATCCCCCTTGACGAGGACAGCAGGGCCGGCGCGCGGCTATGGGCCGGGCTGATCAGCCGCGGCTGCGTGGACGAGCCGACTCAGCAGCTAGCCGCCGCAGCCTATGCCGGCCTTACGGACTTCGTCGTGCGCCAGCTCAGCGACGTGCTGCCCGGGTCCGACGCCGGGCCGGCGGCGCGGCACCTGGTCAGCGTGATCGACGGGCTGAGGTGGCCGGTGCTGTTCGGCGCCTATACCGATCAGCAGGCCATGGACGTGCTGGACGCCCAGCTTGACCTGATCTTCTGACCTGCAGGGGACGGAGTCCGGCGTCGCTCATCGCGCTAACAGCGCAGGACTGAGCCGGACCAGCCGCACTGGGTTCGACTCGTCAAGTTCGGCAACGGCTTCCCGCGACTTAACGAAGTCCGAGAACGATCGGTAGCCGAGTGCCCGCTCGCTGAAGGACGGGTCCATGCGCTTCATCTGGCTCTTGACCGCGGAGCTATGCAGCCAGTCTGCGTCGTCCTTCTCCTGGCCGAGCCGCAGTGCGCGCTCGAGAAGTCGCGTCGCCAGCTGTTGCGGATCCTCGGCTTGCGGATCCTCATCGGCTTGCAGGTCGTCGGCTTCCTCGGCCGGCGCGGCAGCTCCTCGCCTGCTGCGCCGCGAGCCCCGGGCCGCGGCCGCAGTGCTCGCTTCCGCGAGTTCGGGCTCAGTGTCAGCGGCGACGCCAGGCAGCGCATCGTAGGTCACGAGCTCGTCGCAGGCTGCCGCGAGGGCCCTGCTGGTCGATCCCGCCACCCCGACGCCGACCACGTACCGGCCAAGGCGCCGGGATCGCTGGGCCAAGGCGATGTAGTCGGAGTCCCCGGCGACGATGACGATATGGGTCAGGTCGGGAAGGCGGAACATGTCCTCGATCGCATCGACCGCCAGCCTGATGTCGGCGCCGTTTTTCGCGTAGGTGTTGGTCGGAAACAGCTGCACCAGGTCCACCGCCCGGCTGACGAGCTGTCCCCGGTAGCTGGCATTGAGCGGAGCAGACCAGTCCGCATAGGCGCGGGTCAGCACGAGCGTTCCGAACGACGACGCGAAATCGATCACCGCGCCAATGTCCACGGTGGCGCGGTGCAGTTTCTCAGCGACGTCCTGGTCCGCTTCGGAATCCGCGGCGTCAAACATGCGGACCTTCTCGCGCTGGAACTGACCCCGGCCATGAAGCTGGTCATAGCGCGAGATGACGATGTTGTCGAAGTCGATGTAGACGGCGACACGGGTGGCGCCGGGATCAGTCATGACGGCTAGGCCACGAACAGCGACAACGTGTCGGCCACGCAGGCCGCCTTCGCCTGGCCCTCGATCTCGACGCGCATCCGAACGCTGGCGAGCGACCCGAGATGAGTCTGCTTGACATCGGTCAGCGTGGCCTCGGCGCGGATCGACGAGCCGGTCAGCACCGGCGACGGGAAGCGAACCCGGTCAAGCCCGTAGTTGATGCCCATGGTCAGCTTCTCGATCCGGAAGATCTCCATGGACAGAATCGGCAGCAGCGACACGGTGAGGTAACCATGCGCGATTGTCCCGCCGAACGGGCCGCTTGCTGCGCGCTCCAGATCAACGTGAATCCACTGGTGGTCACCCGTGGCGTCGGCGAACGCGTTCACCTGCTCCTGGGTGATCTTGTGCCACTCGCTGAAGCCAAGGCTCTCGCCCTTGGCCGCGACGAACTCGTCCAGGCTGGCAAACGTCCGCATGCTCGATACCTCCGGTGGTTACAGTACCGACAGAACAGGCCCGCCGGAACTCCGCAACCGCGAGTCTCCGGCGGGCCGTCTTATCTGCCATTGTCCCGCCTGATCAGCCTGCCTTGAACGAAACCAGCTGATCCTCGGCGGCGACGTGCTGCGCTCCGGCCTCGTCGAGGATGACCTCGGTCTTCACCGGTCCCACTCCGGCCGCAAGCCACGTCCTGACGGTGTCGCCGACGCTGAAGCCTTCGATCGTCTCCGACATCGTCATGTTCACCACGGTGGCGGTGTAGGTGCCGGCCGGCACGGTGACGCTCTGTGTACCTTCGCCAGTCACGGCGATATGCGCGGTGACGCGCTTGGAGACACCACCCTGCGAGAACTCGATCTTCAGGGTGGAGTGCGAGGTCTGGCCAGCGGCTAGCTGCGCAGCCGGCGGCCAGAACAGGCTGCCGGAGATGAGCTTGACCGTGGACCCTGAGGAGCTGGTGCTGAACTGGCTGAACGGCAGGGAGATCGAGCCATCCGCGTGGACGACGTAGTACGCGCTGGTGTTACTGGTCGATCCCAGGGACGTGATGGCGCTGGCCATCGTCACCTCCTGGCCGCCGGATACCGGGGTCACGGCGGTCATCCGGTTGACGGTGCGGCCGTAGGTCGTCTTGTACGTCCAGGTGTCCCCGACACCCACCGGGAACGGCAGCGTCAGCGAGGACGTCTCCGTCGTGGAGCCGGACGAGCCTGAACTCGTCGAGCTGGAAGCGGCGGAATGAGTTGACGAGCTAGCCGGGGTGGTACTCGATCCGGTAGATCCGGACGACCCTGAGTTGCCGGAACCGCCGCAGCCGGCCAGGGCCAGGCCCGCGGTGATAGCGACTACGGCAACTGCGGATACTGCGGCGAACTGGCGGCGCGGGCCCGGTGCCTGATCTTTAAGTGCAGGACTGAACATGTGCTTCGAAACCTCGATCCGGGATGGGAAGAGACGTGACTGGTGGCGGGCTCAGCCCGGCGCGGCGAGCCCGGCTGCCCCCTCGACGGCCGGATTCGCACGCGCCGGCGCCGGGCCGGCTGCTAAGCGGCGGTTTGGTGGTGCAAGGTTTGGTGCGGCAAAGTTCGGTGTCGCAAAGTTCTGTGCAGCCAGCAGCTGCATCGACTGCAGCCACACCGTTCCGGGACCAGACAGGACAGCGAAGTACTGGGAATCGCTGCCGGGGGTTTTGCTCGCCGGCACGGCAGCCATCTGCACGGCGACCGAACCTTCGGAAATCCCGATGTGCCACGGATGCGTGCGCAGCGACGTTCCGGCGGCAAGCTCGCGCGTGACGACGTCGCCCGCAAGCTCGACCCAGGCGCGGCCGTGGCCGCCGATACGCCGCAAGATGAATTCGTCGGCTGTTGCTTCTGCTACTTCTTCCTCGGGAGCGGCTCCCAGCGACTGCCGGAAGCCGGTGGCGAGCTCGATCCCTGGCGTACCAGCCAGGAATCCGTTGCGGTGCACGAGGTACTCCTGGCCAGGTGTTACCTCGATGGACACGATGGAGCCGGGCAGCCGCGACGCGAACGCGACCGTTCCCGGCTGACTGGTTGCGGTGTAATCGCTCAGGCCAGCGGGCCCGGCCGTCATCCGGATGGAGTCGGTCATCCAGGCGAACTCACCGGTCTCAGCGATGATGCGCTCGCCAGGCTCGAGTGAGATGGACAGCACTGGCTGCGTTGAGCCGAGCAGCTGATCGCGCACTGACATCTCCCTGCCCCTGTTGCGGTTTGACGAGCCCAGACACAGTTCTAGCCGGGCAGGCAGGCTGGCCGAATCCTGGCAATCATGTAATTCGGCAAAACGATAAAAGCCTCAAACCACTACCATTCAGGAAACGGGGTCGCCGGGCTCAGTGCATCTCGAGCCCTCGCTGCTTAACGCGCTATAACACGGGGCTCGGCAATGCCGTTCTCGATCGCAAACCGCGCGGCCTCGACCCGGCCAGCCAGGCCTAGATTGCGGTAGATGGTGGCCAGGTGGCGTTCCACGGTCGCGGTGCTCAGGTAAAGTTCGGCGGCAATTTGCTTGTTACTCAGCCCGGCTGCCAGCAGGCGCAGCACATCGGCCTGGCGGGCGGTCAGGTTGCCGGGCAGCGGCGCGCGGGCCGGAGCAGCCGGGGTTTCCGGTTTCTGAGTTCCCGCGACTTCCGCGAGCGCTGCGTCGGCCTCGGCCAGGCGTTGGGCGTTTCCTATATCGGCAGCCAGAGCCCGGGCACCGTGAAGCTGACGAAGTGCTTCGTCGTCCTGCCCGGTCTGATGGCACACACGGCCGAGGCCGATCATCGCCTCGATGACGTGGTGCGGATGTCCGCCATCGGAGTAAGCGGCAATCGCCGCGCGGAAGTGCTCTTCTGCGGCGGCCCAGTCCTCCTGGCGGGACGCGAGCGCGCCCTGGTTGCACCGGATGGTGCCGATGAGCTGCGGGTTACCCTCAGCCATGCCGGCGCACTCGCGCAGCACGCCGTCGGCCTCGTCGAAGGCGCCGGTGCGGATCAGGACGTCGGCCAGGTTGGCCAGCCCGATCGCGATCGCGCGGGGCTCGCCGAACTCGCGCTTGATGGCCAGTGCCTGCTCGAACAGCTCGCGGGCCCTCGGGATATTGCCAGCGTCGAGTTCGAGCAAGGCCATGTTGTTGATGGCGACTGATACCCCGCGCCGGTCGCCAAGCTCCTCGCGCAAACGCATCGCCGTCTGGAAGCCGGCCAGGGCTGCCTCGGTGTTGCCCAGGTAGCGGTGCGCGGAGCCGAGGACGGTCGCGGCCAGGGTCATCCTGAGTTTCAGGCCGAGCGGCTCGAAGATGGCCATGGCCAGCTCAGCGCTCCTGATGGCCTCCGGGTAGTCGCCATTCTCGGCGGCCAGAACGGCAGCCGAGCTCAGCGCGCGTCCGACGCGTTCGTCGTTGCGATCGCCGGCGCGAGCCAGGAATCTGGTGAGCCAGTCGCGGCCGACGGCTAGGCGCCCGCTGACCAGCCACCAGCGCCAGAGCGATGCGCTGATATCCAGGCCGAGGTCCAGCTCGGAGTTCTGGTCTGCCCAGTGCAGGGCCAGGTGCAAATCGGGTACGGCTACCTCGAGTCGCCGTATCCAGTCGGATGCGTCTGGCCCGCCCAGCGCCTGCTCGCTGTCGGCTGCTACGCCCGCCCAGTGCAGCGCGTGCCGTCGCCGTGCTGCCGGGCCGTCGCCGGTGGTCTCGAGCTGCACGGCGGCGAACGTCCGGATGGTCTCCAGCATGCCGAACAGGTTCTGCTCCGGGCCGCGGGTCACGACGAGCCAGGACGAGTCCACCAGCAGCCTGGTGGTGGCGACGGCGGTCAGCGTGTCGATGCCGAGCACTGCCTGGATGTCATCGAGCCGGAACGAGCCGCCGAACACGCTCAGCATCGCGAGCCTTCGCTGCTGCTCGGGAGTCAGCAAGTCGTAACTGACCTGCAGAACGTCGGCAAGGCGCTGGCCGCTGTGCTGGCCGACCTGCGCTGGTGCGGAGTCGAGGAGCACCGAGCGCTGCTGCAGAATTTCCCGGATCGACAGAGTGCCGACCCAGCCCGCGATTAGTTCGATGGCGAGCGGGAGGCCGTCCAGCCGACGGCATAGCTCGGCAATCGCGTGCGGCGCTATGTCAGATGCGCGAAAGTCCGGCAGTCGCTCACTGGCTCTGGCGATGAACAGCTGGACGGCGTCTGACGCAGCGATATCGGCTGCGTCGGCCGTCACCGAGGGGCATTCGAGCGGCGGAACCGTCCAGCAGACTTCGCCGGGAGTGCCGAGCACGACCCGGCTGGTGACGACGACCCTGAGGTCCGGCACGCTGGCGAGCAAGGCGCCGGTCAGTTCGGCGACCTGGTCGGCGAGTCGCTCTGCGCCGTCGAGCAGGAGCAAGCAGGGCCTGGCGGAAAGCGCACCCCGGATCGACTCGATCAGCGGCGTGCCCGGCTGGTCGTGAACGCGGAGCTTTGAGGCCAGCGCCGAAGTCAGCGTGCGCGGGTAGCGGACCCGCTCTAACGGCACGAAGACGATGAGGGATTCGGGGCCCGCGAAATTACGGCTGAGCACTTCGGTGGCCAGCCGGGTCTTGCCGGCGCCCCCCGGCCCGATGAGCGTGACCAGCCGCGACTGGCGGATCAGGCTGGTGAGTTCGGCTAGCTCGCGGTCCCGGCCGACAAAGCTTGACCGGGCGACGGGCAACTGGTCGGTGAGACTGGCTTCGGGGCCAGCGCTGCTGCCGCCGCCTCCGTCAGCACCACCACCGCGACCGCCGCCGCGGTCAGCGCCACCACCGCCACCGCCACGACCACCGCCACCACCACCACCGCCAGGACCACCACCGCCAGGACCACCACCGCCAGGACCACCACCGCCACCGCGGTCGGCGGTAGCTTCGGCAACCGTGGCCTCGAGTTCGGCGAGCGCGGTCAGCGCCCGCGGGGACAGCTGGGTGCGGCCGGACTCCCACCGGTTGACGGTGGCGAAGGACACGCCAAGCCGCCGGGCTAGCTGCTCCTGGCTGAGCCCGAGGCTGCCGCGCATGAATCGCAACCGCGCTGCAACCGATTCCGCATCGCGCGGCTCGCTCACGGTCGCAGCCTACGGTTTTTTGCCCGCGGCGGCAGGACGCGCGGGACTAGATGGTGCCAAATAGCCTGTCTCCGGCATCGCCCAGTCCCGGCACGATGTAGCCCTTGTCGTTGAGCCGGGCGTCTACGGTGCCGGTCACGACGCTGACCTTGACGCTGTCCGGGGAGCCGGCGCCGTCCGGGAACTCAGCGTCCAGTCGGGCCAGACCCTCCGGTGCGGCCAGCAGGCAGATGGCGGTAACTGTCGCAGCGTTGCGGGAGATGAGCATCTTGATGACCGTCTCCATGGAGCCGCCGGTGGCCAGCATCGGATCCACGATGAACGTGTCCCGTCCGGTCAGGTCGGCCGGCAGCCGGGTGGCGTAGGTCGATGCGACCAGTGTTTCCTCGTCCCTGACCAGGCCGACGAAGCCGATGTCGGCGCGCGGTAGCAGGCTGGCAAGGCCGTCCAGCATCCCGATGCCGGCCCGCAGAATCGGCACCAGCAACGGAACCGGCCGCGCTAGGCGTACACCGTCGGCGGGCCCGACAGGAGTCGTCACGTGGGCGGGCTCGACGCGGATGTTCCTCGTAGCCTC
>Ga0335073_10016604_pt1 | contig 10286 bp, 8 predicted proteins | sample Lox_Sample_22_FD_207093 | JGI IMG/M metagenome (GOLD analysis project Ga0335073, IMG submission 207093) | Soil microbial communities from Loxahatchee National Wildlife Refuge, Florida, United States - Lox_Sample_2.2 | ecosystem: Environmental > Terrestrial > Soil > Wetlands | place: USA: Florida... | reverse complement strand
ACTCGCGCTCACAGGTCGGACGGTCTTCGCGAGCACGATCGCCACCCTCGCGGCGGGTCCCGCGTACCATTCGATCCGCGAGTCCGTGTGCTACCACCGCGCCAACGTCACGATCGTCGCCACGCACGGCGGCCCCCGGGTCGGGGGCGAGGGGGGTACCCCCCCCATGCTCGAGGACATCGGGCTCATGCGCGGACTTCCCGGCATGACGGTGGTCGTTCCGGCGGATGCCCCGTCGGCCCGCGCCGCGGTGTTCGCGATCGCCGCCCAAGGAGGGCCCGCCTACCTGCGGCTCTCCCTCGAGGAGCTCCCGACCGTCTCCGACGGGTCGTTCCAGATCGGCCGTGCTGCCGAGCTCCGCGCCGGGAGCGACCTCACGATCATCGCGGTCGGCGCCCTGGTCGCCCGCGGCCTCGAGGTGGCGGAAGAGCTCGCGCAGGTCGGAGTCTCCGTCCGCGTCCTCGACCTGGCTTCGGTGAAGCCGTTCGACCAGCCGGCCGTCCTGCGGGCGGCGCGCGAGACTGGGGCACTGCTCGTCCTCGAGGAACACACGGTGACGACCGGCGTAGGTGCGATGGTGGCGGCCGCGACCAGCGAGAACTATCCCGTGCCGGTCCGGCGGGTCGGCGTGCCGGATGTCTTTGTCGACTCCGCCGAGCCTGGGACCATCCTCGACCGGTTCGGAATGTCGAACGAGCGCACCCGCGATGAGGCCTGGGAGCTTCTCAAGCTCCGGGGCAAGGTTCAGTAGGGAGAAGTTCCTCGGGAGTCCGTTCGATGCAGCTGTTCCTTGATACCGCGAGCGTGAAGGAGATCCGGACGATGTGGGAGATGGGCATCCTCGACGGGGTGACCACCAACCCGACGCTGGTCGCGAAGGAGGGCCGGAAGTTCGAGGACGTCCTTCGCGAGATCTGCGCCCTCGGCGTCCCGTCGGTCTCCGCCGAGGTCGTTGCGACCGATGTGGAGGGGATGCTCTCCGAGGGGCGGCACCTCCGCACGATCCACCCGTCGATCTACGTGAAGGTCCCGATGACGGCCGCGGGTCTCCAGGCGACGAAGGTGCTCGCGCACGAGGGCACGCGCGTCAACATGACGCTCGTCTTCAGCGCCAACCAGGCGCTCCTCGCGGCCAAGGTCGGTGCGGCATACGTGAGCCCGTTCATCGGCCGGCTCGACGACCAGGGGCAGGTCGGGATGGACCTGATCCGCGACCTCGTGATGATCTACCGGAACTATCACTTCCCGACCAAGATCCTCGTGGCGAGCGTGCGCCACCCCGTCCACGTGCTCGAAGCCGCGAAGCTGGGGGCGGACATCGCGACGATGCCGTACGCGGTGATGGAGAAGCTCGCCCGCCATCCGCTCACCGATTCGGGGCTCGCCCAGTTCCTGAAGGACTGGGAGAAGGTCCCGAAGGCGTGAGGGGGAGCCCACCCGATGGCCGAGGGGAGCCTCCTCGAAAAATACCTGCGCCTCACCCACGAAGCGCTCGACCGCGTCCGGCCCGGGAGCCCGACCCGGTCGTTCCTGCGGGGGGCGTCGGACGATTTTCTGTCGATGGCGAAAGCGTACCTCGCCGACGCCGAACATTTCCAAAGCACCGGCGACCCGGAGCGCGCGCTCGCGGCGGTCAGTTACGCGCACGGCTGGCTGGACGCAGGGGTCCGGCTCGGGATCCTGGATGGAGGGACCGATGACCAACGGTTCACGCTCTTCCGGTAGTGCCGGTCCGGCCGGCGAGCTCTCGGAGGCCGTCCTCGCCGGGATCGACGCCCATCTGCGTCAGCGCGAGCAACGACGGGAGGAGCTGTACCAGCGCGCCCGCCGGCTCCGTCGTCTGGCCCAGGGGACGATGACCCGGCTGCACGCGGAGCGAAGCGCCCCGACCGACCTCGCCGAGGTCCGTCGGGGCGTCGCGGAACTCGCGGACTGGCTCCGTCGGGAGGGGCGGGGGGATGAGGGAATCGCCCTCGACGCCCTCCAGGAGGGCGTGGAAGCGTCGCTCCTGGGGGCGATCGTTGCCGGCTCGTCGCTTCCGGGACCGGACGATCTGGGCGTCGACCCTGAACCGTACCTGCTGGGCCTCGGCGACGCGGTCGGCGAGGTCCGTCGGCTCGTTCTGGACCGCCTCGGCCAGGACGATATTGCCGGAGCCGAGTCGGGCCTTCAATTGATGGAGCGGCTCACGCAGTCGCTCCTGCGATTCGACACGACCCGCGCGATCGTCCAACTGAAGCCGAAGCAGGATACGGCCCGAACCTTGCTCGAACGCACGCGGGGAGAGGTCGTGATGGCCCGTTTCTTCGCCCGGGGACGTCCCGGATCCGGGCCGGACGACCGGAGGTCGACGTGACGACCCCCGACCTCCGGCGACCAGCGGTGGGCGTGATCGGTGGCTCCGGGGTCACCGGGATCTTTGAGGGCGGATCGACCCACAGCCATCGCGTCACCACCCCGTGGGGCGCACCTTCCGGTCCGATCGAGGAGGGGGAGGTGGGCGGGGCGCGGGTCCTGTTCCTACCCCGCCATGGACCCGGTCACACGATCCCGCCCCACCGGGTGAACTATCGGGCGAACATCGACGCGCTCGCGTCGCTCGGCGCCCGCCGGATCGTGACCGTCAGCTCAGTGGGCTCGTTACGGGAGGAACTGCCCCCAGGGACCTTCGTGCTGCCCAGCCAGTTCGTCGACTTCACCAAGCAGCGCCCGACCACGTTCTTCGATGGAGGGCGGGTCTACCACGTGTCGCTCGCCGACCCGTTCTGTCCCGAGCTCACTCGCCACGCCGTGGGGGCCGGCCGGGAGGCGGGCGTCGGGTTCGTGGAAGGCAAGACGTACGTGTGCGTCGAGGGGCCACGGTTCAGCACCCGGGCCGAATCCGCGTTCTTCCGTGGCTTCGCGGACATCATCGGCATGACGCTCGTCCCCGAGGTGACGCTCGCGCGGGAGCGGGCGCTCTGCTACGTTGCGCTCGCGATGGTGACCGACTTCGATGTGTGGGCGGAGCGTCCGGTCGACGTGCAGGAGATCCTCGCGACCATGCGATTGAACGTGGACCGGATGGGAAAGGTGCTCACGCACCTGCTCCCGCGGGCCGGCACTCCTCCAACGTGCGCCTGTGCGCACGCCTTGGATACGGCCGGCGTGTAGAGCCGACTTACTCGGTGGTGCCGCGCCGCACCGTGATCGGGATCCGGTTCGCGGCGAACTCGCGTTCCGCGATCTCGACCGGATCCACCAGGGACGGCGGAACGTCAATGAGTATCGGGGCGCCGAGCGAGACCTGGAGCGCGCGGGCGCCGAGGATGCGGGCCCGCTCGAATCGCGTGTATGCTTCGGCCGCGGGGGCTCGGGACGACGGACGTCCGGTCACGTTCCCACTCCCACGGGCCGTCGGGATCGCCGCGGCCATCAGGGGGCCGAGCACCTAGGGCATGCTATTTACCATTTGCTGAGAGCTCGGACGGCCGGAGCTCCCCGTCCGCGCGAGCTCGGGTCGTCCCCGTGCGGTCGTAGGTTCGCCGCGGAGTCGCCATGTCCGGCGAAACACCTCCGCAGGTAGAGCGCGGTCCTACTCCCGTCCCCGGTCCCCTTCGGCGCGTGTCGAAGGGGGCGGTTTATTAGAGTGCGATGAGGTGCGCGAACCAGCGCATGACGGAAGTTGGGCGAGCCGTACGCCAGGTCGCGGCCCGTCCCGTCGGCTGGGCCGCGTTCGTGGGGGCCGCCCTCGTCGTCTCGGCCGTCTTCGCCGTGGTTCCGGCATGGTTCGACCAATCGGCGTCGATGTCCGGCGCCAACTCCGGCCTCCACGCGTTGAACGGCACTCTGAACGGCACTTCGAACGGCACCGCGGGGAGTTCTCCCCCCTGTGCGTCAAGCACGGCCTCGGGCAGCGGATGGGTCAACATTACGAACCCGAACTGCGGTCCCTCGGACCGACGGAGTGCGGGATACGCGTACGATCCCGCCGCCGGTTACATTCTGATGTTCGGCGGGTACGAGGCGACGTACGGTTGGTACTACTATCAGGACACCTGGGAGTACAGCCACGGCAACTGGACCGAACTGTCCCCCACGCAATCGCCACCGGCGATGGGGGCGCAGGCGATGGCCTACGACCCGAACCTCCACGCGGTCCTCCTCTTCGGCGGAGTCGCCTACGGCGAGAGCTTCAATCAGACCTGGGCATTCTCGAACGGCAACTGGACCGAGATCAACACGACCAGCGCCCCGTCGGCGAGATTCAGTCCGGCGATGGCGTTCGACGAGAACAGCGGCGACATGATCCTCTACGGTGGCGACTACGCCCCGAGCTTGAACGTCGACGTCGGACTCGGAGACACCTGGGAGTTCAATGGGCTCAACTGGGTCCAGCTCAACCCGACCGTCTCCCCGCCGGCCCGGTTCCCGGGAGAAATGGCGTGGGACCCGGCGGACGAGTCGATCGTGCTGTTCGGCGGCTGGAACACGACCGGCGGGGCGAACCCGTCGTTCTACTACAACGACACCTGGGAGTTCAGCGCCGGGAACTGGAAGCAAGTCACAACCTCCACCGCGCCCTCCGCGCGGACCCTCACCGCGCTCGCCACCGTCCCCGGCGGAGTCCTCCTGTTCGGCGGAAGCGACGCCACGACCGTGTTCAACGACACGTGGTTCTTCGCGGGGGGCAACTGGACCCAGCTCTCGGTGGGCGCCGTTCCCGGCGACCGGACCGGGGCGATGCTCGCCTACGATGCGGCCGACCAGGCGGCCATTCTGTTCGGGGGAGTGAACCACGGCGTCTGGCTGGCCGACACGTTCTCGCTCGCTTCCGGCTCGATCCCAGTTCATTCGGGGCCGGGGGCCCCCGGCGGGTCCCTCATCGGGGAGCCCCAGCCGTGGAAGACGCTCTTCTTCAGCCGGCTCCTCGGTCAGCTGCGCATCGAATAGTCCCGACCGGTAGATCGGGGCCGCAAGGCTAAGGACCGTTCCCGAATAGTGCCGGGCGGCATGGCCGGGCTCCGGGCTCGTTACGCGGCCGAGGTGTTCCGTCGGATCTGGCCGTTCCTGATGCTGTTCGGCGTCGTCTACGTCGCGTCGGCGGTGCTGTTCTTCTTCTTCGAGGCGCCCAACTACACGCTCTTCACGTCGTTCTACTGGGCGATCACCACGCTCTCCACGGTCGGCTACGGCGACATTCTTCCCGGAACGACCGACGCTCGGCTGGTCGCGATGTCCGCCATGTTCATCCAGATCTTCCTCCTGGGGTACCTGATCAGCGTGATCACCGCGGTCGTGACCACCGAACAGCAGAAGCGCGCGCTCGGTCTACTGGGGACCGACTTGAAGGACCACGTCGTCGTGCTCGGCTACTCCCCGGTGGGTCGCGCTGCGGTCCGTGAACTTCTCGCCCAGGAGCAAACGGTGGCGGTCGTTTGCGAAGTGGCGGAGGAGGTCGCGAACGTCAAGGCGCTCGCGAAGGACACATCGCTCTACGTGACGTATGGGGCGCCCGCCGAGCGGGACATCCTCGCTCGGGTCAACGTCCCGGAAGCCCACTCCGTGATCGTCTGCACGGCGGACGACGCGACAAACATGATCGCGTCGCTCAACGTGCGCGCGATCGCCCCCCACGTGCGCGTGGTCGTCTCGATGTCCCGCCCCGAGCTCCGCGACACGCTCCGGGCGGCGGGGGTGACATTCGTCACGAGCCCCGCCGACATGGGCGGACGCTTGTGCGCGAGCGCGGCGTTCGAACCGGACGTCGCGGACGCCCTCGACGACCTCACGCAGGGCGACATCCGCGCGGACGTGCAGGAGTACCGCGTCACCGAGTCCACCCCGATCTCCCGGCAGACGTTCGCCGAGGCGGAGCGGATGGTGCGAGAGTCGTCCGGGTGTCTGTTGATCGGCTATGCCCACCCGAACGGCACCGGTGAGTACCTGGCGAACGTCAATCCCGAGGGGAGCGTGCGCCTCGCGCCCGGCGACGCGCTCATCCTGATCGGGACGGTCGCGAACACGAAGCGGTTCCGCCACTGGTACGGGATCGACCAGGGCCGCTGACGGCTCGGGTCGGACCCGCGGTTTAAGAACCTCCGTCCGACTCCCCCGCGTCGTGGCCGCCGTCCCGACGATCGCCTACTACGCCCTCGTCGAGGTGTTCATCTTCCTCGCGTTCGCGGAGCTCCTCCACTCGTTCGCCGAGAAGACGGGGCTCCCCGACATCGTCGCCGACCTCCTGCTCGGGATGACGCTCTCGGGGTTCGCGGTCGGGGGCCTCATCAACACGCTGATCGGGCAGCCGATCTTCGGGATCACCCCGTACCTCCTCCTCTTCGCGGACTTCTCGGTCATCCTCCTACTGTTCGCCGCGGGCCTCGGCGGGGGGTTCCAGGGATTGCGGCGGGCGGGGTGGCCGGCCGTCGGGGCGGCGATCACCGGCGACCTCCTGCCGTTCGGGGTCGTCACCGTCCTCTTCTCACGGTTCTATTCGCTCGACGCGGCGCTCCTCCTCGGGGTCGCCGCCGCGGCGACGAGCTCGGCCGTGGTCGCCTCGGTGATCCAGCGCGAGAGGGTGGACCGGACCCTGGGCGGCCAGTTCCTGATGAACGTGGCCGCGCTGGACGACGTGGTCGCGCTGATCCTCCTCTCGGTCGTCCTGACGATCGTCGGCGGCCAGTTCGACGTGATCGCGGTCACGGGGAGCGTGCTCGAGTCGGCGATCGCGTGGGTCGTCCTCCTGCTCGCCTCCGTGGTCGTCATCCCGCGCGTGCTCCGCGTCCCCCGCGTCCGCGACCTGCGCGCGATGCCGTTCATGGTCCTGTTCATCCTCGTGGCGATCGTGGTGGCGCTCGGCTTCTCGGCGGTGATCGGGGCGTTCATCGCCGGCCTGGCGGTCGCGGAGAGCATCGCGGCCGAGCGGACCCGGGCGATCACGGAGGTGCTCCTCCTCGTCTTCGGGGCGCTCTTCTTCGTCGTGACGGGCGCCCAGTTCGACGTCCACGAGCTCACGAACCTCGCGATGGTCGGGCTCGCGCTCCTCCTCGCGGCGGTCGCCGCGACGGGGAAGGTGCTCGGCGTCTACCCGTTCGCCCGGATCCGCCTCGGGCCCACCCCGGCGGGGAGCGTGTCGATCGGCATGGTGCCGCGGGGCGAGATCGGCCTGATTGTCGGGTCGATTGGCCTGTCGATTGCCGTCTTCAACCAGACGATGCTCGGCGAGGTGCTCCTGATGTCGCTCGCGACCACGCTGATCGGCGCGTTCCTGTTCCGGCGGCTCGCCGCGAACCTCGGCCCCCCGCCCGTCGCGGCCCCGGTACCGTCCCCGCCGGCCGAGGCGGGCGCGCCGACCGGGTGATCACTCGGTGTAGCGCACCGCGTCCGCCGGGGCGAGGCTCGCTGCCTTCCAGGAAGGCCCGAGGATGGCGGCGATCGTGAGCGCGTAGGCGACGGTCGTGATCGAGACGATCGTGACGGTGGGCAGGACGAAGACGCCGAGCGTGCCGAGCCCGCCCGAGACCGTGGCGTTCCAGTAGAGCCAGACGGCGAGGGCGGTGCCGACCAGGATGCCGAATAGCGCGACGTAGGTGTACTCGACCAGGAACGAGGCCAGGATCATCCGCCGCGTGAACCCCTGGGCCCGAAGCATCCCGATCTGGACCCGGCGTTCGCTCACCGCCCGCAGCGCGACGATCCCCATCCCGGCGATCCCGACCGCGAGCCCGAGCGCGACGAACACCTCGAGGAGGCCGACCGAGCTCTGGATGTCCTGGATCGTCGTCTGGAGCAGCTGGGCGAAGTTGAAGAGGATCAGGCCGTCCGAGAAGAACGCCCGTTTCAGGTCCTGGCCGAGGGTCGAGACGTCGGCGTTCGGCGCCGCCCGGAACAAAAACCCCGTCTCGTTCGTGAACCCGAGGGTGGCGGCCGCGGCCGGGTTCACCCAGAATCCCGGGATGAACGACTGGCTCATGAACCCGATGATCGTGACGTTGACGGTCTCGAGGCTCTGGGGGTTCTGGAGCGGGACGACGTCTCCGAGGGCGAGCGTCGGATGGGCGCTCCCGCCGAAGTTGATCTGGCCCGGCGCGTACGCGCCGTCCACGATGGCGACCGACCGGTTGGTCGCGAGCTGGTTGAAGACGGCGGCGGTCGAGAGGCCGTTCCAGGTCGACGTGAAGTTGTACTGGTTGGTCGCATAGAAGTTCTGCGACGCGGGCACCCCGGTCGGGGCCGCGAAGACATTGTCGCCCCACTTGCCGGACCATCCGGGGATCCGGGCCAACGCCCCACCGATCACGAGGGGCACGACGTTCGAGACGAGGGGCGCGAGGGTGGAGTTGTTCGCGACGGTCCCGGGCAGGTCCGCGACCGGTTGGGTCGTGACCCCGAAGTAGGTGTACCCGCCCGACTGGGAGACGATCTCATTGTTCAGCGAGCCCGCGATGGAGGAGCCGAACGCCGCGACCAGGATGACGACGAACACGACCATCGCGAAGATGGCGAAGTTGACCGCGCTGCGGAACGGTCGCCGACGGGGATAGGAGAGGCCGATCCGGACGACCGCCGCCCGGCGGCCGGTGCTGCCCGCGAGGCGCCCGATCGCCCGGGTGACCAGGTCCGAGTTGAAGACGAACAGCAGCACCGCGCCGACCACGATCTCGATCCCTTCGACGAAGATCGAGAACACCGACCCCGAGTGGCTCGTGCCCAGGAGGGCGTGGTGCAGGTCGACGTAGCCGCCCCAGACCACCAGCCCAAGGCCGACGCCTGTCAGCGCGTACCGGTTCTTGACGAACCGCGTGGCGACCAGCCCCACGCCGACGATCGCGAGTCCGAGCCCGGCGAGCGGGATCGAGATGTCGCCGGTGCCGGTCCGGCTCGGCAGGAACAGGAGGAGCCCGACGACGGTGAGGACCGCACCGAGGTAGGCGAAGACCGTGTACGCCCGCAGGCTCGGCGGGGGCTCCGGGACCGAACGGATCGCCCGCACGATGTTGAGCCGGCTCACGCGGCCGCTGGAGGCGGCGATCGTGAGGATCGTGAGGAGGAACCCCGCGACATACGCGATGATCAGGCTCTGGGTCGTGACCGTGAACGACTGGTAGAACGCGGAGATCACCTGGCTCGAGAGGTTCGTCGAGTGGATGTAGAGGTCGAGGAGCAGGAATCCGACCAGCACGCCGAGGATCGTCCCTGCGAGCGCGCTCGCAGCCGAGTAGACGATCCCCTCGAAGTAGTAGATCATCACGAGCGAGCGCCGGCGCAGGCCGACCGCCCGCAGCATGCCCATCTCGCCCTTCCGTTCCTCGGCGAGGTTGATGAAGATCCCCGCGATCAGGAGCGCGCCCGCGACGATCGAGAAGAGTCCGAAGACGAGGAACAGCGTCGACACGCTCTGGCCCTGCTGGGCGGCCTGGGCGAGGTTGGATTGCAGGATCGGGTACGCGGCGAGATGGTACGGCGACCCCATGGAGGCGAGCGTGGTGTTCAGGAAGTTCGCGACGTCGGTCGAGTGGGCGACCGCCCCCGTCAGCGACCCGACGTTCGTGACGGCGATGAAGTTGAGGAGGCCGGTCGAGTTCCAGAGCGCCTGGGCCGTCGACAGCGTCACGAACGCGTTGTTCCCGAACAGGAAGCCGCCGCGGGTGTCGTCCTTGACGATCCCCTGGACCGTCAGCACCTCGGACGCACGGCCGGAGAGCTTCACGTGGTCGCCCGCCGTCGCGCCGAGGTTCGAGGCGAGCTGGTCGTCGATCAGCACCTGCCCGGGCGCCGGACCGGCGACCGTGGTCCCGTTGTCGTAGGTGAAGTCGCCGAGGTTCGCGCTCTCATTGCCGTTGACCCCGACCACCTGGAGGTTGGTCTCGGGGACCCCGCTCGTCAGGTCGTACGCGCCGCCGGTGAACAGCACCTCGGGGGTCATGCCGGCGATGAGCGGGTTCGTTCTTCCGGCCGCCGAGAGGTTCGTGTAGACGGAGGTCGGGAAGAATACGTACGGGGTTCCGGTGTTCGACGAGGAGGAGTTGTAGACCGCCTCGTCCGTGAACCCGAACGCCTGGTAGGTGAAGTGGACGTTCACCGCCGTGATCGTATCGTTGATCACGAGGCTCCCCGAGATGATCGTGGTGCCGACCAAGAGCCCGAACACGATCAGAAGCGTACGCCACTTCCCCCGTCGAACGTTCCGCATCGCGATGCGGAACGAGAGCCGGTAGCGCAGCGCGAAGACGACGGTGATGACGAGGACCACGCCCAGGAGCAGGAGGAGCAGTCCCGAGATGGACGGCACGGACCGAACCTCG
>Ga0335073_10016602_pt1 | contig 10286 bp, 10 predicted proteins | sample Lox_Sample_22_FD_207093 | JGI IMG/M metagenome (GOLD analysis project Ga0335073, IMG submission 207093) | Soil microbial communities from Loxahatchee National Wildlife Refuge, Florida, United States - Lox_Sample_2.2 | ecosystem: Environmental > Terrestrial > Soil > Wetlands | place: USA... | reverse complement strand
AGGAGCGCCGGCATGCGCGGCTCATCCATGCGGATTCCTATGCGGTAGCAGGTCACACGCGGCTGCGTTACTTCGAACAGGGCGCCACCGATCCGATAGCGGTCACCGATGCAAACGGCGTCGTCCGCCAATCCTTCGACCGTGAAATTCTCGCCGAATTGCCCATAGACGAAGTCGCTCCGCCCCAGCTTTTCCTCCCAGTAACGATACGACTCGATCTGGTAGACGAAGACGGCGCGATGCTCACCGCCATGACCCGCCAGGTCGCCCTGACCGTCGCCATCGACATTCAGGCGGCGGACACGGCACCGCCCGGGAACGGAGCTCTTCCATATCCCGGTATGTACGGTCCGACCACGCCATGCGACATCGCGCGGAAGCCCGACATTCACCGACAGCAGACGAGGCATCTCGATCGCCCAGCAGGCCAGCGTCCTGGCACGGTGCAGCAGACCATACGCGCAATCACTCGACGATTGCACGAAGGTATCGGCAAAGCCGACGATCAGGCGTCCGGCGTGCGCGGGATCGAAAACCAGAATGTCGAGGCTGGGCCGTCGCCGGCGAAACGTCCGACCCGTGGTGTGACGGGTCAGAGCACGCGGATGATTCCGGCCATGAAGCCGTCACGGTCGGGTCCGTCGTAGCTTGCGGTCATGGCCCAGTGCTGCGGCATGTCGCACGGAAAGACGCAGTACCAGCGGAACTCACCCGCCTTGGCGGGGGTGAAGGTATAGGTGGTGGTGCTCGGGGCAATGGTGCCGTTCCTGCGCCCGATCCCCGCCTTGATGATGATGTTGACTCCCAGCCCCGGCGCGGTAATCGAGTGCTTCATCTCGTCGAGGTTGATCACGGTCACGGTCACCCGAACCCCCCTCCGCAATACGAAGCTCGACGGGACCATCGTATCGTGCCGGGCTTTGTCCGGACCGGTGAAGCCGAGGCCGTTGTCGCCGGGCAGAACGTAGACGGTGATGTGCGTCTCCCCCTTGATCGCGACGGCGGAGACGTCGGCTGCCTGCTGACCGCCAGCCTTCTTGCCGCCCATATCCATGCCGGGCATGGACATGCCCTGGCCCTGCGGGGCGGCCCGGACGAGGTGAAGGCACGCCGTACTGAGGACGGCGGCACCGGCTAGCGCGAGAAGCCGGGACAGCGAGCGGGTGCGCGGCATGGCAACCTCTACGGGGTCGAAATCCTACTGCCGCTCATTGTACGAGAAAAATCTGCAAAGCGTCGCGCCTGCGGCGCTGCAGGCGGCCGGTGATAGTGGCACAATCGACCCGACTCCGGGGTACAAGCCAATGCAACTGCTCGAGCGCGAACAGTCCCTTGCCGACCTGGCGGCCTGGTTCGACGGGGCCGTCCGGGCAAGTGGTTGCATCACGCTGGTTGCCGGTGAGGCGGGCATCGGCAAGACGACGCTGTTGCAGGAGTTTGCTCAGCGTCAGGGCAATGCGCACGTGCTCTGGGGCGCCTGCGATGCGCTCTTCACACCTCGGCCTCTCGGCCCGCTGCACGATATCGCCCGGCAGACGCATGGCAGGTTGGCGACGACCCTCGATTCCGGAGCCAGGCCCGAGCTGATCTTCACGGCGGCGCTCGATGAGTTCGAGCAGATGAAGACGCTGGTCGTCATAGAGGACGTGCATTGGGCCGACGAAGCAACTCTCGACCTGTTGAAATATCTGGGGCGGCGCATTCATCGCACCCATTGCATGCTCGCCGTGACGTATCGGGATGATGAGCTCGGCCCGCAGCATCCCCTGCGTCTCGTCATCGGCGATTTGCCCAACGCCTGCACACACCGGATTTCGCTCGCGCCGCTTTCCGAGACCGCGGTCGAGCAGCTTGCCAAGCGTGCCGGACGAACGGCGGCCGGGCTGTACGGCGCCACGGGCGGCAACCCATTCTTCGTGACCGAGGTGCTCGCCAGCGCGGGCGACACGGTGCCGGCGACGGTACGTGACGCCGTGCTGGCAAGAGCCGCGAGGCTCGCGTCGCCAGCACGTCAGATCGCAGAGCTCGTGTGCGTAGTCCCGGGAAAGACCGAGTGCTGGCTGCTCGAGCCGATTGCCCATCCGGCCGAGGCGGCACTCGAGGACTGCCTCGGGATCGGCATGCTGCGGCGGCATGACGACTCCTCTGTCGGTTTCCGGCACGAGCTGGCGCGCCGGGCCCTCGAGGACTCCCTCTCCGAGCAGCGCCGCCACCTGCTGCATGCGAAAGTGCTTCAGGTCCTCGCGGCGCGATCCGATGTCCCGGTGGCGCGGCTGGCTCACCACGCCGACGGCGCGCGCAACGGTCTGCAAGTGCTGCGTTACGCACCCCTCGCCGCCGCCCAGGCCGCTTCAGTCGGCTCTCATCGCGAAGCGGCCGCGCATTATCAGTCGGCGCTGCGTTACGCGGACGACCTCGAAGCGATTGAGCGCGCACTCCTGCTGGAAGCCTTGTCATATGAATGTTATCTCACGGGCGACCACGCGCGGGCGTTCGCGGCACGGCGCTCGGCACTCGAGATCTGGTGCGCTCAGAACTCGCCTCTGAAGGAGGGCGACGCGCTGCGCTGGCTCTCACGGCTCTTCTGGTTCATGGGCAACAATGCTCAAGCGGACGAGTACTGCGGCAAAGCGATCGCAGTACTGGAGTCGCTGGGGCCGAGCCCCGAATTGGCGCGGGCTCATGCCAATCGGGCCGACCTCGCGATGGAGGCGCACCAGGTGGACACGGCCATGGAGTCCGCGCTGCGGGCCATCGAGCTCGCGGAGCGATTGGACTGTACCGAGATCGTCTGCGATGCATTGAATGCACTCGGCATCACCCGACTCATCGTCGGCGATACCGCCGGATGGGCGGATCTCCATCGGATGTTGCAGCTCGCGCTGGCGGCGAGATCACAGGAGCATGTCGCGCGCGCCTACAACGACATGGCCGCCATGGCGGTCTCCCGCCGGCAGTACGAGCAGGCATCCGGCTACACGCAGGCCGGCATCGCCTATTGCGAGGAGCATGATCTCGACTGGGTGCGGACATACATGCTCGCTTACCGAGCGCGCATGCGATTCGAGCAGGGAGCCTGGGATGCAGCAAGTGAAGACGTGGAGGCGGTATTGCGCAGCCCGAGTACACCGGCTATTACGCGCATTCCCGCGTTGCGAACTCTGGCGCATCTGCGGGTTCGCCGCGGCGATCCCGACGCCAGCGGGCCCATGCAGGAAGCGCGAGCGCTGGCGGGCCCGATCCCGGTCCCGCAGCGAGCGGGCATGTTGGCCGTCGTGAGCGCCGAAGCTGCGTGGCTGGCGGACGATCGGCAGAGTGTCGTGCGGGAGATCCAGCCGGTGTATGAGCTCACACGACGGCAACGCGATCCGCGGATGAACGGCGAGCTCGCGGCGTGGCTGTGGCGGGTGGGCGCGCTGCAGCAGCCACTGCCTGATATCGCCGAGCCTTACGCGACAGAGATTTCCGGGGATTGGCGCGGCGCGGCCGGCGCCTGGCACGCTCTGGGCTGCCCCTACGAGCACGCCTGTCTGCTCGCATGGCACGGCACTGAAACCGATCAACGCCATGCACTCGCCAGCCTGGAACGGTTGGGCGCCGCCCCTGCTGCCAGGCTGCTGCGCCGTCAGATGCGGGTGCGGGGCGTGCGGCGCATTCCGCGGGGCTCGCGGCCCTCCACCCAGGGACACCCGCTCGGACTCACACGTCGCGAAGCCGAGATTCTCGGACTGCTGCAAAGCGGCTTGCGCAGCTCGACGATCGCCAAGCGGCTGTTCGTCTCGCCAAAGACGATCGAGCATCATGTCTCCGCGATCCTGGCGAAGCTGGGCGTGTCATCGCGCGCAGAGGCCGTCGCACTGGCGCACGGACGGACCAAGAGAGAACCCACGTGAGATGCCGGCGCAGGCGAATCGGAATTTGGCGTTGTTGGCATTCACTTTGGCTTTGAGCGCCGCGTCGAGGTGATCGAGCGCATGCGCAGGGAATGTGCGCTCGACGACATATCGATGAACACCGCCGCGCACCGCGGTCGCCGCATCATCCGCCACCGCCGCGGCAGCAACCCCAAGCAGCAACGATCCCAATATTGCAATCACAGTCTTGTTCATTGCGTGTTCTCCGGGTTTCGGTCGATGTTCTTCAGCCGCGCGGCAGGGCCTGGTTGGCGCAGGTCACTTGCGTGTTCCAGTCGGCGTAGCTTCCCTTGGGGTTGTGCTGCCAGGCCCATACGTGGATCTCCCAGAACGCCGGCAGTCCATAGCGGTTCGGGGAGGCGACGTAGTTCAGCAGATTCCCCTGCAGCGCCGGCACAGTGCCCGGATGCGCGGCTGACCAGTTGGCGTCAAGGACGATGTACTCGACGCCTACCAGGCGCATGGCGCCGTCGGCCGCCGGCTCGTAGATGAGCGCCTGCGGCTGCGTCGCATTGAGCACGAGATTCGTGATGCGATCCAGTTGAATGAAATGCACACCCATTGCACCGGCGTCCGGTCCACTGACGCACGGTGTGGCCTGCACGAAGTTCTGGGCCATCGCGGTGCTGATCTCCAGGTACTGTTCGGTGGCGTGGCGTACCTGGTCGATGAGAGGCGTCGGGCCGTCCCCTGCCGTGGCGATGAGCGGCAGTAAAGCGAGTGCGGCAGCGAGTGAATGAATCAGTTTCTTGCTCGAGGCGTTCATGATGGTCTCCCTCCGGCGGCGTTTGCCGGAATTACTTGTAGAAATATGGGTCCAGGACCCGAACCTCGGTGATACGCTCGACCGGGAGCCTGTTGCGGCTTGCCGCGCGACGGATCGCCTCGGGGGACGGCGCGTCATACACGCAGAAGGTTTTTCTTTTGTCAGCGCTTACGTACGAGTGGACCCATGTGACCTGGTCCGTGAGGTTGCCTTCGACGACGCTCAGGCAGGTCCTGGCGCCCGTCTCACCGGCCGGAATCTGCAGCCCGTCCGGAAACTCTCTTTCGATGATGTAGCGCGGCATGGCGAGCATCCGATGGTCCGAGATCAGGGACCCTCTGAGGAGGCACGGTAAGAGGTCCCCCGCGGCGCCAAAACGGGAGACACCCCCATATTGCGATTGATGGACCCCTAGATTGGGGTCAGCACGCGGCGTCGCCGGCCGCGGCTACGATCCGTGTGAGCTCTCGCTGCTCTCTTCGAGCTCCCTGAGCACTTTCTCCGCTGCTTCGAGGCGCTCTTCCGGCACGAGCAGCTGAACCCCGCCGATTCCGGCAAACCCTACGTCCACGCCGAAGACAGCCGCCGGTATATCGGCGCCCTCCAAGGCGATCCTCGCCAAGTCGGCCTCGAGCCGCGTCGAGTAGGTTCTGATGGCTTCCATCGTGTTCTCGATTCTACATGGTAAGCTCGCCGAACTGCCGAATCAGCGGGGGTGCACCGTGGCCAGGAACGTGATTTGTCTTTGGTATGACGGCGCGGCGGAAGAAGCCGCGAGGTTCTACGCCCGGACCTTTCCAAACAGCAGCGTGACCGCGCTTCACACCGCCCCCGGCGATTACCCGGATGGCAAGCAGGGACAGGTGCTGACGGTCGAATTTACGGTGCTGGGCGTCTCCTGCCTCGGCCTGAACGGCGGCCCAGCCTTCAGGCACAGTGAAGCCTTCTCGTTCCAGATCCTCACCGAGGATCAGGCGGAAACCGATCGCTACTGGGATGCCATCGTCGGCAATGGCGGCACCGAGAGCGCCTGCGGATGGTGCAAGGACAAATGGGGCCTGTCCTGGCAGATCACGCCGCGGGCACTGATGGAGGCATTCAAGGACCCTGACCGCGCCGCCTCCAAGCGCGCGTTCGAGGCCATGATGAAGATGGGCAGGATCGACATCGCCGCGATCGAAGCGGCAAGACGCGGCCCGGCGCGCGGCTAGGGCGCGGCCATCATGTCGCGGACGAGATCCTCGGCCCAGCGGCCGCGGCGGCCACCGCGTTAGCTGCTAGCTCCCCTCCGCCGGATCGTACTTGTCGAGCCACTTGGCCAGCTCGGTGAATACGTTGCGGCGCTGTTCGATCAACAGTGGAAAGTGCGGTGAGCCGGGATACGTCACCATGCGAACGGTCTTGTGCCGTTCCGCCAGGAGAATGAAGAGCTCCCGACCCTGGAGCATCGGCACGCGGCGGTCCGCCTGGCCATCCAGGATCAGCAACGGAGTCGTGACCCGGTCGGCGTACATGATCGCCGAGAACTTTAGGAACGGCGCCGCATTGCCCTCCTCATAGCGCGCATCGTAGTCGACCTGCCCGATGTCACTCTCCGGGATGAAGCTCAGCCAGTCGGTAATCCCGGCGCCCTCGACCGCGGCGCGGTACCGGTTGGTCTGCGTCACCGTCCACGCAGTCATGAAGCCGCCCGCGCTCCAGCCGAAGATCGCCAGTCTCTTCGGATCGGCCCAGCCCTGCGAGACCGCATAGTCGGTCGCGCTGTCGACGTCGCTGTAGGCGCGGTCGCCGAAGTGCTGGTAGATGGCGTCCATGAAGGCCGAGCCGTAGCCGGTCGACCCGCGATACTCGGGTTGCATGACGACATAGCCGAGACCCGCGACAAAGCGCGCGAACATGTCGAACGTCAGAGTGTCGTTTGCCTCCGGACCGCCGTGGGGCAACACGAGAAAGGGCGCCGGCGTGCCGGGTTTGTAGTCGGACGGAAACGTCACGATCCCCTGGAGATGCGTGCCGTCCCTGGAAGTCCAATTGGCGACGCGCACCTCACCCAGACTCAAACGCGACATGAGATCGTCCGACTCGTGCGTGATCCGCTGCAGCTGCCCGCCGTGCGCGACGGCGACATTGGTGGCGTGCGTGGGATCCGCGACATTGAAGACCGGAGCTTCCGGTGAGGTCGCGAGCATGGGGAACACGGGTTGTGCGACGGTCCCATGGGGCCAGGTGTACGCGGTCGTGAGCTGACCATCCCGGAAGCGGTCGACCTCGATGGACACTCCCTTGTGGAGCTCCACCCAGACAGTCCCATGCGGATCGCCCACCAGGTTCACCGCGGAGCCGTCCAGCCCCGGAGTACGGTCACGCGGAGTGCCGCCTCCGACCGGCACGCTCCACACATGATCCGGCGTGAGCACGCGCGTCGTGGTGCTGGTGAATACGAGCGCCCTGCCTCCGTCGGTCCACGCGATGCCGCTGGTGGGAACCGGCAGCTGCGCGACGTGCGTCGTTCCCGAGGCATCACAGATATCTATCGAATCGTGTACCTCGTGGTTGCCGATCTTGGGCGTCTCACTCACCACGGCCACGCGTTTGCCATCCGGCGACCAGGCCAGCCGGGTGATGTAGTTGAGGTCGGCACACCACCAGCCGCCACGCGTGCCATCCGCATTGAGCACGTACAACCGTGATTCGTCGTTCTCGACGACCTCGCGCACGTCCGCCAACTTGTCCTTGGGCCTGGGATCGGTCAGCATCGCGAGATGCTTGCCGTCAGGCGAAATCACGGGATCGTGCATGCCGGCCGGCAAGACGAACAGGCGCAGCGGCTCCGTTCCGTCCAGCGACACGAATGCAAGCTGCTGGCTGCCGTCGAGGTCATACCCTCCGTATAGAGTGCTTCCGTCCGCCAGGAAGCCCATGGGAGTGAACTGCTCCGGCAGCGAGAGCGCCCGATCGCCATCACCTGCAAACCCTATCTCGTGCGCCTGGTGTTTCTGCGGACCCGTCGCGGCGAAATACGCCACGTCATAGAGGACATGCTTGCCGGTGGGATCGACAGCTATCCCGTGGGCGCTGCGCAAACTGGCAAGGTCATCGACGCCGAACGGGTGGTTGGGGGCCGCATGCGCGGCCGGAAAGTGCGGAAGACCGCATGCGGCGGCTACGACGGTACTGACCAGCAACTCACGCAATCGCATGTGCAGCAGACCTCCCCTTGAAAGGACGGGTATTCTGAGACGCGGACCCATCCGGTTCAAGTTGGAAGTGCCGCAGCACGCGGCGCGCTCCCCCGGCAGATGCCTACCTCAAGGGCGGGTGGCGAGCGCGAGTGACCCCGCCGGGCGGGGTTTCAGTGCCGGCCGCCGGATGTCAGCTTTTGCACTTCGACCTTGAGGTGCCGCACGCCGGTATCGCTGAGGAAATCGGGGTCGCTCCACATTTCACGCTCCGCAAGCTGCGCCAGCGTCTGCTCCAGCGACCCGGAGCTTTTCTCGGAGGTCTCGCGCCGTCGGGCGCTCTCGGATCCGCGGCTCGGCTCCGGCGTGTGGGTGGACTCGGGCTCGAGGTGATCGAGGCGTTCCCGCAGGAGGCAGGGAATCAGTGACGTGCCCATGCACGCTTCGCGTGCGCACGAAATCTCCTCGTCGAGAACCGGGACCACCGCCGCCGAGGCGAAGCTCGAACGTAAGTGAGCGGCAACCTGCTTCGCCGAGACCGGATCGCCAAAAAACCCGAGTCTCAGGAAAAAGCACGACCGGCCGCCGCTGCGGCTCTCGACCACGTAGAGCGAGTACGCCTCGAAGATGGGTAGCGGCGGCACACGGCTGAGGTCGATCGGCCGCGCCGACCATTGGAGCTGCAGGGCGAAGGAAACCGGCATGCCTCGAACGACGGCCTCCTTCAGCGCGAGGCGCGTACCGGTGTCGTCGGGGCGGATCAACTCGATCCGCTCGCTGCCGGGGTCAGCGTCATCCCGGGCAGGAGCGGGCTGGCGCGTCTCCAGGATGTTGAGTACCTGCGTGTCGGTCAGCGACTGATTGTCGACCGGATCGAAGCGTTGCAGGAAGGCAGGCGGCGCGGCGGTCGCAATCGCTCCGGGATGCCGGCCGCGCACCGCTCGCGCCCATTTTTGAGCATGGGCCAGCGTCTCGAAGAAGCCCATGTGCAGGTACAGCTGCTCGCTGCCATCCCGCTGAAGGGCGCGACTGGTGAAGAATTTGAATGGCTTGAGGTGCGGTGCCTGAGGCGGTCGGATCGTGACCGGCTCCGCCAACCGACACAAGGTGAGCATGAACGGGCCGGTACCGGCCTCCCCGCGGTGTTCGCTCGATCTCGCCGACGCGGATGTCATGGGTGCCCCCTGAAAATGAACTCTCGAGTCGTCGCTGCCGGGCGGGGGGCGTAGATGCAGTGCAGTCGAGCTTGCACGCTCACACCGGGCGGTGTGGAGTGGCAACCCCGCTGTCATAGACTGTTACGCCCTTAGACCGGTAGCTTTGCGTCCCCGCCTTTCGGCGGGTTTGCCCTTGTCGCCGGTAGAGTGGCCCCTCGAACGCGATATGTCCAGTAGCAGAACCGTCGCCTTTTGGCGTCAAGGCGCGCCCGCGGGGCCATTCTGCTGTCGCATCATGTGATCGATGAGGAACTGGCGCTGGAGCAGGCCGGCGGGACTGTCCGGGATCTGCCGCAGCCACTCATCGAGCATCAGCTGCCGCTCGGTCGCGGATTTCTGCTGCGGCGTGTCCGTGCCTCCGGCAGCGCGCCTGTCTTCGGCGCGCCCCTGCCCCGCATCCTTCGTGGCGGCCTGCGGCCGGCTCGCATTGCGCGATGCGCCCTGTTGTCGCTGTGCGCGTACTATGGAACTTGCAAAGGTCGCGTCACGTTGCGCCTCGCCCGGCGCTTCCCTGGAGTCGCCCGCACGCTGCTCGCTGGAGGCCTGCGGCGAGTTGGGTTGTTGCCCGGAGCTGCCCGACTGACCGGCCCCGGCGCGGGACGCGTTGGATCCCGACCGCCCGCCGCCGTTGGAATGCGGGTTGTGACCGCCCGACTGTTGCGCTCCCGGTCCGTTCCCGCGTGACTGGTGCTGTTGCCGCAGCGCGCGCTCGACCAGGTCGCGGTTGTGGCGGATGTCCCGGTCGGCGGGCGCGAGCTTCAGTGCGGCATCGTACGCCGCCAGCGCGGCCTGCAGCTGCCCGGATTCGGCCAGCGCGTTGCCGTGGTTGTACTCGGAGTCGGCGTCGGTGAAGGGAGCCAGCAGCTTCGCCGCCTGTCGATAGCGGGCCGCCTGGAGGTCGGCGTAGGCCTGCCAGCGCGGATCGTGGAAGCGGGCGGCCGCACTCGCCGGCTGACCGGCATCGAGCAACGCCCGGCCCTGCTGGTCCGGCGTGCGCCAGAGGTCGGACCAGGCGGCCGGCCGGCCATCGGCGTGCGCGGACTGCATGAGCCCGGCGCAGCACAACTGCGCGACCGCCAACAGCGCAAATCGTCGCTTCAGGGAATGACTCACGGTCAGAAGCGCTCCGCCATCAGCCACGCCGCCGGCACGCTCAGCAGCAGCGCGAGCGCCAGCGGCCAGTTGAACCACTCGGCGGCCGGCCGCAGCC